>Ga0187766_10001511_pt1 | contig 13649 bp, 9 predicted proteins | sample 0216_QUI02_MP05__4_FD_132971 | JGI IMG/M metagenome (GOLD analysis project Ga0187766, IMG submission 132971) | Tropical peat soil microbial communities from peatlands in Department of Meta, Colombia - 0216_QUI02_MP05_20_MG | ecosystem: Environmental > Terrestrial > Soil > Wetlands > Peat ... | reverse complement strand
CGAGGAGCGCATGCAGGAAGTGATTGAGGCGGTAGGCCTTGACGCTGCGGTCGAGGGCGAAGGGGTAGGTGCCAGGGAGTGTCTCGACCCCCGAGAGCTCACGCTGGATGCGCTCACGGAACTCGGCGTTCGACTCCGTCGCGACCACCGGCGAGTCATCCTCGAAGATCACGGTCACGATCGGGGTCATCGACGGGAGGTAGTAGGTGCTATGGAGCTTGCGCACCTTCGCCGCAAGCGCACCGCGCATGATGAGCCACATGATCACTTCAGCCCCCTCGAGCCCTCCGCGCTCGGCGTACTGCGCGATCGTGAGTTCGCCGAGTCGCTCGGGGTCGCGCTCGAGCAGGTCGAGGAACTCCATGTCCCAGGGCGTGTTGTTGAAGCCGGCACGCTCGCCATGCACCTGGTGCGCGAGCCCACCGGTGGCGACGATCGCCACCTTGAGATCTTCCGGATAGCTCTCGATCGCCCGCCGCAACGATCTGCCGAGCCGCAGGCAGCGCCGCGCCGTCGGGATCGGGAACTCGAGCACGCCCACCTGCAGCGGCACGATGGCGCCTGGCCAGCCGCCCTCGTGCGGCCACATCACCGAGAGCGGGGAGAAGCAGCCGTGATCGAGGGGTTTCGCCTGAAAGTAGGAGAGATCGAACTCATCCGCGGTGAGCGCGGTGGCGATATGGCGCGCGAGACCCGGATGACCCTTGATCGGCGGGAGCCTGCGCGGCCCGCCGCCCTCATCGGCCACCTGGTATTCCTCTCCCACCCCGAGCGCGAAGTGCGAGTAGTGATCGAAGAAGAAAGAGGTGACGTGGTCGTTGTAGATGAAGAACAGGACGTCGGGCCGCTTCTCCGCGAGCCACTTCTGCACTCCCTTGTAGCCCTCGAATATCGGCGCCCAGACCGGGTCGGCCTGTTTCTTGGCATCGAGCGCAAAACCGATCGTCGGGGTGTGCGAGGAGCCGATCCCGCCCAGGAGTCTGGCCATGTCGAACTACCCCAGGAAGCCCTCCGCAAAACGGGCCCGCCTCAGAGATACAACTCCTTGTTGATCGGGATCTTGTGCTCGCGGCAATAGCTCTCGTAGTGGTTCATGAACCAAAAGACGTCCGAGGTCTCGACGAACGTGCCGTTTTCGTCGTACCACTCGATCGGTCCCTGCAGCCAACCGAAGAGCTTCACGCCGTCGGGATTGTCGGTGACGAGCGTGTGGGTGAGTCCCGGGGTCTCATAGATGAACGCCCCCGGGGTGGCCACCCAGTCGTATTCGAGATAGCGCACGGTGCCCTCGAGACAGATCATGACCACCGTACCGCGATGCTTGTGTGTGCCGACCACGCCTTTGGATTTGATCCACAGCACGTTGCTGAAGATGTTGTGCCGGACGTCGAATGCGAGATGGCGCACGGCCGCATTGTTACCAAACGGCACCCACGGACTTTCCTTCTCCGACGCCCCGACGAAGGTTCCCGGCACTCCGTGCCGCTTGATCACATCGCGGTACAGCTCCGGCACGTCGACGATCTTGTACGCCGTCGACGGCGGGGCTGTCATTCTCGAGGTCGTGGCTGACATGTAGGCGTACTCCTTACGGCATAGCTGTTGGGTTAGCTATTTTCCAAACGTCATCCTCAGGCTCAGATACCACTGGAGAGGCGCGTTGTAGGTGGATTGAATTTCGCCCGCCGAGTAGTTGACCGCGCCGGTGGTGATGTAGCGGTCGTTGGTCAGGTTCGTGCCGCCGACTGCGAAATCGTACCTCGAGCTCGGCGAGACCCAGTGAATGCTCGCATTCAGATTGCGCGTTACTGGCCGGTACAACTGCGGCGTGTTGAGCGAATCGTTCCACATCGGGGCGATGTAGGTGTAGTCGAGGAGGAAGCGCAGTGATGCCTGGTTGGCCAGAGCGAGGTCGTACTCCGGACTGATCGAGAACTTGTACTTCGGCGTCTTCGGCAGCTGCGCGGAGAGCGGCGGCTCGAATACCGCAGATGCCGTCGCCGAGTCCCAGTACTGGGGAATTCCGATCGCCGGGTTCACGTACGTGTAATACGCATCGATGTACGCGGCGGTAAAGCCGAGCGACCAGCCATAGCCCAACAACGACTGCAGCTCGAACTCGCCGCCCTTCATGATGGCATTGCCGGCGTTCAGGTACACGGGCGAGGCGCCCGTCTGAACGTTGAGCTGAATGTTGTCGTAGTTCGTGTAGAAAAGCGCAAGGTTCGTCAGCAGGTGGTGGCTGAACCACTCCGACTTGAGGCCCACTTCCGTTGTCTTGCTGTACTCGGGCTGGAACGCGACCTCATTGCCGTTGTCGATCGGTTGTGACAACCGCGTGGACCAACCGCCTGCCTTGAAGCCCTTCGACCAGCTGAGGTACGCCATGATGTCCGGGTTGAAGTGATACTGCGCGCCCGCGGTCGGCGTGAAGATGTTGTAGTTCTGGCTGAGCTCACCCGGCGGGAAGTACCGCAGCGGCTGTGAGGGGTCCGGGAAGCCGACGAAATCCGCGCAGGGCAGTCCGCCCGGGTTGGGAATGCCGCCAGGCGGTCCAAACGGCACCGGGTTGAAGACCGCGGTCGGCGGGTTGCAGCCGAGGAACTTGTAGGCGAAGCCGTTCAGATCTTCCTGCCCGCCTTCGAATTGCTTGCGATCCCACGTGTAGCGGCCACCAAGCGTGAGACCGATGGCGTCGGTAAGGGCGTAATCGAGGTGCAGATACGCCGCATACGTCTTGGTGTCGACGTTGTTGGAAGCGCCATCATAGATGTAGAGGATCCCTTCGAAGGGCACGTAGTCGTGCACGTAGCCCGCCTCGTGGAAGAAATAGAGGCCGCCGACGTAGGTGAGCTTGTTGTTGAACACCTTCCCGCCGAGCTGCAACTCCTCGGAAACCTGGTACTGGTGCTGCTGATCGGTGACTTCCTGTACCGATTCGGGCGTGCCGTCGAGGTCGATACCGACGTCCCATTTGATCTGCCGGTAACCGGTGATGGACTTGAACACCGCGGCCTGCGAGGCCTCCCAGGCGAAGGTCGCCGAGCCGCCGAATTGGTCGTACTTGGCGAAGCTCGGCCCCGTGGAGTAGGTGGTATCGATGTTGCCGGTCATCGCGGCAGTGTTGTTGTAGTAGATCCTCGGATTCGGAGAGCCGATGTAGCCCGGGCTCGCCGCGTTCATCGGACCCGCAGGTCCCCCGATATAGCCCGCGCCACCGAGTGCGGTACCGCCCGGGTAGCCTGTTCCCGAGTTGTTCGCGCGCGGCCCGCAGAGCCCGTTCGTGGTGTTGAAGATGTTGGTCGTCTGCCCGGCCTGGAAGACGGGCACAAAGGCCGGGATGAATGAACTGATATAGGCCTGATCCGCCGGGTTCTGCATGTTGAGGGCGTTGAGCTGTGCGGCGGGAGTGCTGATGCACATGTTGTAGATCCCGGAGAAAATGGCGTTCGGGATCGCCAGCTGCACCGTGTTCGGCAGCGCCGACTGATCCTGATGCGACCAGTCGCCGGTGAAAGTCGCCTTCCACTTGTCGGAGATGAGCCAGAGGAGCTTCGCGCGCATGACCTGCAAATTCTGCCCGCCATTTGCGTCAGAGGAGTCCGTTCCGGCCTTGGGATAGGCAGTTTGCGGATCGACGATGTAGGGGATCGTCGCCTCGGGAGATCCGGCCGGATAGGGGACGACCAGCTGATAGCCCGTGCGGACCTGAGATGAGGCGGTGAAGCTCGTGAGGACGTTGCTGCTGATCGGAAGGTCGGCGGTGACAAAAATATCGCGCCGGCTAAACTCGCCACCGATCAGTTGCGCCGTGATGAAGGGCGTCGTGCCCGGTGTACGGGTCACGATGTTGATCGCACCGCCGATCGTGTTGGCCCCGAAGAGCGTGCCTTGCGGGCCCTTGAGGATTTCGACGCGTTCCACGTCGCCGAGGCTCTGGTTGGCTCCGATGGTGCGCGCGAGATAGATGCCATCGAGGTAGACGCCGACGCCCGGGTCCAGGTTGAAGGCAAAGTCGTCCTGACCGATGCCGCGAATCGAGGCGGAGAGCACCGAGCTGTCGCCCGAGAATGGCGAGCCGGCGTCGATGTTGACGTTAGGCGTGAGATTGGTGAGGGCGTTGACCTCCTTGAGGTCCCGATACTGAAGCGTCGCTTGGGTAAAGGCCGTGATGGAAACGGGGACGTCCTGGAGGTTCTCCTCGCGCTTCTCAGCGGTCACGATGACCTCTTGCAGCTGCTCCTGCGCCAAGGCCTGCGTGCTGATCAGCACCACCATCGCGCCATAGAGCCCCCGGCGCGCATAGGCGCAAATCCGATTCGCAAACAGCGAGAAATTCATTTTGGTGTCCCCCCTCGATCAAGCCGCCCCGTCAGCGGCCACGCGCATTCGACGCTGCTTCCGTCGTCGTCATGCACCCCAGAGCTCAAAGCGCCGGCAACCCCTGCCGGACCGATTCATGCCCCTACTCTCACCGCACCAAGGTCAGGCGCGGTTTCGCTTCCCGGACCTCACCTGCGGTCCCGGACAGATTGAGATTCTCTTTCACCGGATTCGTGTGCTCGCGCATCAGCGCCTCAACCCGTGCGCCTTCGCCCCTCTCGATCGCGGTGACGATGCAGTGATGCTGCTTGTGTGCGTAAGCGAGCGTCTCCTGCATGCGATCGACGCTGGTGCGATCGACCGCGAGCGCCTGTGGGCCGGCGAAGGGAATGCGTGCGTTGCGCTCGAGCGCCTGTTGGATGATCGGGCTGCGGCACTCGAGCGCGATCAGCTGGTGGAAGCGCACGTTCATGTCGATGTAGAGCGCTTCGGCTTTGTCGGCGACGTGGCCTTCGGCGAGGATCTGATCGCCTTCGACGAGGCATTCGTGCAAGGCCTCGAGCACGGCGCGCGAGGCGCCCTGCTCCGCGACGCGGCGCGCGGCCATACCCTCGAGAACGCCGCGCAGATCGATCGCATCGAGAATGTCGGCGCTGCTTAAGCCGCGCACGACGTAGCCGCGGCTCTCGTGCGCAGCGAGCAATCCCTCGTGCGCGAGCACCGGCAGCGCCTGGCGCACCGGTGTGCGCGACATCCCCAGCAGTTGGGCGAGCGGTGCCTCCGCGAGGCGCTCGCCGGCGTTGAGTTCACCCCGGAGGATCATCTCGCGGATCCTCACGATCGCTCGGGTTTGGTGCCGGTTCATTCTTTGCGTGACCCGAATTGGTGCGCCGGAAGTTTTCTCCTTGGGATCCCAATTGTCAATTCACTATTGGTTGAGCGAGAAGCATCATTCGCTAACTCAACACGACAATGATGTAACCATCTGTGTTGATTGATTTTTTTGTGGCTCGCCCGTGCTCAGGCAGCAAACACGCTTGCCGGGCGCCGAATTCAAGGCATGAACGGGATCCCGCAGTGCGCCCAAACGCACCCCGCGCGGGGTCACTTGTCGCCTAAGGCCTTGTCCTCGTTGGCGCGCTTGATGACGTAGTCGCGGATCGATTCGATCTGCTCGGGACTGAGCACACCCGCAAAACCGATCATGCCGCGAGTGTGCAGGGCCCCATCCTGCACGACGCTCGCCCACGCCTTGCTGTCGGCAATGAAGCCGCTGCGGCGCAGGTCCGGCACGAGCGTGCTGCCGTAGGCCGCATCGCCATGACAGACACCGCAGAAGCGCCCGTACTGCTCGGCACCTTGCGCGATCTGCTCGGGCGTGCCGGTCGGAGCGGGTGGGTCGATCGGGCGGCGTTCGAGCGGCAGCGCGGGCGGCAGTTGCGCGGTGGCCCCCAACTTGAAGACGAGTAGCCGCGATACGTTACGGATCGGCCCCGCGACCTCAGAGAGAATTCCCGGCGCCAGCGCCCACACTCCACCCCAGCCCGCGAGCACTGCCACGTACTGCTCGCCCTTGATCGAGTAGGTGATGGGAGCTGCGATGATGCCGGTCTGCACCGGGGTCGACCAGAGCTTCTTGCCGCTCGCGGCATCGTAAGCCGCAAACTCCTGCGCGACGTTGCCCTGGAACACGAGGCCTCCGCCCGTTGCCAGCACGCCGCCGTTCCACGGCCCCTTGAAAGCGACTCGCCACCGCTCCTTCTGGGCGATGGGGTCCCAGGCGATCAGCGCGCCCTTGGTAGCCGCCTTCGCTGCCGCGCGGACGTTGGTATCGGGCGGCATCGCGCTGGCCGCAAAATCCATTCCCGTGTTGAAACCAATCGCGGCTGCCTTCCAGTGCACATCGGGCACTAACGGAAAACCGCTTTCCATTGCCGGGATGTAGACAAGCCCGGTCTTGGGGTCGTACGCCGCAGGCTGCCAGCTGTGCGCGCCGCCTGGTCCCGGCACGATCAGAAATGGCTTACCGGTCTGGTCGATGCGGGCTTCCGGACTCTCGATGGGTCGCCCGCTTTGGCTGTCGACACCCTTCGCCCAGTTGACGAACACATAGTTCGCGGCGGAGATGAGCTGTCCGTTCGTGCGATCGAGCACATAGAAGAATCCGTTCTTGCCCGCTTGCATCAACGCCGGGCGCAGGCGGCCACCGATCTCGAGGTCGGCGAGAATGAGCTGCGCGGTGGCATCGAAGTCCCAGGTGTCGCCCGGGGTCGTCTGGTAGTGCCAGACGTATTCGCCGGTCTTGGGTTTGAGCGCGATGATCGAGGAGATGTAGAGATTGTCGCCCCCGCCTGGGGAGCGGTAGGTCTGGTTCCAGGGGCTGCCGTTGCCAACCCCGATGTAGAGCAGATCGAGCTTCGGGTCGTAGGCCATCGAGTCCCACACCGCCCCGCCGCCACCGAGCGCCCACCAATCGCCCTTCCAGGTCGCCTCGGCGCGCTTGAGATGCGGTGCAGTGTTGGTTCCCGGTGGACCCGGAATCGTGTAGAAGCGCCAAAGTTCCTTGCCGTCGCGGCTATCGTACGCGGCGACGTAACCGCGCACGCCCATCTCGCCGCCCGTGTTACCGATGATCACTTTGCCATCGACCACCCGCGGCGCACCCGTGATCCCGGGTTTCGAGGAGTCCACCGTCAGCTTCGACCAGAGGACCTTTCCCGTATTGCGGTCGAGCGCGATCAGACGCCCGTCCAACGTCCCGAAGAAGAGACGGTGATCCCAGGCCGCGAGGCCGCGGTTGACGACGTCGCAGCAGAACCTGACGCCCACCTCGCGCGGCACCTTCGGGTCGTATTCCCAACGCAACTTGCCCGAGAGCGCGTCATACGCCTTCACCTCGGACCAGGCGGTCGTGATGTAGATCGTGCCGTCGATGACGAGGGGCGTGCCTTCCTGTCCGCGCGCTGTGTCGAGGTCCGCGAACCAGGCGAGGCCGAGATCCTTCACGTTGCCGGTGTTGATGCCATCGAGCGGCGCGAAGCGCTGCTCGTCATAGGTGCGGCCGTACATGAGCCAGTCCGCGCGATCGTCGGCAGCCGCAAGCAGCGCTTTGCCATCCACCGTGCCCGCTGCGTACACCTGCGCCGCCAACATCCAGGCGCTCGAACTCAGAAGCGTGGCGGCGGCGACCCAACTCCTGACCCGCCGAGTGGCTGTCCGCTGCGGCTTGCCCTCAATGTGATTGCAGAAAACCTGCGGCGCTCGCGGCCCCGTCGTGTTCATTGAGTCCCCCTCAACTTGTATGCGTGGCATACCATTTGCCCGGCCGGCCGGTCAAGCTGCGCGCGGTACTTATGAGCGCTCGCGCCAGACTCGAGCGTGCCTCGCGATGCCGCCCTCAGGGAATCTTCACCCCGTCTTCCTTGAACACCTCGTTCGCAATCCGAAAGCTGTCCACGGCCGCGGGCACGCCGGCATAGATCATGACCTGCAGAAACACTTCGCAGATCTCCCCAGGCGTCACTCCATTCGTGAGCGCGCCGCGAACGTGCGCCTTGAGCTCGTTCGGGCGGTTGAGTATGGGAAGCATCGCCAGGTTGAGGAGGCTGCGCTGCTTGCGATCGAGCCCCGGGCGCCCCCAGACCTCGCCCCAGCAGTACTCCGTGACGAGCTGTTGCAGCGGTGCGCTGAAACTATTGACGCTCGCAAGCGCGCGACTTACATACTCATCACCCAGTACGGCTTTGCGGATCTTCATGCCTTCTGCATATGGGTCATTCGACACGGGATTCTCCTTGGAAGCGCGGCACGGCACGCCACTTGACTCGCTGCGGATACCACCCATTCGGGTGGAGATGACCGCCGCGTGCTGCAACTAGACTAGCGCGTCCGCAAGTAGCGAACGAGATATCGAGGGGAAGCTGTGGCGGAATCGTTCGATGTCGTCACGGTCGGATCGGGTCACAACGGTCTCATCGCTGCCGCGTACCTCGCGGTAGCCGGCAGGAAAGTCGTCGTACTCGAGCGCAACGCCTGGTTCGGCGGTGGCGTCGTTACCCGTGACCTCACCGCACCCGGGTTCCACCACGACCAGCACTCGATGGCCCACATCTTCATTCAGGCCAACCCACTCCTTGCCGATGACGACCTCAAGCTCAAAGCCCGCTATGGGCTGCGCTACCTGTTCCCGGATCCTCCCGTCTCGTTTCTCTTCGAGGACGGTGAGACGATCTCGCTCCACCGCGACCGAGAGCGCACGTGGGCCGAGATCGCGAAACTCTCGCGCGCGGATGCCGACGCGTATCGCCGACTCTCTGAGCAGGCGGCGACCTGGCTGCCCATGATCGCCGCCACGCTCTACTCGGCGCCGATGCCGATGGGCGCATCCACGGCGATGCTCGATCAGTCGCGCGAAGGACAGGAGTTCTGGCGCATCACTCAGATGAGCACGCATGAGCTCCTCTGCCGCACGTTCGAGAATGAGCGGGTGCGGTTACTCTTCGCCCGAGTGGCCGCCGAGAGCCTCGCCGCCCCTGATGAGAAGGGCACCGCGCTCGGCGTGTATGTATTCCTCGGATTTCTCGAAGCATATGGTTTCGGGGTGGCCGTCGGGGGCAGCGGCAGCCTCACGCGCGCGCTCGTCCAATGCATCGAGGACCATGGCGGCGAGGTGCTCTCCGGTGTGGATGTGGAGCGGGTGCTGACTCGCGCGGGTCGCGCGGTCGGCGTGCGCTCGAGAGATGGCCGCGAGTTCGCTGCCCGCGAGGCCGTGATCGCCGCCATCCACCCCCATCATCTCGGACGGATGGTGGAGGGCATCGATGCGGCGGTCGCCGCTGCGGCCGCGGCAACCGAAGTCTCGCCCAACGCCTGCATCACGGTCCACGCCGCATTGCGCGAACCGCTGCGTAATGTGCGTGGCGAACGATTGCGATCGGTGATGGTTGAGCTATTGCCGCCGCGTTACGAGATGCTGCGTCGCTCTTTCGACGATCTGCGCTACGGGCAGCTCGTTGGCTGTCCACTCATCGGTCTTGGTTCGCTGTCTGAGTTCGACGGCTCGAGGGTCCCCGAGGGGCGCGCTATCCTGCATGCTTGGGACTATGTCCCGTATGAACGCGCGGACGGCCGCTCGTGGGACGACACCAAGGAGGAGTACGCCCGGGCCATGCTCAAGCACATGGCCCGGTACCTGCCGAACCTGACGCCTGACAACCTCATCGCCTGGCACTGCGACAGTCCGCGCGATATGGAGCGCACCTCCTCGAGCTTCGTGCGCGGTGATCTGCACGGCATTGCCATGCTGAGCTACCAGCAGGGCGCCTACCACCCAACACCGGATCTCGCACAATTCGTCGTGCCCGGAACCGCCGGCTTGTACCTCGTGGGGCCGTTCCAACACCCGGGCGGTGGCGTGTTCGGCGCTGGCCGGGCCACCGCGCAGCGCTTGTGCGAGGACCTCAAGATCGACTTCGCGAAGATCCCGCGCATGTGCTGACTGCGGCCGGCTGTCAATTGCAGGCCGCTATGCCACCGTCCACGTGCAGAATTTCCCCGTTGATGAACGCAGCGGCGGGACTCAGGAGAAAAACCGCGGCGGCGGCGACGTCGTCTTCGTGTCCGAGCCTGCGCAAGGGGATGGTTCGTGCCCGACGCTCGTATTCTGCCTGATCATTGAGCCCCATCGCTCCAGGCGTCGGCACGGAGCCAGGTGCCAACCCGTTGACGCGTATGCCCCGCGGGCCGAGCTCGGCGGCTAATGTCTTAGTGAGTGTAGTGAGCGCGCCTTTTGTGGCGCTGTAGAGAGCGGTGTTCGGATAGCCGCGCTCGGCGACGGGTGATGTCATGTTGATGATGGCGGCGGCGCGGCCCGCCCTCATGTGCGCGAGCAGCGCCTGGGTACCCCAGATCGCGCCCTTGACGCCGACGCCGAGCATCTGATCGGCGATGGCTTCTGTGACCGCACCGATCGGTTCGTACCGCAGGAGCATCGCGTTGTTGATGACCGCATCGAGTCCCGAGTGTTCGTGGGCGAACTTGCCGGCAGCATCGAGCAGCGCCGTGCGACTCGCAGCATCGGCGACATAAGCAGAGGCCTTGCCGCCTGCGGCGCGGATGCGCTCCACAGCTTCAGTGCAGGTCGACGGGTCTATGTCGACAAGACCGACGGTCGCGCCGTGCTCGGCGAGCCGCACGGCCATCGCACGTCCCAAGCCGCGCCCGGCACCGGTAATAAGCACCGCCTGGTCAGAGAGCTCGGCGATCGGTAACACGTTGCTTCTCCTCGAGTTCGATCATCTGCCCATCTTCATCCTGCGCGTCGGCGCTTGAAGCTGCACGCCGAGATTCTATGATCCCTGTAAATGAACGAGCAGGGGGATGCGTTCGATTACGTCATCGTGGGCGCCGGCACGGCGGGATGCGTGCTCGCGAGCCGACTCTCGGAGGATCGCAACACGCGAGTCGCGGTGATCGAAGCCGGCCCGCCGGACCGCCATCCGCTCATCCACATCCCCGCGACCGTCGGTGCGGCGATCAGCCGCCCGCATTTGAACTGGCGGTTCATGACCGTGCCGCAGAGCCATTTGGCGGGGCGCCCGATTCCAATTCCGCGCGGGCACGTGGTCGGCGGATCCGGCTCGATCAATGGCATGGTCTATTTCCGCGGCCATCCGACCGACTTCGATGATTGGGCGGCGGCGGGAAATCCGGGTTGGAGCTACCGGGAGGTGCTCCCGTACTTCCTGCGATCCGAGAACAACGACGACTATCCGGATTCGGTCTTTCATGGCCATGGCGGTCCGATGAACGTCACCCACATCAAGCGGCCGAATCCGATGACGCCGGCCTTTCTCGAAGCGATGCATTGTCTCGGATTCAAGCGTACACACGACTTCAACGGGCCGACCTCCGAGGGCTACGGTCCGAGGCAGGGCACGATTCTCAAGGGGCGCCGGGTATCGACGGCCACTGCGTATCTCTGGCCCGCGAGCCGCCGCCGCAACCTCACGATACTCACCAACACCCGTGCGCTCGAGATCGTCATCAACAATCGACGTGCGGTGGGCGTCAGTGTGTTGGGCGCGGCCGGCAAAAGACAGCTCTCCGCTCGCCGCGAGGTCCTCGTCGCCGGGGGCGCGATCCTCTCGCCACAACTGCTCCTGCTCTCGGGCATCGGAGACCAGGAAGAACTGCGCGCCGCCGGCATCGGCGTCAAACACCACCTGCCCGGAGTTGGTGCCAACTATCACGATCATCTGGCGGTCGCGGTGCTGATGGAGATGAAGAACTCAGAGTCCTACGGCATCTCGTGGCGCGCCGCACCGCGCGATCTCGCCAACGTCCTCGAATACGCGCTGTTTCGCACCGGGCCACTAGCGAGCAACGTGTTCGAGGCCACCGGTTTCATACGGACACGGCCGGAGCTGACTCGGCCCGATATCCAGGTGGTCTTTCAGGCCGCCCGGCGCAATCGCGGCACATTCCCTTTCCCGCTCGGACATGGCTTCGCCATCAGCATCGTAGGTCTCTATCCGAAGAGCCGCGGCTCGGTGCGGCTCGTGAGCAACGATCCACTGGCGGCGCCCCTCGTAGACCCGCAGCTCTTCAGTCATTCGGACGACGTCGGCATGATGCTGCGTGGCCTCAAAGTCGGCCGCGAGGTGTCGCGGGCAGGTCCATTTGCCCGCTACCAGGCTGTCGAGGTACAGCCTGGACCGGGAGCAGAGGACGACGCCGCGTTGATCGAGTACATCCGCAGGGCAGCTGCGACGGTGCATCACCCCTGTGGTTCCTGTCAGATGGGTCCCGACGAGAGCGCGGTCGTGGACGAGAAGCTGCGCGTCCACGGAGTGGAAGCACTCCGGGTGGTTGATGCTTCCGTATTTCCGAGTGTCGTCGGCGGCAACACGAATGCGGCGGTAGTAATGATCGCGGAGAAGGCTGCCGACATGATCCGTGGCATTGCCGCGCCCGAGTCCATCGATCCGCCGCTCGCGCGCTCGGCCTGATGCGACTAGCATGAGGATCTTAGGGGGTCGATGTTATGAGCGCTGAGCACATCCGACACTGGCGCATCGGCGATGTCGAGGTCGCCCGCATCGTCGAGGTGAACGCGTTCGAAGACAACATTGCCATGCTGCTCAAGGACGAAACCGCTGAGTTCGTCAGGCAGCACCGCTGGCTGCAGCCGCATTTCGCCACGCCCGAAGGGCTTATGAAGATCTCCTTCCAGGCGTTTGTGCTGCGCTCCCGCGGCAAGAACGTGATGATAGATACCTGCATCGGCGCGGATCGCAAGCGCGAATACGACGTCTTCTGCAACCTGAAGACGACCTTCCTCGAGGATCTGGCGGCGGCGGGCTTTCCCCACGAGGGGATCGATGCGGTGCTCTGCACGCATCTGCATTTCGATCATGTCGGCTGGAACACGCGACTCGTGAACGGCCGCTGGGTGCCGACTTTTCCGCAGGCACGCTACCTCTTCGGCAAGCAAGAATTCGACCACTGGGCTCTTCTTCGCGACACCGGTGGCTACCACAATTTCGAACACCTGCACGATGCGGTCTATCCGATCGTTGCGGCCGAGCTCGTCGACTACATCAGCACGGACTACCAGTTGACCGACGAGGTCTCACTCTTCCCAACTCCGGGCCACACACCCGGGCACGTGAGTGTCCTGATCCGCTCGCGGGGCGAGGAGGCGGTGATCACGGGCGACCTCATGCATCATCCCATTCAGCTGATCGAACCGCTGCGCCACGCCAACTTCGACATGGACAAGGCGCAGGCCGCGCTCACGCGCGAGGCCTTCGTGAAACGCTTTGCCAATTCGAAGGTGTTGGTGATCGGCAGCCACTTTTGTGATCCGACCTCGGGCTGGATCGTGCGCAACGGCAAGGGTTGGAAGCTCAGGACCGAATAGCGCAGGCAAGGTGGGTTAAGAGATGACGCGAAGCGCGGAATCCGCATCGGCGCCTGGAGGAATTCGATGAACGTCGAAGCCAAGACTGAAAGCGAGCAGTTGGCGCTGCGGTTCTTCGCAACACTGAGTGCCGGTGACCTCGAAGGGGTCCGCCGCATGTTGCACGAAGAGGCGACCTGGAAGCCGCAGATGCGCAGCGTGCCGGGCGCCGGGATTCACCGCGGTCCGGGCGGGATCGTGGACGGCTTCCTCAAACCGATCCGCGGACTCTTTCGTCCCGGCGATCCGAAGATCCTCATTGACACCATCGCCTCGCGCGGCAACCTCGTCCTGCTTGAATCGCATAGCGGTGGGTACTTCGCGGACGGTCGCCCATACGAGAACCTGTACGCATGGGCAGTGG
>Ga0187766_10001510_pt1 | contig 13652 bp, 13 predicted proteins | sample 0216_QUI02_MP05__4_FD_132971 | JGI IMG/M metagenome (GOLD analysis project Ga0187766, IMG submission 132971) | Tropical peat soil microbial communities from peatlands in Department of Meta, Colombia - 0216_QUI02_MP05_20_MG | ecosystem: Environmental > Terrestrial > Soil > Wetlands > Peat ... | reverse complement strand
CGCCGGAAACGATCGACGCAAAATATATCGCCAAAATCCTTGGAAATGAATGGGGCTTCTATTACACGTTCACAACGAACTTGAAGAATGTACAGTCTCGCTTACCCACGTATGGAGGGTTAACCGAAGTGGATAGGACAATTGTGCGTGAGAGGATTGATAGATTGCAGAAAATCATTGAAGATCAGCCGAAGACAATGAGCTGGAAGCTCAGAGCCCGAGTTGGGTCCAAAAGCAAATGGTATCGAGACGTAGAAGAGGTCAACCGTTAAACAACCCCTCTCAATCGTCTCCACGTACAAAATCGAACAGGTGCACGATTAACTCTCTCAGAGAAGGCGATTCTTGACTAGAAATGGTGAGATCTACACCATTTTGTGTACGGAAATCGTTAAACCTAGTACTCTACTATGATGGTTCATGCCAGATTTGCCCAGCGATGCTCAGACTGTCGTGAATTTTCTCGGACTGATCAAGGAAGCTATTGATCGACATATCCGAATTCACGCTCAACTTGCACCGGAGTGGTTGGCTGATACAAGGATCAAGGACGACTGGACAGCCGTTCGAAGTCAGTTTCCGGATGAGCTATTGATTAAACAGCGGATCCTGAATGATCTCCAAATACAACGGACGATGGAGCTCCATGGACTCCTCGGAATTAATCTGGAGTCAAAAATGTCTTTCTTAAAGAAAGCCATCGATAGAGCTAGCGACTTGAATGGGAAAGAATCCACCGATCTGGCTACTAAGCGGAACGTATCATCGTGGCTGCTGAAAATCGTCGAGAGTTATCTATCCTCGCTGGCAAAGATATTCCCAGGACTAGTGTCAGTTCAAGAGTTTACTCGACGTGTAGAGTTAGCTGTCGAAGCGCCTCCGTAAAACCTCCGACCTACCCGTCAGTCGCATAATCCAAGAATGTAGGTTGGATCTGTGTGAGAATGCGACTTATGTCGCGTACGCCCTCAGCTTGAATTCTTTGGATATTTTGGGGGCTTTCCGCTCCACAGAATCAGTTTATAGTGGCATCCCGCAAGCATCCTGTTGGTGCTGCGATCACTGGCTTCGCGAGAAGAAATTATCGGGTTACCCAAGGACACATGGAGGAGGGTTGTCGCGGCAATCGAAGATGCCATTCCGCTCTACGATCACGTAAACGACCGTATCTCGTTTGGTAAGGCGCAGGAAGCTAGACTGTATGCGATTCAACGTCTCAAACTTTCACCTAATGACTATGTGCTGGATGGAGGAATCGGTCCGGGCACCACTTCTAGGCTTATACTCGCAGGTTTCAAACCCGCTGTGCTCGTGGGACTTGATGAGTCAGTTAAGCAACTTAAGACAGCAAAACAAAACCTGAAAAATGTTAACGACAATACAATCAATTTCGTAAGAGGGTCCTTTGAATTCCTCCCGTTCCGAGATCGCGCGTTCCAGTCGGTGATAACGTGTTACGCGTTGCGAGACAGTCTAGATATCTCGAAATCGGTAAATGAATACTTTAGAGTATGCGATTCAAGTGGTGCCTTTGCGGATGTGGATATCGGCAAACCTGACAATCTCCTGAAACGCATGGCCAGTTTACTCTATGTGAAATACGCGATGCCCTTGATCGCTCGTATGGTCATCAGACATCGAATCAAAGGGAATCCCTGGAGGATGATTGGCCCAACATATACGTCCCTTCCTACTAACCGAGTATTGCTTGAACTCGTGACACTCGCCTTCCGAGATACCGAACTAAAGGAATTTTTGAATGGCGGAGTCATCGTCATAACGGGACGAGCTTGAGCTAAATATTTTCATCGAAATCAATTAGTCGCTAGTATCTTAAAGTAATCTTACTGAATAAGCATAATTTGACCGATTCGATCTAGTCTAGTCAGTTATTCACTGAGGAGCGATGATACGGTGGAATTCAAAACATTAGGTAACACATCCGCTAAGATTCCAATGGTAGGCTTAGGAACTTGGGGAATCGGAGGTTTTAGCTCGAGCAATTCGGAAAAGGATGAGATAGGAATTAAAGCGCTACGATTGGGTCTGGAGTTGGAGATGCGATTCATCGATACAGCTGAAATGTATGGGGGAGGGCATTCTGAAGAGGTTGTCGCGGAAGCTGTGAAGGACCAGCGAGAATCAGTGTTTCTAGCAACAAAAGTATCCGGAGGAAATCTCTCTTACGATAATGTGCTAAGATCTTGCGAAGCCAGTTTAAGTCGACTCCGCACGTCATACATAGACTTGTACCAGATTCATTGGCCAAATTCACGGATCCCAATATCCGAAACAATGAAAGCCATGGAAAAATTGGTGGAGAACGGAAAGATTAGACATGTCGGAGTGAGCAATTTCTCGGTGCGTCAGTTTACCGAGGCACAGAAAGCATTATCCAAGACAGATGTTGTTTCGAACCAAGTGGACTACAGCTTAACCGAAAGATCGGTTGAGACGGATCTGCTTCCATTCGCCGAAAGAGAAAGAATCACGATAATTGCGTACAGTCCTCTAGCAAGAGGGCAAATAGCCGAACAGGCTCATGGCGATCGTTGGCAAGTTCTCGATCAGATCACAAGAATTAATCACAAGACACGAAGCCAAGTAGCACTTAATTGGTTACTGATCAAACCGTCAGTCGTAGTCATCCCTAAAGCCTCGAATTTGCAACATGTTCGAGAAAACTCTGGTTGTGTCGGATGGAGAATATCTAAAGAACAAGAGAAGAAACTTAACGATGCCTTCAAGTAATAAGTTGACCAGTGAAATCAGTGGCTTCCCCACGCGTTGCCAACGTAACCAAACGAATCGTTAGAATGTTTGAACTATATTCAGAAAAAATAGACCCAGAAGACGAAGAGTTTTTGCATTTTGTCTCCGATTTCGTAGCTACGAACGGTCCTCAGAACACTGAGACGCTACCTTACTCTGAACTTTATCTCTTGATCCAGAAAGCAATACGCAAATTCCTAAAGGAATAAGTGGAAAGCCTCGCCGAAACCTAATCGAAGACTAGTAGTCGTCACGGGTACACCTGGGACTGGAAAAACCAAATTCTCCAAGGACCTGGCAAAGGAACTACGCGCTCATTACTTATCAATTGGCAAATTACCAGAGAACTTATACTCGAAAGTTGACCGAGGTCGAAATTCCAAAATCGTTGATATCGCGAAGGCTCGTTCATATGTACGTAAGATTGCCCGGAATACTGAAAATATAGTCATTGTAGATTCACATATCTCAGGCATAGTTCCAAAAGAACTAACGAAACAGGTATTCGTGCTTCGATGCGCACCAAAAATTCTAGAGAAGCGCCTTCGAGCACGAGGTTGGAATGAGAAGAAGATTCATGAAAATGTATTATCAGAGATTCTTGACATATGTCTAATAGAATCAATGGAAGAGTACGGGATGCGTCTTATCGCACAACTAATCACCTCTCGACATCACGTGAAGTCTTGTGTAAGCCTTGCAAAACAGATTCTATCGCATAGGAAACTGAAGAAGGTATCAGTTGACTGGTTATCCGAGCTTGCATTCGATCCATCTTCTAAGTATCTGAAGTGAGAGAGAATGACGGATCCCAAGAAAACCTACCTTGTGCTCGAATGTGATAAATGCGGAAGATACTTGCTGGCGCCTTCCAATAACAAGACTCGTTCGTGTCCGTACTGCGGAAAAAGAGTCGCGGTTGGGAAAGCAAGGGTTCTCGCGAGCTCAGACAACGCAGTAGACGCCAGGGTAAGCTTGCAGCAGTTGAAACTCAAAAAGGAAGACTCGAGCAGTACAGTGCTCCGATAACGTTACTAAGCTCTCGCGCTATGGAGGAGTCGAAATTGTATGTCCGCAGTAGCAGATCGCAGGTTTATGGAAGAGATCGCCGGTCTATTGCAGAAAGGCGTGACAGTCTCAACGTCTAACGGGAAGAATTATACGGGAATTTTGTCGGGGGTCGATTCTCATTCACTTAATGTTTGTCTGAGCGCTGCCAAGGACGAGACCGGAAAAGTGTATCATAAACTATTCCTAAGCGGCAGTTCCGTGACCCAAATATTCAGCTCAGAGAAGCCTTTCGACTTGCAGGCCTTAGCCGATAGACTTGACAGAGTTTTCCCGCGGATGGTAAAAGTCAGCGAGGGTGCCGGAATAATCGTAGTCATGGATCGAATCAGAGTATCCGAAAAAGGCATCCTAGAAGGAAGCGGCCCAGCGGCTGAAAGAGTTCAGAAGGTCTACGAAGAATTTATTCGTGGCCAAACTTGATCGCGGGTTAAAGACCGAAGCTTGAACTCGAATTGTCTTTCGAAATCCGCAATAAAGACCTACTCGGCAGAATAGGCTTACTGCGTACGAAAAGTGGAACCGTCGAGACACCACTTCTTCTTCCAGTGGTCAATCCTAACCATCAACTCATATCCGCGAATGATCTGCGTGGCTCGTTCGGATTCGACGCGGTAATAACAAATTCTTATCTCGTTTGGCGACGATTCCGAAAAGAACAGACTGTTCCCAAAATACATGATCTCTTGAATTTTGATGGGATAATCGCGACCGATTCCGGGGCGTATCAGATTCTTCGTTATGGTGACGTTGAAGTTCAACCGAACGATATAATTCGGTTTCAGGAACAACTTGAGAGCGACATTGCAGTTATCCTCGATATCCCAACCGATCAAGCTGTATCGCGTACGAAAGCGAAGTGGACAGTTGAAGAAACTCTGCGTAGAGCCGATGATGCTCTACGGATTATTCAGCGTAGGGACATTCTGTGGGTTGGTCCTGTGCAGGGTGGCGTATTCGCTGACCTGGTAGCTGAGTCAGCCAAGGAGATGACAAAACGTAGCTTCTCAATTCATGCGCTAGGTAGCCCTACGACGGTCATGCAACAGTACCATTACGACGTATTAGTTGACATGATAATGGCCGCTAAACTGAATCTGCCTCCAGACAGGCCACTGCACCTTTTCGGTGCCGGGCATCCTATGATGTTCGCGTTGGCGATAGCATTAGGATGCGACATATTTGATTCGGCGTCGTACGCTATTTTTGCTAGAAATGGTCGGTACCTTACGGCGCATGGGACAGCTAAGATTGAAGACCTGGAATTTTTCCCTTGTAATTGTTCATCGTGCCATGGTAAGAAACCTTACGAGATCAGGAGGCTACTCCCACTAGAACGCGAGCGCTTTCTCGCCGCACATAATCTTCATGTCTGCTCGAGCGAACTCCAGACTGCGAAACAAGCGCTAACTGAAGGTAGGCTATGGGAGCTTGTAGAGTCAAGATCATACAGTCATCCTTCACTCAGACGTTCTTTTCAGCAGATGCTCAAATATGCGAAAAGCATTGAACGCGAAACACCGATTAGAAAAAGCAAGGGGCCGCTCATCATATCATACGATTCACTTCGTAGACCGGAAATTCTTCGGCACCAAAACAGATTGATCACGAATTACACAATTCCTTCTAGAGCGAAGACCGGAATCCTTCTACCGGAGAGATACCTTGAACCATTCCGCGAAGACCCTCAGAAAGATCGACCGATTGACAAGATCAGCAAGAGAATGGATCTGCATTGTAGCACTTACGGACTAGCGTATGGAGTTATACCTGAAGAAATTTTGGATGTCTACCCATTATCACAAAGCGAGAATTCACTTGATCCTGACGCGAATACAATTCGCGATTCCGTCGACAGAATAGTCAAATTTCTTTCACATACCAACTACAGATCGTGTGTAATCCTCACGGAGGAACAGTGGCAGCGAAGGTTAGCGATATCCGTTCAACGAAAATTGCGCAAAAAGCTGAAAGTGAAGATAATTGAGGCTGAAAATCTAGATCAGTCAATTATTACCGAAATTTTCAGTTTTTCGAAGCCTAAGAAACGGAAACGAATGAAATAAATTCACACGGATATCTAAGAGTGATGTCGGATCTTGAAAACATGAACATTCTCCAAGTCAAAAACGAAATATCGGAACTGTGTAAATCTCCCGTCGCAGAGAAAATGTACCCTATCACTTCCCAGTGGGTTCCCGTTACCGACGTCTTAGCTGTCATTCAAAGGTTTGAAAAATACTGGAAAAATCACAAGAGCGGATGTGACGTAGAGGCTCAAGCGAAAGTGATTTCCGAAATGCTCGGAGAATCGTAAAATAATCATTATTCTTGACTTTCGCAGATTTTATTTGAATTAACATGCATTCTTAGGTTGATAGATTTGAGACGCGAACAAGTCCTGAAACGACCAACGCGACCGTTCGAAGTCGATCCTGAAAAAACTATCAGTGAATTGGTTCGAGATATGGCGGTCACTGGATTCCAGGGTCGAAAGCTTGGTGAAGCTGCAGAAGCTTGGACGCAGATGTTGAAAAAACGTGAAATGGTAATTTGGCTTGGACTGGCCGGAGCGATGGTACCCGCAGGTATGCGTCAACTGATTACATATCTGGTGAGACGCAGAATGGTCGATGTTCTGGTCACAACCGGCGCGACCTTGTATCATGATGCATACGAAACGATTGGTGGTAAACATTTTCTTGGAACTGATCAGATCGATAACGTGATGCTGCGGAAGCATCGGATAGATCGAGTCTATGACGTTTACGCGGATGAGAACAAATTCTACCATCTAGATGTTCTTATCGAAAAGGAATTTTCATCACGTCTGCAATCTGGACGATCCTATTCCTCGCGTGAAGTGCTCTATGAATTTGGCAAATGGCTTTCCGAAATGTCACGCGACAGAGATGGAATATGTGTTGCTGCGTATGAATCGGGCGTTCCAATCTTTATCCCATCATTTTGTGATAGTGGTATGGGTTTCTCGTTGATGTTCGCGAATAGGCGCCGAAAACGGCATATAATTGTGGATCACATGCGTGATGTTGATGAGAGTTCGAGAATTACTGAAAGATCACGACATACATCAGTGATTATCGTAGGCGGAGGTGTTCCTAAGAACTTTATTCAACAAACAGCTGTGATCGCTAGCTATCAAACACGCCATGATCGAACTCATGATTTCGCGATTCAATTCACTACTGATGTCCCGCAATGGGGCGGACTTAGCGGTTCTACGTTTGAAGAAGCTCAAAGTTGGGGTAAGTATAATGCACGGTCAAGAATGGTACAGTGCTTCACAGATGCGACCATTGCGCTGCCCGTCGTGGCCGAAGCGCTTAGTCAAAGATTTAAGCGATTCAGAAGGCGCGTACCTCGGTTTAATTGGCCTGATCACAACGGGGCTCTAAATATTTCTTATCAGCCTGCAAAATTGTAGTTCTTGGGATTCAACCGTATTTGTACGAAATCCCAAATCCCCCTTTCGGGTTTTTCCATCCAACATTGTAGCAGGCAACGCGACATGCTCCGCATTCGACGCAGGCATCGTATGTTATGTTGACTTTTTCTTCCTGCCATTTGTAGACGTCCGTTGGGCAGACGCGGATGCATCTGAAGTTGAACGGGCATTTCACGCACATGTTTTGGTTTTTGATCCAGAGATGGGAATCTTCGTCCACTTTGTAGCGGTCTCGATAGAGCTTATCGGTGATCGTTATGGTTCGTTGGGTGCTCATGAGAAAATTCTCCATAAGTGGTATGCGTCTTTGAGTAGTCCAATTCTTGACCTGCGCTTAAACAGTGTTGACTTGGCCTCCCTGATTCTCTCTTGTTTTGTTTCATCGCCGACTAAATGCCACATGTAGATAAGTTCGTTGGCGATTTCAGGGTACAACGTGAAGAAATGTGGATTCGAGCCGAAGAAGTTTGGTACTTCTCTGTACTTTCGAAGATCTTTCAACACGAAAGTTTGTTCAAGCTTCTCACTGTACTTGGCGAGGTTCCGTGATGAGAAATCGTTCTGTTTCTTTGCTTCAGCGACAGTCTGGCCCGCGATTATTCCCGAAGTCATAGCGAGGTTGGTTCCTTCCCAGTTGACAGCATTTACTAGCATTGCGGCGTCTCCAACTACAAGCATACCATCCGTGTATATCCGGCCTACCTGATCGTATCCTCCTTCAGGGATCATGTGGGCGGAGTATTCTTTCAGTTCTCCTTCCCGTAGGAGTGGAGCGATTGATGGGTGGGCTTTGAATTCTTCGAACAAATCGTTTGGTCTCTTGCCGCTTTTGTCGAGGTCGTGAAGGTTGACACCTATGCCTACTGACAAGGTGTCACGGTTTGTGTACATGAATCCTGCATGCATTCCTGGTCCCCACCCAATGAACATTGCAGCCACGCCTTCTTCAGGTCCCAGATTGAAACGATCCTCAATTTTTTGTCGCGGGAAGGCGATAACTTCCTTTACTGCCAAGACAACTGATTCCGGTGAAAGTTCCTCTCGGATGCCAGCTTGTTTCGCAAGCATGGAGTTTACTCCGTCTGCAGCGATAACGACATTCGCGTGGACATCCCCCCGATCGGTCTTTACGCCTATAATATTTCCGTTCTCTTTGATGACGTCGTCTGCGGTTGTTCGATTGATTATCGTCGCGCCTGCGTCTTCAGCTAGTTTAGCGAGCCATGGATCGAACTTTGCCCTATGAACCGTGAAGGCATTGTATTGCTTGTTGAATTTTTGATTTCTGTGGCTCAACAGAACATGTGAGTCTTTCGACATGAACCAGTATTGATATTCAACGACGTGTCTTTCGATTGGTGCAGTCTTCCAGAATTCTGGCGCTAGTTGTTCGGTGTGATGCCTGAATATGACGCCTCCAAACATGTTCTTAGCGCCGGGTTTCTCACCTTTTTCGAGAACTAATACATTCAGACCGGCCTTTGCCATTGTGTACGCGGCGGCTGATCCGGCTGGTCCGGCACCTACTACCACTGCATCGAATTTTTCAGTCATGGGGCCTCAGTCGACTTCTTGAGTTCATCAATTATAGCTGGAACTATTTTGAACAGATCGCCAGTGATTCCGAAATCAGCCATTTTGAAGATTGGAGCATCTGGATCACTGTTAATGGCTACGATGTAGTCTACGTTCATGATTCCTACGATGTGTTGTATTGCACCGCTGATTCCTATAGCAAAGTACAGGCGTGGACGTACGGTTAGTCCTGTTTGTCCAACTTGATGCTCGTATCCGATCCAACCTGCTCTTACTGCTGCTCTCGAAGCCCCAACCTGAGCATGTAACACTTTGGCAAGGTCTTCGATCAGGCTAAAGTACTTGGCTTGACCCAGGCCTCGTCCGCCTGATACTATTATTTGTGCATCTTCTAATCGTACACCTACCTTCTCGATCGGTACGAACTCGAGAACTTCTGTGTTCATATCGCTTGGGTTCAGGTTCACGTCGACTTTGATAATTTCTCCATCTCTCCCTTCGGAAGGAGGGAGACTTTTCATGACTCTTGGACGGACACTTGCCATTGTGGGTCGTGTCTTCGGACATATTATGGTGGACATGAGGTTGCCACCGTAGTCGGGTCGTGTCCCGAGGAACGTACCAGTTTGAATGTCGACATCCAGTCCAGTACAGTCAGCTATTAGGCCGGTTTCCAGGAATGTCGCCGCAGATCCTGCAAGGTCGCGGCCTCGAATTGTGCCTCCAAGAAGTAGAGCTTCTGGCTTGAATTTTTTCACGGTCTGTTCCATTGCGCGGGCGTATGGTTGGGTTCGATAATCCTCGAATTCTGGGCGCTCAATCAAGTACACTTTATCCGCACCATGCACGAATGCTTCCTTTGCAAGATGTGAAGCATTGTTACCGATCACTACACCAGCAAGCTTAGTTCCATAGACGTCGGCAAGATGCTTACCTTCTCCTAGAAGTTCCCATGATACTGAAGCGGGGTTGCCGTGAAGGTGTTCAATCCAAACCCAGACCTCGCCAAAGCGATTCGATTCATTGTTAGTTGTAGTGGCTTCAGTGGAAGATTTCTGGGATCCTTCGGGCTTGGGTTTGTCGCTCGCAGATCCGAAGGCGTGAACTGAGTTTAGTTTCTCGATAAGCCATTTCGCTGCAGCGCGTGGATCCGTTGTTCCGTCAAACCCTTCTCCTTGCTTACGCCCAGGTGGTGAGAAAACTTTCTTCACAATCGTCGGAGAGCCGCCTAAGCCAAGGAAATTTGGATCTGCCCGAATTGAAGTTTTATCCCAAATATCTAATTTCGTTCTCTTTGCCTTTAGCATTCCATCGATAGTGAATTTTCTGGGTTTGTTCACCTCTTCAGTCATAGTCAAGACCGCGGGCAGACTTGCTCTGACGGTTTCAATGCCGTCATCGAACCGGTGCTTTGCCGTCACAGTCTTACGATTGAGGTCGACATCAACAATCTTCGTGACGTTTGATATGATTGGGATATTGAATCGCACCGCTAAACCAGGAGGCACCTGCCCTGTTTCGCCATCGATTGCAACTTTTCCAGTAAGGACCAAGTCAAACGGATTTGTTTCCGCAACCGTAGCAAGAGTTCTCCAGAGAGTGTAGGACGTTGCTAGTGTATCAGCTCCGGCCATTGCCCTGTCTGAAACCATAACAGCGTTATCCGCACCCATGGCAAGTGCTTCACGTAAGGCCTCTTGAGCCTGTAGTGGACCCATAGCAACCGCGGTCACTGTCCCGCCGATTTTCTCCTTAAGCCGGATACCCTCTTCGATTGCGTTCAGACAGAAGGGGTTCACGATCGACGGTACCCCCTCACGGATAAGATTCAGTGTAATAGGATCAAATCTAATGTCTGTTGCATCAGGAACGTGTTTCACGCAGACGACTGTATGCAAATCTCTTCAGTTCCTTCGAACAAATTTTCAACTACTAACTTGAGCCGGATGCGCGGCATGTCCTATTAATTTCTTCTCAAAAGTAGAATCCGAGGATCATAAATTTCGCTTATTCAACTTCGTCGGGTTCAGTTGGTTCTGGCGATTCCGAAGCCTGCTGTGTCGCCGCGATTCGTTCTGCCTCAACAACTTTGAGTCTCGTGACATATCCGGCGATTCTGTTACGCAGACGTTTCGATTGCGTATTGACCAATTCATTAACGACTTCCTTGTCCGCCTCGAAGTCTCCCTTGAAGCGATCAGGGAAACGTCTCACTAATTCTCTGGAAACGCGTTTGACAGTGTCGGTTCTGACCTTTCCCAATCTTAACAGCTCTAACGGAAATGTCACATCAGCAAGTCGCATTCAACATAAACTTTGCTGAAGAGCCTACCCAGAGTCAACCCTAGCCTATCATGAATGAGGTAACCTGTGCCTCAACGGCTTGAGGGTACCCAGAAGACGACAGCATCAGTTACCTATGCCCATTTCCGTGAAGAAATGCTAGAAAATTCTGTAAAACGGCGTCGCGGATAGCGTCCACTTCTTCAGACCTGATCTCCGAGAGTTTTTGAACTACATCGATTACGAATGCGGGTTCCGTCATTCGATCTTCAAAGGGGCCGCGATACTTTACTGGACCATCGGTCTCTGTTAAGAGAGTTGAGAGGTCTGCTGCTCGGGCAATCTCTACGATTCGTTTGGCATAGGCAACGGATGGGCCTATTGAAATCATGTAGCCTCTGTCTTTTAGTAATTTTAGTTTATCAGGTGGCCCCGAATACCAATGCATCAACACGCCGGTCAAGTTAAATGACGTAAGAGCATCGAGCGCTTCATCGATGGCCAGTCTCGAGTGAACTACTACGGGCAGTCTCTTCCGTTCGGCGAGTTCCAAAAAGAATTTGAAAATTTGGAGTTGGTCGGCTTTTTTTTCCGGATCTTGCGAGTATTGTCCATCTAGGCCGATTTCCCCTATCGCGGCGACGTGCGCCTTGTCAGCATCTATCAGTTCTTCGAATTTCTCTAAGGGCTGTTGATGATTCTGAACGATCGTCGATGGGTGTACTCCGATAGCAGCTAAGACTCTTCCTTCATGTTTCCGCGCTATCGAAATTGTTTCTAGAGACGTTCCGTAATCGGTGGCGTTTGAAAGCAGAAATTTGATGTCTCGATTTTTTGGGGCGCGTAAAATGGAGTCAGCGAGATCTGCGTATCCAACGTCGGCTAGGTGAATGTGCGAATCGACGTAACTCAAGGTAATCGAACATCATACCGATCGGTGAGATATTTCCAGTTGAGTATTCTTTGTGAAGTTAATGTCATAATGGCATTCGATCAGATGATCTCTTTCAACCTCAACTAAGGGTGGAGAGATCGTTCCGCACTTCTCTGTAGCGAAGGAGCAGCGTGGTCGGAAGCGACATGCGGGCGGAATGTCAACAGGACTCGGAACGTCGCCTTGTAGTACGCGGAGTTCTTTTCTCTTAGATGGGTCCGGTTGAGGAATGGAAGAAAGCAACGCTCGAGTGTAAGGATGTTTGGGATGCTCAAAGAGACTTTCGATTGGCGAGAGTTCAACGACTCTTCCCAAATACATAACTGCGGCTCGGTTACACATTTGCCTTATTACAGCCAAGTTATGTGAGATGAATATGTAAGTAAGGCCAAGGTCAGTTTGCAATTTTCTCAATAGTTTGAGTATCTGAGATTGAACGGATACATCTAGAGAGGATGTGGGTTCGTCAAGTACTATGAATACTGGTTGAACAACTAAGGCGAGAGCGATCGCGATTCTTTGTCTTTGTCCTCCGGAAAACTCGTGCGGATATCTGGCGAGATGATCAGGGTTGAGACCTACTTTTTCCATCACCTCCTCAGCAAGCTTGTTGGCTTCTCTTTTTGATGATGCTAAGCCATGTAACCGCATGGGTTCGAGAAGCGCGGACCTCACATTCTGTCTCGGATCGAGTGAGGCATACGGATCCTGGAAGACCATCTGCATCTTGCGTCTGAACGGTTTGATTTGTCTTCCTTTCAGTTTGGTTATGTCGACATCGTCGAAAGTGATGGATCCTTTCGATGGGTCGGTCAACCTCATGATCGTCCTTCCCAGTGTTGTCTTTCCGCATCCCGACTCTCCTACCAGTCCGAGTGTCTCTCCTCGCTGAACATCGATTGAGACTCCGTCAACTGCCTTGAGGTGCTCGACTGTCCGATCTAAGATTCCGCCCCTTTTTGGGAACCACTTGTATAGGTTATCGGTTTTGAGCAGAGAATCGTTTGACATTCACTTAATCCTCATACAAGAAGCAAGAGACCAGATGACCGGGGCTCACCTCTATCAGCGTTGGCTTCTCCTGTGGACACTTAGCAAACGCCTTGGGACATCGAGGATTGAAGCGGCACCCACTTGGCGGATAGATTAGATTAGGTACTGATCCACCGATCGAGGTTTGTTCATCGATAGAAGTATCCACACGGGGAATGGATGCCAGCAAGCCTCGCGTATATGGATGAAGTGGGTTCCTGTAGAGCTCCTCCACATCAGCTATTTCAACGACGTTTCCTGCGTACATCACTGCCACTCTGTCACAGACTTCAGCGACGACTGCGAGGTCATGAGTAATCAGAATAACTGAGGCGTCGATTTCGTTTCTCAATTCCTTGAGGAGTTGGAGTATTTGCGCCTGGACCGTCACATCGAGAGCGGTCGTCATCTCGTCGGCTAGAAGTATCTTCGGTCTTCTCAAGAGGGCCATGGCGATCATGGCTCTCTGCCTCATTCCGCCGGATAGTTCGAATGGATATGACCTCAATACTTTATCTGGGTCCGGGAGCCGTACCGATCTAAGTATGGAGAGAACATAAT
>Ga0187766_10001509_pt1 | contig 13660 bp, 13 predicted proteins | sample 0216_QUI02_MP05__4_FD_132971 | JGI IMG/M metagenome (GOLD analysis project Ga0187766, IMG submission 132971) | Tropical peat soil microbial communities from peatlands in Department of Meta, Colombia - 0216_QUI02_MP05_20_MG | ecosystem: Environmental > Terrestrial > Soil > Wetlands > Peat ... | reverse complement strand
TGGCGTGCTTTGGTTCCTGATTAATGCCGTGCGCGGCACGGGCGGGGAAAGCGCGGCTGATCTTGCGCCGATCCCGGCGCCGACCGCCGAAACCACCCTCATCAAGGGTAAGGTCGATGAACTCCTCGAGAAGGCACGTCTCGCGATCCGCGAACGCCGCTTCGCCGAGCCCCCGGGCGACAACGCGCTCGTGTACTACCGCTCGGCGGCCGCGGCGGATCCCTCGAGCGCCGAGGCGCGCGATGGCCTGCAGCGCGTCGCGGGGGTCTTCGCCGGGCGTTTCGGCGAAGCGATGAGCGCGAAGGGCTACGACGAGGCCGCGCAGAACCTTGCGAACTTCAGAGCCGCGGCACCCGCGGGCGATCCGCGCGCGCTCGCCATGGCGCAGCAGTTCTATGCCGCGGTCGTGGGCAAAGCACTCGCCGACGGCGCCCTCGAGCGCGCGAGCGCATTCGTGCGCCAAGCCGAAGAGTCGGGTCTGATCAACTCCGAACAGCTCGCCAAGTGGCGCACCGAGATCAGCCGACGCCAGAAGGACACGAAGTCGGGGCGCCTCGCGACACTCGTCGAGGAGCGCATCCGCTCCGGCAGACTCACCGAGGCGAACGACAGCGCCCGCAGCTACCTGCAGGCCCTCCAATCGGTCGCTCCCAACAGCGCCGACGCGCAACGCGCCACTCAGGAACTCATCGCAGCCTACGTGCACAACGCCCGCGAGGCGGTGCGCACCAAGAACAGCGCCGAAGCCGAACGCTGGCTCAAAGAGGCGCGCGCGCTCGGGATGAGCTCAACCGATGCCGCAGCTCTCGAGCGCGAGATCGCCGAAGTGCGCCCGAAGGCCGCAAGCGAGCCGTCCGCGGCGCGCGCCGTGTCTGCGCCACCGCTCGCGCCGCGCGCGCCCCCGCTCGATCCCGCGACACTCGCCTCGAGCCTCAAACCGATCAAGAGGCCGCCGCCCGCGTATCCGGACGGCGCGCTCAGCAAGCACCAAAGCGGCAGCGTGCTGCTCTCCTTCACCGTCGACACCAAGGGCGAGACGCGCGACATCAAAGTCATCAACTCGACGCCCGAGGGAACCTTTGACCAGGCCGCGATGAGTGCGGTGAAGAACTGGCGCTATGAGCCGATGCTGGTCAATGGCACGGCGGTCGAGGTGCCGGTGAAGGCCCAAGTGCGTTTCGAACTGCCGAAGTAGCAAAGGAGATTCCCGGGATGGCTCAAGCAGGAACAGGGCGGGGCGGCCAGCTGATCACGGTCAGCATCGGTGCCGCACTTGCGCTACTGATGGGCCTCGTGCTCTTCGTGGGCGTGCGCCTCGCGACGCAGCTGCGCGCCGACATCGTCGCGCTGCAGACCTCGAGCACGCTGCAGAACTACCCCGCCGAGATCTCCCGCCAGCTGAACACGCTGCGCGATCGACTCGAGGTGCGCGCGTATGCCGGCCAGGGGCTCGCGGACCTGCAGGGCACGGTGCGCCGCTTCGACCAGGACCTGAAGAACCTCGGCGCGAGCGACAGCGCCGACTGGCCGCAGCTCGGACGGGCGCTGCGGCTCTGGCACGAATACACCCCGGTGCTCGATCCGGTGCTCACCTTCAACGCCCAGCCCTACCTGGACTCGGACAAGGGAGGCAGTGTCCTCTCGAACGAGGGCCGCAAGTTCTACGTCGACGTCAAGCGCGCGCAGCTCTTTGCCGCGGACAATGCCGCGACACTGCAGGCGCAGCTCGCCACCCTCGCCGCGACGCTGCAGCGTGCCTCCTCCGATGCCGCCGCGAACCTGCGGACGCTGCTCCTCGGGGGCGTACTCGCGGCACTCGTGCTCGCGCTGTTCGCCGGCTACTTCCAGATCTCGCGCTCGCGGCACGAACGCGCCGCACGCGATGCCCAGGAGCAGACGCGCGATATCCTGAAGACCGTGCAGGAGGGCTTCTTCCTGCTCGATTCCAACTACCGCATCGGTTCGGTGTGGTCGGATGCACTCGTGCACATGTTCAGCCGCGAGGATTTTGCCGGGCTGAGCTTCGAGGAACTGCTCAAGGACCTGGTGTCGGCCGCGACCCTCACGACCGCGACCAAGTACATCAAGCTCCTGTGGGGCGAGCGCGCGCACGAGAACCTGATCAAGAGCATCAACCCCCTCGGTCAGCTCGAGATCACCATGGACAACGGCCATGGCGGCAAAGAGACGCGCTTCCTGCAGTTCGACTTTCACCGCGTCATGGGAGCGAAGGGAATCAAGCACGTCCTCTGCGCGGTTACCGACATCACCTCGAGCGTGCTGCTCGCGAAGGAACTGCAGGAATCGCAGGACAACGCCAACGCACAGCTCGACATGGTGCTCTCGCTCCTGCACGTCGATCCCGTGCAGCTGATCTCGTTCATCGACACCGCCGAGACCGGACTCAAGCTCGTCAACACGATTCTCAGGGAGCCCGCGCGCACCGACGTCGAGTTCCGCAAGAAACTCACCGGGCTCTTCCGCGAGCTGCACGCGCTCAAGGGCGAAGCCATGGCGCTCAACCTCAAGAGCGTCGCGAGCCGCGTGCATGCGCTCGAGGACATGGTGAGCGAGCTGCGCAAGAAACCCGAGCTCTCGGGCAACGACTTCCTGCCGATAGTGCTCAAGCTCGATGAGTTGCTGGCGCACCTGCGCGGCGTGCGCGAGATGGCCTCGCGCATCTCGGCACTCAAGATGACCACCTCGGGCGCTGCGATGGTCGCATCGGCCGCGACCGTTCACATGCCGGCTCCCGAGGCGGCCAGGATGGCCGCGAGCGCGGCGGCCGAGTCCGCACACAACCGCTCGGCGGTCGAGGATCTCGCGCCGGCGTTGCAGGCGATGGCCGAGCGTCTCGCGGCGGATCACGCCAAGCGCTTCCGTCTCAAACTCGAGGGCCTCTCCCAGGTACCCCCCTCCTATCAGGCGACCATCAAGGACTGCCTCATCCAGATGCTGCGCAACGCGGCCGTGCACGGTATCGAGCCCCCCGACGTGCGGCGCGTGCAGACCAAGGACGACGTCGGGGTCGTGCGGGTCGATTTCCGCAAGGCGGGCGAGGGCTACGAGCTCGTGTTCGAGGACGACGGCGCCGGGATTGCACCCGAGACGCTCAAGGCGGCCGCGGTGCGCCGGCGGCTCATCACTCCCGAGGAAGCGGCCGCCATGGATACCCGCGGCGCCATGGCGCTCATCTTCCGCCCCGGGTTCTCGACCCAGGAGCAAGTCTCGATGGATGCGGGCCGCGGCGTCGGCATGGACGTCGTGGCGCGCAGCGTCTACGGGCTCGGCGGCAAGATCGGCGTCACCACGCATCCGGGCAAATACACCCGCTTCAAGATCATCCTCCCGGCCGCGGAAGCGGTCAGCACGGCAGTCGCCTAGATTGTTTCTGAGAGTGCATGCACATGAAGAGTAACGGCCAGGCTGGAGCCAGGCGGATCCTGAAACTCCTGATCGTCGACGATTCCAACCTTATTCGTCGGCGCATCGAGCGCTCGCAGCAGTTCGAGGACTTGAAGCTCGTCGGCACCGCGGGGAATGGGATCGAGGCACTCGAGATCTTCAAGAAAACCGACCCGGACGTGGTCACGATGGACATCACTATGCCGCGCATGGATGGGATCGAGTGCATCGGGCAACTGGTGGCGCTCAAGCCCGCCATACGCATCCTCGTGATCTCGGCACTCGCCGACAAAGCGACCGCGGTTGAAGCCATGGAAAGGGGGGCGAACGGCTTCCTTAATAAGCCGTTCACCGACCGGCAGTTGAATGAAGCCATCCTGGAACTGATGCGCTAACGCCGCCCGAGCGAGACAACGCCCATGCTGTACGAACAGGAATTGAAGACTTTCGTCGAGGGTACGACCAACTTCTTCGAGGTCGCCGCGCAGCAGCCGGCCACCATTGGTTCGCCGTACCTGATGGAAGGCGCTCCCCAGGTGCACGAGTACACCGGGATCATCACGATCTCGGGCAAACGCCAAGGCGTGGTGTACTTCACCGCGCCGAAGGCCATGCTCACGGTGCTGCTCATGAAGATGCAGGAGAACGACTTCAGTCACGAGACCATGAAGGACCTCGTGGGTGAAGTCGCCAACACGATCTCGGGCAACGCGCGGCGCGACTTCGGCCGGGATTTCGTGATCTCGGTGCCGAGTGTGCTCTCGGGCGAGAAGCCCAGCTTCGCGCCGAAGCCCGGGCAACGCTCGTTCATCATCCCGATCAACTGGCGCAGCCACTCGGCGAAGCTCGTGGTGTCCCTCACTTGAAGGCACCGGCACGCGCCGGCGCGACGCCGCTGCAGGCGAGCGCGCTCGGCATCATCACGCTGCGGCGTGAAATCGCCCTGCGCTACGCACGGCTGAATCGCCTCTGGCTCACGGCGCGCAACACTTACCGGCGCCTCCACGATGAGCCGCTGCAGGACCTGCGGGCGCTGCGCGCCGCCGCCCAGCGCCTCGATCAGCTCGAGCGCGCCCGTGAGGCACTGCGGCGCGATCTGAAGGCGCTCGCGGACTGAGACCGAGATGCCCGAGATCATCTACCGCGTGAACACTACGCAGCGTCAGGCGCCGCTGTGGTTCTCGGCGCTCTTCGTCGCGATCGGGATCGCCATCATGGCGGTCGCGCTGCGCCCCCTACCTGCCAGCGCACACCTCGCGCCCGGCGAGCGCTCGGTGGGGGTCTGCATGGGTGCCCTCTTTGCGGTCGCCGGTTTGCTCAGCCAATGCCGGCGCGATCCGCCAACGCTCGTCGCGAGGTTTCTGCTCGCGATCCTGCTCTCGATGTTCGCCTGGACGTTCGGCTGGGTAGGATTGGGCCCGGGAACGCGCAGCTTTTCGAGCAGCGTTTCGGCGTTCGGAGTCACCACGCACGCGAGCAGCGGCGCCACACCCGGCCGCATTGCCTTCGGGACGTTCGGGGTCATCGTCGCGCTCTTCGCGGCGGCGGCCTGGTGGAGTCTCGCCAAAGCGCTCGTCGCGACCTTGCGGGCTCGCGGAGCACAAGAAGCTTCGACCTCACCGGAATGAGGGGCGCACCGGGGCGCCCTGCCCGATCGTCACACTTATATAAGGTAGAGCCCGCCGCGCGCTGCGGCGCGGCGAAAACGCGCGATAATCGGCGGCCGCGGACTCGTGGCAGATTTTTTTAGGAGTGGAAGTGAACCCGGGATTCTTCAAGCCCGCCGCAGCGCTGCGTCCCGGCGATCGCGTTGCGATCATTGCTCCGGCGAGCGGCTTTGAGCGCGCGGCTTTTGAAGCCGGCGTTGCCCTCCTCGGCGCGCGCTACCGCACCGAGTACTCGAGCGGGGTGTTCGAGCGGCAGCGCTATCTCGCCGGGAGCGATGCGCGGCGGCTCGATGAGCTCACCGGCGCGCTCGCAAACCCCGACATCCGCGCGGTGTTCTGCGCGCGCGGCGGGTACGGCGCCACGCGCCTCCTTGCGCGGCTCAAAGCGCCGCCGCTCGCCCCGAAACTCCTCGTCGGATTCTCAGACATCACGGCGCTGCACCTTTGGCTGCAAGCGCACGGACGCATCAGCATCCACGGCCCGGTCCTCACGCAACTCCCCCGTCTCACTGCCGAGACGCGCGAGCGGCTCTTTGCGCTGCTCGAACGAAACCTCCCCGCGCCGGCGCTGACCGGCACCGCGACCTACGTGGCCGGCACGGCGGAGGGGCCACTCATCGGCGGCAATCTGTCTGTCGTCACGCGTCTCCTCGGCACGCCCTTCATACCGGCACTCGATGGCGCGATCCTGCTTCTCGAGGATCAGGGCGAGCGACCCTACCGGCTCGATCGCATGTGGACGCACCTGGAGCTCGCCGGCGTATTCGGGCGCGTGCGCGGCGTCGCACTCGGCTCCTTCAGCGGCTGCGAGGAAGAAGGCGCGCCGTATAAAAGCGAGGATGTGCTGCGCGAGCTTGCGCTCGCAAGCGGCCTGCCGTGCGCCGCAGGGTTCCCCGTCGGTCACACCGATCGCAACGAACCGCTTGCACTCGGTGTGCGCGCGCGCCTCGACGCCGGGGCGAAGACACTCAGCTTCCTCGAGCCGGCCATCGCCCCCTAGCTCAAAGGAGCGAGCCGCCCTCCCCCACCATCGCCTTTCTCACGAGCGGAATCGGCGGACCGCCGTAGGAAAGGAAACGATCATGGAACTCATGCCAGCCGGCGCGCGGCTCGGCGCCGGATGCGGACGCGGCATGCGTGGCCAGCCAGTCGGCGCGCAGTTTGCGGATCATGAGCTTCCCGAGCGTATAGGCGAGATACAGCGGATCGTAGGTGCCGCGCGCTGCCTGTTGTCGGGCATCGCCCGGATCCTGGCCGCCGCGCTCGCGAAAGAGCTTCTCCGCCTCCCCGACCGTCATGCCGCGAGTGTGCAGGCCGATCGCGCACATGAAGCGCACGTCGCGCAGCAAGGCCTCGACCAGTTGGCCGACGTGCTGCTCGGGGTCGCCGTTGCCGAGCCCGGCCTCCCACATCATCTCCTCGGTGTAGTGCGCCCAGCCCTCGGCGTAGGCGTAGCCAACCCAAAGCGCAGCGATCTGCGAGGGGTTGCGGTTCGAATGCAGGAACTGCAGGAAGTGCCCCGGCCAGACCTCGTGTACGCTCGTGTAGAGGAGCTTAGCCCGGCCGGGAACATATTCGGCGCGCTCGCTCGCGCTCCAGGAAGGATCGGGAGGAGCAATGTAGTAGGTGGAGGCGACGTGCTTGTCGAAGGGTCCCGGCACGCTGATATAGGCGGCGTTTGCGCGGTTGTAGGGCGGCGCCTCGGCGACGAGTGCCTGCTCGTCGCTCGGAATGGAGAGCAGATTTTTCTCCCGGACGAAGCCGCGCAGCCGCGCGAGCTCCGCGCGCGCACCCTCGACGGCACCGCCTTCGGGTTTGTGCGCCTGCATCTGCGCCACGCAGGCAGTCACGCTCTTATGTGGCAGGTAGCGCGCGCAGGCCGCCTTCAGCGCCTCGCTGTTGCGCTCGAGGTCCGCGCGCCCGACCGCGAGCAGCTGCTCGATTGGGATCTCGACGCGCTCGTTGGCCTTGAGCATCTCGAGAAACTGCGCCTCGCCAAGTGCGAACTCACCGCCCGCGTGCACGCCCTCGTGCTCGAACCAGCTCTTGAGCTCCGCCATCGCCCGCGCAGCGGCCGCATCGGCGTCCGCGAGCTCTTTCTGCGCCGCAGGATCCGCAACCGCGGCAAATACCCGCGCGGCATCGTTGCGGAAGAATTCCGCAAAGCCGCCGAATCCGTCGATGCCGCGCTTGATGAAGGTCGGCGGCAGGGGCATGTGTAGGTTGGCGCGGATGTCGGCGGCAATTTTCGGGATGGAGCGCGCGTAGCCGATGTAACCGCGCATGCGCCGCTCGAGCGGAGCATAGTCGCGGTTGAGGTATACGTCAGGATCGAGCCGCTCGATGTACCAGGCGGGATTTGTGAAAGGCGAGCGCGCGCGCTCGAGCCAGAAGAGCTCGCCGTCGATCACCGCGAGCAGGTACTCGCGCTCGAAGCGCTCTGCGGCACTGAGGGAGGCGGGGTCGAACGCCGCGGCTTCACCGCGCAGTGCCTCGAGGCGCGCCGCAACCGCCGCGATCCCCGCAGCGCTCAAATCCGGCATCTGGCCATCGAACTCGTGCCGTCCGGCCTGCACCGCGAAGAACGGATGCGTGCGGAAATATTCCTCGACGAAGCGGTGGGAGAATTCGGGCCAGCCCGCCGCCGCTTGTGCGGTGGGCGCAGCCGTGGCGATCGCACCCGAGATGGCAGTCAGGATAATGAAGGTCGCAGTCACCCAGGGCGCGTGATGGCGCTGGTCGGCCATGAAGGTCCCCCCTTTTTTTCAGTCGAGCCGCCGCACCTGCAGGGCGAGCAGGCACCCGAGCGCGTCGCGCTCGATCTCGAACTCGATCGGGCGGCAGCACACTTCACAGTCTTCCACGTAGCCGGGCTCATCGCCGGTCAGCTCGACGCGCGTCGTCAACCGCTCGCCGCAGTATGGGCAGCGCACCGCGACAAACTCCTCCGGGGCGAGGCGCGCATCGCGGGTGTGCGGCTCCCAGATCGGTTCGAGTCCGTAGAGGCGGTCGATACTCGCCTCGTCCAGGCGCGTGATGCAGCGCCTCAGGCGCTCGAGCGGTGAGGGTTTCAATCGTTTCATCGTTGCGCGGGGCCGTGGCGAACTGAGATGCTGGAGAGACGTACTCCGGGTGATGAGGATACGCCAATATGCCGATCGGCCGGTCCGCAGCGTTTCTGCTCTGCCTGAGCGCGAGCGTCGCGCTGCCGGGCTGCGCCGCCCCAGGGCCCACACCCGAGCCGGGCGTGTCGCTCGCCGGATCCTGGAAACTCAATCACGCGGCGAGCGATGATCCGCAGAAAATTCTCGACAAGTGGCGCGTCGAGGCCCTTCGGATGATCGCGCGAGCTCAGGCGGCGCAGGGCAACGCGCCACCGCCCATTCCAGGCGCGGACACTGGCGGCGCACATCTCGGTCCGCGTCCCGATCCGCTGCTGCACTCGCCCATGGCTCACATCGTGAACCTGCTGATCGCCCGCGGGGACGTGCTCGTCGTGCGACAGTCGCCCGAGGAGATCGTGTTCGACTACGGCGCGACGCGACGCAGCTTCACCCCCGGGGGCCACAGCGTCGTCTCCGCGGAGGGGGGCGTCGCGGACCAGACTTCAGGGTGGAAAGGCAAGGAGTACCGCATCAACATCAAGCCCCAGAACGGTCCGCAAGTGACCGAGACCTATGGCCTGGCACCGGGCGGCAAGCAACTCATCGACCAGGTGCACATTGCGCCCGCGGAGTTTCCCTCCGTGACGATCAAGCGCGTGTATGACGCTGCCGAAGAAACTCCCCAGCACCAGCTGCCCGTGAGCGACTAGGTTGCGCACGCATGGAGCGAGCCCACCCAGTCACTGCAGCTTGCGCACTCGGGATACTTGCCGCCGCGACGGCGCGCGCGCAGGCGCCCGCCGCCCCCGCGGCCTCAGCGCCGACGCAGGAAGAGCCCACGGCGGAGATCGTGATCGAAGGGCGGCACGAAGGCCCGCGCATGTGGAAGGTCGAGAGCGCAAACCACACGGTCTGGATCCTCGGCACCATCACGCCCTTGCCGAAGAAGATGGTGTGGGAGCCAGTGTCGGTGCAGGAGGTCCTGCACAATAGCCAGGAAGTCGTACCCGCTTGGCCCACTTACGGGATCGGCTACAACCCGATCACGGCGCTGCGCCTTTACATCGCCTGGCGCCGCCTGCAACGACCGCCCGACCACATGACGCTCAAGCAGTCACTCCCCGCGCCGCTCTACGCGCGCGTCGAGTCTCTCAAGGCGCGTTACCTGCCACAGGACTCGGCGCTCGAGGAGATGCGACCGATGATCGCGGCGCGCGAGCTCCTCACGAAGGTGTTCGATGCGACCGGGCTCGCGCTCCATAACGAGGTGCAGGCGGAGGTGCTCACGCTCGCCCGCTCCGCGGGTGTGCGTGTGCGCCAGGACAAACTCAAGATCGAAGATCCGGTGAATGTGCTCAAGGACGTCGGCGCGACCCCGCTGCAGGGCGAGATCGCCTGTCTCGAATCGGTCGTGACACTCCTCGAAAGCGACATCCCGCTCATGCAAACGCGCGCGCGCGCCTGGGCACTCGGCGATGTCGAGACGCTGCGCCGTCTCCCGTACGCCGAAGACCGCGGTGCCTGTCTCGCCGCCATCTCGACCTCCGAGCGGGTGCGCAGCCTCATCGCGCGCGCGGAAGATGACTGGCTGATCGCCGTACAGGAGAGCCTCGAGCACAATTCGGGCACGCTCGCAGTTCAGTCGATGGATCGCCTACTCGGCGCGAACGGCGCACTCGCTGCGCTCAAGGCGAAGGGTTATCGGGTCGAAGGACCCTGAAGCCTCCTGCGGCGCCTCAGCTGCGGAGCGCCCAGCACCAGGCGATGAGCACCGAGCCCAAGGCGAGTGCCCCCGCGAGCCATTGCGGCACGCGCTCGAGCAGCGCCTTCGAGCGCGGCAGCGCCGCAAGCGCCCCAAGCACAGCTCCGACCACAAATCCGGCGACGTGCGCGGTGACGTCCGTGTCCTCCCCCGCGGAGCCCGTGAAACCAAGCAGGCCCACCCCCGCGATCAGTGGCCCCCAGCGCCGCTCCCAGCGCTGTCGCAACACGAGACGCTCGCGAAAGGAATGCGCCGCCATCGCCCCGAGTGCCGTGAAGACTGCGGTCGATGCGCCCACGGCGCGATGCTCGGGAGGTGCAATGAGCGCCTCGAGCAAGTTGGCGAACCCCGCCCCCGTAACGATCAGCAGCCACGCCGTGCCTGCACCCATCTGGGTCGCCGCGAGGTAGCCGAACCAGAGGCCCGCGAGGAGGTTCGCGGCGAGATGCGCGAGGTCGAGGTGCAAGGTGAGCGCCGTCCACGCGCGCCAATACTGCCCGGCCTGCACTTGTGCGGCGTCGAGCTCACCCAATTCGAACGCATCGAGCCGCACGAAAGCGTTGGAGAGCGCGTACGCCACTCCGAGCAGCACGAGGCTATAGACGATGCAGCCCACCCACGCGTACGGATAGCGGGGCGATGTCGGCACTGCAACGCGCGAGGTGCGGTTTTCGGCTTCGTACTGCCAGAGGTGGCGCGCGGCCTCTTCGGCCTGCGGGGCCGGCACCTGAAGGACGAACTCATCGACGCCGCGGACGAGAAAGCCCGCGATCCCGACCGCCGTGAGCACGAGGAGTCGCTCCTCGCAGGCGCGCCGGCGCGTCGAACGAAACACGGTTATCAGCTCATCGGGCACCAAGGGCTTTCCCCTCGCCGCAGGTCGCAACGATCAGAGGGCAGCCTGCCGACGCAGTCCGAGCGCTGCGAAGCTCTCGCGCGCCACTTCTCCGAGCATCTCATAGAGCGCCTGCGTAGAGCGCGCGAGCGCAGACGTGTTTGGCAGGTAGTGCAGCAGCGTGTCTTCCGGCAGTGAGGGGAATCCCACGGGCGCGGCTTCGACGACGAAGCCGGCACCCGCAAACTCGTGCAGCGCGCGCCACTCGTGGGCCGCATCCGTGACGAGGGCGATGCGGGAAACGCCCGCGGCCTTGAGCATTCGTGCAGAGAATTCGGCATTCTCAAAGGTATCGCGCGACTCCTGCTCCACCCAGCGCGGCTCGATAGCGAAATCGCGTTCCAACACCCGCCGCATCGCGAGCGCCTCCTTGCGGTTCCCCGTGACGAGGACGGGCAGAGCCGTGCGATGGGCGAGATATGCGCCGTAAGTGAGCCGCTCCAGCAGCTCGGCGCCCGCGGCAGGTTCGCCGCCGTACTCGGGGGCTGTGGTGCGGTGTTTAGCGCCGCCGAGGATGACGATCGCCTGAGCGCTGAGGGGATGCGAGAGATCAAGTGCTGGAACACGGGCCGCGGCCCGTATAAGAGCATCCGCTACCACCGGGGTCGCGAGCACCCAGAGCGAGGCGAGACTCCCGAGGAGCAGCCCCCAACCGAGCGTGCGCTTGCGCGCGCTCGCCTGCGGGCGCAGCAGCCACGCGCCCGCGGCGGCTGCCAGCAACGGGCCCGCCGGCGGCAGCACGAGCGTGCGCAGCACCATCTTCAGCGTGATGAGCATAGACCCCGCCTCTCACAGTCGGATGCGCTGCCAGGCGCGCGAGCGCCAGCGCAGCAAGAGTGTCGTGCCGAGTACCATGACATAGATGAGTACGGCGACCCAGCCACCCACCGCGCCGAAGCCGAATTGCGGAAGAAAACTCACCCAGCCCTGTCCGGGCGCGAAGGTGAGCGCGTGCGCCAGCGGCACGAAGAACAGTATCGAGACCGGAAGCACCAGGGCTACCGGAACTCTCACATCCCCCGCGCCGCGCAGACAGAGACTGCTACCCAGATTCAGACCATCGAAAAACTGATACCCCGCCGCGAGCCATAGCAGCTGCCCGCCGACTGCAACTGCCTGTGCCGAATCGACATCGTGCGCGCCGGCAAAGAACGGCAGCACCCAAGGGCCTGCGAGCGCGATCAGTACACCGATCGCTCCCATGTAGAGAGCGGCGAGAAGGATGACGCGATTGCCGACCCTGAATGCCCAGTCGCGTGAACCCGCGCCGATCGACTGTCCAACGAGGGTAGTGCCCGCGGACGCGATGCCAAAGCCTGGCATGTATGCCAGCGAGGTGAGAATCACCACCATCTGAGTGGCGGCGCCGCCCGCGGTGCCAAGGCGCGTCTGCATGATCTGAAAGATCGCGAAGGCGAGCAGATCGGTCGAGGGCTGCAGCCCCATCGGCACGCCGAGGCGCAGCTGCGCGAGCAGCCGCGGCCGCTGCGGCCGCCACGTGAGATGGGACCGGAAGCGCTGGCGATAGTCGGCGCGCAGGAAGATCCCGAGCGCGAAGAGCAGCCCCGCAATCTGCGCAACGTTCGTCGCCCAGGCGGAGCCGGCGATGCCCCAGCCGAGCTGGAAGATGAAGAGCGGGTTGAGGAGCGCGTTCGCGACAGTCGTCAGGATCGTGATGAGCAGCGTGACGCGCGGGCGGCCGATGCCGTTGAAGAAACCGAACATCGCCCAGAGAGCAGCGCCGACGCAGGCCCCGCCCACGCGCGGAAACCAGAACGCGGCGGCGAGCTGCTCGACTCCAGGGTCGAAACCGAAGGGGGCCAGCACCACATGGCGCGCGGCGCCGAGTAATACGAACAGCGGTGCCGCGCAGAGCATCGCCCAGAGCGCGGTCCACACCGCCTGGCTCGCGCGCCGATAGCGCCGCGCGCCGTAGAACTGTGCGACGAGCGTCTGCACCGCAGTGCCGGCGCCCCCAAGCACCAGCACCACGACGACGACGAGCCACTGCACCGCTCCGACCGCTGCGAGCGCTTTGGTGGAGATGCGGCCCATGAACCACATGTCGGTGAGATTGAGCACGATCTGCACGGCGCTGTTCGCCATCAGCGGCAGGGCGAGCGCGAGCACGGCACGCTGATCGACGTGCGCGCGCCCGGCGGCGTCTGTGCGCTGCGCCGGCAATGGGGCCGCACCGATCGTCGACGGCGCAGCACTCACTGACTGCGTGAGAGTATCCATGGCAACATCCCGGAGAATCGGTCATTCTCGCACACCGGATTCACAACCACAGATGCTCCAAAGATAGAGATGGCCACTCGCAACAAGGGCACGGCCACGCGCAGGAAGAGTGCGGGACGGCTCGCGCCCGGCAAACAAAGCCGCGGCCTCGATGCTGCCGAGGTGGCCATCGCGCTCGATGATGGGCAGATCGCTGCGCTCGTAAATTTGGTGCGCGAGGCCGGTGGCGCCCCGCTCGGCGCCTATCACGAACCGCTTGGCGGGCGGCCCTTGTTGCTCGCGACGCTGCCGCTCGGCGCCGTGCAGCCGACGCCGTTTCAACGTGACCTCTCGCCAACGCACGCCAAGCGCCTCGCGCAGGCGATCGAGGACACGGCGGCCTTCCTCGATCCGCTGATTGTCGTGCGTGGCGAGGACGGGCGTCTGTGGACTCCAAATGGACGTCATCGTCTTGCGGCCGCAAAGGTACTGGGCCTCAAGCAGATCACCGCGCTCATCTCCGCCGATGAAGCGCTCGCTTACCGTATCCTCGCGCTCAACACCGAGAAGGCGCATAACCTCAAGGACCGGAGCCTCGAGGTCATCC
>Ga0187766_10001508_pt1 | contig 13665 bp, 14 predicted proteins | sample 0216_QUI02_MP05__4_FD_132971 | JGI IMG/M metagenome (GOLD analysis project Ga0187766, IMG submission 132971) | Tropical peat soil microbial communities from peatlands in Department of Meta, Colombia - 0216_QUI02_MP05_20_MG | ecosystem: Environmental > Terrestrial > Soil > Wetlands > Peat ... | reverse complement strand
CTGGTCGCGATCGTCGTTGCCTGGACCGGGCCATGGTCGAAGCTGCCCGCCATCATCGCGCTCCACATGCAAGTCAATGCCGCGTCTTCGATCGCGCCGGGAACGACCGTCCCGGCGATCTTCAATTGGACGCCGTTTGTCGGCGGCAGCGCCATCTTGGCGTCGTGGATCGTCGTGGCGCTCCTGCTTCGCGTCAACGGCACGCAGCTTGCGAAAATCTGGACGACGACGTGGTCGCAAATGTGGGGCGCCCTTCTTGTGGGCGTGTTCATCTTCGGCCTGGCCTATGTCTTCAACTTCTCCGGCATGGCGGGGTCGCTGGCCAAGGCCTTTTCCGCGCTGGGGCCGTTCTTCATCGTCGTTGCGCCGATACTTGGCTTCATCGGCGTGGCGCTGTCCGGCAGCAATACCTCGACCAATGCGATGTTCGGTAAATTCCAGGCGCTGGTCGGGCAATTGCTCGGTTTCCCGCTGATGTTGTTGCCGACGCTCAATTCGGTGGGCGCGGAAATCGGCAAGCCGATCGCGCCGCAAACCGCGAGCGTCGGAGTTTCGACGAGCGAATTCGTCCGCAACGAGGGCGAAGTCATCCGCCACAATTTCGGGTGGACGATCGTGCTACTGGCCTATCTCGTTTTGATCGGTGTAGCGTGCTATCTGTTCTTCCCGAATATCGCGAATTTGCCGAAGTAGGAGTGCTTGGCCGACTTGTCCGGACAAGGTGCGGCGTGATAGCGCCGCACCGCCGGTCTCGGAACCTGCGCCGAACCAACAAGTTTCCAACCCAATCGCGTGAAGCGCGATTCGCGCCGCTTGTTTCCGGCCCACGCCCGCGGCGCGGTTTGCCTTTTTTTACGGAGATACGATGCAAAAGCTCCTGCGTGCCGGCTGCCTATGCGTCTTGCTGGCTTTCATAAGCGCGTTGCCGGTGGCGAAAGCCAGCGAGCCGTTTCCGTTCGGCAGCGAACTCATGCTTGACGCAGAGCCGATGCACGGCTCCAAGCGCATCCCCATGATCGAAATCGAGGAGAACGGGGTAGCCTCGATCGATCTGTGGTGCGCCAGTCTAAGCGCTCAGGCCACTATCGGCGACAATTCGATCACTATCGTTCCCGGCGATCTGCAAACGGACGCGCAATGCGAGCCGGAGCGTCAAGCGCGCGATGCCAATCTGCTGACGCAGCTCGCGCAGGTCACGAATTGGCGGCGCAACGGCGAGGTCATCGAATTGTTGGGCGCAACCCCGCTGCGCTTTCGGCTGATGACGAACTAGCAGAGAACGAATTTCGCAAACTGGCGTACGATCGCCGCCATGACCGCACGGTGTTTGGCGGCCTCTGTCGGGCTGCGTCGAGCCCGCCGAGCGCAGCGATCGGCTCGCGCATTATGTCGCGCGGTTTGGCTTCCAGCGGATTGCGGGAGCAAGTTCGCGCTCGTTCCGGCAACAAGTGCACTGGTTCGGCGAGAACATCCTGATATCGATGATGGTGCTTTTGCGCAACGCGGTGGCGCTTCGGACCGACACATTGCGGCGCGATCGGATGCTGATGTTTTTCATCGCGTCGGTTGCGGTGACGGTACGGGTTTGCGCGCGAATAGGGGGCGCCGAGATTTAAACGCGCCGCTCTTGCGGCTTGCGGCGGACGCCTATGCCGGGCGTGCCGCCGTCGTGCGGCTGAGACGGACGCTCGACCCTGGTTTTGGGCGGAGCTAACGCGCGCAAGCACAACCGGTACGCGCTGACGCGTGTGGGCCGTTATGCATGTCTTTGGGGGTGGCGCATCGGACCAGTTGGAACAAAATGTGTACGGAACCAGGATAGGCACCAAATTCCCCTGATATTACATGTAGATATTGTGAATTGGCGAGTATTTCTCACTGCATGAGTTGAAAATATTTCATCGATAATGTATCGCAAATGTTCTCATAGGGGTTTTCGATTGTCGGTTTTGGAGCCGAGTGAGAGAGCGCGGTTGCTGATCGGCCGATCGATTCCGGCCGGTATCGCCGTGTTGCTCATGATCCTTCTCGGCCTTTGGCATTTCGCCGACGAAAGCTTCCTGCCCGCGATCGCGTTAGCCATGCTGGTACTGGCGCTAGCGGCATTTTGCCCGGAGCCGTCCTGAGAAATCCAGACTCCTGAAAGCTTCGCCGTGAACGGCAAGAGGGCGCGGATTTCTCCGCGCCCTCTGTCTCTGTTCTGAGTCGGAGCCGGTCTTGACCGGCTTCAAACATTTAAAGTCCGGGCACGGACCTAGTAGTCCATCCCCATGCCGCCGCCGCTGGGCATGGCCGGCATTGCCGGCTTCTCCTTCGGCATTTCGGCGACCATGGCCTCGGTGGTGACGAGCAGGCCGGCCACCGAAGCGGCGTCTTGCAGCGCCGCGCGCACGACCTTGGCCGGATCGACGATGCCCTTGCTGAACATGTCCACATAGTCCTCGCTTTGCGCATCGAAACCGAAAGTTTCCGAATTGTGCTCGAGGATTTTGTTGACCACGACCGAGCCTTCGAAGCCGGAATTCTCGGCGATCTGGCGCAGCGGGCTCTCCAACGCCTTGAGCACGATATTGATGCCGGCTTGCACGTCGGCATTGTGGCCGTGAAGCTTGCCGATCGCCTTCCTAGCGCGCAACAGCGCGACGCCGCCGCCCGGCACGATGCCTTCCTCGACCGCGGCGCGGGTGGCGTTGAGCGCATCCTCGACGCGGTCCTTCTTTTCCTTCACCTCGACTTCGGTCGCGCCGCCGACGCGGATCACCGCGACCCCGCCGGCAAGCTTGGCGAGCCGTTCCTGCAGCTTCTCGCGGTCGTAGTCGGAAGTGGTTTCCTCGATCTGCGCCTTGATCTGATTGACGCGAGCCTCGATGTCTTTCTTCTTGCCGCCGCCGTCGACGATGGTGGTCTTTTCCTTCTCGATCACGATCTTCTTGGCGCGCCCCAGCATCGCCGGCGTCACGCTTTCGAGCTTGATGCCGAGGTCCTCGGCGATCAGCTGGCCGCCGGTGAGGATGGCGATGTCTTCGAGCATGGCCTTGCGGCGATCGCCGAAGCCGGGCGCTTTCACTGCGGCGACCTTCAATCCGCCGCGCAGCTTATTGACCACAAGCGTCGCCAGCGCCTCGCCCTCGATATCCTCGGCGACGATGAGCAGCGGTTTGCCCGACTGCACCACAGCTTCGAGCACCGGCAGCAGCGCTTGCAGTTGCGACAGCTTCTTCTCGTGCAGGAGCACGTAGGCGTCTTCCAGTTCCGCGAGCATTTTCTCGGCATTGGTGATGAAATAGGGCGACAGATAGCCGCGGTCGAATTGCATGCCCTCGACGATCTCGACATCGGTTTCGAGCGCCTTGGCTTCCTCGACCGTGATCACGCCTTCGTTGCCGACCTTCTGCATCGCGGATGCGATCATTTTGCCGATCGTGGCGTCGCCGTTGGATGAAATCGTGCCGACCTGGGCGACTTCCGATGACGAGCCGACCTTTCTGGCCCGGCGCTTGATGTCGTCGACGACGGATTTGACCGCGAGATCGATGCCGCGTTTGAGGTCCATCGGATTCATCCCGGCGGCGACCGCCTTGGCGCCTTCCTTGACGATCGCGTGCGCCAGAACCGTCGCGGTCGTGGTGCCGTCGCCGGCCTGATCGTTGGTCTTCTGCGCGACCTCGCGCACCATCTGCGCGCCCATATTCTCGAACTTGTCCTCAAGCTCGATTTCTTTGGCGACGGTAACGCCGTCCTTGGTGATGCGCGGGGCGCCGAAGGATTTTTCGATGACGACATTGCGGCCCCTCGGGCCGAGCGTCACGCGCACCGCGTTGGCGAGCGTCTCCACGCCGCGCAACATGCGGTCGCGAGCGTCGCCGGAAAATTTCACGTCTTTCGCAGCCATTTCGGTTCTCTCCTTAAGATTGTGCGAGGGGGCGCCGCTTTTTCTTCGCCGTTGCCGGATCGGTCCGGCAATGGAGTCGCGGCCCCTGGATTATCGCGAGATCCTTCTGTTGGTGTCGCTGTTGTTGTGTCTCTGCGCTTTTTGAATGCGCTTAACCGATCACGCCCATGATGTCTGACTCCTTCATGATCAGGAGTTCTTCGCCATCGAGCTTGACCTCTGTCCCCGACCATTTGCCGAACAGCACGCGGTCACCCGCCTTCACGCCGATCGCGATCAGCTTGCCGTTCTCGTCGCGGCCACCGGGACCCACGGCGACGATTTCGCCTTCTTGCGGCTTCTCCTTGGCGGTATCGGGAATGATGATGCCGCCTTTGGACTTCTCCTCGGCGTCGATGCGTTTGACGACCACCCGATCATGGAGCGGCCGGAACTTCGTTTTCGCCATGATTACCCTCATCTGCCGCTTCATGGCGGCCTTGGCGCTATGAAAATGTTATGTTTTGCAGTATCTTGGCACTCATTACGAATGAGTGCCAAAGATGCCAGCGACATAGGTCTCAGCCGGCGCCCTGTCAAGGCGGGGCGACGGCGCTGAAGGCTTCATGTGGGGATGTTGCACCAAGCGCACGCTTGACGGTGGCTTGGGACGAAGGAAGGTCTATTCTGATGAAGCAAGGTCTATTCTAGTGTCTGCGGGATGTCGGCCTCGGGAGAGAACGAGCAAAATGCGCGCACTGAGCCTCGAAGAGGCCAATTCCATCATCACGGCGAGTTTCGCCGAGGCGAAAAGGCGCAAATGTCGTCCGATGAGCGCCATCGTTCTCGACGCTGGCGGGCGCGTGAAGGCTTTTCAGAAGCAAGACGGCGCCTCGATGCTGCGTTTCGAAATTTGCTACGGCAAAGCCTATGGGTCGCTTGCGCTCGGCCGGCCGTCCAAGCTCGTTCTGCAGAAGGCGAAGGAAAAGCCGCTTTTCATGCAATCGATCGAGAACCTCGCCGATTATCCGCTGTTTCTTGAGGGCGGCGGGCAGCTCATCCGCGACAAATTTGGAGAGGTGCTGGGCGCCGTCGGCGTCACCGGCGACGCCAACGAGCTCGACGACATCTGCGCGATTGCGGGCATTCATGCGGCCAAACTCCGTACCGACAGCGACTTCTTCGACGATCCGGAAGCGATGCGGGCCTTGAGCATCCACAAATCGGCGCCGCTGGTCGATCCGCGCCGCAACGCGCCGGCGCGTCGCGCTACGCCGGCCATTCGGCCGGCGGGCAATGGATCGGGCCGCCGGTCGGGTGCGCAAAACGCCAAATCCGGGCCGTAATCTTTGGTGAGGGTCCCCCATACGGGCGAAGATTTGAGACAAAGTCGGAAAATCGTGGCAACAAATAAAATCGTGGTGACGAACAAGGTTCTGGTGACAAATAAAGTGTCGGCGACAAAACGGTCGCGATCCGGTCGTTCATCGGGGTTTGGGTCGCGCTTTAAGGAGGTGCTCTCATGAGCGCGTGGCGTTCGCCTTGCGCAGCCGGCGTCGCGGTTCTCGCCGCATTTGCACTCGCCGCATTCGGGCTTACCGCCTGCACCTCCAATACGCCGCAGCCGGAAGCGACCGCCGCGCCGTCGCCGATGGAGCAGCCGGCGATTCCCTCGCAATATCGGCCCGAGGAGATTGTCGGACGCTGGGGTTACGGCGCCTATCACAAGGAAGATGACTATGCGCGCACCGCGGCGGCGGCGCGCGGCCAATGCGGCCAACCGGTCGAGATCACGCGAGGCCCGAATGGCGGCGTCATGATGTACCTCGCCGACAGCGCCCAGCTGCAGGAATTGCAGCTTAAAGGATCGGCGAACGGCAAGAACTATATCGGTCCGCCCGGCAATGCCGGCGGTCCGCAGGATCGCGAAATCGTCTCATTCGACGGCCGCAGCATGGTGCTGCGCTGGATGGATCCCGAAGTCGCCGGCCGCTATGGCACCGGCGTCTATGTCCGCTGCGCGCCGGAGGGCGTGGCGCGCGCGTCCAGCAAGCGCAAGCCGCCGCCGCAATAGTTTTTCTACGTTCCGGATTGCCGAGAGTAAACTTGCCGAGAGGAGGCAAGTCCGGAAAGTCATGCCCAGCCCGCGCGAATTCGTCTTCGGTTCCTGGCGCGCGGTCAGCGTTCTCGGCGTGACCCAAATCCTGTCCTGGGGCACGCTGTTTTATCCGCCGGTTCTCACCGTGCCTTTGATCGCGGCCGATCATGGCTGGTCGCGATCCTTTGCTATGGCTGGCTTTTCCGTCGGCCTTTTCGTCGGTGGGCTTTGCTCGCGTTATACCGGCGGAGCGATCGATCGTTTCGGCGGCCACTTGGTCATGCCGGTCGGTTCGCTCCTTGGCGCCGTCGGCCTTGCCGGTCTCGCCTGGGCTCCCGGCGCGCCGAGTTATTTCGCAGCCTGGATCGCGATTGGGGCCGCGATGGCGGCATCGCTTTACGATCCGGCCTTCGCCACGCTCGGCCGCATTTTCGGCAGCGCGGCCCGCGCACCGATCACGACGCTCACGCTCGCCGGCGGATTTGCTTCGACGGTGAGCTGGCCGGCGACGCAAATTCTCCTCGACGCGGTCGGCTGGCGCGGCGCTTATCTCGTCTACGCGGCGCTGCTCGCCGGCGTCGCCGCGCCGTTGCATGCCTTCGCGCTCCCGCGGCACCATGCCGATAGCGCCGCGCGCGAAAGCACGGCGAGCGCCCGGGCGGCAAAACCTTTCGTGCCGTCGTACGGCTTCGCTTTCGTCCTGGTCGCGGCTGGATTCGCCTCTTATGCCTTCGTGCCGTCGGCATTGTCGGCACAGCTTCTGGCGATTTTCCACAGATTCGGTCTGGCGCCAGCGACCGTGGTCGCCATCGGCATGTTGTTCGGCCCAGCGCAAGTTTTGGCGCGGGTCTGCGAACTTTCCTTCGCGCGGCGGCTGCATCCGCTCTGGATCGCGCGCTTTTCGGTCGGCCTTTTGGTGGCGGCTTTCGTTTTATTGGCGGCGTTTCGCTTTTCCGCGGTGCTGGCAGCGATCTTCGCCGTGCTTTACGGCATGGCGAACGGGCTTTTGACTATTGCGCGCGGCACTGTCCCGCTCGCTTTGTTCGGCGCGGCCGGTTACGGCCGTCTCATGGGGCGGATCGGCGGTCCCTTTCTTGTCGTGCAATCGGTGGCACCGGTGGTGCTGACCTATGTGGCCGATCGCGCATCCGACGCCGTCGGTTTGGCGCTGGTGGCGGCCTTCGCGGTGGTGGCGTTTTTCTGCTTCGTGCTGATCCGCAAGCCCGCTTAGGCAACGGCATACCCGCCTGTTTAACCTGACGTTAATCGTGACGTTCTGCCATTTAACAAAAATCAACTTTGATTTGATGAACAATCCGTCAATAGGCCGAACTCTCATTTTGTTTACCAAACAGTCGCGGTTTGCATTTGTACTCGCACGCGTAACGCGAAAGCGCGGCGCCGGATGCAGTCTTAATTTGCAAGCGGCCGCCGCGCGGGGCACAACGGCGAAATTGTAGCGCGTAAATTTGGGTAACGAGTACGACATGCGGCGCATCTGCATTTTCACGCTCCTTGCGAGCGCGATTTCGAGTTCGGCCTTGGCTCAATCGCCTCAGCCGGGCTACGCGAACGCAGCGATAAACCAACCTTATGCGGGACAGGCGGCGCTGGCGCAGCAAAATTACGTCGTGCCGCAGCCGCACTACGTCACCCCGCCGCCGCATTACATCGTGCCGCAGACGAGTAATGTGGCGACGCCGAGCGCCGATTCGGCGCTACCGCCCGCACCGTGGAATTCGCGCGGCGGCGGCCTTTTCGGAGCGATCTTCGGCGGGCCGACGGTTATGGCGCATGTGTTTCGTTCGTTCCAGCCGAACTCCATATCGGCGCCGCAAAATGGGCCACCCGCCTATGCGGCAATCGATCAGGGCGGCATGCAGGATTATTCCGTCGATCCGAAATATCTCCGGCAAGTCGTTTTTTATAACGGCGCCGAAAGGCCGGGCACGATCGTCATCGATACTCCGAACAAGTTCCTTTATCTGATCGAGGATGGCGGCAAGGCGCTGCGCTACGGCATCGGCGTCGGCCGGCCGGGCTTCCTGTGGTCGGGGCTGAAGACTATCACCGCCAAACGCGAATGGCCGGACTGGCGGCCGCCGCCCGAAATGCTCGCGCGACGGCCCGACCTGCCGCGCTTCATGCCCGGCGGCATCGACAATCCCCTCGGCGCGCGCGCGCTTTATCTCGGCTCGAGCCTTTACCGCATTCATGGCTCGAACGAGCCTTGGACCATCGGAACCAACGTGTCCTCCGGCTGCATCCGCATGCGCAACGAAGACGTGACCGACCTTTACCAGCGCGTGAAGATCGGCACCAAGGTCGTGGTGATCTGATTATCCCGGCCTCTTTCTTGCGGCGTCATGGCCGAGAGGAGGCCGGCTATGACGGTTGACCAACCGGACGGAAAATCACGGAGCGGCAAGCGCGATGCCGCGCGCGGCGAGAAGTTGCGGAAAGTCTTCGCCGCCCAAGAACGCATATTCGCTCTCGCGTAAATCGGTCAGCGGATCGAGCTGCCGCAACTGCGGATCGACATGACCGGGGTGGCACATAACGAGGCCGCCGTCCGGCAGGCCGTCGAGGAAATCCGGAAATAGCGCGGCGTAATCGGCTTGCGGCGCGAACGAATAAGTGCCGGCAAAGGCGGCGTTGGTGCGCACGCCGGCCGCGGCGGCGAGCCGGCGCAAGCGCGCGCTCAGCGCATCGAGAATATATCCCTTCGGATCGCCGAGGCTCTTGCGCGCCAAAGCGCTTCGTCCGCATTGCCGCAGCCATGCTTTCGGCGCGGCTTCTCTGATGACGCGCAGCAGCGCTTCGCTGACTTGCGGAAACACGTGAATGTGCTGATGGCCATCGACATAGTCGGGCGCGCGGCCGAAGGCTGCGTCAAACGCCGCGAATTGGCGCGCGATTTCCATATCGAGCGCCGCGGCGTCGAGGCTGCGCAGAAGCGCGCGGCCGGCCATCGGCGCAAGCGGCAGGAAGGCGCCGCCGCGCAGCGGGACAAAGTCGGTGAGGGGACGAAACGGCGCCGTCAGCGTCAAATGCAAGCCGATGGCGGCGCGCGTCTTGGCGGCATCGGCGAGCGCGCCGGCCTCGTCCGGCGAGAAGCCCGGCGCCACGACCATCGCCGATGTCGCGTTGATACGGCCGCGTGCGATCAATTCGCGGATCGCCGCACCGACCGCCGGCGAGATGCCGTAGTCGTCGGCGCAGAGCCAGATGCGGCGGAGCTTAGTTTCGTTCATTCGGCCGCGCTGCGCGCCCCGCTTCGCTCGGCGGCGTCGTGCAGCTTTATCTCATGCTCGGCGACGAAGTAGACGGGCCTCCCTTTGATCTCTTCCAGTATTTTGCCGATATATTCGCCGACGACGCCGATCATGATGAGTTGCACGCCGCCAAGCACCATGACGCCGACGAACAGCGACGGGTAGCCGGGCACCCGCGTGCCGTAGACAAGTGTCTCGTAGACGATCTGCAGGCCGTAGAAGAAAGCGACAAGAGCCAATACCGTGCCGATGACGGTTGCAAGCCGCAGCGGCGCCACCGAGAAGGCCGTCACGCCATCGATCGACAGGCCGATGAGCCGGCGCAAATTCCATGTACTGCTGCCGTCAATTCGCGCTTCGGGCTCGTAATCGATACGCATCTGACGAAAGCCGATCCAGCTCGATAGGCCCTTGAAGAACCGGTTGCGCTCCGGGAGCTGACGCAGCGCTTTAGCGGCGCGCGGCGACAACAGCCGAAAGTCGCCGGCATCTTCCGGAATTTTCGGGCGCGCGCCCCAATTCAGAAGGACATAAAAGCATTTCACGGCGAAGCGCCGAACGAGCGACTCGTTTGCGCGATGCGCTTTCGCGGTGTAAACGACGTCGCAATCCTCATCGAGCCAATGCGCGACCAGTGTCTCAATCAGAGACGTCGGGTGCTGGCCGTCGCCGTCGATGAACAATATGGCGCCGCGGCGGGCGTGGTCGAGGCCGGCGAGCAAGGCCGCCTCCTTGCCGAAATTGCGCGACAGCGAAATGACCTGAATGTCGAGCCCGGTCGCCGGCAGTTCGCGGGCGACGGCGAGCGTACCGTCGCGGCTTCCGTCGTCGACATAGACCAACTCGCAAGCAAGACCGCGCGTTTCGGCGAGCCGCTTTGCAACTTCGACGAGTCGCGCGTGCAATCGTTCGAGCGTCGCCGCCTCGTTGTAGAGCGGCACGACGATCGATAGGCCCTGCGCGGCGGCATCCGGCGGATTCCTGTCGCGCGGTAACGACGTGATTTTTGGTTCGGCCGCAAGGCTCATCGGCTTGATCCTTCGGCTCTTCTATAGCGGGTTCCCGGCGATTTCTCCACGGCGCGGTTTTGGGCGCGATTTTGCCGCTCTTGCGATGCGGGGTGTGAAAAGGGGCGGGGATGCGGGGTGCAAAAAGGCGCCAGGAATGCCGGGAGACCCTTCAACGCGCGTCGCGATCGGCTAAAACATCCCGGCGCAATACTGATTTTATCGAACTTGCCGCGGCCCGATCAGCCGGGATGTTGCTTCAGCTTTTCTTTGATGTTGTCCGCACTCGATCGTACGTTGGCTTCGAAATTATGCCAATCGCTCTCGACGACGTCCCAGTTGACCATCGGCGCCTTGCCGCCTGCCGCTGTGGCCGACATGCCGTTGGCGGCGCGCCCCGTGGTTGAGTCGTACGCGTAGACGCCCAGGATCGTCAGGGCCACTCCGAGAATAAAACCAAGCAAAACCGGCATCGCGAACCTCCGTTGCGGGCCAACGCCGCACCATGGAACGCGCCGGGATCGCGATCGTTCCGTAAGCCGTTTTCAACACGGCCGAACCGAAAATCAGGCGGCTGACGCGGGAGTTTTCGCCAACAGTGTCGGGCGCTGTGAACTTTTGTGCCGCCGTGAGCGTTAACTTCCGACGATCCATTCCCAACGGAAGCCACATCGAGGAAGATCATGTCCCCAGCCCGTCCAGCGAATACTCATTTTTGCGCGCGCCTTCGGCGAAGCCAAAACACAGGCAGGCAACATTGCCGGCGAAGCGTCGGATGCAGCTCAAAATTTATACGATACGGCCCGCGACAAGGCGACTAATCTGGCCGATAGCGCCAACGATGCAGCACGGCAAACGGCGGGATCGTTCGAACGCGCGCTCCGCAATACGATCGAAACACAACCCTACGCGGCCGTTGCCATAGCTCTGGGTCTCGGCTGGCTGTTTGGACGCATACACCGCCCGCTTTAAACTTAGGCTCTGCTTCAACCCAAGGCCGATATCATGCCCAAGAAGAACCGCGACGAGGAACGAGAGACGGAAGATCAGATGGCGCGGCGCAAGCTCGGCCCGCGCGGTGTGCCTGGTGCCGCCGACGAGGCTACGATGACGCCGCAAAATGAGAAAGAGCTGCCGAAACCTGGCGAGTTCGACGGGCACACCGCCTGATCCCTCGCCGGTTGCAGAGCAAGCCGCGACGATATCACGAGGCCGGACGCGCGAGTTCGGCTGCAAGCTTGGCGTAGAGCGGATTATCGCAGGTATAGACATAATTGAGCGCGGCGACCGAGACGGCCTCGGCGCCGTGCTCGCGAAGAAAACTCGCCAGCGCCTGCACGTTTTGCGGCGGGCAATGCAGCGTGAGCATGCCTGATGAAGTCGGGCCGCCGAACGGCGAAACAACACCGAATTTCTCCCGTGCGGCGGCGAGAAGGTTTTCGTCCAAACCACGAAAGCGCGTGCGCACTTCACTAAAGGCCTCGGCGCGCTTTTGCGCGGCGATGCGGTCAAGCAATAGCCGGGCGGTCTCGCGATGCGCCTCGTCCCAGGCCGCCGTCCGAGCGGCGACGAGATTGGCCTGCGAGCGCAGGATCACGCCGTCCTCGATCGTCTTGAGGCCGTTGGCGGCAAGGGTGGCGCCGGTCGTGGTGATATCAACGATCATTTCCGCCGTGCCGGCCGCGGGCGCGCCTTCGGTCGCCCCGGAGCTTTCGACGATGCGATAGTCGACCACGCCATGCGCGGCGAAGAAATCGCGCGTGAGATTGGCGTATTTGGTGGCGAGCCGCATTTTGCGTTCGTGCTTGAGCCGAAACGCGGTCGCGACGTCGTCGAGATCCGCCATGGTGCGCACGTCGATCCAGGCTTGCGGCACCGCGACGACGACATTGGCGAAACCGAAGCCCAAGCCCTCGACCAAAACGACCTGCTCGTCGGATTGCGGAATCATCTCGCGCACCAGGTCCTCGCCGGTGATGCCGAGATGTACGGCGCCTTGGGCAAGCTGGGCCGTGATTTCGGCCGCCGAGAGATAAGCGATCTCGACGCCCGCGAAGTGCGCAATCGCGCCGCGATAATCTCGCGCGCCGCGGGGTTTGACGAGGTCTAATCCGGCGCGCGCGAAAAACGCCTCGGCGTTTTGCTGCAGCCGCCCTTTCGATGGCACCGCGAGAATGAGCGGCCCGTTCATGATTGGCCTCTCGCGCCGGCAAGCTCTTCGATCGACGCAGCGAAGCCCACCGCTGGAATTGCTTCGCGCGCGCCAAGCCGCGCCAAAAGTCCGTCGTAACGCCCACCGGCGACTAGCGGGCTTTTACCGGCGGTGCCATGCAGTTCGAAGACAAAGCCGGTGTAGTAATCGAAGCCGCGGCCGAAGGACGTCGCGAACTGGATCGCGCGTATGTCGACCCCGCGCGCGGCAAGAAACCCGGTTCGGGTCTCGAACAGATTAAGTGCCGGTTCCAGCGAAATGTTCGCGCCGGCTGCAAGCGCACGCAATTTGCCCGCGGCCTCGTCCGGATCGCCGGTTATGGATAAGAAACGCTCGATCAAGGCGCGCGTCTCGCGCGGCAGCCGCTTCGGCGCATTAAGCGCCGCTTGTTCGAGAAAGCGGTCGGCGATTTCGGCGACGGAGCGCCCGCCGACCGTCGCGATGCCCGCAATCGAAAGCAGGTCCGTGACGAGATGATGCGCCGCCTTCGGATCGGATCCCGCGAGCGCCGCGAGTACGCCTTGATATTCCGGCGGGCTTTCCGCGGCGGCAAGCGTGAGCTGATTGAGATCGTGCTTGAGCGAGGTCTTGCGGTTGAAGTCCTTGATCAGCCGCCGCTTCCACGCCGGCGCCAGATCGAGCGCGGCAATGAAAGCGCAAAACAGTCCGACATCGCCGACGCGGATCTCCGGCGCGTTCACGCCGAATTGCGCCGTCGCCTCGAGCCCGAGCGCAAGCATTTCGGCGTCGGCGGCGGCTTTGTCGCGCCGCGCGAATGACTCGATCCCGGCTTGAAGAAATTCCGATGGTGCTCCCGCACGGTGGCGGAATACCGGGCCGAGATAGCAAAAGCCCGCCGGCTTGCCGGCCTCCGGAGATTGCAAATAAGCGCGCGACACCGGGATGGTGAGATCGGGGCGCAGGCACATTTCGCGCCCTTGCGGATCGGTGGTGAGAAACATGCGGCAGCGGATATCTTCGCCGGACAAATCGAGAAACGGTTCGGCGGGCTGCAGAACCGGCGGATCGATTCGCGCATAACCGGCGCGCATAAAGGAGCCGACGAGCGCTTGCGCTCGCGGGTCTGGCCCGTTCTGTGTCGTGCTCGTCCTATTGCTCATCGCCGGATCGTCCGGAATCGTTCGGCTTATTGCGATGCCGGCCCACCAATGGCGCGCCGGCGCGGGCCTTTAGCACGCCAT
>Ga0187766_10001507_pt1 | contig 13666 bp, 10 predicted proteins | sample 0216_QUI02_MP05__4_FD_132971 | JGI IMG/M metagenome (GOLD analysis project Ga0187766, IMG submission 132971) | Tropical peat soil microbial communities from peatlands in Department of Meta, Colombia - 0216_QUI02_MP05_20_MG | ecosystem: Environmental > Terrestrial > Soil > Wetlands > Peat ... | reverse complement strand
CTATCCCCGGAAGGGGACGATCGCCGTGGGCAGCGACGCCGACTTCCTGCTCTTCGATCCGGGCCGGACGGGCATCATCGACGAGGGACAGCTTCACTCGCGGGCCGGCTACGATCCGTTCAACGGCATGAGCGTGCGCGGCGCTCCCGTGCTGACGGTGTCGCGCGGGGAGATCATCGCGCGCGACGGCCAGCTCGTGAGCCGGGCGGGGAGAGGCCGCCATCTCGAGCGGCACCGCTCGCCCGAGCCCGCGCGCTGAGCGACACACACACAGGACCGACGGAGGCGGCAAATGCGATACACGCGTGGCGCAATGCTGGCGGGACTGGCAGCGGGCCTCTTCGCGCTCGGGACGGCCGAGCTGGCCGGGGCGGCCTGTGAGCCCGACAAGGTCGCGACCAAGTATCCGGGGCTGGCCGGCAAGGCCATCAAGGTGGGGCTCGATCCCACGCTGCCCCCGATCATGTACCGCGATCCGAACAATCCCAGCAAGATCATCGGCCAGGATCCGGACATGATCGACGCGGCCATGAAGTGCCTGGGCCTCAAGTACGAGCTGGTCGGTCTCGACTTCGGCACCCTCATCCCCACGCTCCAGGCCGGGCAGATCCAGCTCGTCTGGTCCAACATCTACTACACGGCCGCGCGCGCCCAGGCGGCGGACTTCGTGGTCTACGCCACCACCGGCACCGCCGGCATCGTGAAGAAGGGCAACCCCAAGCGCATCAAGAGCGTCGAGGACACCTGCGGCACGCGGGCCGCGCCCATCCTGGGCACGGTGGAGGACCAGGGCTTCAAGGACCAGAGCGCGAAGTGCGTGGCCGCGGGCAAGCCCGCCATCGAGATCACACCCTATCCCAACGCGCCCGCCACCTCGCGGGCCATCGAGAACGACCGCGCCGATGTCTCCATGTACGACCTCGTGCTCGTCGACCAGGTGGTGAAGTCCAACCCCGACAAGTTCGAGCGGGCCTACTCCTTCCGGACCAACATCAAGATCGGCGTCGCGGTGAAGAAGGGCAACGACGAGCTCGTCGCCGCCGTCAAGGAGGCCATCCAGGCGCTCCAGGACAACGGCACCCAGAAGGCCTTGCTGCAGAAGAACGGGATGGACCCGACCCTCGCCGTCCCCGTCGAGATCGCCCGGTAGGGCGATGACCGGATTCCCGCGGGATCGGGCGGCGGCCGGCTAGGTCGCCCGTCCCCGGCGACGGGATGGAGGCGTTCCTCCACTACCTCACGTTTCCCTTCCTCCTGGAAGGGATGTGGCTCACGCTCCGGATCTTCGTCGCCTCGATGGTGGGCGGGCTCGCACTGGGCCTGGTGATCGCCCTCATGCGGCTGTCTCCCTACCGGGCGCTGTCGGCCGCCGCGTGGCTCTACGTCTGGCTGGTCCGGGGCACCCCGGTGCTGCTCCAGCTCGTCTTCCTGTTCGACGCGCTGCCACTCATCGGGATCGTGATGCCGGCGGTGACGACGGCCATCGTGGGGTTCTCGCTCAACGAGGCCGCGTTCAGCGGCGAGATCATCCGCGGTGGCATCCTGTCGGTGAGCCGGAACCAGACGCTGGCGGCGGCCTCTCTCGGCATGGGGCCGCTGCTCACGCTCCGGCGCATCGTCCTGCCCCAGGCCATGCGCGCGATCCTGCCCGCCATCGGCAACGACGCCATCAGCGTGCTCAAGGGCACCTCGCTGGCCTCGGTCATCGCGGTCAACGAGCTCACGCTCCGGAGCCAGCAGATCGTGGCGCAGAACTTCAAGTTCTTTCCGGTCTTCGCGGCGGCCGGCATGATGTACCTCGCCGCCACCACCCTGATCGCGGGAGTGCAGCTCCTCCTCGAGCGCCGCGCCAGCCCCGACGTCGAGCGCGGGCGCCGGCCCGCCGGCGAATCCGCCCTCGGGCGCTTCTTCGGGTTCCGGTCACCCGCATCCACGACCGGGCTCCTGACGGCTGGCTCCGCCGCCGGGCCGGACCCAGCGGCCGGCGCCGGTGGCCCTGGCTCCCCGGTCCTCCGGACGGCGGGCTCGACGGGAACCGCGCGCGTCGATCTGGTCGATCTGGTGGGTGCCCAGGCGGCCCGGGCGTCAGGGGAGGGCGATCGAGCCTTCGTCCGGTGCCGCGACGTCTGGAAGGCCTACGGCCACCGCAGCATCCTGCGCGGGATCGATCTCGCCGTCGACCGCGGCGACGTCGTCACGCTGATGGGGCCGAGCGGCTCGGGCAAGAGCACGCTCCTTCGGCTCATCGCCCACCTCGAGCCCCTCGACAAGGGTGAGATCACCATCGCCTCCGAGCTCGTGGGCTACGAGCGGGTCGGCGAGCACCTCCGCCCGTCGCGGGATGTGGCCCGCGCGCGGGCCCGCGCCCGCATCGGGATGGTCTTCCAGCAGTTCAACCTCTTCGAGCACCTGACCGCGCTCGAGAACATCTGCGAGGCCCCCGTGCGCGTCTACGGCGAGTCGCCGGAGGCGGCGCGCCAGCGAGGCGGGAAGCTCCTCGCCAGCGTGGGGCTCGACTACCACGCCGACCATCTGCCGTCGCGGCTCTCCGGCGGCCAGCAGCAGCGGGTCGCCATCGCCCGCGCGCTGGCCATCTCGCCCCGCGTGATGCTCTTCGACGAGCCGACCTCGGCCCTCGACCCGGAGCTGGTATCCGAGGTGCTCGGGGTGATCCGCCGGCTGGCCGAGGCCGGGATGACCATGATCGTCGTGACCCACGAGGTGCGCTTCGCCCGCGAGGTCGCCGATCGCATCGTTTTCATGGCCGACGGGCGGATCGTCGAGGAGGGCCCGCCGGAGGAGATCCTGGAGCGCCCTCGCGAGGCGAGGACGCGCCAGTTCCTCCAGCTCGTCAGGCAGTGACCGACGCCGTCTGACCTCGCACGGCGGCGCCGCCGAGCGCGGCGAAGGCGCGGGCGAACTCCTCCCGGGTCATGGCGGCGCGCTCGACCTGCACGCGGTTGTCGTGGAAGACCGCGCCGCGGCCCATGTCGGCGTCTCTCTCCATCACGGTCGCCGCGATGCTGGTGCCCCCGGGATTGAGCTTGGGCCAGTGGCCCTTCGATCCGCCCGCCACACCGGGCGGCACCCGGTCGCTGATCACGACCGACGCCAGGTACTCCCCGCGCTCGTTGAAGACGCGCGCGACGTCGCCGTCGGCCAGCCCGCGGGCCACCGCGTCGACGGGGTGGAGGAGGACCTTCTGGGGGCCGGACTTGTCGCGCAGAGCGGGCTCGTTCGAGAACTCGGTGTTGAGGAAGTGCGGACCGGCGGGGGCGATCAGGGCCAGCGGATAGCGCCGGGCCAGCGCGGGATCCCGCGCCACCGCCTCGTAGGGCGGCGTGTAGGAGGGCAAGGGGTCGAGACCGGCCGCCTCCGCGCGCGACGAGTAGAACTCCAGCCGACCCGAGGGCGACGGGAATCCCTTGGCGAGCGGGGCCCAGGGCTGTGGCTGGCCCAGCCGCGCCCAGCCGCGCTCGGCGAGGGCGTCCAGCGTGATCCCGGCGGCGCGGAGCTCCTCCGAGTCCAGCACCGCCCTGGCCAGGGCCTCGTCGGAGTCGTACACCGACGGCTCGGTCACCCCGAGGGCGCGGGCCAGCCGGCGGAAGATCTCGCTGTTCGGGAGGCACTCACCGGGCGGCGCCACCGCCGGCGGATTCCACCCGAGATAGGCGTGGCCGTAGGAGTGGTGGAGATCGGTGTGCTCCGTCTGCATCGTGGCGGGCAGCAGGATGTCGGCGAAGTCCGCGGTGTCGGTCTGGAAGCGATCGATGACCACGGTGAAGAGATCTTCCCGGGCGAGCCCCTGACGGACCCGGCCCTGGTCGGGGGCGCTGGCCGCCGGGTTGCTGCCGTACACGATGAGCGCGCTCACCGGCGGATCGCGCAGCTCGAGGAGTCCCTCGGCGAGGCGAGTCATCGCGAGCACCCGCGTGCCGGGCGGCCGAAGGTCGTCGCGCCAGAGCGCCGCCCAGTTCCCCTGGAAGAACGCCCGGGTGTCGTAGGCCGCGCCGCCGCCCGGATAGCGCCAGTCCCCGGTGACACCGGGAATGCAGGTGATCGTCCGCACGGCCATGCCGCCCCCCGCGTGGCGCTGCATCCCGGGGCCGATGCGGATCGCCGTCGGGCGCGCGGTGGCGAGTCGCTCGCCGAGCGCCTCGATCCGGCCGACCGGCAGGCCGGTGATCTCGGCGACGCGCGCCGGCGGATACTCGAGGATCCGCTGGCGGAACGGTTCCCAACCGAGCGTGTGGGCCTCGATGAAGTCGAGGTCCTCGGCGCCGCGCGCCACCACCACGTGGAGCAGCCCGAGGGCCAGCGCCGCATCGGTTCCCGGCCGGGGAGCCAGGTGCTCGTCGGCGCGATCCGCGCTGCGGGTGCGCACCGGATCGATCGCGACCACGTGGGCGCCGCGCCGGCGGGCGGCCTCGACGAACTTCCAGATGTGGTGGTGGGTGACCAGGGGATTGGCGCCCCAGAGGATGACGAGACGCGCGTCCGCGATCCCCTCCGGATCCATGCCGATGCGGTTGTCGCCGAGGGTGTAGCCGGTGGCGAAGCCGCCCGCCGACATGCAGATCGAGAGGTGATGCTGGGAGGTGCCGAGGGCGTTCCACAGGCGGCGTCCGCTCCCGGCGAGGCCCTGGATCATCCCCAGCGTGCCCGTGCCGTAGTACGGCCAGATCGCCTGCGCTCCGTCGCGGTCGATGATCGCGCGCAAGCGCCCCGCGATCTCCCCCAGCGCCTCATCCCAGGTGATGCGCGCGAAGCGCCCCTCGCCCTTGCGCCCGGTTCGGCGCAGCGGCCAGAGCAACCGGCCAGGGAGCCGCGAGTGATCGAGGTACCGGTTGACCTTCTCGCAGAGAGCCCCGCGCGTGTAGGGGTGGTCGCGGTTTCCCTCGAGCTTCACGGCGCGGCCGTCCTCGACGGTGACGACCCAGCTACAGGTGTCGGGGCAGTCCAGCGGACAGACCCCTGGGACCTGTCTCGACCGACCGCTCATGTCCGCCCTCCCATGGAGATCACGCGTCCTGCCCTCGCCAGGTGGAAGCGCCGCCCGGGCATCAGCGGCGGGCCAGGGGGCCGCGGAGGACCTGGCCGGGGTAGAGGCCGGTGTGGTCGCCGTCGCGAAGAACAGGGCGGCCGTTGACGATCGAGGCCCGGAACCCCGAGGCCTTCTGCCGGAGTCGCCGGGCGCCCGCGGGCAGGTCGTTGACGACCTCGGGCATCGCGGGTCCGACGCGATCCGGGTCGAAGACGACGATGTCGGCGGCCATGCCCTCGCGCAGGAGTCCGCGGTCGTGGAGCCCCCACGCCGAGGCCGGCTCGAGCGTCAGCATGCGCACACCTTCCTCGAGCGTGAGCGCCTGCCGGCGGCGGACCCAGTAGGCGAGCACGTGGGTCTGCAGCGAGGAGTCCATGATCTGGGAGACGTGGGCCCCGGAATCCGAGAACGTCACCACCGAGCGGGGGTGCCGCATCATCTCCAGCACGTGGTCCAGGTTCTCGTTGGCGAGCGGCTGGACGAAGAAGCAGCGGAGATCGCGCTCGAGGGCGAGGTCGATCATGGCGGACGCCGGGTCCTGTCCCCGCTCGCGCGCCAGCTCCGCCACCGAGCGATGGGGACCGGTGGGATCCTCCATCAGGAAGAGCCAGTCGTATTCCGGCCGCCGGCTCTCGGCGCCGACGCCGCGGGCGTACTCCGCCTCCCCGGCCGAGGCCACCAGCTTTCGCCGCAGCTCCGGGTCGCGCAGCGCCACCCGCTGCTCGTCGAGGGGGCGCCGACGCAGCTCGCGCCACTCCGGGAGCCGGTCGAACGGCAGCCGCGTCTCGAAGGAGAGCAGCACGGAGAGCGCGCGGCTGTGGACCTGGGCGAACATCCGCCCTCCCGCCCGCGCCGTCTCCTCGAGCAGATCGAAGTACGGGCGCCAGAAATCGGGGGCGGCCCGCGTGCTGAACATCCCCCAGGTGACGGGCACTCCCGTGTCCACCGCGAGGTCGCGCAGTCGCCCCAGGTAGTCCCTCACCCGGTCCGGATCGCGTCCGGTGTCCTCGCCGGCGATCTCGAAGATGCCGCCCCCGAGGTCACCCATCACCGTGACGAGCTCGCGCACCTCGTCCCAGGTGGCGACGCGGCTCGCCACCGGCTGGCGGTCGGAGGTCTCGTGGTTGCGCGTCCGCGAGGTGGTGAACCCCATGGCGCCGGCGGCGAGGGCATCGGCCAGCTCGCGCTTCATGGCGGCGAGGTCGGCGGCCGTCGCCGGCTCGGAGAAGGCTCGCTCGCCCATGGCGTAGGTGCGGAGGGCGGAGTGCCCGACGTAGCCGGCGTAGTTGATGCCCTTCGGCCAGCGCGCCACGGCCTCGAGGTACTGCGCGTAGGTCTCCCAGCTCCAGTCGATGCCGGCCTTCATGGCCTCGGCCGGGATGTCCTCGGCCCGCTCGAGGTTGCGCACCACGAGATGCCGCTCGTCCGGTCGGCACGGCGCCAGCGTGAAGCCGCAGTTGCCCATCACCACCGAGGTCACGCCGTGCCAGCACGAGCAGGTGCCGAGCGGGTCCCAGGCCACCTGGGCGTCCATGTGGGTGTGCCCGTCGATGAAGCCGGGCGCCACCACGGCGTCACGGGCGTCGACCTCCTCGCGGCCCCCGTCCCGGATGGCGCGGGCGATCCGCGCGATCCGTCCCCCCGTCACCGCGACGTCGCCGCGGTAGCGAGGGAGTCCGGAGCCGTCCACCACCGTGCCGCCGCGGATCACCAGGTCGTAGGTCATTCGTTCCACCCTCGGAAGGCGCCCGGTCCCGCCGTCGCCCTCAGGCTCCGCCGAGCCCGTAGAGCTCGGCGACGTTGTCGTGGAGGATCAGGTCCCGCTCCGCCGGAGTGAGGTGTCCCGCCTGCTTGGCGAGCACTTCCTGGGAGTGGGGCCACGTCGAGTCGCTGTGGGGGAAGTCGTTGGCCCACATCAGGCGGCGCACGTTGCACAGCCCGGTCACCTGGAACGCCACCCAGTCGTCCTGGAAGGTCGTGTAGACGTGCTCGCGAAAGTAGTCGCTCGGCATCCGGCTGAGGGTCCCCGCCGGCAGCCAGTAGCGGTGCCGCTCCCAGGCGTGGTCCATCCGGTACATGTAGTGCGGCACCCAGCCGGCATCGGCCTCCACGCAGACGAGGCGAAGCTTCGGGTGGCGCTCGAAGACGCCGCCCAGGATGAAGATGCCGATGATGTCCTGGCAGCCGCGGATGATCGACAGGAAGGCGTTCAGCTTGGGACCCCGCGCCCGGAGGCTGTCCTGCTGGCTCGTGAGGATGTGGAAGGACAGCGGCAGGCCGAGGTCGATGGCCGCCTCGTAGAACGGGGCATACACCGGGTCGTCGTAGTCGGCAACGGCGGGATTGCCCGGCATCATCACGCCGCGCAGGCCGAGCGACTTGATCCGGCGGAGGTCCTCGACGCCCTCCTCAACCGAGCGCATCGCCGTCTGTCCCACGCCGATCAGCCGGTCGGGATGGGCGGCGGTGTACTCGGCGATCCACAGGTTGTAGGCGTCGAAGCACGCCTTCTTGTAGTCGAAGTCGGGGTGGTTGCACAGCATCATCCCCACCGTCGGGTAGAGCACCTCGGCGCTCACCCCGTCCACGTCCTGCTCGTGCAGCCGGGCCTCGGGATCGAACCCGCCGGCGTGCATGTCCTCCATCCGGGCGCCGAACATCCGGAGGTCCTCGGCGCGCTGGCCGGCCGCCGCGACCAGCCCCATCGGGATGGGCTTGTCCATCCCGTCGATCACGAACAGGTCGCCTCGCTTGGGGTCGCGGACCACGCGCGGCGCCCGGTCGCGGAAGCTCCGGTCGATCCGGTCTATGTACGTCCCGGCGGGCTCGGTGACGTGTGAATCCGCGGAGATGATCGGCTTGGCCATGGTGACCCTTTCCTCGGCACGGCGTCGCGCGAGAGTTCCCGGGGATCGGACAGTGTCCAGAGCGATGGGCCGATGCCCACCTTGCCCGCCGGCCGCAGGAGAACGGTACCCTGGGTCGGAGGACCCCGTCAAGAAAGGCCCCGCCCTCTGGCCGAGCGCGACCATCTGGGCTATCGTGAGCCGGGCTCGACGCTCCGGGCGGCACGCCCACTCGATCTCACAGGGAGGCTTGCGATGACTGTTCCCGTCGGATTCATCGGTGTCGGCAACATGGGCAACCCGATGGCGGCCAACGTGCTCAAGGGCGGCTTCGCCATGACCGTGTTCGACAAGCACGCGCCCGCGATGGCGAACCTGATCCAGGGCGGGGCCAAGGGCGCGGCCTCCGCCCGCGAGGTCGTCGAGCGCTCCGAGATCCTGCTGACTTGCCTGCCCGCCTCTCCCGACGTCGAGGCCGCGTACCTGGAGCCGGGGGGCCTCGTGGAGCTTGCCAGGCCCGGGACCATCCTGATCGACCTGAGCAGCGTCCTGCCCTCCACGCCGCGGAAGATCGAGCCCCGCGCCAAGGCGCGTGGCGTGCACTTCCTCGAGGCTCCGGTGAGCGGCGGGGTCACGGGCGCCCGGGCGGCCACCCTGGCCATCATGGTGGGCGGCGACGCGGACGTCCTGGCGCGGGCCCGCCCAGTGCTCCGCGCGATCGGCCCGAACATCTTCCTGGTGGGGCCGGTGGGAGCGGGAAACACGGTCAAGGCCATCAACAACATGATGGCGTGCGTGAACTCCATTGCCATGATGGAAGGGGTCGCCCTGGGGGTGAAGGCCGGGCTCGATCCCCTGACGATCTACGAGGTGGTGAAGGCCAGCAGCGGGGCGAGCAAGGCCCTCGAGCGCATCACCACCGCCCTGATCCCGCGAAACTTCGAGCCCGGCTTCAAAGTGCGGCTCATGAACAAGGACCTCGAGACGTTCACGGCGATCGCCAAGGACCTCCACGTGCCGGTGACCTTCGCCAACACCGCCCAGGGCTATCAGCAGGCGGCGATGGCGGCCGGGCTCGCCGACAAGGACACCAGCGCGGTCATGACGATCATCGAGCGCCTGGCCGCGGTCGAGGTGCCGCGCGCCAAGGCCTAGCAACCACTTGTCCACGGAGGCGGCCATGGACGCCAGGGTCTACTACCGACAGGGCTGAAGCTCCTGCGCCAAGACGAAAGAGTTGCTTTCGTCATGGGGAGTGAAGTTCGAGGGGTTCGACGTCGAGGCCGAGCCCGAGCGCCGGCGCGACCTCGAGCGGTTCGGGATCCAGCGCGTCCCCGCTACCATCGTCGGCGACCGCGCCGTCCACGGCTGGAACCCGAGGGCGCTCGCCGAGCTGGTGGGCGTCTCCTACGGCGCCCGCGAGCCGCTGGAGCCCGACGAGCTCGCCGCCCGGATCGATCTCGTGCTGGCCGCCGCCCAGCGCGCCTTGCGCCAGGTGCCGCCCGAGCACCTCGGCATGAAGGCCCCGGGCCGCGACCGCACCGTGCGCCAGCTCGGCTTTCACATCTTCCGGGTGGCCGCCTCGTTCGTCGACACCCGCGAGCAGGGTCACCTCTCGGAGACGTGGTTCGAGGAGAGCCCGCCCGCCTCGATGCCGGATGGCCAGGCCATCGCCCGCCACGGGGACGCCGTGCGCGCGCGGATCGCCGCCTTCTGTGCGCGGCCGGGCTGGTGCGACGGCGACGTCAGCACATACTACGGGCCGCAGACGGCCCACGACCTCATGGAGCGGACGACGTGGCACGCCGCCCAGCACCTGCGCCAGATCTACTGGTTCCTGGAGTGCATGGGGGTGGCCGCGGAAGCGCCGCTGACCGACGCGGATCTCGACGGCCTGCCCATTCCCCGCGACGTGTGGTCGTGAGCCGACGCTGAGCATGGCCGGAGCGCTCGACGGCCTGGTGGCGCTCGATCTGGCCACCTTCATCGCCGCCCCCTTCTGCTGCACGCTGCTCGGCGAGCTCGGCGCCGAGGTGATCAAGGTCGAGCAGCCCGGCCTCGGCGACGACCTCCGACGGCTCGGGCACCAGCCGGAGGCCGGCGTCTCCTACATGTGGCTGGTCGAGGCGCGCAACAAGAAGTCGATCACGTGCAACTTGCGCGAGCCCGAGGGCCAGGCGCTGATCACGCGCCTGGTGGGCACCGCCGACATCCTCGCCGAGAACTTCCGCCCGGGCACGATGGAGAAGTGGAACCTGGGGTATCCCGAGCTGGCGCGCGCCAATCCCCGGCTGGTCATGGTGCGGATCTCGGCGTTCGGCCAGACCGGGCCCAGCCGCGAGCGGCCGGGATTCGGCCGCATCGCCGGCGCGGTGAGCGGGATCAGCTACATCTCGGGCTATCCCGACCGGCCGCCCGTCTCCCCGGGGACACCGACCATCCCCGACTACCTGGCCGGGGTGATGGGTGCGCTCGGCGCTCTCGCCGCCGTCGAGAGCCGGCACCGCACGGGCCTCGGCCAGGTGGTGGATGTCGCGCTCTACGAGCCCATGCTGCGGATGCTCGACGAGATGATCCCGGTTCACGCCGCCCTGGGGACGATCCGCGAGCGGATCGGCTCCGGCACCGAGTACGTGGTGCCCCACAACCACTACCAGGCCCGCGACGGCGCCTGGATCGCCATCGCCTGCACGAACAACCGGATGTTCGAGCGCCTGGTCGTCGACGCCATGAAGCAGCCCGAGATGCTCGCCGAGTTCGCCTCGATGAAGGAGCGGATCGGGCGGCGCGCCGAGCTCGACGCGCGCGTGCAGGAGTGGGTGGGCTCCTTCGATGCCGAGGCCGTCCTGGCCGCGCTCGACGCGGCGTCCGTGCCCTGCTCGCGGGTGAACAGCGTCGAGGACATCTTCGCCGACGAGCACATGCGCTCGCGCGAGAACATCATCTCCGTCCCCGGCCCCGGCGGCGCTCCCATCTGGATGCCCGGGGTCGTGCCGAAGCTCTCGGCCACGCCGGGTCGGGTCGACAGCGCGGGGCCGGCCGCGGTCGGCGCCCACAACGAGGAGATCTACTGCGGGCGTCTCGGCCTCACCCGGGACGACCTCGCCGGGCTCGCGAAGAAGGGAATCGTCTGACTTGCCCAAGCGCGTGGCCGTCGTCGGGGCCGGCCCCTCCGGCCTCGTCACCGTCAAGGAGCTGGCGCAGGAGGGCCACGAGCCGACCTGCTTCGAGCGCGCCGCCGGGCTGGGCGGGGTGTTCCGGTTCGACGAGCAGTGCGGCGTGGTCTGGGAATCGTGCCGCCTCACCTCGTCGCCGCTCCTCACGTCGTTTTCCGATTTCCCTGACCCCGCCGGCCGCGTCATGCACCTCCGGGCGGCGGAGTACGTCGAGTATCTCCACCGCTACTGCGAGGCGTTCGATCTGGAGCGGCACCTCCGCTTCGGGACCACCGTCGAGTCGATCACGCGCGATCCGGTGGGCGGCTGGATAGTCCGCACCCGTGACGCGGCCGGCCCGCGCGAGGAGCGCTTCGACGCGGTGGCGGTCTGCTCCGGCCTGCATCAGCACCCGCACTGGCCGCAGATCCCCGGACGGGAGACCTACCCGGGAGGCGTGCTGCACGGCGCGCAGTACCGGCGGCCGAGCCAGGTGGCAGGCCGGCGCGTGCTCGTGGTCGGCGCGGGGGAGTCGGGCGCGGACATCGCCGCGGAGGTCGCGGCCAACGCCGCCGAGACGGTGCTGTCCCTCCGGCGCGGCGTCGCCGTCCAGGCCCGCGTCCAGCTCGGCAAGCCAAAGGACCTTCAGACCTCGCGCCTGATGAACAGCACGGCGCACTGGGTGTTCCAGACCCGCAATCCGGCCGACGACTACAAGCGCCGCGTCTACCGGCGGACATTCCTGCCCTTCCTGTTCGTCGACAAGGCGCTACAGCAGCTCTCCCGGTTCGCGTTCGACTTCCTGCCCGTGCTGCGGGCACCCGACCTCGCCGGCGTCCGCGCCAACCTGGGCACGCGACGGCTCAGCCTCCAGCTGCTGCGGGAATCGGGCGGCACGTTCAACGAGCAGTTCGGAACCAAGGACGACGCGTTCGTCCGGGCCATGGCGACGGGGCGCTGTCGCCGGGCGCCCGGGGTCGCCCGCTTCGACGGGCCGCGCGTGGTCTTCGAAGACGGCTCCTCCTTCACCCCGGATCTCGTGATCCTCTGCACGGGATTCGACACGCAGATGCCGTTCCTCGACGACGCGCTGTCGACGCCGCCGCGCTACCTCCACACGTTCCACCCCGGCGCCGGGCCCAGCCTGGGCTTCATCGGCTTCCTGCGACCGGCCTTCGGGGCGATCCCGCCGCTGGCCGAGCTCCAGGCGCGGTGGTTCGCCCTCCTCCTGAGCGGCCGCGCGGCGCTCCCCGCCTGCGCGGAGATGGAGCGCACGATCGAGGAGTGGACGCGCTTCCGCGCGCACTTCTTCCGCGCTGTCAAGGGCCGCCTCGACCATCTCGTGGAGCACACGCCCGTCTGCGACGCGCTCGCCGAGCAGGTCGGCTGCAAGCCGACCTGGCGGGACATCCGCCGGGAGAGCCGCCGCTTCCGGCGCAAGTTCATGGTCGGGCCGTTCGTTCCCGCTCAGTACCGGCTGGTCGGCCCGCACGCCCGACCCGAGATCGCGCGGGCGGTGATCGAGGGCGCGCCGATCATGCATCCGCTGCCCGACCGCCTGACCCTGCGTCTGCGCTGGACGCTGTCGCGAATCCTGCATCGCATGCGCGGGCCGCAGTTTGCACCCAAGCTGGACCTGCGCCGCGAGTGACGGGGAATGGTCCGCGTCTCGGTCATCGTCCCGACGCGCGACCGCCCCGGCCCGCTCGCCGCGTGCCTGGCCGCGCTGGCCGAGGGATTTCCGGCCCACGCCGAGACGATCGTCGTCTCCGACGGGGGCGCGCAGGACCTCCGCCCGGTCGTGGCGCCCTTCGTCGAGCGGCTGCGGCTGCGCCTGCTCGCGATCGAGCACGCCGGACCGGCGGCCGCTCGCAATCGCGGCCTCGAGCTGGCGTGCGGTGACATCGTCGCCTTCACCGACGACGACTGCCGGCCGCACCCGGGCTGGGTGGCCACCCTCGCGGGGGGGGTCTCGCTGTCGCCGCCGCGGGCGGTGGGGGGAACGACGCTCAACGGCCTGCCCGGAAGCGTCTACGCCGACACCGAGCAGCTCGTCCTCAACCTGCTGTCGCGTCACGACCGGGCCGTGACGCGCCGCGAACGCCTCCTGCCGTCGAACAACCTGGCCTTCCCGCGCGAGCCTCTGCGCCGGCTCGGCGGGTTCGACGAGCGCTTCCGGACGGCGGAGGATCGCGAGCTGTGCCGGCGCTGGGCGTCGGCCGGCTTCGCGCTGGGCCGGGTCCCCGCCGCTGTCGTCGAGCACGACTCCCAGCTCGACCTCCGGCGCTTCGTCCGGAAGTTCGTCGCCTACGGACGGGGCGCCGCGAGGTTCCACGGCTCGGGCGGGGCCTGCAGCCTGTGGAAGAGCGCCGCGTTCCACGTCCGGCTGCCCGTCCTGCTCGCCCCCGAGCTCCGCCGGCGCGGGCCCGGGCGCGCGGTGGGGATCGTCGGGCTCCTCGTCCTCTGGGAGATCGCCAATCTCCTCGGATTCCTCGCCGAATGGAGCCGGTGGCCCTCGCGGGTTCCGGAAGCGGCCCCCGCGGACCGCCGGGCGGGCGCGCGGTGACGCCCCGCGTGTCCGTGATCGTGGCGACCCGCGACCGGCGCCCGCAGCTCGCGCG
>Ga0187766_10001506_pt1 | contig 13673 bp, 9 predicted proteins | sample 0216_QUI02_MP05__4_FD_132971 | JGI IMG/M metagenome (GOLD analysis project Ga0187766, IMG submission 132971) | Tropical peat soil microbial communities from peatlands in Department of Meta, Colombia - 0216_QUI02_MP05_20_MG | ecosystem: Environmental > Terrestrial > Soil > Wetlands > Peat ... | reverse complement strand
GCCGACACAGAATCTGCATCTCCTGAGGATATCGCGACAACCCAGACGCTGAAAGATGAAGTACAGCGTGTGCTTGAATCAGTATTGACTCCTCGTGAGCGACTTGTTTTACAGTTACGCTTTGGTCTTGGCAATAGTCAGGCGCATCCACTGGAGCAAGTTGGACGTGAACTTGGAATTACTCGCGAGCGTGTGCGACAGATTGAAGCGGGTGCTCTGGCGAAGTTGCGCCAGCCACCAGTATTAGAGCGGCTGCGCGGATAATGAAGAATAAAAAAGCAAGCGTTTGAGCCAAATTCTCAAACGCTTGCTTTTTTATTGCCTCCTACCTTTTCCCAGGTCCCGTTCGACATGCATCACACCCTTAACTTTCTCCAGGCGGTTGAATACGCGCTGCAATTGCTCCAGGCCATCGATCTCAAGTGTAGTGCTGATTACGGCTGTCTCCTTGCCCGCACCGACACTTGAGCTTACTGAAGCCATATTAACCCCAATTTCTGAGACGACTGTGGCAATATCACGAATCAATCCCGAACGATCACGCGCGGTAATCAATACTGGAGCGAGGTAATGCTGGTAGCCCATCGTAGTCCAGCTAACATTGACCAACCGTTCTCGTTCTCGTTGCCGATAGCGGTCGATATTTTTGCAATCGGCACGGTGGATAATCGCCCCCTTGCCTCGGCTAATGAAACCAACTATATCATCTCCAGGCAATGGACAGCAGCAGTTTGCCAGACTGGTCAATAAGCCACTCACTCCTGCCACTTGCAGGCGTGCTGAAGGCATTTGCTTACTGATGCCAGCCAATGTCAGCGGTTCTTCTTCCTCTTTGACTTCTTTGCCGTCTCTGGGTTCGCGTTGCTGCCAGAAATCGGCAAGTTTCACTGCCACTGCATGCGGTCGAATGTCGTCCCAGCCTATAGCTGCCAGCACATCTTCGAATGACTCTTTGTGATATTCGTGGCTTAACCAGTTCTGGGCATCTTCGGTAAGCATTTCGAAACCGCGAATTCCTGTCACCTTGAGTTCCCTATCCAGTCGCTCTCGTCCGATCTGAATATTGATATCGCGCTCATGTATTTTGAGATAGCGGCGAATTTTACTTTTCGCCGCCGCTGTACGAGCGAAATTCAGCCAGTCCCGGGTTGGATGGGCTGTACGACTGGTTACGATATCGACAATCTCACCGCTTTTCAACTCATAATCCAGGGGAACCATGCGCGTCACAAGCCGCTCATTGTCGCCGCTGCCGCTCTCGGTGATAATGCGTGCTCCTGCGCACCGATCGCCAACTTTTGTATGGATTCGATAGGCAAAATCAAGCGGGGTCGAACCAACTGGTAAATCCTTGACCTCGCCTTTCGGTGTAAACACAAAGATCTGCTCCTGAAAAATTTCGTCTCTGACTGCTTCCACAAATTCGGTATCATTGACTGTAGCGGATCGCAACTCTCGTTGCCAGTCCGAGAGTTGCCGTAACCAGGATAACAACTCTTTGGCAGAAGCTGAAGCATCATCACCTATATCTTTATAATGCCAATGCATTGCCACGCCATATTCGGCCATTTCATGCATAGCAAACGTGCGAATCTGAATTTCTACAAGCTGATCATCTAAACAGAAAACAGTCGTATGTAATGCTTGATAGCCATTCGGTTTAGGATTTGCTATAAAATCTTTGATACGTCCATCTTTTGGTTTCCACAAGCTATGTACATGCCCCAACGCTATATAACAATCAGATGTCGATTCCACAAGAATACGGAATGCTACTAGGTCGTAAATACGACTAAAGTCGGCTGCAGATTTAAGATCCTCAAGTCTCTGAATATCACCTGAATAATGCTGGAGTTTCTTATAGAAACTATATAGATGTTTGACTCGCCCATAGACCTTAGTGTTCAATCCAATCTGCGCTAATTCCTCGTGAATAATCTTACAAACACGATCAACATAGGAGCTCCATTGTTTACTTTCTATTTCTACCTGATTACGAATCCATAAATATTCCTCAGGTTCAAGTATCTCAAATGCCAGGTCCTCTAATTCGCTCTCAACACGTGACATACCTAATCTTCCAGCTAATGGCGCATAAATCTCTCGAGACTCTTCTGCCATTGTCAACATTTCTTGTTGATCGATTTGAAGTCTTTGTGAACAAATCAGACGCATAGCGTGAAGTCGATAAGCTAGCTTTAGTATTACAACGCGTGGATCTTCTGCCATGGCGAAGAACATTTTCCTGACGGTCTCGGCTTGTTGCCGCCGCAAGCCTTCACGTATGCGCTGTTTCTTCTGCTCGCGGGAATTTTCGTTCTCACTCGTGGTTGCACTGGTCCCCCCCGCCTTCTCAGAAGTAATCAATTGAGCTCCGACTCGCTTCTTTCTTTCCAGTATATTCAAGCGCAACATACTTCCCACAACACGAGCGACTGGAGTTCCGAGCTTCGTCTCCACATCTTCAAGCGAAAGCAGGTCAGAATCAACGGCTTCGAAGACAAGCCCTGATGCTACACCAACAGCGTCTATATGCATGATGTTTGCCAGGATCGTTGCCACAGCCAACGCATGCTCGAGTGGAGGAATGGCCCGCTCGCCTTTGACGCCTTCGCATGTTTCACGAGCAATCTGGAGCGCTTGCTTGACCTGCTCAACTTCTACAGGGGGCATATACTGCTGTACGATTTCGAGCAACTGTTCTGCCTGTTGTGTTGTTGTCTCATCAGCGACAAACTGTGTATGTAAAGGCATTTGTATCATAACAATTTCCAATATATTTATTTCAAAGAGGTAGAAGCATTTATCCTGATCTGCGGCCAAGGTCGCGACTAACACTAACTACGTTCTTGATCTGTTGTAGCCTTTCAAAGATTGGCTCAAGCTGGTCTATCGACATAATCTCTAATGTGGCTGTGATCACGGCTTTTTGCAATGAAGCATTGGTCGTTGAAGCTACTGCGGTCAAATTGATGCCGGCATCGGCAAATACTGCTGCTACATCGCGTAAGAGACCTGCCCGGTCATGAGCAATGACGATGATCGGCGCCAGGTAGTGCTGAGGCTCGATTTGGAGCCAGTTGATTTCGATCAAGCGCTCGGAGCCTTGTCCTCGATATCGTCGCAGCGTTCGACAGTCACTGCGATGCACCATGATACCCTTATTCGGATTCAAGACTCCTGTAATGGAATCACCTGGAAGCGGACAGCAACAATTCGCAAGCTTCACAAATGCCTGTGCCGAGTCGTTTTCACCTGTGCTGCTAAAATGATGCCCATTCATTACAGCTTCGGTTTCAGGTCTAATCTCCCCGCGTGCCTGCAAAAGAGGTTTAAGAAACTCAAGCACTTCTCCTATACTGATGCCCTCGCGACCTAATGCTATATAGATATCGTCAACCGAATTGTACTTTGTTGCCGAGTTAAAGTGTGAAAGGTCCTCATCGTGAACCACACGTAGTCCCGGTGCCCCAAGAGCTTTTAGCGCCAGGTCCAACCGTTCGCGTCCCAATTGCAGGTTTACTTCTCGCTCATACGTTTTTAGGTAACGACGTATCTTGGTGCGTGCTGTTGCGGTTCGTGCAAATGCCAGCCAATCGCGTGTCGGATGTGCCTCTTCACTCACCAGGATATCGACTATCTCGCCGCCTTTCAGTTCATAATCAAGCGGAACGATGCGTGTGACCAGGCGTCCCCCTTCATCCTGGTTGGTAATAATCCGCGCGCCAACACAATGATCGCCAATATCCGTATGAATGCGATATGCCATATCCAGCGGCGTTGACCCTCTTGGTAGATCTTTCACTTCGCCCTTAGGTGTAAACACAAAAATTTGCTCCTGAAAGATATCACCTTTGACAGCCTCCACAAACTCATCTGCGTTTTGTGGCAATTCACGTTGCCATTCTCGTAATTGTTCAATCCATGCAATCATTTCACGGGTTGAAAGCCGTGCGATTCCACGCTCTTTCAGATACCAGTAGCTGGCTATACCATAATCGGCTATTCGTTGCATTTCATGTGTACGAATTTGTATTTCCGCAAGCTGGTTGTCCAGGCAAAAAACCGTTGTATGCAACGACTGGTATCCATTTAGTTTGGGTGTTGCAATAAAATCTTTTATTCTTCCATCTTTAGGGCGCCATAACGCGTGGATATGTCCCAGGGCCAGGTAACAATCCTGTATGTTATCGACAAGGATCCGGTAAGATATAAGATCGTGTATCTGGCTAAGTTCATCCCCACTCTGCTCTAATTTACGATTGATACTGGCCAGATGTTTCTGCCAGGCATGCACCTCTGCGTGAATATCAGCCTTCTGCATCTCTTCCTGTAACACCTGGCAGATCCGGTCGATGGTAGGTTGGCGCTGCTTAATTTCTTCTGCTACTTCTCGACCAAGACTGGTATATCTTTCAGGTTCCAGGTAGCTGAACGACAGGTCCTCCAGTTCCGCTTGAACAAGTGCCATACCTAGACGCCTCGCAAGCGGCGCATAAATTTCTCGCGTCTCTCGTGCCTTATTCTGCTGCTGTGCCTGATTCATAACGCTGAGCGTTCGCATGTTGTGTAACCGGTCTGCAAGTTTGAGCACAACTACGCGTGGGTCCTCGGCCATAGCAAGTAGCATTTTTCGTACAGTCTCTGAACGCTGGCGTCGTTTCCATTCACGTGCAAGGCGCTGCTTTTGCTCGACCTGCTCAGTCGTGTTCGATGCTCCAGGATTCATAGATAGCGTTAAGGTGCTGGGGGTTGTATTTGGATTTCCCGCCAGACTATCGAATTTGGTAACCCCATCCACAATATTTGCGACTGCTTCTCCAAATTGTTCCCGCAATTCTTCCAGTGTGAAATCAGTATCTTCAACGACGTCATGGAGTAAGGCTGCCACGATGCTATCTGCATCGATTCGCATATCCGCAAGTAGGAGCGCTACTTCTAATGGATGCTGAATATAAGGTTCTCCCGAGCGGCGGATTGTCCCCAGATGAGCTTGATTCGCAACGTAAAAAGCACGTTGAATCGCCTCCATGTCTTGTGGAGTTAAGTACTGGCTGACCTCTGCCAACAAGTCTTCAATTGTCACATGCGAGAAAGCAGTAGACGCCTCCTCTTCTGGGTTCACGGCCACCACAGGAATACCTCTATAAGAATGATAACTCTATATACATTAGTCTAGAACACAAATGTTTACATTGCAATAATATGTAAAGTTCGCTTTGTTATTGTTTGTTGCGGTTGACATTTAAACAATGTAACTAAACAGCTTCACGCATTGGGAAAAATATGTTTTATCTTGGAGTGGAGGACCAGACATCGATTGTATCAAAAAGCCGCTATTATTACAAACGCGTTCTGTGGCACAGAATAAAAAAAGAAGCAAGGCCACGAATACACCTGACCTTGTCTCTTTGATTGGACCGTTTTATCTTCATCGAAGAAACAGCTGGATGTCATGTCACTCAAGAACAATCCGGTACTTGTTCAGTACGGATAAATCCGCATAGCGTTGAAATGGTTAGTCTCGTGCTACTCGGACTTTGTCATAGCATGTGCTGCAATAAACGGGGCGATCATTTTTAGGTATGAATGGCACCTGTGTCTCGGTTCCGCACTCAGCACAAATGACTGAATGCATTTCGCGAGGACCGCGATCACGGCTCCCTGAACCAGATGCATTACGTCGTGCCGCCCGGCAATCAGGGCAGCGACCAGGCTGATTCATCAAACCTTTTTGCTGGTAGAACTCTTGCTCGCCTGCTGTGAATACGAAATCGTTTCCACATTCGCGACACCTAAGGGTTTTGTCTTCGAAACTCAACTAGGACCTCCTTGTGATATGTTGGTACTCCTCCGGGTCCATATCTTAGCAGATGTCACCAGTTGTCTGTCACCCCTAGCAGCGTGGGACTAAATGTTCTGGAAGAGCACTGTATGCCAGACCAAGATCGGATACCGCATGCAAGCATACACCATAAATGCAGGATTTGCAAGAGTTTTGTACACAAAATGAGAGTCTATGCCTATTTTTGTAAAATTTTTGTATGTGTTCTATACACATCATTATACAATTTTGTATATAGAAGATATATTGCTCCTATAGATCAGTCTTTCCTTGACGAATATGCGACAATAGACTACATAGCGTGTTGTATGCGCATAGAAAAATACAAAAAAAAGAATCACAAGAAGGCATGTCATCATTTTCATTTACTGTAGAAGCAGAATGTTCTGAGTCCTGGGCACGCGCCGGGACGATTCACACCCCACACGGCCATATCCATACGCCTATTTTTATGCCTGTTGGGACGCAGGCAACAGTGAAAAGCGTCTCTCCCGAAGAATTACGAGAGGCGGGGGCCGAAATAATACTAGCCAATACATACCATTTGATGCTACGTCCTGGCTCTCAACTCATCGCCGATTTTGGTGGTTTACATTCATTCATGCATTGGGATGGCCCGATTCTCACTGACAGTGGAGGCTTTCAGGTATTCAGCCTGGGGCACCTGCGCAAGTTAAGCGAAGAAGGTGTCGCATTCAAATCGCATCTCGATGGTTCTGCCCACCTGCTTACACCTGAAAGCGTCATGCAAATCGAGTTTGAGCTTGGCGCTGATATTAACTTACCGCTGGATATTTGTGCTGAATTTCCATGTGCGTATGGCGATGCTAAAGAAGCTATGGAGCGTACGCACCGTTGGGCAGAGCGTGCATTGGCAGCCAGAGAGAAGTACCAATCGCAACAAACGCTCTTTGGCATTGTTCAAGGTGCGTTTGAACCAGAACTGCGCCAGCAGAGCGCGCGTTTTATTGGCAATTTACCCTTCCCAGGTTTATCGATTGGTGGTCTTTCAGTCGGTGAGCCTAAACAAGAGATGTGGGATCTGTTGAAGTATGTCACTCCCGAATTGCCCAGAGATAAACCTCGTCACCTCTTAGGTGTTGGTTCTCCCGAAGACCTTGTAATTGGTGTGGGATTGGGTATGGATATGTTTGATTGCGTATTGCCGACACGAGTTGCGCGCCATGGAGGACTATTCACAAGATATGGTCGCATAAATATCAAATCCGCTCGCTATCGTAGCGAACGTGGGGCTATCGAGGAAGGCTGCGATTGTTATACATGCAGAAATTATAGCGCTGCATACGTGCATCATCTTGCTCGCACGGAAGAGCAGTTGTACTATCGCTTGGGAACCATCCACAATCTTCGTTTCATGTTACGTCTGGTTGGTCAACTGCGAGCATCGATCATTGCGGGAACTTATTCTGCTTTTCGCGACAACTTTTTGGCTCAATACGTCCCTGCTTCGGAGCTTGTTCGTGAAGATCAACGTCAAAAATGGAAAGCCGCACGCTTACAATAGTATTACAAGGAATCATTGATGCCCGAACACTATCGTTTCCTCAATACCAATGTACATGATGCAGCGCTGAATATGGCGATCGATGAATCTATAATGACACATCATCTGCAAGGCAAAGTGCCGCCTACACTGCGAGTGTTCCGCTGGTCCCAACCTTCAATATCCCTGGGGCGCTTTCAGAGTATCGAACGAGAAATAGTAAACGAGCGATGTCAGGAACTTGGAGTAGCTCTCGTTCGTCGTCCAACAGGTGGACGAGCTGTGTATCACCATGATGAGTTTACCTACAGCATCATGGTGAGTAAACATTTTGGCGTGCCATCTGGAATTGTTGCATCTTATGCCTTTTTGGCGCAGGGATTGCTCTCTGCGCTTGCTTTCCTTGGCGTACAGGCTGAATTAAGCGATGGGCGTGTCAGCAAAAATCCCTCCGCGGCCTGCTTTGCTTCGTCAACCCAGGCTGATCTGACAAGCGATGGCTTTAAGCTGATAGGTAGCGCTCAGGTGTGGAAAGAGGACACATTGCTGCAACAAGGCTCCCTGCCCCTTGATGATCATGCGGCGGAATTCTTCACCATGCTACGTTTCCCAGATGAAGCCGCCAGAAACGATGCCCTGGCTCAGTATGCTGTGAAAACGAGGCCATTGCATACCTTTGTTCCTGGGGCAACATGGGATAACGTTGCTGAAGCATTCAAAAATGGATTTAGTGCGGCTTTAGAAGTGCAATTTGAACCTCGAACGCTCAGTCCCTCCGAGTGGGAACTCGCGAACCAGCTTGTTAAGGATAAATACAGCAAATTAGAGTGGCGTAAGGCTCGTATTAGTTTCGCATAAATACCCCTTGTGAGTAATCAGGCAATACGATATACTGGCAACAATAGCAATATGGATATTGAGCGGCCTTTAAAACTGTTGCCGAGAAGGAGCAACCCGTGAGTTTAACGATTGAAGTTGCGCGTAGAATCCTGGAAGCCAGTAAACAGCGCGCACTGGAATTGCGTAGCCCGGTGAGTATAGCAATTGTTGATGCCGGAGGACATCTAGTCCTGTTTGAACGAATGATGTCTCCTTATGGCTGGGCTACTGGTAACATTAGCCTTGCGAAAGCTAGCACGGCGGTGATGTTCAATCAATCGACCGATGCTATTGCCCAATGGGGCTCTGGCATTCCCGGCTTCGCCTCGAGTATGGCAACAATGACACAGGGTAAATTTATTATGGCTGCTGGAGGGTGGCCTATTCGCATGGGTGGCGCAACGATAGGCGGTATTGGTGTAAGTGGAGGCAATGCTCCTGGTCGGGATGATGAAATAGCTCGTGCTGGACTCGCTGCTGTAGAATCGGCAGCTCCGGTAAATCAAAGCATGCAATTTTCAAGTCCAACATCACAGGCGTCGGCATCCCAATATGCGCAGCAACCAACGCCTGCTTTTGCATCGATGCCACATCCCCAGCCCCAGGTTGATAATAGCCTGAACTCGCCAGCACCACAAATGAATCCGCTGAATACACATAATTTCACATCCGATCAAGAAAATCCTTATGGCAATGATCAGATGCCCTTTGATCAGTATAATGAATCCCGTGGAGATCAATCATGAATCAAGAAACAAATGCAGGCACTCAAGAGATGCAGCAAGAGAAAACTGCACCTAGTAAACGTAGTAGGAGTTCAAGTAAGAAGCGTCCGGTATTGGTTACCGCTTCATCAAATGATCAGGTGACAGAGGAACAGCCCGTTAAGGAAACCAGCGAAACGGTCAAACCTGTCGAAGATGCTATTCCAGCAACAACTGTTGAAGATACGCAAACCCGCAGATTCCCAAAGTTCTTTTCAAGTGTTGGTAAAAATGATAAGAGCGCTGCTATGGAGGCCGAACAGACATCTGCCCGTATGGCCCGCGCAACACGTAATACAGGAAGCGCTTCTGCAACAAGTAGCGCAACGAAAGAAACGAAACCAGCCCCATCCACAAACGCAAACAAGGCATCTTCAAAGCCTGCTCCCGCAAGGCCACAGCAAAGACAGGGGGGGTTCAAGACCAAGTACTTGTATGGAATGATTATCTATGTTGTTGTCGCAATGTTTGTTGGGCAATATGAGAGGGCCTTCCTGGCTTCTAACCACATGGATAAAGTCCTGTTCCAGATAGGGTCTTTTGCTGTTACAACATCAACCGCTCTGTACCTGCTGACATTGATTCTCTTGCTGATCATACTGGCGCGTTTCGATCTTATTCCTCGCAGCCTGGGTGCGATGAGTGGACAGCCAGCAAGCCAAAGTGGCAAGTCGGGACAGTCCGCTTCAGAGTCCGAGACTACTAAAGGCCAACAACCTACCATGAAGCAAGGCGTCAAAGGCGCAGACGACGATTTGTACCAGGAGTACCGCGAGCAGCAACGTTATCTTCAGAAGCGTGAGCGTAAGAAATAGCTCGGACAGCCTTTCTCTTGTGGTATACTTTCAACGAGAAGCATATTGAGTTCTACTTTGGCTACTCAGGCCAGTTTGCCCTCGTTCAGGTAGTAGTCAGGTTGGGTTTTGAAAGGAAAGAGAGGCCGTTATGCCTACACGTATCATAATCGCGGATGACGAAGCTATACAGCGTATGGATCTAAAAGATATTCTCTCGAAACAGGGGTACCTGGTCGTTGGTGAGGCGGGTGATGGTGTGAGCGCTGTTAATCTGGCTCGTGAGATACGTCCCGATCTCGTGATTATGGATATACGCATGCCCGATATGGATGGTATTGCGGCAGCCGAGACCTTGACACAGGAGAAAATCGCTCCAGTCTTACTGCTAACGGCCTTTGGGGATCAACAACTCGTTGAACGCGCGAAAGATGCTGGCGTGGTAAATTATATCGTCAAACCACTTCGTGAGAGTGAGGTATCACCAGCAATTGAAGTCGCACTGGCGCGCTATAACGAATTTCGTGCCCTTGAAGAAAAAACTCGCACGTTGAGCGAGCAACTGGAGACACGCAAAATCGTCGAGCGTGCTAAAGGTGTTTTGATGGAAAAACAGGGCCTCAGCGAACAGGAGGCTTTTCGTAAGATACAAAAAGCAAGTATGAATAATCGCAAATCTATGCGAGAAGTGGCGGAGGCAATCCTGCTCGCGAACGATATGTAGCTAGAGATTGAGAAGCATGTCTGGAACGTCGACCGCAGAAAAAATTGTCACAATTGTCGGCATTCGTTTCCGTCCCGCTGGACGTATATACTACTTTGACCCTCAAGGGGCAACGTATTCAACGGGACAATATGTTATTGTTGAAACAAGTCGAGGAGTTGAAGCAGGGCGCGTGGTAATTGCCTCGAAAAAATTGGCAGAAAGAGAGCTGAGCGATCCCTTAAAGCCTGTGCTGCGTCTGGCGAATGAAGATGAGTTGCGCACGATGCTCTCTTTCAAGAGCAAAGAAAAAGAGGCGCTCGTCCAATGTGCACAGCAGGTTCAGCAACACAATTTGCCGATGAAATTAGTTGAGGCCGAGTATACCTATGATGGAAGCCGTTTAACCTTTTATTTTACCGCCGACGAACGCGTTGACTTCCGTGCTTTAGTGCGTGATCTTGCCGCTACCTTCCGTACCCGTATTGAACTTCGCCAGATTGGAGCGCGCGATCAGGCAAAGCTTCAGGGTGGCGTGGGAATGTGTGGTAAAACGTTATGCTGTAGTTCGTGGATTAGCGATTTCGGCGTTGTCTCGATTAAGATGGCGAAGGAGCAAGATTTACCCCTCAACCCTTCAAAGATTTCAGGCGTATGCGGTCGGCTGTTGTGCTGTCTCGCGTATGAAAACGACAACTATATTCAGGCTAAACAAAATATGCCTCAGATTGGTACATTTCTGGATACGCCAGGCGGCCAGGGTAAAGTTGTTTCCATCAATGTTCCCAAAGAATCGGTTGAGGTGATGCTTGAAAGCGGTGTGATTATCCAGGTTCCCTTAGCGAAGCCTCTGTCAGACTCGACTTGCCCATCATGCGGTGGAGCAGGCGGTTGCAAAGGAGCTTGCAGTACAGGAGGCTGTGGAACGTGTGGAAGCGCGGCTGGCAGTTGTTCTAAAAATAAGGGCTGTGGGTCTTGTGGAATCGCACAACAAAAGGCGCCAGGTTCAAAAAAGCTCCAGGACCCGTGATCAACAGGACGCGCGTGAGAAAGAATAGCTTCCGCAGGTCTTTCGCGGATAGGGAGGTGTACATATGTCATCTGAAGAGGGTAGTTCAAATGCCGTATGGGGTGAAGATCCTAAGGAGAATAAACGGGATCAACAATTACCTGTTAGTTCTTCCACATCTGGAACACCTGACAACCAGGGGCTGGTAATACCACCCATTGAGCAAGATGATTCGGAAATGCCGCAGGGCACCCAACCTTCGGTTAAGCACAGCTTTAGCCAGGTGCTCCGCAAGTTCTCTCCAGTGCTAGTGCCATTGCCTTTTGCGATTCTGATCTTCCTCTTCACGCTGCCTTTCACGTTAAAAGGCAATTCATATTTACAGCCATTGCCTTTAGCCGTCCTGCTTATCGCCGTTGTGATCATGCAAGGAACGCTACTCTATTATGCAGGCTCAAATGACACGTACTGGACTTTATTCGTAATCATTGGCTATTCGCTCTTCCTAATAGTCGGAACGCTAGCAATTTTTGGTTTCGTTGCCGCTCTCATTTTACTTATCGCCCTCCTCATCATAGGCACATTACTGGCTCGCCGCGCGATCGTTCAAGTGCCCGAAGGAAATGTTGATATCGTGATGACGTCCGGGAAATATGCCCGTACGCTCTATCCTGGACCAAACTTTAAAATGCCTCTCGAAAAAATAGGCAACCGATTAAACACAAGAGATATCTCCTGGACGTGCCCTGAGCAGGTCGTGAAGATTTCCAGGGATGAGGATGTCAAATTCATTGCGACGATCTCCTACAGGCTCTTGCCAGAAGATGCTCACCTGGCTGCCTTGCAAGTCGATAACTGGGAAGCCTCTCTTCAGAAACTCTTCGTATCAACTGCTCAAAGTGTGATCAACGAACTGGCACCCGCGGATTTTATCACTATTCCTCAAGGGTCACAGGCGCGAACACAGATAGATATCAAATCGATAGATGCGGCAACCATTACACGCTGGGATCGAGTCAATGATGTACTGGCTAAACGTGTCCAGGATCAGGTAGAAAAGTGGGGAGTGCAGGTCAATTATGTGCGTATCCAGGATGTTACGCTGATACCGCAGCTGTCTCCAACTGTGGCTTCTTCAAGGAGGCAGGCTCCGGTAGATGTTGGTGCGACTCGCGGAGGGTATCCAACTCCATATCAACCACAGCAAGCACAAATCATTGCTAAGCCTGTGGAGAATCAACCGGGTCCGATGGTTCTTCAATCTCCTCCTCCGGCCTATCCACCTGCGCCTGTTACAGCTGCGTCCATTGAGATGCTCAAAGAGTCTTATGAAGCTGTGCGCTCTGGTCTTTTGCGTGATCCCCAAACAATTCGTGATATTGCAGCCCGTTTCGAAGCTCTTGCCAACGATCCTAATATTGATGTCGATGCCTTTAAAGCCGCGCAGATCCTGTATCATCGTGCCTGGGTCTATGAACAGAAATCCAATGAGAAAGGCCGTGTAGCAGTTCCTGCTGATTCAGCCGTTCAATCCGAAATCAGCCGGCAGGGTCAGGCTAACGACAACATCTTTACAGGTGGTTAGCAGTTCAGGAATTGCGTATAGGGATATCATATGCCGTATGACATTTGGGTGAATGGTGCCTATAGTGCGGGTAACTCTGGCAAAGTAATTGAGGTTTATAACCCCGCGACTGAAGAAGTAATTGATACAGCTCCAGCCGCCAATGCCGCCGATATTGATGCAGCTATCTCGGCAGCGCAGTCTGCTTTTCCTTCCTGGAAGAAGCTTCCTGCTGGTGAAAAAGCAGAGATGCTGCATGAAGTCGCTCAAAAACTTACCGCGCGTGCGGATGAATTGGCCCGTCTGCTCACACTCGAAGGTGGTAAACCGCTGGTCGAGAATAGAGATGAAATCGGTTGGTCTGCAGCTTGCTTCCGCTACTACGCGGAGATAGGACGCAATAGCAGGGGGCGTGTGATACCCTCTATTGAATCGAGTCAGCTCGCCTTAGTGCTGAAAGACCCATATGGAGTAGTTGCAGCTATCGTCCCCTGGAACTATCCGATTTTGCTCATGGCCTGGAAAGTCGCACCAGCACTGGCAGCGTACAACACGTTGGTACTCAAGCCATCTGAGATGACGCCCCTTACCACGCTTCGCTTGGCCGAACT
>Ga0187766_10001505_pt1 | contig 13678 bp, 12 predicted proteins | sample 0216_QUI02_MP05__4_FD_132971 | JGI IMG/M metagenome (GOLD analysis project Ga0187766, IMG submission 132971) | Tropical peat soil microbial communities from peatlands in Department of Meta, Colombia - 0216_QUI02_MP05_20_MG | ecosystem: Environmental > Terrestrial > Soil > Wetlands > Peat ... | reverse complement strand
GCGAACGTTCCACTCGGGCCCGGGTCTGTACCAGATTCAAGTGACACCCGGATCGGACGCGGCACGGTGGTCGATCGAGGTCGAGGACTACTACCGAGTCGGCGCCCGGCGTCCGCGTCTGGGGCTCTGCCTCGCGGCCCGAGCGCGGGTGGCGCAGTGTGTCGCCGGTGCCCACCGCTCGCGGGACCGTCCGCGTCGCTAGCCCCCGTCTCGGGATGGCCCGGTCCGCGGCAGTTCTGCTTGACGGGCTCGCCGATCGCGCTGCACGACCTCGGCTGCTGCGCGCAGCTCACTGTCCGCCCGCGGCGCCACCCGGTCGAGGTACCAGTGCCGGTTCATGGCCACGATCCAGCCATCGTCCACGGGGTTGAGACCAAACCGGGTGATCGTCCCCTGGCGCCCGACCTGGTCGGTATACAGCAGCTCGATCGAGATCGGCCGGCGCTGGTCGATCGCCTCGGCGATTTCGCCGCGAACCGGATCGTGCGGGTTGCGCAGTGCTCCCTGCCACATCCCGATGTCGCCCGCCGGGATGTACAGGTCGCGCGACTGGCCGCGAAACTCCTCGTCCGCGGCATGTGCGGGCCTCGTGCGCGATGAGCCCACGCCCGACGCGGCGGCCCAGGCCTGGCAGACCGCGATGCCGCTGCCGACGTTCCGAACGCTGATCGCGAGATACACGATGCCGTCGATGTGCTGAGCGACCGCGTGACCACCGTGCGCACTCACCCAATTCCCCTCGATGAACATGATCTTCTGCATCGGGTCCTTGAGCCGGGACGGCGCGAGCATCGGCCGGCGTTGCTCCTACAGCGCCATCTCGGCCACCCGGGCCGAGCGATTGGCCGATCGCACCGACGCGAACGTGGCGAGCGCGAGCACGAGCGTGCCGCCCGCGGTGGCGAGCGAGGAGATCGTCACCCAGTCGGTCGCGAGGGGGAGCATCGCCGCCCAGTTTGTCAGCGTCCCGGCCTCGTCGGGGCCGTCGCGCGACCGCCCAGGACGGTCGGCGGTGGGATGAATGCCTCCGCGTCGCAGCGTGGCCCTGACGCGATAGCGTGCTCTTCATGTCGGCAAGAGCGCAGCAGCAGGACCGTCTGAACGTCGCGCTTGCCGCCGTCACGTGTGGGCGTCTCAGCCACGCCGAGCGCGTGCGCGCCAGCCGGGGACGGTGTTGCGCGCGTGCTGATCAATACGGCGTGAACGTGACCGAGCCGCGGTCGCGATCGTCGGCCGCGAGGTATCGCGCCGAGGAACGCAACGGGGAGGTTGTGCTCGAGCACTGGGGCGGAGACGCCGAGATGCTTGTCCAGCGCTCGCCGCTGAAGGGAGCGGCGCGGCGATCCGGCCCGCTCGAGCGCGTGCGGGTGGCCGCCCGCACCGTCCGCGACTACGACCTTGACTCGCTCAACATCGCGTATCCGGACGGCGCGCAGCTCGCAGCCGACCGTACGCAAGTCGTTCTCTACGCACCGCGTCGGGGCTTCCTTCGCCGCCGCGACCAGCTGATCCGCGGGGCGCTTGGCGAGCTGCTGTAACGGCTGTCGACGTCAGCTGCCGACCGGGGCGGGCCTTCTCGACTTTCGGCGTGGCGGATGGCTGCTGAGCCGCACGCGATCGTCCGACGTACGATTAGGTGCGAATCGAGACGATCGCGACGAGGAGGGCAGAGCTGTGGCGACTGCGACCGGCGGTGTGCTGAAGGTGGAGCGCGAACTGGGGATCGCGACGCTCACCCTGAATCGACCGCAGCAGCGAAACGCGCTGTCGCTCGAGCTGATGGGACAGATGATCGGAGCGCTCGATCAGCTGGGCGCGGATCCCGCGGTCCGCGTGGTGATCCTCGCCGGCGCCGGCCCGGCGTTCTGCGCGGGTCACGATCTCAGCGAGATGATCGGGCTGGAGCTCGAGGGGTATCGCGAGGTGTTCGCCGTCTGTACGCGGATGATGAGCGCGATCCACGAGCTGGCGCAGCCGGTGATCGCCCGCGTGCACGGGATCGCAACCGCGGCGGGCTGCCAGCTGGTGGCCGCGTGCGACCTGGCGGTCTGCAGCGCCGACGCGAAGTTCGCCACGCCCGGAGTGAAGATCGGCTTGTTCTGCTCGACGCCGATGGTCGAGGTCAGCCGCGCCGTGGGTCGCAAGCGAGCGCTCGAGTTGCTGCTCACCGGCGCGCCGATCGACGCGCACACCGCCGCGGACTGGGGGCTGGTCAACCGCGTCGTCGAGCCGGGCAAGCTGGAGGCGGCGACGGTCGAGCTCGCGAGCCGGATCGCCGCAGCGAGCCCGCTGACGGTCGGGATCGGCAAGCGGGCGTACTACAGCCAGATCGACCTCGATCTCGGGGCCGCCTACCAGCACTGCCGGGAGGTGATGAGCCGCAACGCGACGGCCGCTGACGCCCAAGAGGGGATGTGCGCGTTCCTGGAGAAGCGCGAGCCGGTGTGGCGCGGGCCCTTATCGTGATCTCGAGGTAGCGCCGCCACAGCTCCAGGTCGCGGTCGGGATGCTGCTCGCCGCCGCCGGGAGAACCGGTTCACCACTCGAACTTGAACTGTGCTCATGCGACTGAACTGACGCGGTGATCATCGGTGGTGCAGTCCTCGCGTGTGGCGGGGTCCTCGTGTGTGGCGCGGTCCTCGTCGGGCAGCCTCACACGCTTAACCGGTTCACGGTTATTCTGAACCGGTTAACAGGGTGTCACGCACGACTGGTGCTGCCAACTTTCGTTTTGGTTAACACAACGGGGTGGCACAATCACGTCGGTGGCCGGGGCGACGGCACCGATATCACCCGCAACCGCGGCCGGTGCCGTTGAGGCTTTGCAGGAGGCACGCGCGCGAACCCTGGCACTGGTCGCGTCGGTCTCCGATCAGGACCTCGAGCGAGTGCACTCCAGGTTGATGAGCCCACTCGTCTGGGACCTGGGCCACATCGCCGCGTTCGAGGACGTTTGGCTGTCGCACCGCTGGGGCAAGCGACCGCTGCTTCGTGCGGATCTCGCCGCGGCGTACGACGCGTTCGAGAGCCCCCGCGCCGTGCGCGGCGAGCTCCCCTTGCTCGGCGCCCCCGCGGCACGCGAGTATCTCGCCGATGTTCGGATCAGGACGCTCGATGTGATCGACGAACGGGGCGTCGGTGACGGGACATTGCACGAGATGGTCCTGCGACACGAGCACCAGCACAACGAGACGATGCTTCAGACGGTGGAGCTGGCACGCCTGGCCGATTACGCGCCTGCCGGCGTTCAGGCCCTGCCGGAGCCGGTGAAGCCCGCTCCCACCGGTCTGGAGTTGGTCGAGATCCCGGCCGGCGAGTGCATGATCGGCGCGCCGTCCGACGGGTTCGCCTATGACAACGAGCGCCCGCGCCACCGCGCCCACGTGGGTGCTTACCGGATCGGCCGCACTCCGGTGACGAACGCCGCCTACCTGGCATTCGTCGAAAGCGGTGGATACGAACGACGGGAGTGGTGGTCGGACGAGGGTTGGGTGTGGAAGGAGCAGAACGACATCGCGAGCCCCGGCGGCTGGACGGCGGATCACGGCGCCGAGTGGAGACTCGGAAGACTCGAGCCGCTCGACCCTCACCGGCCCGTCATCCACGTGGCTTGGTTCGAAGCCGACGCCTTTGCCCGCGCGCACGGCGCCCGCCTCCCCACGGAGGTCGAGTGGGAGAAGGCGGCGACCTGGGACCAGCTGAGGGGAGCGGCACGGGCGCTTCCGTGGGGGACCGATCCGCTGGTCCCCGGCGTGCACGCCAACGTGGATCAGCTCGGGAGCCGCCCCGCTCCGGCGGGTGTCTATCCGCGCGGCGCCTCTCCGTCCGGCTGTCTCGGAATGATCGGCGATGTCTGGGAGTGGACGGAAAGCCGGTTCGACGCGTATCGCGGCTTCGTCGCCCACCCGTACAAGGAGTACTCGGAGGTCTTCTTCGGCGCCGACTACAGGGTGCTGCGCGGCGGCTCGTGGGCGACTCGTGCGCGAGTCGCCACCCCAACCTTTCGAAACTGGGATTACCCGCAGCGCCGGCAGATCTTCGCCGGCCTGCGCATCGCCACCGACGCCTGACATGAAGTCCCTGCTTCAGACGGCAGACATTCGGATCGATTCGTATCTGTCCGAGCTCGACGAACGCTGCCTCGCCTACGACGTACTCGACGGGCTCACGCGCCCGTTCAAGGAGCTTCCGCCAAAGCACTTCTATGACGCCCGTGGATCGGAACTGTTCGAGCTGATCTGCGAGCTCCCGGAGTACTACCCGGCGCGAACGGAGCGGGAGATCCTCGCCACGCGTGCCGATGAAATCGTGCGTCAGACCCGCGCCGGCGAGCTCGTGGAGCTCGGGTCCGGTTCATCGGAGAAGGCAAGGATCCTGCTGTCCGCGATGTCACGCGCTGGAAGTCTGCGCCGGTACATCCCGCTCGACGTCTCGGAGTGCGTCGTGGCGCGGGCGGCCCAGCAGCTCGTTGACGAATTCGCCGGGCTGGAGGTACACGGCGTGATCGGCGACTTCGAGCGGCATCTCGGCCGCGTGCCCGGGAGTGACGGCGCGCCCCGGATCGTCGCGCTGCTCGGTGGGACGATCGGTAACTTCCCGCCGGGCACGCGCCGGCGGCTGCTGCGCGAGATCGGCGCGCTCCTGCGTGCCGGGGATTTCCTGTTGCTCGGAACGGATCTCGTCAAGGACCCTGCGGTGATCGAGGCCGCGTACGACGACGGCGGCGGCGTGACCGCCGAGTTCAACCGCAATATCCTACGAGTGATCAACCGCGAGCTTGGCGCCGACTTTTCACCTGACGGGTTCGACCACGTCGCGTTCTTCGACCGTCGGCACGAGTGGGTCGAGATGCGCCTGCGCGCGCGGCGGCCGTGCACCGTGCTGATCGCAGACCTCGCGCTTCGCGTCGAGTTCGCCGCCGGCGAGGAGCTGCGGACGGAGATCAGCGCCAAGTTCACCCGCTCTCGTGTGGAGGCCGACCTCGCCGCGTCCGGGCTGATGCTCGATCGTTGGTACACCGACCGCGACGAGCAGTTCGCGATGTCACTGGCAACGCGCCGATAGGGCTCGCGGCCGATCCGGCGACCGCCCTGCGCTGAACTCGGTGAAAGGCGTTTCCGATCGGAACGAGTTCAAACCCGCCGACGGCCTTTCAGGTGGCCAAGCGGGAGCGGCGCGAAGCGAGCGTCCCCCGCCGACTCGGGGGACCCTGAGAGCGACATTTGGATCGCGGCCACCGACGAGCGACCAGCCGGCTTCGTGGTCACCCGACGCAAACGGTCCAGACGCTGATCGACACCCTCGATGAGCACGGCAAACGTGACCCGGGACGGAGCCGGCTGGCCCAGTCCCACCCTGGTGGGTTGGGCCCGGTGCATCGACAACGGCGGTGGGTTGATACTGTGGTGACGCCTGATGGGCCCGCCGGCGCGAGCGACAACGAAGGGAGCTGATCGGCCATGGCGCAGTCCGAGACGGGGGGAAATGACTCCGGAAGGGCGCCTGACGCACGCGTACGGCGGGATCCTGGGCTGCCGGACGCTCGCGCTCGGCGCGATCCCGAGCCGCCGGACATGCGCCGGCGGCGCGATCCCGAACAGCCGGCGGAGGAATGGCCCCGCACCCGGACGGCCCAGGGGGAGCGAGTCACGGCGGCACGGTACGCGAACAGCCGGGTCAGCTCGGGCGAGCGTGACCGGATGGTCAAGGAAGCGCGGGACATCGAGTTTCCGGTCGCGCTGCGCGGCTACGACCGCACCGCGGTCGATCGCTACGTGCAACGCGTCAACCGCCTGATCGCCGAGCTTGAGATCTCCTCCTCGCCCGAGTCGGCCGTGAGGCACGCGCTCGACGAGGTCAGCCAGGAGACCCGAGACATCCTGCAACACGCCCACCAGACCGCCGATGAGATCACCGTGCGGTCGCGCAGCAGGGCCGACGAACGGCTTCAGCAGGCTGAGCGCGAGGCGCAGCAGATGGTCGAGGCAGCAGGGCGGGAGGCCGAGGAGACCGCCGCGGCGGCGCAGCGCGCGGCCCAAGACGTTCGCGAGACGAGCGAGCGTGACGCTCGGCAGCGCACCGAGCTCGCCGAGCAGACCGCACAGCAGCTTCGCGAGGCCGCGACGCGCGAGACGACCGCACTGCGCGAGCGGACCACGCACGAGCTGGCCGAGCTGCGGGAGTCGACATCGCGTGAGGCGCAACAGGAGCGCTTTGCCGCCAGACGAGAGGCCGAAGAGCTGCGTTCGAACGCGCGCCGCGACGCCGACGAGATGATGCAGGAAGCCGAGACGCACGCCCGCGAGCTCGCCTACAACGCCCAGACGGTGTGGCGCGAGCGACGGCGTCTGATCGAAGATGTGAAGGCCGTGGGGGAGCAGCTGGTCCAGATCGGCGAGGCCGAGGCCAAGCGCTTCCCCAACTTCGCCGGCGAGGAGCTGCTCGCGGGCGAGCGCGGGAGCGACACCCCCACATCGGGCACGGCGCCCGCGGCTGCGAGCGCCACGCAAGGCGACGGGCAGAGTTAGGGCCTTGCGCGGACCCTTAGACGATCGCGCGCTCCGGACGCGGCCGGCGCCCGAACCGCTCGGCTGACAGCTCGCTCACATCCACGAACGGCGGCCGGCGGAGGAACAGGTCGCGGACGATCTCCCCGGCGCCGGGCGCCTGGAGAAAGCCGTGCCCGGAGAATCCCGTCGCGTACAGGAATCGCGACACATGCGCCGCCTCGCCGATCAGCGCGTTGTGGTCCGGTGAGAGCTCGTACAACCCCGCCCATCCACCTCGGATCGGGGCGTCGAGCATCCGCGGGGCCCGCCGCGCGATCGCCGCCGCCAACTCGGGCATCCAGTCGTCGGATCGCGCGGTGCTGAAGCCCGGCTTCTCGCCGGCGTAGGACATCCCCATCAGCAGCCCGGGTCCCTCGCGGTGGAAATAGAAGCTGCTGGTGAAATCGACCGTCATCGGCAGCCTCGCCGGTAGCCCCGGCAGCGGGCCGGTGAACAGCACCTGGCGCCGCACCGGGGTGACCGGCAGATCCACTCCGGCGAGCGCAGCGACGCGACCCGACCACGGGCCCGCGGCGCAGATCACCGCGTCGGTCGAGATCTCGCTCTTGGTCGTCGACACGCCGCAGATGCGACCGCCGACGATCTCGATCCCGGCGAGCTCGCAGCCGGTCGCGACGTGGCCGCCGAGCTCACGGGCCGCGGTGGCGTACCCGGACACGACGCCCTCCGGCGTCGCGTGCCCGTCGGTGGGACAGAAGGTCGCGGCCAACACGCCGGCCGGGTCGATCAGCGGACAAAGATCCGCCGCCCGAGCGGCGCTCAGCAGCTCGCTCGGGACGCCGAGACGGCGCTGAAGCGCCACGCTGTCGCGGAACATCTCCACCTCGGATGGTCGCGTGAGCAGGAACAGGTATCCGACCTGCTCGAGCTCGATCTCCCACCCCGGCCGCCGCGCGAAATCTTCGAAGGCGCGGACGCTGCGCTGGGCGATGCGGATGTTCAGCTCGTCGGAGAACTGTGCCCGCACCCCGCCCGCCGCTTTGCTCGTCGAACCGCTGCCGAGCTCGTGGCGTTCGAGCAGCACGGCGTCGTGTGTCCCCGCCTCGCAGAGGTGGAACAGGATGCTGGTGCCGATCGCGCCGCCGCCGACGATCACCACACCGGCGTGCCGCGGCAGTCCGCGTCGAGCGTCGCCTCCGCGTACGCCCGGGGATCGGAGCCGTTGTGATCGCTCGACCATCGACCTCGGGAAGCTTGGCAGCGGTGACGGCCGCGCGCAGCGCGTGCGACGATGGGGGAGATGACCGCACAGGCAGGCCGCGAGCAGGTTGGCGCGCAGGCGCTCGTGGGGGCGCTCGAGGCGCGTGGCGTGAGGGTCGCATTCGGGCTCCCGGGAGTCCATAACCTCGCGCTGTGGGAGGCGCTGGCGGGCTCTGAGATCCGCTTGATCGGGACGCGGCACGAGCAGAGCGCCGCGTATGCGGCGGACGGCTACGCGCGCACGATCGGCGAGCTTGGCGTGGCGCTGACGACCACCGGTCCCGGCGCCGCCAACACGCTGGCCGCCACCGGCGAGGCGTGGGCGTCACACTCCCCGCTGCTCGTGATCGCCACCGACATTCCGACTGGGCTGCGGCGCCCGGGGGTGTACCGCGGCGCGCTTCACGAGACGCGAGACCAGGGCGCCATGTTCGCGCCTGTCGTCAAGGCGGTGATGCGCGTCGGCGATGCCGAGCAGATCGCCGAGTTGACGCTCGCCGCGGCGGACCGGGCGCTGACGGCACCAACCGGCCCGGTATACATCGAGCTGCCCACCGATCTGCTGCGAGCCCCGGTCACCGCGCGTCGCGACCCGCGACCCGCGTCCGCGTCGTCCGGCGGCATCGAGCACGCCGAGATCGCGGCGGCCGCGGCCCTGTGCAGCGCGGCGACACGGCCCCTGTTGTGGGTCGGTGGCGGCGCGATGCGCGCCGGCGCCGGCGGTGCCGCGGCGCAGCTCGCGAGCTGCCTCGGCGCTCCGATGCTCGAGACGTACATGGCCCGCGGCACCGTCGATCCCGACCATCCGTGCTGGGTCGGTCTACCACCGCACCTCGAAGAGGCGGGCCGGCTGTGGGACGAGGCAGATCTCGTGCTGTCGATCGGAAGCGATCTCGACGGGAGCATGACCCAGAACTGGGCGATGCCGCAGCCCCCGAAGCTGATCGCGCTGAACGTCGACCGGGCCGACGCGACCAAGAACTATCGCGCCGATATCGTCGTCCAGGGAGACGTGCGGGACACGCTGCCGGCGTTGCAGCGAGCGCTCGGCAACCTCGGGCCGCGGCAGAGCCCGCGCGAGCGGCTTCGGGCTCTGCGCCGGAGCGCCTGGCGTCGCCTCGCCCGGGAGGAGCCCGCCGGGGTGCGCTTCCTGGACTCGATGCAAAAGGTGCTGACCGCCGACACGGTCGTGGTCGCAGACATGTGCATTCCGGGTTACTGGCTCGCGGCCCTGCATCCCTTCCGCCGCCCGCGGCGGCTGGGGTATCCAGTCGGGTGGGGAACGCTCGGGTTCGCGTTCCCGGCGAGCATCGGCGCGGCGGCGGGCCAGTCGGACCCGGTCCTGTGCGTGTCGGGCGACGGCGGCTTCCTGTTTGCATGCGGGGAGCTCGCGGTGCTCGCCCAGGAGCGTCTCCCGCTGACCGTGATGCTGGTCGACGACGGCGGCTACGGCATGCTGCGCTACGACCAGCAGCGGTCCGGGGCGCGAGCCTTCGGCGTCGACCTGCTGACGCCGGATTGGGCGCGGCTGGGAGCCGCGTTCGGGATCGCCGTCGAGGAGGTCTCGGGCGTGGGGCTGTCGATGCAGCGCGCGCTTCAGAAGCACCTCGCGCTCGCTGCGCCCTCGTTGCTCGTCGTGCGTGCGTCGATGCCGCCCCCGCCGACGACCTCACCGCGCTGGTACCGCAGCGACAACGTCAATGCCGGATCAATGCCGGACGTATGGCACGCTGAGGGTCCGTAGGGCCGCTGGGCCTGGATCCTCGACCGTTGGAGGCTCGATCGTGTCCGCTGCCGCATCCGAATCCCACACCGATGACCGGGGCGTCGGGCGAGTCGTCACCTCGCTGATCGACGGACAGCCGGTCGCCCCGCGGAGCTCGCAGCCGATCGCGTCGTACAACCCGTCCCATCTGGAGGAGCGCGTCGCGCTCGCGCGCCTTGGCGATGAGGAGACGTTCGCCGATGCCGCTCGGACGGCGCGGGCGGCGCAGCGCGGGTGGGCCGCGACCCCGGCGCCGCGGCGCGGCCGGGCGATTCAGCAGATCGGCCGGGTCGTCGAGGCGAACAAGGAAAGCCTCGCGCGGCTGATCACGCGGGAGATCGGCAAACCGCTGTTGGAGGCCCGTGGTGAGGTGCAAGAGGTGATCGACACCTGTGACTTCTTCCTCGGCGAGGGGCGTCGCCTCTACGGCCAGACGGTGCCGAGCGAAATGCCCGACAAGCAGCTGTTCACGTTTCGAGTTCCGGTCGGCGTCGCCGCGATCATCACGGCGGGCAACTTCCCGGTGGCGGTGCCGGCCTGGTACCTGGTGCCCGCGCTGTTGTGCGGCAACTTCGTCGTCTGGAAGCCGGCTGAATACACACCGGCGATCGCCGACGCGTTCACGCGCTTGTTTCTGGCGGGGGGACTTCCACCCGGGGTGCTGAACATGGTTCTGTGCGACGGGCCGGCGACGGAACGTGGCCTTCAGGAGGCATTGGTCGGTCGCCTGGTCGACAAGGTCGGCTTCACCGGCTCGAGCGACGTCGGAGTGAGGATCGGGGAGTTGTGCGGGCGCCACCTCCAGAGCCCATGCCTCGAACTGGGCGGGAAGAACCCGCTCGTCGTGATGCCCGACGCGGACCTCGAGTTGGCGGTCGAGGGCGCGTTGTTCAGTGGGTTTGGCACCGCGGGTCAGCGGTGCACGTCGCTCGGCACGGCGATCGTTCACGACTCCGTTCACGACGAGTTTTTGTTGAGGTTCGCCCGCGCGACGGAGCAGGCCGCGATCGGCGATCCGATGCAAGCGGTGCTGTACGGGCCGATGATGTCCCCACGCTTCGCCGCGCGCTTCGAGGCCTGGCTCGAGCTGGTCCGCGATCACCACACGGTTCACGGGTCGAGCGGGACGGGACGAATCAGCCACACCAATCCGCGCGCCCGGTTCGTCGGCGACCCGGAGCTGGGGCTGTTCTATCACCCGACGATCGTCGCTGGCGTGCGTCCGGACGACGAGCTGTACACGACCGAGACGTTCGGCCCGATCGTCGGCGTGGCACGATTCGAGACGCTCGATCAGGCGATCGAGCTCGCCGACGGCCATGGCTACGGCCTGTCAGCGGCGCTCTACACGAGCGACCCGCGCAACGCGTTCCGCTTCCGCGAACGGGTCACCGCAGGGATGCTGTCGATCAACAACTCGACCTCCGGTGCCGAAGCGCACCTGCCGTTCGGCGGCAACGGACGGTCCGGCAACGGCTCGCGGCTGTCGGGCGTCTGGGTGCTCGACCAGTTCACTCGCTGGCAGGCGGTGAACTGGGACTACGCCGGCAAGCTTCAGAAGGCGCAGATGGACATCGAGGACGTGCAAGCGCGACTCGATTTTCGGCTGGAGGAGTAACGTGCTCCCGCGCGGGCTCACCGTCGGGCACTTCACGGATACGGCGGGGTGCACCGGCTGCACCGTGGTGCTCTCGCCGGAGGGCGCGGTCGCCGGGGTTGACGTCCGCGGGGCGGCACCGGGAACGCTGGGCACCGACGCTCTTCGCAGCGGCAGAGTTACCCAGCGCGCGCATGGCGTGCTGCTGACCGGCGGCAGCGCGTTCGGCCTCGAGGCCGCCGCGGGGGTCGTGCGCTTCCTCGAGGAGCGCGGGGCGGGCTTCGAGCTCGGCGGCGTGCGAGTTCCGATCGTCGCCGGAGCGGTGATCTTCGATCTGTTCGTCGGCGATCCGCGGGCGAGACCGGACGCCGACTCGGGCTATGCCGCCTGCGCCGGGGCGACACGCGAGCCCGAGCTGGGAGCGGTCGGCGTTGGGACCGGAGCCACGGTCGCGAAGGGCGGCGACCGCAGTGAGGTCCGGCCGGGCGGGACCGGGATCGCGAGCTCGCGCGCCGGGCCGGCGATCGTCGCCGCGGTGACGGTCGCAAACAGCGTCGGCGGGATCTGGGACGACGAGCGCCACGAGTGGATCGCGCCGCTGACAAACTGGGACCGGGCCTCCGGGCTTGTGCCGGGAGCCAACACGACGCTCGCGGTTGTGCTCACCGATGCCGAGCTGACCAATGAGCAGGCCAATCGCGTCGCGACGCTGGCGCACGATGGGATCGCCCGAGCGGTACGCCCCGCGCACACGATGTATGACGGCGACACGATTTTCTGCCTCGCGAGCGGTGAGGTCGCGGCGCCTTACGATGCGATCGAGGTCCAGGCCGCAGATGTGGTTGCCCGCGCGATCGCCGTCGGGGTGCGGGCGGCGTAGCCGTGAGGCGGGCCTGCCCGACCGGCGGCGGGTATCTGCGGCGGGAGCCAGTCGCGGTTGCGACGCGGCCTGGGACAGAACGCTGTCCCAGGCCGCGTGCCGCTCAGAAGAAGTGCCCTAGGCTTGGCTGGTGGCTGCTCAGGCGGCCCGGCAATTATCGGCTGTCAGGAACACCGGCCGAGCGTGAGCCATCGGAAACTTCCCAGCTCCGTCCGCGTCACGTCGGCGCGAATCTCCGTGCCGAGCCGCATTGTCGCCTCATGTATCAATGGGGCTCAGTGACCCGACACGGAATCGTAAGAGCTCGGCAAGTAATGCATAAGGAGTTGTGGGGAGAGTGGGTTACAACCCTTGGAGTTGTGGGAAGAGTGGATTACAACCCTTACATTTGGGGGCAAAATATCCCAACCCTCTCCGGGGAACACGCGCGCAGAGCGCTACGCCAGCGCCGGAGCCTCCGGCAGGCCGGCGAGCGCCGCGTCCAGGTCGTCCTCGGAGAACTCTGGATCCTCGAGGCTGCCGCTCAGGTACGCGTCGTACGCGCTCAGGTCGAAGTGGCCGTGACCGCAGAGCCCGAACAGGATCACCCGAGACTCACCGGCCTCGCGCGCGGCCGCCGCCTCCTCGATCACCGCCCGGATCGCGTGCGCCGGCTCCGGCGCGGGGATCACGCCCTCGGCGCGGGCGAAGCGCACCGCCGCCTCGAACGTCTCGTTCTGGCGGTAGGCGCGTGCCTGAACCAGACCGGCCTTGACGAGACCGCACAACAGCGGCGCGTCACCGTGGTATCGCAGCCCGCCGGCATGCACGGGGGGCGGGACGAAGCTGTGCCCGAGCGTGTACATCGGCATCAGCGGCGTCAGCCCGACGGTGTCGCCGAAGTCGTACGCGTAGATGCCTCTGGTCAGCGTCGGGCAGGCCGCCGGCTCGGCCGCGACGAACCGCGTCGTGGCGCCCTCGCGAATGACGCGCCGCAGGAACGGGAACGCGAGCCCGGCGAAGTTCGAGCCGCCGCCGACGCACCCGATCACGATCTCGGGCTCTTCGCCGGCGATCGCGAGCTGCGTCAGCGCCTCCTGGCCGATCACCGTCTGGTGCAGCAGCACGTGGTTCAGGACCGAGCCGAGCGAGTAGTTCGTGTCGGCGCTGCGCGCCGCGACCTCGACTGCCTCCGAGATCGCGATCCCGAGCGAACCGGTCGTGTGCTCGCGCTGCGATCGCCCGGCCTCGGTCACCTCCGACGGCGAGCGGTGGACGGTCGCCCCCCAGACCTCCATCATCGAGCGTCGATACGGCTTCTGGTCATAGCTCGAGCCGACCATCCACACCTCGCACTCGAGACCGAACAGCCGGCAGGCAAACGCGAGCGCCGAGCCCCACTGACCGGCACCGGTCTCGGTCGTGAGCTTCCTGATTCCGGCCGCCGCGTTCTCGTACGCCTGGGCAACGGCGGTGTTGGGCTGTGCGATCCCGGAGGTGAGCCGCCCTCGTACTTGTAATAGATGCGAGCAGGAGTGTCGAGCTCGCGTTCGAACCGGCGCGCGCGGTGCAGCGGCGTCGGGCGCCAGAGCTTGTACACCTCGCGCACCCGCTCGGGGATCTCAATCTGCGGCTCGGTGGAGACCTCCTGCTGGATCAAGCCGAGCGGGAACAGCGGCGTCAGGTCG
>Ga0187766_10001503_pt1 | contig 13680 bp, 13 predicted proteins | sample 0216_QUI02_MP05__4_FD_132971 | JGI IMG/M metagenome (GOLD analysis project Ga0187766, IMG submission 132971) | Tropical peat soil microbial communities from peatlands in Department of Meta, Colombia - 0216_QUI02_MP05_20_MG | ecosystem: Environmental > Terrestrial > Soil > Wetlands > Peat ... | reverse complement strand
CGACCGCAAGCGCGCCGAGCGGCGCATCCGCTATCTCGCCCGCTACGATGCGCTCACCAAGGTCCCGAACCGCATGCAGTTCCACCACGTGCTGCAGCAGACGATCGCGCGCACCTTGCGCAGTGGCCAGGTGGTGGCGGTGCTCTATCTCGACATGGACCGCTTCAAGGAGGTCAACGACACCTTCGGTCATGGCGCCGGCGATCGGGTGCTCGAGGTCCTCGCCGAGCGCCTCACGCGCGCGGTGCCGAAGGAGACCGTGGTCGGGCGGCTCGCAGGCGATGAGTTCGCGCTCTTTGTCGATGGGCTGCCGGCCGAGGTCGATAACCGCGGACCGATCGCGCAGCTCGCGCGCGCACTCCTTACGGAAGTGAGCCGGCCGTTCCAGCTCAATCAGCACGAGGTGTTCCTCACCGCGAGCGTCGGCATCGCCTTCTGCCCGCGCGATGCGGAGAACGTCATCGATCTCATCCGCAACGCGGATGCGGCGATGTACTACTCGAAGCAAAACGGCGGCAACACCTTCGCCTTCTACTCCCCGGAGATGAACGCCGCGGCGGTCGAACGGCTCATGCTCAAGAGCAAGTTGCGCCGCGCACTCGAGCGCGACGAGCTCGAGATCCGCTACCAGCCCAAGGTCGACCTGCGCAGCGGCCGCATCATCGGTGCCGAGGCGCTGCTGCGCTGGCGCCTGCCCGGGCACGGCGACATTCCGCCCGCGCAGTTCATTCCGCTCGCCGAGGAAACCAATCTCATCCTCGGCATCGGCGAGTGGGTGCTGAACCGCGTGTGCCTCGACTACCGTCAGATGCAGAGCCAGGGCGGCGACCCGGGCCGCATCTCGCTCAATCTCTCGCTCAAGCAGCTGCGCCAGGCGAGCTTCATCCTGCGCTGCCGCTCGGTGTTCCGCCGCCACCACGTCTCACCCGCCGCCTTCGAGCTCGAGATCACCGAGACCACTCTTATGGCGGATCCGCAGCGCACGGTGCGCCTGCTCGATGAGCTCTACGCGATGGGGCTGCATCTTTCCATCGATGACTTCGGCACCGGCTACTCCTCGCTCTCGGCGCTGCAGCAGTTTCCGATCGGGACGCTGAAGATCGACCAGTCCTTCGTGCGCGATGCCACCGAGGATTCGGGTGATGCGACGATCGTGCGCACCATCATCGAGATGGGACGAAGCCTCGGCATGGAGGTCATCGCCGAGGGCGTCGAATCCGAAGCGCAGCTCGAGTTCCTGCGCGCAAGTTCCTGCAACTACGGACAGGGGCGGCTCTTCGGGGAGCCCTGCACGACGCAGGAGCTGCTCGCGCTCCTTGCGCAGCAGGCCGCAGGCAACGCCCCGTACGCGCATCTCATCCACGCCGTGGAGCAGGCCGCGCCACGCACCGCCTGAGGTTCTGAGCGTTACTTTGCCGCCGCGGGCTCAGGCGCAGGGCTCTCGTGCGGGTTCGCGGGCGCCCCGCCCGAGCCAGCAGCGGGGGTGTGCTCGGAGGCGGTGCGGACAGCCTCGATCGTCTGCCGCGAGAGCGCGCTCAATGCGGCGCCGGCGGCCTGCTGGAAGGCGGCGACGACCTCGCTCATATGATTCGCCGTCGCCGCTGAGGTGCCCGCCGCGCGGAAGGTCGCAACCACATCGCGCCCGGCGCTGCGCCCGACGGTGCAGTCGAAGAGCACATGCACCACCGGGGCTGCGCTCCCCTGGGTGTAGTCGGCGTCGAAGCGCTTCACGGCCACATGCAGGAGGTAGTCGGAGGGGAACGGGCTCTTCGGGCCTTCCACCGAGGAAAACGCCGCCGCGGCCTGCAACGTCTCGACCGTGAGCGCTTCCACCATATCCGGAAGCGACCCCGCCCAGCGGCTCGCGCTGTAGAAGTCGAGCCGCTGGTCGGCCTGCACCAGGATGATGTGGTCGGTTTCGAGTCCGGGGTCGGCGTTCACGTGGCCGACGCGCACCGAGGCGCTCAGCGGCTGGGTCGCCACCGCGCTCTCGGGCGCGGTGGAGGGTGCAGGCGCGCGCAGGTAATAGCTCTGCGCGGGCGGGGCGTTACTGTGGAACCCGGCGCAGCCTGCCAGCAATGGCAGGCAGAGAAGCGGCAGGCGTTTGGATAAGAGCGCCGCGCTCACCGCGGAATCTCCACCCCGGGCGGCGGCGCCTGGTAGATGAGCTGCGAGGGATTCTCCCGCAGGCTGATCGCGAGCGCGCTCAATTCCTTCGCGGCGATCTGGCCATCGCGCACGAAGCGCTCGATCTCGGGCAGTCCCTCGCGCGTGAAGGTGCGCACGCTCTGGCGGTTCTCGGCGATCGCCTTGTCGAGCTGCGCGCTGGCATCGGCGAGCCGCTCGGCGATGAGGCGGGCGCGATCGGCGGCGACCTGCACGTTGGGACCTGCGGTCTGGATGATCTCGTGCACATCGCCCGCGGCCGCGGCGAGCTCGGTGCTCGCGGAGCGCAGTTCGTTGATGAGCACGTTCAGATCGTGCAGCGTCTGCGGCAACGCGCGGCTCGTGCGATCGATGTTCGCGAGCGTGCTGCTCACCGCGTGGAGATTCGTGTCATCGAAGAGCTGCCCGGCGCGGCGCACGACATCGCTCGCCGCCACCACGAGCTCGGGGAGATTGGCGAGGAACACATCGAAGCGCGAGGGCGCGGAGCGGATCACCGGGTACCTGAGCCCCTCGACCACGAGCGCCTGCTGCTTGTTGTTCCGGTCCTCGAAGAGATCGATGTAGAGAAGCCCGGTGATGCCCTGCAGCTGCAGTTCCGCGATGGTGTACGGGGAGACCGGCGTCGTGGTGTCGATATCGACGATCACTTCCACGCGGCTTGGATTGCGCGCGTCGACGCGCATGTCCTGGACGCGGCCGACGGGCACGCCGAGGTAGCGCACCGCCGCGCCGCGATCGAGGCCACTCACGCTGCCGGTGAAATAGATCTCGTAGCGGTTATAACTCGCGTGTTCGCGGGCGTCCGAGTACCAGTAGACGAAGAGCGCCCCGACGAGCGCCACGATCAGCACGAAGGCGCCGACGGCCGCGTAGTTGGCCTCACGCTCCATGTTCAGCTCCGAGCCGCGTATGGGCGCGCTCGCCGTGGAAGTAGGCCTGGATCCACGGGTTGGGATTGTCGACGATGCGTTCGAGCGTGTCCGTTTCCATGCGGTGGTTCACGATCACCCCGACACGATTGCAGGTACGGAAGATGCTGTCCAGATCGTGCGTGATCATCACGATGGTAAGCCCGAGCTGCTTGTGGAGAAACATCACGAGGTCATCGAAGGCGGCGGCGCTCACGGGGTCGAGTCCCGAGGTGGGCTCATCGAGAAAGAGCAGCGTCGGATCGAGCGAGAGCGCACGCGCGATGGCCGCGCGCTTCACCATGCCGCCCGAGAGCTCGGAAGGGTATTTGCCCGCCGCGAGCGCCGGCAACCCGACGAGGCGGATCTTGAGCAACCCGAGATCATCGCGGACATCATCGGGGAGCTTGAGATGCTCGACCATCGGGAACTCGACGTTCTCGAGCACCGTGAGGCCGCTAAAGAGCGCTCCCTGCTGGAAGCTGACGCCGTAACAGATCTTGACCGCGCGCAACTGCGCCTCGCTCATCGTGGTGATGTCGGCGCCGCGGATGCGTATCACGCCCGCCTGCGGGCGCTGCAGTCCAAGGATCGTCCGCAGCAGCACCGACTTCCCCGATCCCGAGCCGCCGACGATGCCGAACACCTCCCCTTCACGCACCTCCATGTCGAGGCCGTCGTGCACGACCTGGGTGCCGAAGCGCGTAACGAGCCCCCTCACCTCGATCGCGGGCGTGCTCAAACGTTGATCTCCAGGAAGAGCACCGCGAAGAGGGCATCGGCGAGGATGACGAGGAAGATCGACTGCACGACGGCGACCGTGACGAGCCGCCCGAGCTCACGCGCCGAACCGCGCACCTGCAGGCCGCGGTAGCAGCCGGCGTTGGCGATGAGCACCGCGAACACGGGAGCCTTGATGATGCCCACCCAGAAAGTGGTCGATGAGATCGAATAGTTCACGCGGGAGGCGTATTGAGTGAGCGGCATGTCGAGGAGGTAACGGCACAGGACCGCCCCGCCGGTGAGTCCGACGAGATCCGCAACGACGGCAAGAAGCGGCAATGCGATCACGAGCCCGAGGACGCGGGGTAAAACGAGTACCTCGTAGGGATCGACGGCGCCCGCGATGAGCGCGTCGACCTCCTCGTTGAGCTGCATGGAGCCGAGCTCGGCCGCAAAAGCGCTGCCCGAGCGGCCGGCGACGATGATCGCGGTCAGCAACACCCCGAGCTCGCGCAGCACCCCGATCGTGACCAGGTCGACGACGTAGATGTCCGCGCCGAACCCGCGCAGCTCCTGCGCGCTCATGTAGGCAATGATCACACTGATGAGGAAGGCGATGAGCGCCACGATCGGCATCGCGGTGATGCCCGTCTCATACACGTGCCGCGCGATCGCGGTGGGCCGCAGGCGTTTGCGGCCCATTAGCGTTGCCAAAGCGGTGACCGTCACGCGCCCGAGGAAGGCGAGCCCATCGACAAAGGCGGCGCCGGCACCGACCGTGTAGCGGCCGAGGCCGGTAAGCACCACCACCGGTTCGGGCTCCTCCTCGAAGCGCGGCGGGTGTATCGCGGAGCTGGCCAGCGTCGGGCCGGCATCCCGCAGCGTCTCATCGATGAGTTCAAGCTGCGGGGGCTCAGCGCCGCCCGTGAAGCTAACCTCGACACCGGCGGCTTTCGCACGCTCGACAAACTGCCTGAGCGCGTACGCCCCGGAGATCTCAAGCGCGCTCACCTGCCGCGTGTCGATCGACACCGCGCGCGTGCCGCGCAGATCGATGGCGGCGAGTTCCGCGGCGAGCGAGGAGTACTGCTGTGCGGCCCACTCGCCGGTGAGCGTGAGTTCGAGCTTGTCTGCGGTACGGCGCAGCTCAACAGCCATGCTTTGAGGCGGCCCGGTGAGGGTGCGGGGAAGCGAGTTTACCGCGGCCGGCGCACTCTCGCGGAGGAGGCGCGTAGTTCATCCGCACGGCGGCCGCCGGCCACTTGGCGCGTGGGCGCGACCCGACTCAGGAATCGTCGCGATAGCGGCGGATGCGCACCGCCGCGTACAGCATGAGCGCTGCGGCGAGCACCCCGAGCCACAGATCGATGTCGAGGAAGGCGGCGCCGAAATTCAGCTCGCCAAGAAGCGTGTAGGGCCGCAGAGTCGCAAGGCCGCCGCTGTGCTGCACATAGCCCTGCGAGAGCGTGCGCCAGATGCCACCGAGCCGGTAGGCGATGAAATTGTAGAGGTAGTGGGTACCGAAGGCGATGCGCTCGATGAGCGTCAGCACGAGGGGCAGCAAGGCCCAAAGGAGCGGCTTGCCGCGTGCCCAAGCCGATACCAACATGAAATAGGCGGCGATCGGTGCATACCAGAGCGCGCTCAGGATGAAACCGAGCAGCATCGCGATCTCGACCTTGAGCCACACGAGCGGATCGAACGCGAGGATCGCAGGGGCGCGACCGAGCGCGACATTCGCCTGCCAGATGCCGGCGAAAACGACGTAGGTGAGGAGTGCGAGCGCGAACACCATGAGCGGCACGACGGCGAGCGCGACCAGCAGCTTCGAGAGCACGGTGAGCGCATCCGAGACCGGCAGCGATTTCCAGAAGAGGATGCTGCGGTCGCGCCGCTCGGCGTACAGGCAGTCGATGAGGTAGAACCCGAGCACGAAGAGCATCACGAGATAGAGCGGCGCCCAGAGCGCCCACTGCACGATCGTCGACATGCCGAGGCGCTGCTCCTCGGTGAAGAGGCCCGCGGGGGCGTTCGTGTGCATGTGAACCATGCCGAGGTCGAAGCGCGCCACGCCCGGGATCGCGCAGAGCGCGAGGAGCGCGGCGGTGAGAAGCGGTGCCACCCAAAGCGAGCGGTGCTCCCAGAACTCGCGCCGGATGAGCGTCACGAGCGTGTGGGCGAGAGCGGCGTTGGCGGGTAGCGCCGCCGGGGCCGACTCGGCCGCGACGCTCTCGAGGATAGGGGTATTCATGTCGGTGTGGCTCCCTGCATCTTGGCCACGAAGAGATCTGCGATCGAGGGCGTGCGCAGCTCACCAAGCGGCGTCAGTTCCGCCGGCACGCGATCCTCGAACAGCATCGCCACGCGGCCGAACACCTCGCGCTCGTAGAACGGTTTGAGGGCGCGCGCCCGGCGGGCCTGGTCCGCGTTCACGGTCAGCTGCAGGTAGCGGCGGCCGAGGTCTTCGACCGAGGAGGTGAGCGCCACGCGCCCGTGATTGATGAAGATCACGTCGGTGAAGAGATTCTCGACCTCCTCCACCTGATGGGTCGTAAGAAGGATCGTGCGCTCCTTGTCGAAGTAGTCGTTGAGGAGCGTGTCGTAGAATTTGCGGCGGTAGAGCAGATCGAGACCGAGGGTTGGCTCATCGAGCACGAGCAACCGCGCATCGACCGCCATGACGAGCGCGAGGTGCAGCTGCGTCACCATGCCCTTGGAGAGCTCGCGCACGCGGCTCGTCAAGCGGATCTGGGTCTTCGAGAGAAAATCCTCGGCGCGCGCGCGCTCAAAGCGCGGGTGCACGCCCTGCATGTAGTCGAGCGCCTGGCCGGCGCGCAGCCAGCGCGGCAGTACTGCCACATCGGCCATGAAACACACCTCGCGCATCAGCGCATCGCGCTCGGAGCGCGGATCGAGGCCGAGCACCCGCAGCTCGCCCCTGAAGGGCGTGAGACCGAGGATCGCTTTGATCGCGGTGGTCTTGCCGGCGCCGTTCGGACCGATGAGACCGACGATGCGGCCGGGCTCGATCGTGAAGCTGATGCTTGCGAGCGCGCGCGTGGCGCCGTAGCTCTTCACGAGATCGCGGGCTTCAATTATCGCTGTCATCTTTGTCATCCGGCGCGTCGGGGGCATTGGCCGCGGGCGCGGCGCGCCCGGCGGCCGCGGCGGCGACCGCGCGCTGCAATTCGTCCTGGGAGAGTCCCAGGCGCTGAATCGTGGCGTAGACCTTGGGCCACTCGTCCTCGAGGAAGCGCTGGCGTTCGTCCTTCATGAGCGCCGCGCGGGCCCCGGTGCTGACGTACATGCCGCGACCGCGCCGCTTCTCGACCAGCTGCTCGTCGACGAGCTGCTGATAGCCCTTGAGCACGGTGAGCGGGTTGAGACGGAAGTCCGCCGCGACACTGCGGACCGAGGGCAGTGGATCCCCTTCCTTCAGCACTCCTTCGAGGATCATCGCCACCACTCGGTCCCGCAGTTGCCGGTAAATCGGCAGGCTGTCGTCCCACTGCGGATCCATGTACATCTCGCGGCTGTGCTGGGAGACCAGCAGACTAATCTACCAAAACAGCCGGCTGTGGCTGCCCGAACCACGCATGCTCGGATGAGAGCGCGACGATGTGGCCCGTGCCCGCATGCACGCCCGGGGCCATCGTCGTCGACTGTACGAAGGCGAGTCCGAGCACGACGGTGATGAGGGCGGCGGCGCTGGCGCAGGTGGCGGCACGATAGAGGGCGGTGACGAAGGCGTTCATGGCTGACTCCTGGTGATCTTGTGTTGTGGTTCGGGGAGGTGGTTCGCTTCAGGCCTGCTCGATCGTCTGCGTGATGCCGCTCGTCGCGTAACGGGCACCGGGTGCCACGGAGGTGGACTGCACGAAAGCGAGTCCGACGATGAGGGTGATCAGCATCGCGGCGAAGGCGCAGCTGAGGGGGCGATACATGGCATTGAGAGTCGTGGTCACGGTCATCTCCTTGAGCGGTATGGGTTTATCGGGTCTTTCTCTTCAGCTTCCGGGGGTCCATTTCCTGGGCCACCTTCATGGTGTTATAGAGTAGTAGAACACTAGTTGAGTGTCAAGCTAATCCACTAAAACAATTCAGGCCGGTGTTCTCTGGTGCTTTTTGAATCGCTACTGGGGTCGACTACCCCTCTAGCACCCCTTTGGAAGGGCCAAGCGGCCAAAGGGTTTGAGGCGGGGGCCTCCGGAATGGCGAGGGCGAAGAGGCTAAACTCGATCGCGCGCTTCTTTTCGCGAAAGAAACTCCCTCATGAAGCCTCCCGTGAACGTTGCGATCACCGGCGCCGCCGGACAGATCGGCTATGCGCTCGCATTCCGGGTCGCCGCCGGCGCGCTCTTTGGCCCGGGCACTGCGATCAATCTGCACCTGCTCGAGATCCCCGCCGCACTCGCTGCGCTCGGCGGCATCCAGATGGAGCTCGATGACTGCGCGTTCGTGACGCTCAACAAGGTGGTGGCGAGCGATGATCCGCGCATCGCCTTCCGCGACTGTCAGGTGGCGATGCTGGTCGGCGCGCGGCCGCGCGGACCGGGGATGGAACGCAAGGACCTGCTGCTTGCGAACGCGCAGATCTTCTCCGTGCAGGGCAAGGCACTCAACGAATCCGCACACCGCGACGTCAAGGTGCTCGTGGTCGGCAACCCGGCCAACACCAATGCGCTCATCGCGCGCGCCAACGCGCGCGATCTCGACGCCCGCAACTTCACCGCCATGACGCGGCTCGACCACAACCGGGCGTTGTCGCAGCTCGCCGCGAAAACCAACTCACATGTGCGCGACATCCGCCGCATGACCATCTGGGGAAACCACTCCTCGACCCAGTACCCTGATCTCTCGCACGCCGAGGTCGGCGGCAAGCCCGCGACCTCCCTCGTCAGCCGGCAGTGGATCGAGGAGAGCTTCATACCGACGGTGCAGCAGCGCGGTGCGGCGGTCATCAAGGCCCGCGGCGCCTCCTCGGCGGCTTCGGCGGCCTCAGCCGCGATCGATCACGTGCACACCTGGGTGCACGGCACGCAGGAGGGTGATTGGGTCAGCATGGCGGTGCCCGCCGACGGCAGTTACGGGATTGCCGAGGACGTCATCTTCTCCTACCCCGTGACCGTGAGGAACGGCGCCTATCGGATCGTGCCCGGGCTTGCGATCGATGAGTTCAGCCGCGCCCGCCTCGATGCGACGTATGCCGAATTGCGCGCCGAGCGCGATGGAGTAAAGGAGCTGCTCGGCCGAGATTAACTGCGCGGTTCCTGCCCGCTATCATCGCGTCGCGGGCCGCGCAGCGGAGGACGCTTCATGTTGGGTGCCATCGTCTCGCTCATCCTCGTCGTGGCGGCTGCCTACGCGGTCACGCAGGTCGGCGGCGTAATCACGCTGCTTTTCATCGGCGCGCTGCTGTTCCTCGCCTACAAGCGCCTCTCGCTCCTCGCCTTCACGGTGACCTTCACCGTGCTCCTCGCCGCCTACACGCTGCTTGGCGCGGAGAGCGCACCCGCGGGCGTCTGGAAAGGCTTCCTCTGGGTGCTGCTCGCCGCGCTCTGGCTCCTGAACGTGCGGCCGCTGCGCAAGGCACTCATCACGCGCCCCTTCATGAAGGCGTATCTGAGGCTTCTGCCCGCGATGTCACAGACGGAGAAGGAAGCACTTGAGGCCGGCACGGTCTGGTGGGACGGGGAGCTCTTCACCGGCGCGCCCAAGTGGTCGAAGCTGCTCGCCTCGAAGCCCCCGCAGCTCTCGCCCGCCGAGCAGGCATTCCTCGATGGCCCCTGCGAGGAGCTCTGCGGCATGCTCGATGACTGGAATATCACCCACGAGCGCGGCGATCTGCCGCCCGAGGTGTGGGAGTTCCTCAAGACGCGCGGCTTCTTCGCGATGATCATCCCGAAGAGGTACGGCGGCTTGGAATTCTCTGCCTACGCGCACTCGTGCGTGCTCGCCAAGATCTCGAGCCGCAGCGCCACCGCCTCCTCCACCGTTGCCGTACCCAACTCCCTCGGGCCCGCCGAGCTTCTCAACCACTACGGCACCGAGGAGCAGAAGAACTACTACCTGCCGCGCCTCGCGCGCGGTGAGGAAGTGCCCTGCTTCGCACTCACCGGCCCGCGTGCCGGTTCCGATGCGAGCTCGATTCCCGATACCGGGATCGTCTGCCGCGGCCTCTACCAGGGACGCGAGGTGCTCGGGCTGCGTCTCAACTTCAACAAGCGCTACATCACCCTCGCGCCCATCGCGACCGTCATCGGGCTCGCCTTCCGCATGTTCGATCCCGAGCGCCTGCTCGGCGGCAAGACCGATATCGGCATCACCTGCGCGCTGATTCCGCGGCAGACCCCTGGGGTCACGGTCGGTCGGCGTCACTTCCCGCTCAACATCCCGTTCCAGAACGGACCGATTCAGGGCAAAGACGTGTTCGTGCCGCTCGATTTCATCATCGGCGGGCCGAAGATGGCGGGGAGCGGCTGGCGCATGCTGGTCGAGCAGCTCTCGGTGGGCCGCTGCATCTCGTTGCCTTCGAACACGACCGGGGGCGCGAAAGCAGGCGTGTGGGCGACGGGCGCGTATGCGCGCCTGCGGGTGCAGTTCAATACGCCCGTCGGCCGCTTTGAGGGCGTCGAGTCGGTCATCGCGCGCATGGTCGGGCTCACCTACATCATGGACGCCGCACGCTCCGTCACGGCCGGTGCAATCGATGGCGGGGAGAAGCCCTCCGTTCCCTCCGCGATGCTCAAGTACCACGTCACCGAGATGGGCCGGCAGGTGGCCAATGACGCCATGGACATACATGGCGGCAAGGGCATCATGCTCGGGCCCCACAACTACCTCGGCCGCGGCTACGAGGTGGTGCCCGTGGCGATCACGGTCGAGGGTGCCAACCTCCTCACGCGCAACCTCATCATCTTCGGGCAGGGTGCGATCCGCTGCCACCCCTTCGTGCTGCGCGAGATGACAGCGGCGCACAATCCCGATCGGCGCGCCGGCGTCGATGAGTTCGATCGGGCACTTTTCGCCCACATCGGCTTCACGATCTCGAACGCAGTGCGTTCGCTCATCATGGCGCTCACCCACGCGCGCTTCACGCGCGCGCCCGTTTCGGGCCCGACGGCGCGCTATTACCAGCACATCGTGCGCTTTAGCGCCTCCTTCGCTTTCGCGGTCGATGTGGCGATGTTGACCCTCGGTGGCTATCTCAAGAAGAAGGAGAATCTGTCCGCGCGGCTCGGCGATGTGCTCTCGTCCATGTATCTCGCCTCCATGGTGCTCAAGCATCACGAGAACCAGGGGCGCCTCGAGGAGGATCTGCCGATCGTCGAGTGGGCGTGCCGCAACCTGCTCTACTACGCGCAGGAGCAGCTGCACGGTGTGCTGCGCAATTTCCCGAACCGCCTGCTCGCCGGCCTTATGCGCGCGCTCATCTTCCCGCGCGGGCGCGTGTACTCAGCGCCCCACGACCGGCTCGGCCGGGAGGTCGCCGCTTTGGTCACGAGCCCGACGGCATCGCGCGAGCGGCTCTGCCAGTACGTCTATCGGGCGGCCGGCCCCAACAACCCGCTCGCGCTGCTGCAGGAGGCGCTCCTCCTTGCCGTGCAACTCGAGCCGCTCGAGAAACGCATCCGCGTCGAGGGCGTCAAGACCGGCAGGGTCACGGCGCTCGAGCTCCCCGGTCAGATCCAGCAGGCGCTCGCACTCGGCATCATCTCCGAGACCGAGGCGGCGGCGCTACGTGATTACGACCGCAAGGTCATGGATCTCATTCACGTCGATGACTTCGACCCGCACGAACTCGGCACGCTCGAGCAGCCGCTCGCCGAACCGGCCGCGAGGTCGAGCGCACACGTCGCATGAGCAGCGCGGCCGCGCCGCTCGCCTCGACTCCCGAAGCCGCGCCGGCCGCCGCCGCCACCCTCGCCCCGAGCGCACGCGCCGCGGCGCGTTGCGAGAATTGCGGCGCGCCAGTTCCCGAGCGCTATTGCGGGGTGTGCGGTCAGCGCCTCGAGCCGCCGGTGCATTCGCTCTGGCATTTCATGCGCGTCGCCACCGAGGACCTCACCCACGCCGACTCGCGCCTGTGGCGTACGCTCGGTGCGCTGCTTTTCAGGCCGGGGTTTCTCACCGCCGAGTTTCTCGCCGGACATCGGGCGCGCTATCTGCCGCCGCTGCGGCTTTACCTTGTGATCTCAGTCGTATTTTTCCTCTGGGCCACTGCCACCAACCCCAACCCCCCGGTGATTGAAATACGCACCAGCGCGCGTAGCGCTGCGGTCGTGCCGCTCGATCAGGAAGTGGCGAAACTTTCAGCACCTGCTGCCGTTGCGCCCGGGACGCCCGAGCAGCGCGGGTGCCGCGACCTGATCTATCACGGACCGTTCGCCGCGCGCATGCAACCGCTCGCCATGAACGCCTGCCGGCGCATTGCCGAAGATCAGGGGCGCTCGCTCCGCGATGCCATGGCGCACAACCTCCCGCGCGCGATGTTCCTGTTCCTGCCGCTCCTCGCCGCGCCCATGATGCTCATGTACTGGCGGCCGCGGCACTATTACGTCGAGCACCTGCTGCTGCTCGTGCATTACCACGCGTTCGTGTTTCTGCTGCTCTTGGTTGGCTGGACGCTCGGGACCATGCTGCCATCCGTCCTCGGGTTCTGGGTGCGACTTGCGGTAGGGCTCTACATCCCCTGGTACCTGTACCGCTCGATGCGTCGCGTCTACGGACAGGGGCGGCTTCGGACCGGCGTCAAACTCGTGTTTCTGTCCTTTTGTTATTTGGTGAGCGCCACGCTGATGCTCGCACTCACCGGCCTCTACAGCGCCCTTACCTTGTGAAGGAGATCTTCATGCGCAGCCTGATCCTTGCCACGCTCGTTGTGATCGCCGCGCCGGCTCTCGCGCAGGATCGCACCCCAGCGCCTGCGGGCGCTGAGGTCTACATCATCAGCCCCGCCGACGGCGCCAAGATCAGCGGCCCGGTGCACGTGCAGTTTGGCCTAAAGCCCGTGATGGGCGTGGCTCCCGCGGGCGTGAAATTCGACAACACCGGACATCATCACCTGCTCATCGACACCGACGCGCCCGCCAACATGGCGCTGCCACTGCCCGCGACCGAGAAAATCGTGCACTTCGGCAAGGGGCAAACGGAGACGACGCTCAATCTCCCTCCCGGCAAGCACACCCTGCAGCTGCTCTTCGCGGACCAGAACCATATTCCGCACAACCCACCGGTGATCTCGAAGAAGATCACGATCACGGTCATGCCCTGAGGCGCTTGCGCGCGCGCCCATGATGCGAGCGGTTCTGCATGTCGACATGGATGCGTTCTACGCATCGGTCGAGCAGCACGACAACCCCGCCTTGGCCGACAAGCCCGTGGTGGTCGGCTGGGACGGCGGGCGGGGCGTCGTGGCCGCGGCGAGCTACGAGGTGCGCCGCTTCGGGGTGCGCTCGGCGATGCCCATGCGCACCGCGCTTCGGCTCTGTCCGCACGCCATCTGCGTGCGACCACGCATGGATCGCTATCAGGAAGTGTCGGCGGTCGTGTTTGGCATCTTCCATGAGATCACCCCGCTCGTGCAGGGACTCTCCCTCGATGAAGCCTTCCTCGACGTCACGGCGAGCCAGGAGCTCCTCGGGGGTGCCCCGGCGATCGCCGAGCGCATCAAGGGGCGCATCCGCGAACTCACTGGGCTCACGGCCTCCGTGGGCGTCGCGCCCAACAAACTCGTCGCCAAGATCGCCTCCGACCTCAAGAAGCCCGACGGACTCACCGTGGTGAGTGCCGAGCGGGTGCCCGCAGTGCTCGATCCGCTCTCGGTGCGCCGGCTTCCGGGTCTTGGGCGCAAGACCGGCGAGCGCGTCGAGGCGGCCGG
>Ga0187766_10001502_pt1 | contig 13684 bp, 21 predicted proteins | sample 0216_QUI02_MP05__4_FD_132971 | JGI IMG/M metagenome (GOLD analysis project Ga0187766, IMG submission 132971) | Tropical peat soil microbial communities from peatlands in Department of Meta, Colombia - 0216_QUI02_MP05_20_MG | ecosystem: Environmental > Terrestrial > Soil > Wetlands > Peat ... | reverse complement strand
GAGGGCAACGTGAGCAAGACGGGGGACCGGGTGCTGATCGAGGAGACGCGGCCGCTCTCGAAGGAGAAGCGGTGGCGCATCCGACAGGTGCTGGCGAGCGCGTCATGATCCAGCCGCGATCCATGCTCGACGTCGCCGACAACTCCGGAGCCAAGAAGGTCCAGTGCATCCGGGTCATGGGCGGTGCCAACAAGCGGTACGCTTCCCTCGGCGACGTGGTGGTGGTCGCGGTCAAGGAGGCGGTGCCCGACGGGACCGTGAAGAAGGGCGAGGTGGCCCGCGCGGTGGTGGTGCGCACGGTGAAGGAGGTGGGACGCCGCGACGGGTCCTACATCCGCTTCGACCGCAACGCGGTCGTCCTCCTCAAGGCCGACGACAACCCGGTGGGTACGCGTATCTTCGGCCCGGTGGCGCGGGAGCTTCGCGACAAGCAGTTCACGAAGATCATCTCGCTCGCCCCCGAGGTCATCTAGAGGAGCCCGATGGCGATCGCGCACGTCCGGAAGGGTGACACGGTGATGGTGGTGGCCGGCAAGGAGCGCGGCAAGAAGGGAAAGGTGCTGCGCGTGATCCCCGAGAAGGGCCGGGTGGTGGTCGAGCGCATCAACCTGGTCAAGAAGCACCAGCGGCCCACCCAGAAGGTGCGGCAGGGCGGCATCATCGAGCGCGAGGGGTCGATCCACCTCTCCAACGTCATGCTCGTGGATCCGGGCAGCGGCAAGCCGACGCGGGTCGGCATGCGAGCCCTGTCCGACGGCAAGAAGGTACGGGTAGCCAAGCGATCGGGCGAGATGCTCGACCGCGCGTGAGGGCGTGATGGCAGAGCCGAAGAAGGCGGACGGCAAGGCCCCGGCGGGGCGAGCGGGCGGCGCGCCGGGTGGCAAGGGCGGACAGCCGGCGGCGCGGCCGAAGGGCGGCGGCAAGCCGGCCCCGGCGGCCGAGCCCAAGGGGCCGGCGAAGCGGGCGAGCGTCAGCGGCGGCACGCCGCCGCGGCTGCGCGAGCGGTTCCGGGCGACGGTCGTCCCCGCGCTCATGAAGGAGCGAGGTTACTCGAACCCGTTCCAGGTGCCCCGGCTCGAGAAGGTCGTGATCAACATGGGGGTCGGCGAGGGCAAGGAGAATCCGAAGGTACTGGACTTCGCCACCGCCGATCTGCAGGCGATCGCCGGACAGCGCCCGGTAGTCACCCGCGCCAAGAAGTCGATCGCGAACTTCAAGCTGCGCGAGAACGTGCCGATCGGGTGCAAGGTGACGCTCCGCGGCCCGCGGATGTACGAGTTCCTCGACCGGCTCGTGAACGTGGCGCTGCCGAGGGTCCGGGACTTCAAGGGCGTTCCGCCCAAGGGCTTCGACGGTCGCGGGAACTACAACATGGGGCTGCGGGAGCAAGTGATCTTCCCGGAGATCGAGTACGACAAGGTCGACAAGGTCCGCGGTATGGACATCACGGTGGTGACCACCGCCCGCACCGACGAGGAAGCGAAGGCGCTCCTGACCCACCTGGGCGTGCCCTTCCGGGAGGCGTAGCTTGGCTAAGACCGCGTTGATCATGAAGCAGCTGCGCACGCCGAAGTTCAAGGTGCGCGCCCACAGCCGTTGCAAGATCTGCGGCCGGCCGCGCGGCTATCTGCGGAAATTCCAGGCCTGCCGCATCTGCTTCCGCGAACTTGCGCTCAAGGGTGAGGTGCCGGGCGTGATCAAGGCGAGCTGGTAGGGCCATGCTGAGCGATCCGATCGCCGACTTCCTCACGCGCATCCGCAACGCCAGCCGCGCCGAGCACGAGAAGGTGGACATCCCGTTGTCGAAGCTCAAGCTGCGCCTGGCCGAGATCCTGAAGGACGAGGGCTTCGTCAAGAACTTCCGGGTGATCGAGGACAACAAGCAGGGCACGCTCCGGGTCTACCTCAAGTACGGCGCCGGCAACGAGAAGATCATCTCGGGCATCGTGCGCATCTCACGGCCCGGGCGGCGCGTCTACGTGACCAAGGACAAGATCCCGTCCATCCTGGCCGGTATGGGGGTCGCGATCCTCTCCACCTCCCGCGGGGTGATGACGGACCGGCAGGTGCGTAAGCAGCAGCTGGGCGGCGAAGTGCTGGCCTACGTCTGGTAGGAGACCCGAGCCATGTCGCGAATCGGCAAGAAGCCCATCTCGGTGCCCCAGGGCGTGAAGGTCGCCGTGGACGGCGCCACCGTGCGCGCCGAGGGACCGAAGGGAAAGCTGAGCCAGGTGATCCCGTCCGCGCTCTCGGTGAAGATGGAGTCGAACGTCCTCACGGTGGCCCGCAGCTCCGACCACCGGAACGTCCGGGCGCTCCACGGGCTGACCCGCTCGCTGCTCGCCAACATGGTCCACGGCGTCAAGGACGGGTTCGAACGCAAGCTCGAGATCGTCGGCATCGGCTACCGCTGCCAGCTCCAGGGCAAGGCCTTGCAGCTCGCGCTCGGCTACTCGCACCCGATCATCTTCCCCCTCCCCGACGGCATCCAGGCCGAGGTGGACCGGCAGGTCTCGATCACCCTGCGAGGCGCGGACAAGGCGCTGCTCGGCCAGACCGCGGCCAAGCTGCGCGCGCTGCGGAAGCCCGACCCCTACAAGGGCAAGGGCATCAAGTACGCCGACGAGTACATCCGGAGGAAGGTCGGCAAGAAGGCGGGGGCGAAGTGATGCTGACCGGACAGAAGGTCCAGGGACGGAAGATCCGCCATCTCCGCATTCGGGAGCGCGTGATCGGGACGCCGGAGCGGCCGCGGCTCGCGGTGTTCCGTAGCCTGAATCACATCTACGCGCAGGTGATCGACGACACGACCGGGCGCACGCTGGCCGCGGTGGACAGCCGCGCGCCGGAGTTCCGCGCGAAGGTGAAGAGTGGCGGTAACGTGGCCGCGGCCAAGATCGTCGGGGAGCTGGTGGCCCAGCGGGCGAAGGCGCACGGCATCAGCAGGGTGGTGTTCGACCGGGGCGGCTATCAGTACCACGGACGGGTCAAGGCCCTGGCCGAGGCGGCGCGCGCCGCCGGTCTTGGGTTCTAGGAGAGGAGCGTCGAGTGGCGGAATCGCGGATCGATCCCAATGCGCTGGACCTGACCGACCGGGTGGTCGCCATCAATCGGGTGGCCAAGGTCGTCAAGGGCGGTCGGCGATTCTCCTTCACGGCCCTGGTGGTGGTGGGCGACGGGCAGGGGCACGTGGGCGTCGGGCTCGGCAAGGCCCGGGAAGTCCCGGAGGCCATCCGGAAGTCGGTGGAGCACGCGAAGAAGGACCTGGTCCAGGTGCCGCTGAAGGATACGACGATCCCGTGCGAGATCACCGGTCACTTCGGGGCCGCGCGCGTCTACTTGAAGCCGGCCGCGCAGGGAACCGGGGTCATCGCGGGCGGCGCGGTCCGGCCGGTGCTGGAGGCAGCGGGGGTCCAGGACATCCTGACCAAGACACTCGGCACCAACAATCCGCACAACGTGCTCAAGGCGACGATGGACGCGTTCCGGCGGCTCAAGCGCCTGCAGGCCACGTACGCGGCGCGGCGCCGGTCGATGGACGGCGACGGGCAGGAGGCCCCGGTTGGCAAAGACGCTTAGGGTCACGCTGGTCAAGAGCATCATCGGGCTGTCACCCCGCCAGGAGGCGACGGTGCGAGCGCTCGGGCTGCGTCGCATCCGGCACGTGGTGGAGCATCAGGACACGCCGACCATCCGCGGGATGATCCGCAAGGTCCCGTTCGTCCTGGAGGTCAAGGAATCATGAGACTCGAAGACCTGCGGCCGGCGCCGGGCTCGACGCGCAAGCGCAAGCGCATCGGTCGGGGCCCAGGGTCCGGGCACGGCAAGACCTCGGGCAAGGGCAACAAGGGCCTCAACGCGCGGTCCGGGGGCGGGGTCCGTCCCGGCTTCGAGGGCGGCCAGATGCCGCTCTTCCGCCGGCTCCCCAAGCGCGGTTTCCTGCCCTACGGCGGCAAGACCGAGTTCGCGATCATCAACGTCGGCGACCTGGCGGCCCGCTTCGCGGCGGGCAGCGTGATCGACCCGGACGCGCTGGTGTCGAGCGGGCTCATCCGGAAGTCCGGGCGCGGGGCGGTCAAGGTACTGGGCGACGGGACGGTGGCCCACGCGCTGACCGTCCGGGTCCACAAGGTCAGCGAATCGGCGAAGCAGAAGCTCGAGGCCGCGGGAGGCCGCGTGGAGGCGATTCCGGCAAAGGCCCCGTACGCCAGGAAGGTCACGAAGTGATCGAGGGCCTGCAGAGCTTCCAGAACATCTTCAAGGTTCCGGAGCTCAAGCGCCGCGTGCTGGTGACGCTGGGGCTGCTGGCTGCCTACCGACTGGGCGCGCACGTGCCCACCCCGGGCATCGACGCGGTGGCGCTCGCCGAGTTCTTCAACCAGGTGCAGGGCACGCTCCTCGGCATGGTGGACCTCTTCTCGGGCGGCAACCTGCGGCGGCTGACCGTGTTCGCCCTCGGGATCATGCCGTACATATCGGCGTCCATCATCCTGCAGTTGCTGACCGTTGTGATCCCGGCGCTCGAGCGGCTCGCGAAGGAGGGCGAGGCGGGCAAGAAGAAGATCACCCAGTACACCCGCTACGGCACGATCGTGCTCTCGCTCGTGCAGTCCTTCGGCATCGCGGTCGGGCTCGAGAGCATGCGCAGCTCGACTGGCGCGGTGCTGGTGCCCGACGCGGGCTGGGGTTTCCGCCTGCTGACCATGCTCACGCTGACCACCGGAACCGCCCTGATCATGTGGCTGGGCGAGCAGATTTCCGAGAAGGGCATCGGCAACGGCATCTCGCTGATCATCTTCGCCGGCATCGTGGTCCGGCTCCCCTCGGCGATCGTCTCTTCGTACACCCTGATCTCCACCGGAGAGCTGAAGCTCTTCGTGTTCCTGGGCCTCATCGTGATGATGGTGGGGGTGACCGCGGCGGTCGTGGTGATGCAGGAGGGCCAGCGCAAGATCCCGGTGCAGTACGCCAAGCGGGTGGTGGGCCGGCGCATGTACGGCGGCCAGTCCACCCACATCCCGCTGCGCATCAACACCGCGGGCGTGATCCCGGTCATCTTCGCCTCGTCGCTGATCCTGTTCCCGGCCACCTTGACGCGCTTCATCCATCACCCGTGGATGCAGTACATCTCGGAGGCGCTCTCGCCCGGCCACCTGACCTACACCACGCTCTACTGTGCGCTGATCATCTTCTTCGCCTACTTCTACACCGCGATCGTCTTCAACCCGGTGGACCTCGCCGACAACATGAAGAAGTACGGCGGGTTCATCCCGGGGGTGCGGCCGGGCAAGAAGACCGCCGAGTACATCGACAAGACCCTGACCCGCATCACGTTGCCCGGCGCCATCTTCCTGGCTCTGATCTCGGTCCTGCCCGACTTCCTGATCCGCTGGTTCAACACCCCGTTCTACTTCGGGGGTACCAGCCTGCTGATCGTGGTGGGCGTCGCCCTGGACACCGTGCGCCAGATGGAGTCGCATCTGCTGATGCGCAACTACGAAGGATTCCTTCGCCGGAAAGCCAAGGGCGCATGAGCGCACGGGTCATCTTCCTGGGCGCGCCCGGTGCCGGGAAGGGCACGCAGGCCCGCCGCCTCGCGGTCGGCTGGAGCGTGCCCCAGGTGGCCACGGGAGACATGCTGCGCGAGGCCGTCGCCGAGGGCACGCCGCTCGGACGCGAGGCCAAGCGCTTCATGGACTCGGGCGCGCTGGTGCCGGACGAGGTGGTGATCGGCCTCGTCGACGAGCGGCTCGCCCGGCCGGACGCGGGCTCCGGCTACGTGCTCGACGGCTTCCCGCGGACGGTGGCCCAGGCGGAGGCCCTCGACGCCCTGCTACGACGCCGCGGCCAGGAGCTCGATCGTGTCATCTTCTTCGACGTCTCGCGCGGGGAGCTGCTGCGGCGGCTGACCGGGCGCCGGATCTGCCGGCAGTGCGGCACCGCGTTCCACCTGGTCTCGGCCCCGCCGCGGACGGCCGGGCGCTGCGACCAGTGCGGGGGCGAGCTCTACCAGCGCGAGGACGACACGGAAACGACGGTCGTCCGCCGCCTCGACGTGTACGGCAAGCAGACCGCGCCGCTGCTCGACTACTACCGGCAGCGAGGGCTCCTCGTGCGCGTGGACGGCGAGGGGCCGGTGGAGCGGGTGGCCGGGGCCATCCAGAAGGCGGTTCGCGCGGAGGCCGCGCCGTGATCATGCTCAAGTCCCCCCGCGAGCTCGCTCACATGCGGGCGGCCGGACGCATCCTCGCCGGGGTGAAGGACCTCCTGCGCGCGATGGTCCGCCACGGGCTCACGACGAAGGAGATCGACACGGAGGTCGAGGCCTTCATCGTCTCGAAGGGGGCCACGCCGGCCTTCAAGGGGTACCGGGGCTTCCCGGCCACCGTGTGCATCTCGATCAACGAGGAAGTCGTGCACGGGATCCCGTCGCCGAAGCGCAAGTTGCGGGAGGGAGACATCGTCGGGCTGGACCTCGGGTGTATCGTGGAAGGCTACTACGCCGACTGCGCGATCACGCTGCCGGTAGGTATGGTGTCGGCGCGGGCCCAGGAGCTGCTCGACGTCACCCGCGAGAGCCTGGACAAGGCGATCGTTCAGTGTCGCGCGGGCAACCGCCTGGGTGACATCTCGCACGCGGTCCAGGCTCACTGCGAGAGCCACGGCTTCGGCGTGGTGCGCGCCTTCGTGGGCCACGGCATCGGGCGGAATCTGCACGAGGAGCCGCAGATCCCGAACTTCGGGGATCCGGGCCGTGGGCAGATCATCAAGGCCGGGATGGTCCTGGCCATCGAGCCGATGGTGACGATGGGCTCGTACGACGTGCGCATCCTGGAGGATCGCTGGACCGCGGTCACCGCGGACGGCAGCTGGGCCGCGCACTTCGAGGATACGATCGCGATCACCGAGAGCGGTCCCGACGTGCTGACGCGACTCGATCAGGCGGCCTGAGGGGAATCGGACCGATGGCCAAGGAAGACGCGATCGAGGTGGAGGGCACGGTGGTGGAGCCGCTGCCCAACGCGATGTTCCGGGTGGAGCTGGAGAACGGACACAAGGTGCTGGCCCACGTGTCGGGCAAGATGCGCATGAACTTCATCCGCATCCTTCCCGGCGACAAGGTGAAGGTCGAGCTGTCGCCCTACGACCTCACCCGGGGTCGGATCACATATCGATTCAAATAGGACGGGAGACATGAAAGTACGTCCGTCGATCAAGGTTCGCTGCGAGAACTGCAAGATCGTGCGCCGGCAGGGCCGGGTACGGATCATCTGCAAGAATCCGCGCCACAAGCAGCGCCAGGGATAGGAGCCAACAATGGCACGAATCGCGGGAGTCGATCTGCCACGGGACAAGCGGGGAGCGATCGCGGTCCAGTACATCTACGGTATCGGGATCCCGTCGGCCAGGAGGATCTTCGCCGACGCGCGAGTCGATCCCAACAAGCGGGTCAAGAGCTGGTCGGACGACGAGACCGGCCGCGTTCGCGACATCATCGAGCGCGAGTACAAGGTGGAGGGTGACCTGCGCCGGGAGGTGTCGATGAGCGTGAAACGGCTCATGGACATCGGCTGCTACCGAGGGATCCGCCACCGCAAGGGCCTGCCGGTGCGCGGCCAGCGCACCCACACCAACGCTCGCACCCGGAAGGGCAAGAGCAAGGGCGTGATGGTCAAGAAGAAGCCGGTGGCTGTCGCCCCCGCGGCGGCGGCGCCCGCGGCGAAGAAGTAAGGAGCCGGGCTTATGGCCGACGCCGCCGAGCAGAAGCCGGACGAGAAGGCCGCCCCCGCGCGTCGCGGCGGGCGCAAGCGTGAGCGCAAGGAGGTGCGCGTGGGCATCGCCCACGTGCAGGCCACCTTCAACAACACGATCGTGACCCTCACCGACAAGATGGGCAACGTCGTGTCCTGGGCCAGCGCGGGGAGCGTCGGCTTCAAGGGCTCCCGCAAGAGCACGCCCTTCGCGGCGCAGACCGCGGCCGAGAACGCGGCGCGCAAGGCGATGGACTTCGGCCTCAAGCAGGTGGAGGTCTTCGTGCGCGGGCCGGGAGCCGGGCGCGAGGCCGCGATCCGCTCGCTGCAGGCGGTGGGCCTCGAGATCACCGCCATCCGTGATGTGACCCCGATTCCGCACAACGGCTGCCGGCCGCCCAAGCGGCGTCGCGTGTAGGAGGAGAAGGACGTGGCACGATATCGAGCCGCCGTTTGCCGGCAGTGCCGGCGCGAGGGCATCAAGCTGTTCCTGAAGGGGGCGCGCTGCTTCACCGAGAAGTGCGCGATCGAGCGCCGGAACTATCCGCCGGGCCAACACGGGCTCGGGCGCACCAAGCCGACTCCGTACGGGATTCAGCTCCGCGAGAAGCAGAAGGCCAAGCGGATCTACGGGGTGCTCGAGGCCCAGTTCCGACGCTACTTCTCGTGGGCCGAGGCCGAGAAGGGCATCACCGGCGAGAACCTGCTCAAGTTCCTCGAGCGACGCCTCGACAACGTGGTCTTCCGCCTCGGCATGGCCGCCTCCCGTCGGGAGGCGCGGCAGATGATCGGCCATGGCCACATCCAGGTGAACGGACGCAAGGTCTCGATCCCGTCCTTCATCGTGAAGGTGGGCGAGGTGGTGCAGCTGCGTCCGACCTCGAAGATGCAGGAGCGGGTGGCCGACAACCTGGCCTCGGGCCGCTCCCCGGTCCCGCCGTGGCTCGACCTGGACGTCAACGAGAAGAAGGGGACGGTCCGCGGGCTCCCGCTGCGGGAGGACATCCAGATCCCGGTGCAGGAGCAGCTGATCGTCGAGCTGTTCTCGAAGTAGGCGGACGGCCGCCGGAAGGGGCATATGGCAAGGATTCCGTTCCAGAAGCCGAAATCGATCCAGTGGGAGATCCTGTCCGACCGCTACGGACGGCTGGTGGCCGAATCGTTCGAGAAGGGCTACGCCCTGACCGTCGGTCACTCGCTGCGCCGCACGCTGCTGGCGATCGTCCCCGGCGCGGCGGTGACCTGGGTACGCATCGCCGGCGTCAAGGACGCGAGCGGCCGCATTCCGGGCGTTCAGGAGGAGACCACCGACGTCCTGCTGAACATCAAGAAGCTGGCCGTGAACGTCCCGTCGGGCGAGCCGACGGAGACCCGGCTCGAGGCCAAGGGCCCGAAGCAGGTCACCGGGGCCGACGTGTCGGAGGCGACCGGGGTCGAGGTCCTGAACCCGGAGATCCACTTGGCGACGCTCGACGCGGGTGCGTCGCTCTCGATCGAGTTCGGCATCGGGGTCGGGCGCGGCTACGTGGCCGCTGACCGGCACCCCGCCGGCTCGGTTCCCGCCGGTGCCATGGGGGTCGACGCGGCCTTCTCCCCGATCCAGCGCGTCTCCTACAGCGTGGAGAACGCCCGGCTCGGGAAGGTCACCGACTACGAGAAGCTGATTCTCGAGATCTGGACCAACGGCGCGGTCTCGCCCGACGATGCCCTGTCGCGCGCGGCGCGCCACCTGCGCGGCCACTTCGCCCACCTGGCTCCGGAGGCGCGCGAAGAGGAAGAGGACGAGGTCGAGACCACCGGGGAGGGATTCCTCCAGGAGAGCCTCGGCAAGCCCCTCGAGGAGCTGGCGCTGCCGGCCCGCGCGATCAACGCGCTGAAGAATCACGAGATCATGACGGTGGCCGATCTGGTTCAGAAGACCGACGAGGATCTCGAGACCGTGAAGAACCTGGGCTCGAAGTCCATCGAGGAGATCAAGGCGGCGCTCAACGCGATGGGCCTCTCGCTCGGCATGCGGATCGACCCGAACCTGCTCGGGGCGCTGGGGCGTGGAGGGGTGAAATGAGGCACGGCAGGGCGAACTCCAAGCTCGGCCGCATTCCCCAGCACCGCTGGGCGCTGTTCCGCAACCTGCTGGTCGCGCTGTTCCGCCACGAGCGCATCATGACCACCGAGGCCAAGGCCAAGGCGGTCCGCGGGCTGGCCGATCACATGGTGACCCTGGCGAAGCGCGAGAACCTCCACGCGCGGCGGCAGGTGCTGACCATGGTGCCGGACGAGACCGTGGTGCGGAAGCTCTTCGACACCATCGCGGCGCGCTTCAGCGAGCGCCACGGTGGCTACACGCGGATCATGAAGGCGGGCCTGCGGCCCGGCGATCGCGCGCCGATGGTGGTGCTGGAGCTGGTCGATCGGCCGGAGGAGCCCAAGGAGAAGGGCAAGAAGGACGCGAAGGCCGAGAAGGCGCCCAAGGAAGACAAGAAGGCAGGGAAGGGCGAGGCCGGCGCGGGCGCGGCGAAGGGTCGGCGGAAGAAGGCGGCGGCCGCCGCGGGGTAGGGTCGCGTTAGTCTCTGCAGTCAGCCGTTCAAGTCTTCAGGCTCTTTTGAATGCGGGGGCCCAGAAATGGCCCCCGCACTCCCCCAGCCGGCGGACTACCGTCTTGTTTCGCTCTACTTGAGGTTCTTGCGGAAGAGGTCGAGGGTGCGGCGCCAGGCGTCGTCGGCGGATGCCTTGTTGTAGACGTCGGCGCGCTCGTCGTTGAAGAAGCCGTGGTCCACTCCCGGATAGATGTGAACCTCGACCGTCTTCCCCGCCTTCTTGATCGAGGCCTCGACCTCACGGGCGGTCTGCGGCGTGACGAAGGCGTCCTTCTCGGCGAAGAGGCCCAGCACCGGACCGTTCAGTCGGTGATAGGCCGGCTTCACGTTGGGATGGATGCCGTAGAAGTCGACCACCGCCCCCACGCTTGCATTGGTGCAGCCGGCGAAGAGAGCGAGCTGGCCGCCCATGCAGAAGCCGACCGCGCCCAGCTTGGCCGTCGAGGAATGTCCCGCGAGGTACTTGGCGGCGCCGGATAGATCCTTCTCGGCGCGCTCGATGTTCAGCGCCATGAAGAGCTTGCCCGCCGCGTCGGGCTCGCTGGCGGTCTTGCCGTGGTAGAGATCGGGCGCGAGGGCGGAGAAGCCGGCGGCCGCGAAGCGGTCGCAGACGCTCTTGATGTGGCCCACGAGCCCCCACCACTCCTGGATCACGAGCACCCCCGGGCCCTTGCCGGACGCGGGCGTGGCCAGGTATCCCTTCGTCGAGTGACCGTTGCTGGGGAAATCGACCATCTTGCCGGCCATGACGTGTCCTTTCATCGTGGTTTGAGGTGGAGGAGAACGGTTAGTGATCTGGCTCCTTCGCGCAAGCGCTCATCCGAACTGCCTCGCGTTGCGGTGACGGCGGGGTTGAGCTCCTGCGCGCTTGGCGTCCTGGCGTAGTGTAGCGCGGTTCTAGGGGGTCGGCGGCTTCGCGGTGTCGGGGGTGATGCGGACGGTGAGAACTCGGCGCTTGTCGGCCTCGAGCACGGTGACCGCGTAGCGGCCGACGCGGAAGACCTCGCCGACCAGTGGGATCCGGTGGAGCGTGGCGAGCGCGAGTCCGGCCACCGTCTCGAAGTCTCCCTTCGGCAGGTCCCACTCGAGCGCTTCGTTGATCTCGTCGATGCTCGCCCGCCCCGCGACGCGGTAGCTGCCGTCGGGAAGGCGCTCGACCGTATCCGGAGTCCGGTCGTGCTCGTCCCGGATCTCGCCCACGACCTCCTCGACGATGTCCTCCACCGTGACGATCCCGACCGCGCCGCCGTACTCGTCGACCACCACCGCCAGCTGCACCCGGTTCTTCTGCATCTCGCGCAGGAGATCGTCGATTCGCTTCGTCTCGGGCACGTAGGTGGCCGGGCGCATCAGCGAGCGCAGGTCGAGGCTCTCCACGCCCTGCCTCAGCAGGTCCATCGCGGTGACGACGCCCACGATGTTGAACACGCGCTCGGTGAAGATCGGAATGCGGGAGAATCCACGCTCCTGGATCAGGCCGACCGCGTCCGCGACGGTGGCGGTCTCGGGCAGCGCGGCCACGTCCACCAGCGGCACCATGACCTCCCGCACCGCGGTCTCGCCCAGGTCGAAGATCTTGTCGATCATCTCGGCCTCGGTCACGGTCACGTCGGCCTCCTCGGGCTCGAGCTGCAGCAGCAGCTTCAGCTCCTCCCGAGAGACGAACTGCCGCGTGCTGGTCCTCGCGCGGCCGGTGAGGGCCAGCAGGCGATCGACGAGCGCGTTGGCGCCCCAGGTCAGCGGCGTCAGGAGCCGTCCGGCGGCCTCGATGACCGGCAGCAGCACCAGGATGAGCCCGGTGGCTCGCTCGCGGGCGACGGCCTTCGGGATGACTTCGCCGAGCACCAGCATGAGCGGGCTCAGAGCCAGCGTGACGATGAGGGCCGCGCTGCCGCCCACCGCGGGGAGGAGGGCCCAGGTGGCCACCGTGGAGGCCGTGATGTGGGAGAGGGTCACCCCCATCATCGCGGTCGAGAGCAGGCGCTCCGGGCGCCGGAAGGCCTCCAGATAGCGCGTCGCGGTCCGGTGTCCGCCCTCCGCCATGTGGCGGAGCCGCAGCCGGTTGGCGGCGATGAACGACATCTCGGCGGCCGAGAAGAGCGCGGTCGCCACGAGGGCCAGCCCGATGATCCAGACGTAGATCACGGCGCCTCCCTCGGCTCGACGACCTCGGGCAGCGTGACCAGCACCTCGAGCACGCGGGTCCGCTCGACCTTCTCCACGGCCACCCGCACACCGTCGGATTCCTTCTTCTCGCCCTTGTGGGGCACGCGTCCGAACAGATCGAGCACCCACCCGCCGACCGTGTCGAAGGCCTCGTTGGGGATCCGCAGTCCCGTCGCCGCGTTCAGCTCGTCGATCGGCAGCCGCCCCGAGATCCGGAAGCTCTGCGGCGTGATCCGCTGGATGAGGCGCTCGTCCTCGTCGTACTCGTCCCGGATCTCGCCGACCAGCTCCTCCAGCAGGTCCTCGAGCGTGACGAGACCGGCGGTGCCGCCGTACTCGTCCACCACGATCGCCAGGTGGAGCTTCTTGGCCTGGAATTCGCGCAGCAGCGCGTCCGCCCGCTTCGATTCGGGCACGAAGTAGGGCGGATGCAGGCTGGCGCGCAGGTCGAACGAGGCGGGGAGGCCGCCCACGTGCGGCAGCAGATCCTTGGTGTAGAGCACGCCGACGATCTGGTCGACGGTGTCCTCGTAGACGGGCACGCGGGAGTGGAGCTGGTCCCGCAGGAGAGGCAGGAGCCGCTCGGGCCGGGTCGTCACGTCGAGGCAGAACATGTCCGGCCGCGGCACCATCACCGCCCGGACGAGCGTGTCCTCGAGCTCGAAGACCTTGTGGATCATCTCGCGCTCGGACCGCTCGACCACGCCCTCTCGGGCCCCCACGTCCACCAGCGTGCGCAGCTCCTCCTCGGAGATCTCGGGCTGCCCCTTCACCCGACCGGAGCCGGCGATTCGCAACGTCAGCGCGGCGAATGTGCCAAGCCCGATGCGGATCGGTTTCAGCAGCATGGAGAGCCACCACACGGGGCGGCTCACCCATCCCGCGAAGCGCAGCGGGTGCTCGACCGCCAGGGTCATCGGCAGCACCTCGCCGAACACGGTGAGCAGGAAGACCGGGTTGGCCGGGTCGGGCTCGTAGCCGGGCGGCATCACGGCGCACCAGACGCGGTCGATGGGGTAGTCGGAGGCGATATCGTAGGCCCAGAGGGTGGCCTGGTTGCCGCCGCGGAGGGATTGATTGCCGACGACGTGCTCGATTTGAGGGATATTCTTGCCCGCGACGAAGGATGGGCCGATATAGACGTGCGAGACCAGGGATGGGTCGGTGCTG
>Ga0187766_10001498_pt1 | contig 13697 bp, 12 predicted proteins | sample 0216_QUI02_MP05__4_FD_132971 | JGI IMG/M metagenome (GOLD analysis project Ga0187766, IMG submission 132971) | Tropical peat soil microbial communities from peatlands in Department of Meta, Colombia - 0216_QUI02_MP05_20_MG | ecosystem: Environmental > Terrestrial > Soil > Wetlands > Peat ... | reverse complement strand
GGACCGAGGCCGTGGGCTCCATAACGAGTTCGCTCTCGGGCCTGAAGCATACGATACACGTGCGAGGGAGGGACAAGAGCGCCCCGCTGCAGGGCTCGAGGTCATGGGAGGATTCAGTGGCTGGGAAGGCTCCCCCTGAATTTGAGTCCCTGCCCTTCGACCATCCGCTTTGGATCCTCTACTCCTCGGGCACGACTGGGCTTCCCAAGCCCATAGTGCACAGCCACGGCGGAATCTTGCTCGAGCTCCTGAAGCAGCTCGCGCTCCACAACGACGTGAAGGCTGGCGACCGGTTGTTCTGGTTCACGACAACGGGCTGGATGATGTGGAATTACATCATGGGGGGGCTGTTGCATGGGGCGACGATGGTCCTCTACAACGGGAGCCCGTCCTTCCCAGACATGGACGCTCTGTGGGACCTCGTGGATAGAACCGGGACCACGTTCATGGGGGCGAGCGCTGCCTACTTCTCGGCCTGTGCCAAGGCAGGCCTCAATCCAGGGTCTGCCCACACCTTGAGGAAGCTTCGCGGCATAGGCTCGACCGGCTCCCCGCTTTCTGTGGAGTCCTTCGAATGGGTTTACTCCAGGGTTGGTGAAAACATGTGGTTGGCGTCTATTAGCGGGGGTACGGACGTTTGCACCCCCTTCGTTGCGGGATGCCCCGTCCTCCCCGTCTACTCGGGGGAGATTCAGTGTAGGTGTCTGGGGGCAAAGGTAGAGGCGTTTGACGATGAAGGGAGGTCCGTGGTGGGGCAGGTGGGGGAGCTAGTCGTGACCGAGCCTATGCCAAGCATGCCGCTCTACTTCTGGGGGGACAAGGATGGCAGCAGGTACAGGGAGAGCTACTTCAGCGTCTTCCCTGGAGTCTGGAGGCATGGCGACTGGATTGAGATCACGAAGAGAGGTACCTGCATTATCACGGGCCGCTCCGATGCGACGATAAAGCGGATGGGGGTCCGCATTGGAACCAGTGAAATCTACAGGGCAGTTGAGTCTCTTCCGGAGGTGTCTGATTCGATGGCTGTCGACCTCGAAGGAACCAAGGAGGGAGGAGAGATGATTCTCTTTGTTGCCATCCCTGAGGGAAGGGAGCTTGACCCGGAGTTGGCCGCCAAAATCAAGTCGAAGATCAGAACGGACCTATCGCCGAGGTACGTCCCTGACGTTGTCATTCAGGTCCCCTCCATTCCTAAGACCCTCAACGGGAAGAAACTGGAGGTCCCAGTCAAGAGGGTCCTACAAGGGGGCGACCCATCGAGGGTCCTGAACAGAGACTCCCTGTCCGACCCGTCGTCGGTCGACTTCTACGTCGAACTGGCAAGAAAGTGGGGATCGAGGACCGGCTCACAGAGCCCGCGGCAAGGGTAGAACCCGCGTCTGCCCGAGCGCCAACCCATCGTCGACTATTGCGATGATTTAGTGGAAGGAAATTAATACCCGCCAAATCGCCGTCGTCGGTGTGCCGGGTCAAAGGAAGGTATATGCAATCTCCGGCGGCGTAACGAAGTTCGCCAAGGCCCACTCCGAGATGGACTTCCGCCTCATGGTCAAAAGGGCGTACGACTATGCGATGAATGACGTACCACGGCTAAAGGCCAAGGACATTGAAAGCAGCAGAATCTCATACTTCTCTGACCATTTCGCCCGACAGCTGAAGGCGGCTTCAATGGTACAGGACTTCCTCGGACTCAACCCCCGCGACTCGAGGAGGATAGAATGGGGAGGAGCCACAGGCGGTCAGGCCATACAGGCCGGCTGGGAAACCATAGCTAGTGGGAGGAATGATGTTTGCCTGGTGGCGGGGTTCGAGACAATGTCTAGCGTGGAGACCTGGAAGGGGAATGAGTTCATCGCTCTCGCGTCGGACACGAACTTCGACTATCCTGTTGGAGGCTTCTACACCGGTTACTATGCACTGATGGTGCAGCGCCACATCTATGAGTTCCTGAGGAGGAAGAAGTTCGCCAAGATCAAGGACGAAAGGGAGGCGCAGCACGCTGCCACGAAGGAGGCGAAGAGGATAATGGCGATGGTTTCTGTTAAGAACCACGTCAATGCGCTGAACAACCCATACGCCCAGTACCCGGAGAAGATGACCATGGAAGGGGCCCTTGGGCGCGAGGTGATAGCGCATCCGCTCAACAGGCCTGCGGTCTGCACGATGAGCGATGGCGCCGCTGTCATGATATTGGCGTCTGAGGAAACCGCCTACAAATACACCGACCACCCGGTCCTCATCAAAGGGGTGGGGTGCGGCACGGACACCATGCGGCTGGCAGACAGGCCCCAGGGGAGCGTCCCGCTGTTTCCATGGGAGACCAAAGAGTACTATTCGGACCTGAAGTATCCGGGGGTGCATTCGTTCAGGGCAGGGAGGACGGCCGCACTTGAGGCATACAAGAACGCAGGGATACGCCACCCCCTTGAAGAGATCAGCTTTGTCGAGCTCCACGACGCCTATGCGAGCTCAGAGATTCAAACCTACGAGGACATCGGACTCTGCAGATACGGAGAAGGATACGGGTTCGTGGAGGAGGGGCACCCATTCATGGAGGGGATCGAGTACGGGCTCAAGCTGCCGCATAAGGGTACAATCCCGGTGAATCCGTCCGGCGGACTGATCGCCTGCGGGCACCCTGTCGGCGCGACCGGAATAATGCAGGGCGTGTTCGCCTTCTGGCAGCTGCAGCGGACCGTCGGCAAGCACTTCGGGAACGACAAGCTCCAGGTGGAAGGCGCCAAGCGGGGTCTGATCCACTCGCACGCGGGGACTGGGAGCGCTGTCACGGTCACGATTCTGGAGAGGGCCTGAATTGCCTCCCAAGAAGTTCAGGAGGTTCAGGGACGTGATGGCCGAAGTGAACGAGTCGGGGGCGGCCATTTACAAGAACCCCGGGGGCACCGAGGACCTCGTTGTCCTCTCCCCTTACAAAATAAACTACATTCACAGCTACGCCCAGGACTCGAAGTTCTTCCTTGGGCTAGCCCAGGGGAAGCTGCTGGGGAGCGAGTGCAGGAATTGCCACACGAAGTACGCCACCCCGCGGAGCCACTGCATGAACTGCGGCCACGAGACAAAGTGGTTTCCCCTTCCACTGGAAGGCAGAGTTCACTCATGGACCACATGCTACTTCGGCAGTGAGGAGTTTCTCAAGGAGACCCCCTTCAACCTGGTCCTGGTAGAATTCGAGGGCGTCGACAGCTTCCTGCTTTCCAGGCTCTTCGGTTTGAAGGAAGATGATATCTACATCGGCATGAAGGTCAAGGCTGAGTTCAGGAAGCCCCCCAAGTACCTGATTTCAGACGTTCACTTCGTCCCCGCTGCGGGCAAAGGTTCGACAGGAAGGTAGCCGGGACCAGACGGACCCCAGCCGGGTCAGCCTGCGTCTACGTGCGCCTAGGTGCTCAGGGTTATGCTGGAGTCAGCCAACGGGAGTACCGCTTGACCTTCCCGTGTACGGTCTGGTCATAGAGCTTGGCCATCTTGTCAGTTATCGGCGTCCCGTCGTAGCCAATCTTTCTGCCGTCGATTTCCCTCACCTTGGCTATCCCTGCCGCAGTGCCGCTGAAGAACACCTCGTCAGACGTGTACAGCTCCTCCTTCGTCGCATCGTTCCTCAGGAACCTGATCTTGAGGTCGTGTGCGAACTGTATGACAGTATCGCGGGTGATCCCCCGCAGGATTCCGGAGCTCGCCGGAGGCGTGCTGAGGACACTGTCTTTGACCCTGAAGATGTTCTCCCCGGGTCCTTCGGCCACCATCCCCTGGGGGTTGAGAAGAATCGCCTCGTCGTAGCCTCCCGAGAGAGCCTCCATCTTTGCCAGGGCAGAGTTGGCGTAGTTTGCTGCGCACTTTGCCTGTACGGGCATGGTGCGGGAATCTATTCTCATCCAGCTGGAAATCGTGGCTCTTACTCCCTTCCCCGTGGAGTCAGCGCCCAGGTAGGCGCCCCACACCCATGATGCGATCGCCACGGATATCTTGTTCTTCAACGGGTTAAGACCCATTTCCCCGTAAGCAGTGTAGGCTATGGGACGTATGTAGCACTCTTTCGCCGGGTTGTTCCTGACGAGCTCGACGCATGCCCGGGAAAGCTCCCTGGCAGAGTAGCCAAGGTCCATCCTGTAGATTTTCGCGCTGTTCAGGAAGCGCTCGATGTGCTCGTCAAGCCGGAAGATGGCGGTTCCTTCAGGCGTGGAGAATGCCCTGATCCCTTCGAACACAGCCATGCCGTAGTGCAGGCCGTGGGTAAGGACGTGGATTTTCGCGTCGTCCCAGTCGACCAGCTTTCCATCCATCCAGATCTTCTTTTGGGCCTCCATCTCAGCAGGGGGCCCCTGAACACGGTATTTAGGGGCAGCGCTTGCTCAAGGTCCGACTCACTTAAAATCGCGGAATGTCGAAGGTTGGAATCATGCCTGTACCAGTGATCCTTTCTGCCTGCAGGACGCCCATAGGAAAATTCGGCAAGAGCCTGGTGGGACTCTCCGCCCCGGAGCTTGGAGCTGTCGTGATAGAAGAGGCGCTGAAGAGGGCCAAGCTGCCGGCCGACGATGTCAACGAGGTGATCATGGGCAATGTCGTGTCAGCAGGTCAGGGCCAGAACCCGGCGAGGCAGTCAGCAATCCGCGCAGGCGTCCCATTCGACGTGGGGTCTATCACGGTGAACAAGGTGTGCGGGTCTGCCCTCAAGGCGGTGATGCTTGCCGCCCAGTCCATCAAGGCAGGAGACAACCAGGTGGTCGTTGCGGGCGGAATGGAGAGCATGAGCAATACCCCCTACATCGCGAGAGGGATGAGGTGGGGGACGAAATTCGGGGACGCAAAACTGCTTGACGCCATGATAACGGACGGCCTCTGGGACGTCTACCACGACTACCACATGGGAATCACGGGGGAGAACATAGCAAGGAGGTTCCACATAGGCCGGAAGGAAGCAGACGAGTTCGCGTGCGAAAGCCAGAGGAAGGCGGCTAAGGCGGCACAGGAGGGTGTCTTCGAGGCGGAGAAGGTCAGCGTGGAGATTGGTCGAGAGGGGGGCGAGAAGGTCAGGTTCTCCACTGATGAATGCATTCGGGGGGACACCACAGTGGAGAAGCTCGCGAAGCTGAAGCCCGCCTTCATGCCGAACGGCGTTCTGACAGCAGGGAACTCATCCCAGCTGAGTGACGGAGCCGCTGCTGTGGTGGTTGCATCTGAAGATGCGGCCGACAGGCTCGGAGTCAGACCCATGGCGAGGATACTCGCATACGGCACCGGGGGCCTGGAACCAGGGAGGGTGATGGAGGCCCCGATTCCCACGACCAGGGCGCTCCTGAAGCGAGCGAAGATGTCAGTGGACGACATAGACCTGTTCGAGCACAACGAAGCCTACTCGACGGCGTCGATCGCAGTAAGGAGAGCACTCAACGTGGACGAGGCGAGATTCAACGTCTGGGGGGGCGCGGTTGCCCTGGGGCACCCCATAGGGTGCAGCGGTGCAAGGGTCCTTGCGACCCTCATTTACGGCCTCAGGAGGACAGGGAAAAAGACAGGGCTGGCTACCCTCTGTCTCGGTGGCGGGAACGCGGTCTCTATGATTGTCCGGGTGTGAGCTCGCGGAGCTTTCGACGGAGCACCTTCCCGATCAGCGTCTTGGGGAGCTCGTCGACGAACTCGACCTTTCGTGGAGCCTTGAACTTCGCGATCCTGCTCTGACAGAAGTCTATCACTTCCTGCTCGGTAAGCTTCTTCGAGGGGTCCTTCAGCACGACGAACGCCTTCACTACTTCCCCGCTGAACTCGTCGTGCATACCGACGACCCCGGCCTCCTTGATGTCGGGGTGCTCGAAGAGCAGGTCCTCGACCTCTCTGGGGTAGACCTTGAAGCCTCCCACGTTGATCATGTCCTTCTTCCTGTCGACGATGTAGAAGTAGCCCTCCTCGTCCATCTTGGCGATGTCCCCCGTTAGGAACCAGCCGTCCTCCAGGACCGCCTCTGTCTCGGACTTCTGGTTCCAGTAACCCCTCATGACCTGAGGCCCCTTGACGGCGAGCTCTCCAACCTCTCCCACGGAGAGGGTCTTGTACCTGTTCTCCAGGTCGACGACCTTAGCGTCCGTGTCGCTGAAAGGAGGCCCGATGGAGCCGTCCTTCACGACCCCCCCTATCAGAGGATTGACGTGGGTGACTGGGCTAGTCTCGGAGAGGCCATACCCCTCGACGAGGTTCCCGCCAGTAAGCTCCATGAACTTCTTCCTGACCGCGGGAGGGAGCGCTGAGCCCCCCGACATGCAGGCGCGGACAGTGTGCAGCTTGAAGTCCTTCGCGTTTGGCTTGCTGTTGATAGCTATGTACATGGCCGGAGCTCCGGAGAACAGGGTCACCTTCATGTCGCGGATCGTATTTGCCACCTCCTCCACGTGGAAGCTTGGGAGCAGGACCAGGGCTGCGCCTGCAGAGATGGGCATGTTCATGGTAACCGTCAGACCGTAGATGTGATAAAGCGGCAGAGCGCAGAGGGATACGTCCTTTTCCGTGACTGGGAAGAGACGGGCGCCGTACACAGCGTTCGAGACCAGGTTATAGTGGGTGAGCATTGCTCCCTTGGCGACCCCGGTTGTTCCTCCTGTGTATTGCAGGAGGGCCACGTCGTTGAACGGGTCCACGGCCGCTGGAGCTTCCATGGGAGCATTCGACCTTACCAGCCCGACAAAATCATCGGTGTCGGGGCGCGGCAGATCCTTGATACCGACGAGGCCTGCCAGGCGCTTCTTCAGCGGAGGGAGGTAGTCCGTCAAGCTGGTCGTTATCACATGTCGGAGTGTCAGCCTTCCCCTGCACCCCTCCAAGCTCTTGTAGAGGTCGAGGCCTTTTGCAACCGTCCTGGCCGCGACCACAATTTCGGCCCCTGAGTCCCTCAGCTGATACTCCAGCTCCCTTTCCTTGTACACCGGGTTGCACATCACCACAATCCCCCCCGCTTTCAGTATCCCGAAGAACGCAAAGACGAGCTGGGGGATGTTGGGCATGAAGATGGCCACCCTGTCCCCTTTCTTCATCCCTAGGGACACGAGAGCCGATGCAAAACGGGACGAAATCTCGTCGGTCTCGGAGTAGGTGAAGTTGCGTCCCTGATAGTGGACGCAGAGGTTGTTGGGATGGAGTTTGGCCGAATCTGCAAGAAGGGAGTAAAGGGGCCTCCTCTCAGGAGGTGGGACGGTGTACCGCCCGTCCAGCTTGACTTTCAGCCATGGTCGCTCCACGAGCTGCTGCAAGCGCGCACCTCATGCAAGGAACTTCCCTTAAGGGTATCTCCGACAGCGAATTGTTCGGGACCCTAGGCTTAAGTATTTACGGGCAGTATTCTGAATCGAAGCGAGATGTCCCAGGCCCCGGAGAAGTACCTCGTCTTGTGTGTCGACAGAGACGACGACCTTGGGGCGAAGGCGAAGGTTGAGTCGCCGGTCGTAGGGAGGGACGCAGCGCTTTCGGCTGCCACGAAGCTCGCGCTCGCCGACCCGGAGGAGGCCGACGCCAACGCTATTTTCGCCGCGGTGAGGAAATGTGACGAACTGGCAAGGTCCAAAACCCCCTGCGAGGTTGCAGTCGTCTGCGGGGAGACCAACAGGGGGTTCGAGGCAGACCGGAGGCTCGGAAGACAGGTGGCGAAGGTTCTGGCAGGGTCTGATTTCTCGGGCGTGATCCTTGTTTCGGACGGAGCGGAGGATGAGCAGGTGATGCCGATTATCCAGAGCTTGAAGCCGATCGTGTCTGTTCAGAGGATTGCCGTCAAGCACAGCCAGACTGTCGAAGAGACCTACGAGGTCCTCGGACGATACCTCAGGATGCTCATATTCGACCCCCACTACTCGAGATATTTCCTCGGGGTGCCTGGGCTGATCTTCATCCTCGCAGGGATCTTCATAATAGCGGGAAAGGTGTTCGAAGCCGAGCTCGCAACCCTGCTCATCCTTGGTGGTGCGTTCCTCGTCAGAGGGTTCGGTATCGATAGGACCGTGGCAGGGCTGCTACAGAGAGGGCCCACCGGGTACATCCGGCTCTTCTCCATGATGGCGGCACTGCTCGTGGCACTGGCGGGAATACTCACAGGCTACAATCTGATGATGACAGACACCAAGGGGGTCAGCGCGGTCCTGGCCAACCCCTCAGGCCTGCTGGTCTACGGTGCGCAGTTGACAGGGTACTTCATCGGAGGCGGCCTGACGCTTGTCTGGGGAGGGGTGGCGATCTATGCCACCGGAGCTCTTCTCTCGCACCTTGCCAGGGACAGCATCAGGTGGCGGAGGGACGGCTTCGTTCTCGTGATGCTTGGGATCCTCTACTTCCCCCTCAGGACCTTCTCCGACTTCCTCGTCAGCGGAACAGCAGAATCGACCTTCCTGCTGATTTCCTACGTCCTCATCGGGTTGGCTGCAATCTTCGCGCTCACCACGACCATTTATCCACGTGTCCGCACCAGGGCGACGGCCGAAAACGAGTAGCCCATGCTAGAGTCAGTTCTCAGGTACCTCGGCGTCTACAGATTGTACGAAGGGAGGCTGAAGGCGCAGGTTCAGGGGGAGGAAATACCGAGCCATATTGGCATCATCCTAGACGGGAACAGAAGATGGGCCCAGTTCCAGGGCGTGGCCCAGGGGCTGGGGCACGAGGAGGGCGCAAACAGGGCCGAGGAGCTGTTGGATTGGTGCCACGAACTGGGAATCAAGACGGTCACCCTCTATGTTCTTTCGACTGAGAACCTGGACAGGACACCCGAGGAACTGAGCACCCTCTTCGAGCTGATCGATGCAAGACTCAGGAGACTCCTCAACGACGAGCGGATCGTGAGGTACAACGTCAACGTAAGAGCCATCGGGCATCTTGACCTCCTTCCCAAATCTATTGTCGACCTCCTGGCCGCGATTGAAAAGAAGACCGCCGCGTACAGCGAGCACTACCTGAACATCGCAGTCGCCTACGGGGGGCGCGCGGAGATTACGGACGTGGTCCGGTCGGTTGCCCAGGACGCGCGGAGCGGGAGGCTGAACCCCGATTCCATAACCCAAGACACCGTCTCCAAGAGACTGTACACAGCCTACCTCCCGAATCAGGAGCCTGACCTCATAATCAGGACCTCGGGGGAGGAAAGGATGAGCGGTTTCCTCCTGTGGCAGGGCGCATACTCGGAGCTGGTGTTTGTAGACGTGTTTTGGCCTGCGTTCAGATTCATAGACCTTCTCAGGGCGATAAGGACCTATCAGAAACGCAGACGGCGATACGGCAGGTAAGAGAACAGATATAACAGAACCCGATGATGGGGAGACCGGATTGAAGATCGCCCTCGGGACGCTGAAGGAGAAAGGGGACGAATTGGCCGCGTTTCTAGAGCCCAGGGTGGGTGCCAAGCCGTCCTTGTCGGGAGACGCTATCGAGATTGAGGACGAGGGATTGAGGGAGGGGGTCCGGCCTCGACATGTGAAGACGTACATCAAGCGCTTTCTCTACATGAAGGGGGTAAGGAAGAACTACAGGGTCTTTGTCGCAGGCAAAGAGCTCACGATCCAGGAAATAGAGTTGGGGGAGGAGGAAGAGGAGGAGAAGAAGAAGCCGACGGAGAAGAAGCCCGAGGAAGTAGAGGCGGAGGTGCCGGCGGAGGAGCCTCAGCCCGCCGAGGAGGAAGAAGCGGAGGCGCCCAAGGAAGAGGCAGTCAAGGAGACGAAGCCGAAGGCGAAGAAGTCCGCGGCCAAGAAGCCGCGGGCGAAGAAGAAGAAATCGTCTGACTAGTCCTAGGAAGTCCGGGCCATCCTAGCCCTCCGGAGCCGTTTCTCACGAAGGAGCGCCCTGAGGTAGTTTCTGCACTCTCTGAGGTTCTTGAGCGCCTGTGAGAAGTCCCCTAGGGCAAAGTCGTCCGACCCTTTCCTGAGGCTTTTTGCAGCGAACTGGAGGGCCTGCCTCTCGTCAGGAACCGAGTAGGACTTCAGTCTGATGAAACGGCCTGGGTTCTCCTCGTCTAGGTCGAATTTGATGAAGGCAATGCTCTTTTCGACCTTGAGGTATGCCGTCCAAACTGAACGGAGCTGCGCTTCCGAGGGCTCGCCCTTGACGGAGCGCGCAGACTCTTCGAGCCGGCGGCCTGCGTCTGCGAGGTCCGAGGCAGTCTCACTTCTCCAATCACTCACGGCCGCGCTCCACTTTCCGAGCTATTAGACAAGAACCCCGATTTCTGCTCGCAGAGATTTATAACCAACATGCGAACGGCCGCCAAGAGTTGCCCAAGAGAGAGGAGCAGAAGATAGGCGGCGCCTGTTACGTGGGGCTAGAATCGCTGGAAGACCTTGGCAGGCTTTCCTGCGCGCTCGAGCGGGCACCTTTCCCGCTCTTCGCCTTCAAACAGGGGAAGCTGACGAGAATAGCAGCACAGGCTGACCTGTTCATGGGGACCCCGATCTTCTATTACTTCGACAACGGCCAGGTGGACGAGTTCCTGGCCTACAGGATAACCGGAGAGGGTGAGGAGGTTCAACTTGTCAGCTCGGCCAGCAATGCGTCTTACCTGTACGCCCCAGTGATCAGGGTCCAGAAGATGCCGAAGACCTTGGACGAGAAGAACGGCTTCCAGGACAAATTCATGTCGATAGAGGTCGAAAACATCCCCAGTTTGGTGAAGGTGGGCGCCTACAAGACCCTCTTCGAGGAGCCGCCTCTCCCGCTTTTTGCGTTCAAGGACGCCGAGGGGTGGGTGGTAGGTACCTTTGCCCGGATTGACGACTACGAAGAGGCTTCGATCTTCTTCTACACGAGGGTCAAGGAGGAGCCATCGGGATTCTTGAGGTACTCATATGACAAGATAACCGAGACTACCTACGTAAAGAGGACCGACGAACCTGGATTTCACTACATAAAGGTCGTAAAGCTGACCGCGCCCCACCCTCTAGTCGAGTTCTAGGCAGACCCCCGGATGTACTCCTCGGCCTCGGATAGGGTCGCCTTCGAATTGTCGTAGGAGGCTTTTTCCAGGGCTTCCTCGTATGGGAACCAGCCGAAGCCCTGGTGCTCGAAGGAGATTTTCACGTCGTCCTCCCCAGTAACTGCAAGGCGGTAGACCACCTGCTTGTGTATGTTCTTGCCATCCCGCCGATAGAAGTATTCAATGACCTTCCTGAACCCAGGGACGACTGTGAGGTCCGTGAGGCCAGTCTCCTCCTCCACCTCGCGCATGACGGTCTGAAGCTCACTTTCCCCCTTTTCCACCCCGCCCTTGGGAAAATCCCAGCGTCCGCCATTCTGCAAAAGAAGGTACAGGCGGCCGTTCTTGGTCTCCCTGTAAAGCACGGCCCCCGCGGACCTCTCTTCCATGTCTGCGTCGGCTCAGACGACGATTATTAGCATTCTCTCGCGGAACGAACAAACCGTTTTAACGGCCGTCCATTTGGGCGGAAGAATCAGGCTTGTCGAAGATCAAGGTTGCCGTGGCAGGGGTGGGCAATTGTGCCTCCGCCCTGGTGCAGGGGCTTCAGCACTATTCGAAGAAAGGTCCCGACGTCGGGCTGACCTACTGGGACGTCGGGGGCTACACGCCGAAGGATATTGAATTCGTCGCCGCCTTCGATGTCAACTCGAAAAAGGTGGGCAAGGACCTCTCTCAGGCCATATTCCAGCATCCCAACAATACCGTGAAGATTACGGACGTGCCGAAGCTCGACGTGAGGGTGAACAAGGGTCCCGTCCTCGACGGGATAGGCAAGTATCTCAAGCAGGTGGTGACCGTCTCCAACAGTCCGGAGGCGGACGTAGCGAAGGAGTTGAAAGACACGGGGGCCGAGATTCTGGTGAATTATCTTCCAGTGGGAAGCACAGCAGCTTCGGGGGCGTATGCCGAGGCCGCGCTGAAGGCAGGAGTCGCCTTTGTCAACGCCATCCCGGTGTTTATCGCCTCGGAGAAGGGGTGGGCGCAGCGGTTTTCGGATGCCGGGCTCCCCGTAGCGGGCGACGATGTCATGAGCCAGGTGGGGGCGACGGTACTTCACAAAACACTCGTGAAGATGGCGGTCGACAGGGGGGTAAAGGTCGACGAAACGTACCAGCTCAACATCGGCGGGGACACGGACTTCCTCAACATGCTAGAGGAGAGCAGGTTGAAGGACAAGAGAGAGAGCAAGACCAGCGCGGTTCGGGCGATGTCCCCCTACGAGGTGCCGACGAGAATCGGGCCCAGCGACTATGTCCCATTCCTCGACAACGACAAGGTCTGCTACATTTGGCTCAAGGGCCGATACTTCGGCGGCACTGTGGTCAGGGTCGACGTGAAGCTCCACGTCGTCGACGCCTACGACAGCGGGGGGGTTATGGTCGACGCCATCCGCGGGATGCGCCTGGCACTCGACAGGGGACTGTCAGGGCAGATGGAGAGCCTCTCGGCGTTCTGCTTCAAGCATCCGCCTGTGCAGATGCCCTACCCAGCGGCCAAAGCCGCATTCGAGGAATTCACTTCTGGGAAGCGGGAACGCTAGGCCCTGCCATCCTCCACAGGTAGAAGGCCGTGGCCAGGAGAACCAGCAGGACTATGCCTATGGGTATCACGTACCGGGTGGTAATATCCTCCGCGATGCCTATTCCGCTCTTGGAGGGGAGCACCCCGCTAATGGTGACGCCGCTGTAGGTGAAGGTCAGCTTAGCCTTGTCGAAGGGAATCAGGATCCCCGAGCTGGCGACAGCGGATGCGCTCGCATTATAGACCCCGTGTGGTGCGATGGTCCCGGGCGACACCGTGAGGACTCCCGAGGAAACCTGTGCATTCTGAAGGTTGGAGAGCCCCAGCCCCGCAGGGACGGGCAGTGTGAAGAGGACGTTCGAGACAGAGACCCCCGAGGGGTTGGTTATCACGATGTTGATGGTGAAGGTCTTCCCCTCCTCCGGGGCCGCAGGGTACGTGGAAATTGACACCCCCAGGGGCTGGTAGAGCACCACTCTGGAGGCCGCCCCCTGGATCGAATACGAGACCCCTCCGAAGACTAGCGACGCAGATGCCAAGCTTGCGCTCTGGTTCCCTGTGACCTGCAGCGCGGACACTCCGTAGGAGAACGAGGTGTTCCCTCCAGCGGCTACGGAACTGACGGTCTTCGAGAGGAGAGCCGTCTTTGAGAGAGTATCGAAGCCATCGATGGTGGTGCCCAATGTGACGTTGTAGAAGGGCAGCGGTCCGGAGTTCGTCAAAGACACTTCGACGGATGAGTTCATGCCTCCAAACAGCAGGGCCGGGGAGAAGGCCTTCGAAAGAACAAGACCACTCGGGATTGCGACAGGGTTGGACTCACCGGCGATACTACCGATGCTGGTGGTGCCGGCGAACTCGATGGGCGTAAGGAAGTAGTTCGCGGGGGCGGTCAGATTGTATTTCATGTACGAGGTCAACGCAGAGGATGAGTTGATCACCGGGTAGGTGATGACGAGCTGGTCCCCCGCACAGCTGATTCCCTTTCCACTCACGGCCCCGCAACCCAGGCCGCTGGGAAGGTTCGCTGTCGCTGTGAACGACGTGACGTTCGTCGGCCCCACATTCGCCGAGGTGAATTTGAGCGTCAGGTTCATCTCTTGGTTAGACAGTGTTGCAAGCTGTGCACTCACCACAAGGGACGGGCGGCCGATCTTCATCGACGTGTGCGAGAAGACGTCAGAGATTGAATTCGTCGTGGCGTTTAGGGTGCTGCCACTCG
>Ga0187766_10001497_pt1 | contig 13698 bp, 15 predicted proteins | sample 0216_QUI02_MP05__4_FD_132971 | JGI IMG/M metagenome (GOLD analysis project Ga0187766, IMG submission 132971) | Tropical peat soil microbial communities from peatlands in Department of Meta, Colombia - 0216_QUI02_MP05_20_MG | ecosystem: Environmental > Terrestrial > Soil > Wetlands > Peat ... | reverse complement strand
GGCAGGTCGGAAGATGGCGGCGTTTGGCACTAGCCGTAGAGGCGTCGCCTGAGTTCGCGCAAGGCGGGCAGGTGGGTGCGTTTGTTCAGCGATTCGATGTCGTCGATGAGTTCGGCGATGCGGGGTGATTCGGCGAGTTCTTCGGGGGCGATCTGCTCGGCTTTGACCAGGTAGTAGTTCTCCGGCGACGAAGGCACGCCGGGACATGCCGCCATGAAGCCCTGACCACCAAAGCTCGTCCCGTCCTGCACCCATTGCGGCTGCGTCATTTCCGTCATTGCAGAATCTCCTCCCCCAGCGCCTTGCTCACCTTCTCTGCGATTTCCTTGGCGTTGCCCCTGACTTTGATGTGTGGCCCAACGGATATCACGATGTCCGCATACGCCTCGCTTGATAGGCCGCCGGCTCGCACTGGCATCACGGACACGACGTAGCTGGGGGCGATGTAGACCATGGATCCAGTGTCTCTTATGAGTTCCAGCATTAGCGCACCTCTCTCTTGTGGTTGTGTCGGTAACGGCAATCCCCACCCCTACCCGAGGTTGTCCCGGGTCTCGTAGAAATTGAGGTGGCGGTCCCCCGCTCGTGACCTGCCCTGTGGTAGGTGTCGGACGTCCGCCAAGACACACCAACAAGAGAAGGGGACCGTCATGAAGAAGAGTAGCCAGAACAAGTCCGTGGACGCGACCGCGTTTCCGGAGCAGCGCCACGGCCGGGTGCCCGCCGACGCACAGCGGTGATGTTCTGGTCAGTGCGCCTAAATGCGCCAGTGGGGTTGGACGCGGTTGATGTCGAGCACGCGGGAACCGGGTTTGCCCGGCGCGATCACAGCATGGCCAAGGATGGCTTTGATGATGGCCTGCTGGCGGTCCAGACCAAGGCCCGGCCATTGTTCGCGCAGGATGCCGCCGGTGCCAGCCAGCTCGTAGACCGCGGTGGTGTCGGTGGTCGCGGCGATGTCCCGGCGGTTCTGGGCGATGCGTGCGGTGATCGGGTCGCGGGCGGCGATCCACTCCCGCGCGCTGATCGCACCCTCGCCATACAGCCCGGCCAGCTCATCCAGGCGAGCTTGGTCCTTCTCGACCTGCGCGGCCAACGCAGCGACATCACGATCGTTGCTGGTTCTGCCGGCTAGTGCTTCGGCGAGGTGCGGGGAATCCAGCCGGGTCAGCACCGCATCGGTCAACAATTGCTCGACCGGCTCAGCGACCACCGTCAACCGGCCACACCCGCGATGATCAGGGCCTTTCAGACACACGTAGCGGCGCACCCGATTGTCCGGATTGACATGGCGCGCTTGAGAAAACAACCGATTGCCGCACCGCCCACAATGCAACATGCCCGAGAGCAAATAGGTGCGCGCCGCCCTCGTCTTGGTCACCGCACGCGATGCCATGCGCGCCAGCACCCGATCGCGCTCGGCCGGGGTGATGATCGCTGGCCACTTGGCCGGGCCGATCACCTGCCCGCGATGCTCACGCAACCCCGCGATACGACCCGAGCACAGGATTTGGCGCACCGCCGGGGTGTGCCATGACGTCGCCACGGCCGGGGCGATGCCGGACTCGTTGAGCCAAACGGTCAGAGACTTGACCGATTGGCCCGCCAGGTATCGGTCCACCAGCTCACGTACCACCGCCGCTTCGCTTTCGCGAATGGTGATTTTGTCGTCCTCGTAGCCGAACGGGCCCACCGACCCATGCGGCAACCCGTGTTCGGCGTTCTGCAACAACTTGCGCCGTATCCGCGCCGACTTGCGCCCAGACTCCTTGGCAGCAAACGCGGCGAAGATGCGCGCCATAAACAGCCCGTCATCGTTGCCCAAATCGATGTCGGCGGTCACCGTGGCCACCTGCGACACCCCGACCCGCTCACAGAGCGCGACGAACTCCTCCAACTCCACCTGCCGGCGATGCAACCGGTCCAGGTTGTAGACGATCACCGCATCCCGAGCACCAGACTCCAACTCGGCCAGCATCCGGGCGTACTGCCGGCGCGGCTTACCCGAGAACGCCGACACATCGTTATCGACATACTCCGCGCCTACCGGCCAGCCCCGATCGGCGGCCAGCTTGCGGCAATCCTCCACTTGCCGTTGCACCCCAAGCGATTTCCCCTCCACATCCGCTGAGATCCGGGCATAAATCGCCGCCGACCGCACAACCTGACGCGCCGGTTTCTTCGCCATCATGAGGGTAGTTTAGCAACACCTCACTTTCTCAAGATCGTTGTGTCGCTGGGTGACACCGACGCCGACCGGGAACGCGCCGACACGGGCGTACGGCAGCTGCTGGCGTTTTACGGGTCGACCCCGGCGTATCGGCCGGTGCTGGCCGCGCACGGCTGGGAGGATCTGCAGCCCGAACTCAACACGCGGTCCAAGCAGGGCCGCTGGCAGGAGAGGGGTGGGCTGATCGACGACGAGATGCTGCACACCTTCGCCGCCTGCGGCACGCCTGCCGAGATCGCGGCGCACATCCGCGACCGCGTCGACGACATCTCCGACACCATTTGCCTGTACCAGCCGGCACCCATTGGGCTGCGCACGTTGGCCGCGATGATCGACGAGCTACGCCGAGAGGGCTAGAAGCCCGCATCGCGCTGGGGCCGTCCCGCCACCACCTGACGAACCAGCAGCCACACCAGCACCGCCGAACGCTCACCACACAATTCCACAACGTGATAGCGGATGCGATATCGCATTCAAAGACCGCGTTGCCACAAGGTGTCCCCGTAAAGCCCGGTGTTCGCATCACGGCGTCAGCAAACATATCGGGACGTCGCAACGCTGGCTAGCTTGCGACCGCGTGATCATCACCGACCGGCGCTTGGCTGCCGATACGAGACCGCATCCGCGAATCCTCTCAATGGGCAGCATGATTGGCACCCCCGCGCTGGTGGTCGGCCCAGCCGCTGACAACCGCCAGTCCACCCGAACTCGCCGTGCCGTGAGCAGCGAGCGGCCTATTCTGGAAGTCGCACCTACCGCTATGGCCAGGGAGCTTCCGCAATGACCGATGACGAGTTGGTTGATGTGGTGATCATCGGTGCCGGGATATCAGGGATCGGCGCCGCCTACCGCATCCGTGAGCGCAACCCGCGGCTGCGCTTCACGATCCTGGAACGGCGTGAGCACCTCGGCGGCACCTGGGACCTGTTCCGCTATCCGGGGGTGCGGTCCGACAGCGACATCTTCACGCTGTGTTTCCCGTGGGAGCCGTGGACCCGACCGGAGATGATCGTCGACGGCGAGCACATCTGGCAATACCTGGCCGACAGCGCGCGTAAGCACCACATCGACGAGCACATCCGGTTCAACACCTACGTGCGGTCGGCCGACTGGTACTCGAGCACCGACACCTGGACGGTGCGCGCCGAACATGATGGCGCCGACCAGACCTACCGGTGTCGGTTCGTGTTCTTCGGCACCGGCTACTACGACTACGACAACCCCTACAACCCGACATTTCCCGGGATCGAGACCTTCACCGGCGAGGTGGTGCATCCGCAGCACTGGCCGGAGTCACTCGACTGCGCCGGCAAACGGTTCGTGGTGATCGGCAGCGGCGCGACCGCGGTCAGCCTGATCCCGACACTGGCCGCTCGTGCCGGGCATGTGACCATGCTGCAACGCACGCCGTCCTACATGATCTCCGCCCCGCAGGTCGAGCCGACGGCAGTCGCGCTGCGAAATCTGTTGCCGCTGAAGGTGGCTCACTGGATCGTCCGCTGGCGTAATGCGCTCGTCGGTATGCTGCTGTGGGGGGTGTCGCGGCGGGCACCGGAGTTGACGAAGCGCCGGCTGCGGCGTATCGCCGAGCAAAACCTGCCGGACGGCTACGACATCGATACCCACTTCACACCGCCGTACAACCCGTGGGATCAACGGCTGTGCTTCCTGGTGGGCGCCGACCTGTACAAGGCGATCAGCGTGGGCAGCGTCGACGTCGTCACCGACCATATCGACCACATGGATGCCACCGGCATCGTGTGCAAGTCCGGGCGGCACCTCGACGCCGACGTGATCGTCACCGCCACCGGACTGCAGCTGCAAGCGCTGGGCGGCATCACCGTCAGCCTCGACGGCGAAAAGATCAACCCGCACGACCGTTTCCTATACCGGCGACACATGCTCGACGACGTGCCCAACGCGGCCTGGTGCGTGGGTTACACCAACGCATCCTGGACGCTGGGCGCGGACATGACCGCGCGATCGGTCGCAAAGTTGTTGGGGTACATGAACCTTCACGGCTACACCCACGCCTATCCGCACCTCGCCGACACCGACATGCCCGAGCAGTCGGTGTTCAACCTGCAGGCCGGATACGTGCTGCGCGCCCCGGACGTGTTGCCGAAGTCCGGCACCCGCCGCCCCTGGGTGATCAGCCACGACTTCCTGCGTGACGTGCTCGACCACCGGTTGCGACCGATCGACGACCAGATGGTGTTCGGCCGCGTGAACGCCGACCAGGCGCGACCCGCCTAAGTTACGGCGCCACGGTCAACCAGTCTTTGAAACCCGACGGGTCGTGGCGGCCCAGCACGCCGTGCTCGTAAAGCCCCCAGCCCTCTACCGGAGGCCCGTCGCCGTCGCGGCACAGCGCGCGGCCCACATGGTCGATGACACCGAAGCCCGAACGCGCGATGATCGCCGGATCGGTCATGTCGTAAGTCAGCCGCTCGGTGAACTTCTCGCCCTTCCACATGCCGTGCAGCCAATCGGAATCGCCGCCGTAGCCGCCGCCGACGTGGATGGGCACCGGCAGCCTGGATTCCACGTCGAAGTGCACTGGTGTGCCGTCGGCGGTGGTGGCCTCGATCCTCGCCCCGGTCGGGATGCGGGTGCCGGAACGGTAGTGGGTTGTGACGCGCGGCCAGCCCAGCTGTTCGACACGGCCGTCGCGCCAGACCCGGGTGCAGTCATTGAGCGAGCGGAATCCGTTGGGTGCTTCTTGGATGATCAGCACAACGGCGAAGTCCTCGAACGCCATCGGCATGTAGAGCCACCACATGCCCTCGAACGGCGGATCAGGGGCCCGTCCTGCCGGTTCGGGTTCGCCGATCGGTCGGATGCCCCATGACCGGTCGCGGCTGCCGAGCCAGGTCGCGGGGTCGACGGGGATCTCCTCACCGTCGATCGCGATCCGCCCGCTCCAAGTGCCGAGCTGGGCGAACCGCTGCGCGTCCAGCGTGATCCGGTTGCCGGACCGCAGCACATGCGGCTGCTCCTGGACGACGTCGAACAGCCCTTCCCAGGTCAGGTCGACCGCGATGCCCTCGGCCTCCTCAAGGATCATTCGCAGTTTGTGCAGCGGCTCGATCACGTCGATCCGGTAGCCGCCGACGTGCTGGTGCAGCCGTTCTTGGTCGATGGCATCCGACAGGTGCACCGCCGTCTGTGTGTCGCCGCGCCTGATCAGGACGAACGCGTCCTTCACGCCGAGGTTGGGGTAATAGCCGATGCCGGTGATGAGGAAGATGTCGCCGGTGCGGTCGTGGGCGTTCAAGTACGAGCGGTCGTAGAAGTTGCGGTCGGAGGACCCCGGCCACGTGATCGGCTGCGGGAGCTGATGTACCGGGAACTCGTCGAGCGGTCCGAGCATTAGCGATCCTCTCCGATAAGGCGTTTCAGCAACGCGGCATGGTAGAAGAGCGATTCGACGTCGTCGGGTTTCTGCACCTCGCCGAAGTGGACCCTCCGGGCACCGGTGCGCATGAATACGCACGCCCACATCACCGCGGAATACACATAAAACCAGTGCAGGTCACCAAGTTCCACACCGGTGAGCCGGCGGTAGGTGGCGCGGACGTCGTCTTCGCGCAGCACATCAGGCATTCCCGGCAGCGTCGCTAGACCGGCGAGCTCTTGAAAGACCATGTGCGCGAAGATCATCCACGCGACGTCGAGTTCACGCGGCCCCAGCGTCACCATCTCCCAGTCCAGCACCGCGACTGGCCGAAAGTCACGGTAGAGCACGTTGCCCACCCGGGCGTCGCCCCACAGCAGCACCGGCTCGCCGCCCTCCATCTCGTGCGGCCAGTGGGCGTCAAGCCAGTCGAAGGTCCGTTCCAGCAGCGGCGAGCGGCCGATATCCGGCACCGCGAAGTCGTACCAAGACCGCACCCAGGCGAAGTGCCGCCGTAGCGCGGTGTCGCCGGACTGACCAGTGGACAAGAACGCAAACGTCTTCTCCGCGTTGGGAATCGAGTGCAGCTTGGCCAGCACCTCGACGGCGGAATCTTGGAGCTCGTGCTGGCGATCGGCAGGCGCATCGGCGAACCAGTTGTTACCGAACGTGTACGGCATCACATCGGGCGGCACCACGCCCTCGACATAGTCCATCAGGAAGAAGGGCTTCCCGAGCACGTCGCCGGTGGTCTCGATCCAGCGCACCGGCGGGACAGGAACATCGGTGAGCTCACCGACCAGCCGCATCACCTCGAATTGGTGATCAAGGTGATACGACGGGAACACCGGCACATCCTCGGCGGTGGGCGCGACCCGTGCCACCAGCTTCTGCTCTTGCGCCTTTCCGTCCTGCTGCCAGCGCGCGGTCAAGATGATGGTTTCCGACGACATTCCCGTGGAGTCCACGCCGCTGTGCACGGTCACCTCCGGCGTTGCCCCGCCGGGCAGCACGGTGGACAGCCATCGTGACATCACCGCCGGCAGGGTGGTGACGTCGCGGCTGGAGCGTTGGAGTCGGCCGACTTCTTCGACGGCCGGTTCAGTGGCCACAAGCGCCTCCTTCATGAGGCAATTACGATACGGTAGGTAGCGTTATGAAAGCAGACTCGTCTTCGGTTGACAAGGCCCCTGGCGCGGGACGCCCCCGGGACCCGCGTATCGACGCTGCCATACTGTCGGCGACCGCGGAACTGCTTGTGGAAATTGGCTATTCGAACCTCACCCTGGCCGCCGTCGCCGAACACGCCGGAACGACGAAGTCCGCGCTGTACCGCCGGTGGTCAAGCAAGGCCGAGCTGGTGCACGAGGCGGCGTTTCCAGCGGCGCCCACGGCGCTGGTGGCTCCAGCGGGCAACGTAGCCGCGGATGTCCGGGCGATGATCGCGGCCACCCGAGACGTGTTCACCAGCCCAGTCGTGCGCGCGGCATTGCCCGGCCTGGTGGCCGACATGGCCGCCGACGCGGAACTCAACACCCGGGTGATGTCGCGGTTTGCGGATCTGTTCGCTGCGGTGCGGCTGCGGTTTAGGGAGGCCGTCGACCGTGGCGAGGCACATCCCGATGTCGAACCGGACCGGTTGATCGAGTTGATCGGGGGAGCGACGATGCTGCGGCTGCTGCTGCGCCCGGACGAGGAGCTCGACGAGGCGTGGGTGGATCAGACCACCGCCATCGTCGTGCACGGTGTCAAAGTAGGGTCGGACCGATGACGCGACGACTTGACGGCCGGACCGCGATCGTCACCGGTGCTAGCCGCGGATTGGGCCGGGCGATTGCGTTGGCGCTGGCGGCGAAAGGCGCGGCAGTGGCCGTCGTTGGGCGTACCGAACAAGTGTGGGACGATCGGCTGCCCGGCACTATCGGTGAGACGGTCGCCGACATTGAGACAGCCGGCGGCCGGGCGGTGGCGGTGCGGGCCGACCTGACCGTCCGCGACGATGTTGACCGGCTGGTCCGCGAGGCCCGAGAAGCGCTGGGCCCCATCACGATTCTGGTCAACAACGCGGCGTTCACCGCACCCGGTCGCCCGCCCAAACCCGGTGCCGACACCCACGCCAAGCCGGCCAAGTCCGCACCCAGTGGAGGCAAGCCCGGCTGGCCGCCGCTGCTCGGCACCCCGCTGGCGGCATACCGTCGGCACTTCGAGATCACGGTGTTCGCCAGCTACGAGCTGATGCAGTTGGTGTGCCCTGACATGATCGACGCAGGCGGCGGCTCGATCATCAACATCACATCCGTCGCGTCCCGGCTGCCCGGCGACGGGCCCTACCCGGATCGCAGCGGCGGTACCCTGCCCGGCTACGGAGGATCCAAGGCCCGCACTCGAGCACCTGACTCAGTGCGCGGCGTTCGATTTTCAGGACCACAACGTTGCAGTGAACGCCCTGTCACCGTCCAAACCGATTCTCACACCAGGTCTTTCGTACTACGCACCCGAGTTCGACGACGTCGCCTCGGCGGACGAATTCGCGCGGGCCGCGGTTGGGCTAGCGCTCGTGGATGCCAACGTCGTCACCGGGCGCACGATCGGTCACCGGGAAGTTCTTGACGGCAGCTTCCGGCCCTACCGGCACACCGACGCTTCGGCAAGCTCCTAAGCCGGCTTGGTCGCCGTCACGGCGTTGATGATGACGGCATAAACCTTGTGCCATTGCGGGGACCGGAATCCTGCTAGCACCAGCAGACGCTCGGCACCGCGCTTGGTGCGGGCTTTACCTCTGCGGCTGGTGACCAGGGTCGGTGCCAGCCACCACGAGAACTGGTCGACGAGCACCAAGCGACCGCCGGGACGTAGCACTCGGGCGCACTCGGTGAGTCCGGCTTGCTGGTCGGACCAATGATCGAATGATGTGGTGCTGACGATCAGGTCGAACGTTCCGTCGGTGTAGGCGAGGTCCTCAGCCGACCCGAGTGAGAATGTCAACCGATCATCATTAGTGAAAGCGCTTGCAGTCCTTATCATTCGAGGCGCAGCGTCGATACCGCCAAGTTGTTCGGCATAAGGGTACCGGCGGGCCAGCACCCGGAGCAGATAACCAGTCCCGCATCCCACATCGAGCACCCGGTTAGGGGCGGCGACGGTAGCCACCGCGAGACTGGCGGTGCGGTCCGCTATCTCGTGGTGCAGCCGGCCCCGCCAGCCGCGGTCATACCGCGCGGCACGGTCGTTGAACGCGGCCACATCCCGGTACGGCGGCACAACGCCAGTGTGCCACGGAGACTTCTAGATCAGTGGCCCCTACTGCCAGTATTGGCCAACGGCGCAGCCCTTGCCGCTCAGTTTTCGTTGTCTTCGGGCGGGTCGGGGTCTCCGCGTAGGAGTTCATCGGGGTGGTGGGCGTGGTTGACCTCTGGTGGACCGGTGCCATCGGTCCAGCCGAGTCGCCCGTTGTCCATGACCTCGGTGCGAAGCTCGCCCCGGCTTGCCCTGCCGTGGTGTGAGCCGCAGCCGAAGAACACCTTGTCGGCATCGGTCCTGCCGTCGTTGGCCCAGTCTGGTGTGTGGTGGACCTCGCAGTGATACCCGGGTTCCAGACAGTTGGGATGGGTGCAACCGCGGTCGCGGGCGTAGCAGATGAGTCTCTGGTCGGCGGTGGCAATGCGCTTCTGACGACCCAGATACAGCGGTCGGCCGGTGTGGTCGTCGAATACCGCCAGGTAGTGGATCCCTTTGGCGGCCATGCGGATTAGATCCGGCATCGGCAACGCGGAGCCACCACCGGTGCGCGCGGGTGCGGGCATCGCGGTCGACTCGTCGGCCGCGGCGTGGGCGGCTTGGTTGAGTTCGGCCAGTGTGATGGTGGCGATCACGGTGACGGGGTGGCCGCGGTGCATGCCCAGCCCGCCAGAGGCGATGGCGGTTTCCAGGGCGAGTTTGAGCGCGTCGTGGCAGGGTTGGGCGGGTGTGCGGTCATCGCGTACCTCGGGATCTCGCTCCGCGCTGTCGGGTTGGTGGCGCCCGGGCCGAACGGCCGCTTCGATGGCTTCGAAGTACGCGCGGGTCTCGGGATCGAGCAATCCAAACAGTTGTGACATGCCGTCGGGTCCCTGCGGGCCTAGGCGCAGTCCGCGGCGCCGGGCCCGATCGGTTTCGTCGAAGTGACCGTCGGGGTTGAGGTAGTCGGCGATGCGGTGAGCCAGCTTGGTGACGACGCCGGCGTCGAGTTTGGTCGCATGCTCCACCAGCGTGCGCTCGGCCTCGGCTACGTCGGTGGGCGAGAGGCACGATGGCAGCAGATCGACCGCTCGGCACACTGCGCGGATGTGGTCCTCGCCGACCGTGCCGGCCTGCACCGCGGCCGGCAGCTCCGGCATTTCTGGGGGCACAGGCGGACCCGTCAGCGACCGCCGCGGCCGAATCCGCGCCGCGAGTCTGAAGCGACGGGTGATTTCTTTGGGGGTGATGCGCAGCCGCGCCCACAGCCTGTCGCGCAGCGCTGGCATCATCCCGGTTTCGTCTGGTGGGTCGGCGATCTCGCCGAAGAACCGATACATCAGCCCGCGGTTGGTGCGCTCTTGGGTTTCCAGCCGCTCGAACGTCGACGCGGAAGTCGTTGCCAACGACGTCCGACGAGGTGTCACGCAGCACGTCATGGGCGGCGTCGATCGCATCAAGAACAGCGCTGATCCGCTCCCGTGCCTCCTCGGCGCTTACCGGTGAACCCATACCTCACGCTATCGAACGCTTGTGCTAAAGCTGGCCGTCTCTGGTGAGTCCAAGCCCAGTCTGTGGATGAAAACCCGACTGTGGATAAACCAGCGTTCTACGGCTGGGGATCAGCTATGTTCGGGCAGTCGTGACACACGCCGCCAAAGGAATTTCCTAACTTCCGGGGCACAGTGCTTCGATCAGGCCATGGCCGATGACACCGAACTTCCTCGTGTGGTGAGCGCGAGCCGCAACATCGCGGCAGGAGCGGAACGGATCTTCGAGCTGATCGCCGATCCGTCGCAACGGCCGCGATGGGACGGCAACGACAACTTGGCGGAAGCTGAACCGGGACAGCGTGTCCGAAGCGTCGGCGATGTGTTCACCATGAGGCTCACCCAGGGCAGCATCCGCGAGAATCACGTCGTGGAGTTCGAGGAAGGCGGTCGCATCGCCTGGCTGCCGTCGGAACCGGGTCGGCGACCACCAGGGCACCTGTGGCGCTGGGAGCTCGAACCCGTGGAAGAAACCCATACCCGAGTTACGCACACATACGACTGGTCACAATTGACTGACGAGAAACGTCTCCCGCGCGCCCGCCGCACGACGGCAGACAAGCTTGAGGCATCTCTGGCCCGGCTCGCCGAGATCGCTGAAGGAGACTAACTGCGGCCCACCATGACTTCAGGAACCGTCCCGGGTTTGCTGTCGCCTCATGGTTGAGATTTCGCCGGCCGGGACGTCTGGGTTTCAGCGTAGTAGGTGGCTTCGTTCCTCGTTCCATTCCGACCGCGCCGGCATCAGAATCGACGACGAATTCAGAAGCGGTAGCGGAGCACTACAGTGCGATCAACCGGGATGCGCTCGCGCTTATGCGCCTCCAGGCGCGATGTCACCCGCACGATGAGCGGTGCTTGGCAACTTGAAGGGCTCGCCGGACACGCATTCCTTCGGCACGGCATCAAGGCGACGCCGTACCGAGTGTGTTAGTTCCGACATGGCGGCTGTGATTGGGGAACCTATCCCGCTTCCCCAATCACAACCTGAGCCATATCAGTGTGAAAAGAGGGCCGCCGTTGTGATCACTGCCCCGGCGGTCCCGGTGGTCCCGGAGGTCCTACTGGCCCAGGGGCGCCCGGTCCGCCCGGAGGTCCCGCCGGCCCAGGGGCGCCGGGTGGTCCCACTGCTCCTGGGGTGCCCGGTCCGCCAGGTGGTCCCGCTGGCCCAGGGGCGCCTGGGGGCCCTATTGCGCCTGGGGCGCCCGGTCCACCGGGTGGCCCTACGGGCTCCCGGGGCGCCGGGGGGTCCCACGGCTCCCGGGGCGCCTGGCGGCCCTATAGCTCCTGGGGCGCCGGGGGTTCCCACGGCGCCTGGGGGTTCCACTACTCCTGGGGCGCCGGGGGGTCCTATAGCTCCTGGGGCGCCGGGGGGTCCCACGGCGCCTGGCACGCCTGGCGGCCCTATTGCGCCTGGGACGCCCGGTCCACCGGGTGGCCCCACGGCCCCTGGTGCGCCTGGGGGTCCCTCTGGCCCTGGGAAGCCGATTGGCCCAATCGCTCCTTGAGGCCTCAGCGTTCCCGGTGGACCAGGCGACCCTGGAGGTCCAGGCGGCCCGGGCGGCCCGGGCGGCCCTGGAGATCCCGGTGGCTCTGGCGGCCCAGGTGGCGGCGGGTCAGCAGGCACGAAGCTAAACGCTGGCGCGTTGGCTCGCGTGCCCACATTGGTCGCTGCAGCGGCGGGTGCGACCCCCGCGGCAGTGACAACTCCGCCAACAGCGAGGGCACCCATACCTGTGCCGATCGCAGTTAGCGGATGGCGGTGTTTGTTGTTGTTACTTTTGGCGTCCATCATGTCGGTTTCCAATGTCGCCTGATCTGGACAGCGGTCAGGTTACCCCGCGAAGGTGAAACCAAACATGAAAAAAATCGCGCCGGAGTCGGCTGCCCACCGCGGTGGTCGCTGGCTCGACCTTGACACCACCGCAGTCAAGTCTCTGTGAGTCTACGGGCGGGTGGCGCTATTTGCTGGCGGCGCGGTCGGCCGACGTGCCAGTATGAGACGAGCCGTGCCGCAACGGCTGCAGGCAAGCGGTCGAGTGGTGTGTCGATGCCCGGTATTGACAAGCCGACGGGGCGGGTGGTCGCCCTGATCGTGCTTTTGATCCTCGTTGCTGCTGCCCTGCGCGGATATCTCCCCGCCAGCGAGCGAACGCCACACAAGGAGCCGACCGCGCATCCGGCGGCACTGGTGTTCGTTGTCGTGCTGCTCAGCGTGTCGCTTGCAATAGTCGCGATTTCAATCATTGCCCGGTTGCGGGATCCGCGGACGGTGGCCGCCAGTGCCGGGGCTCTGTCCGAAAGGCTCGGCGGCCGCGGCGGGCGACCGAGCTGGCGTGTGCTGCTGATCGGGCTCGGGGTGATCGTGGGTTGGCTGCTGATCGTGTTGCTGCTGGCCCGATGGGTCGCGCAGTACGGCATCGGCCAGCCGACGCAGGTACGGAGTATCCCGGCGCCCGGGAACGATACCGCCACGCCGCCCTCGCCCTCGCCACCGCCGCAGGGGCCCCGGAACACCGGCGGGGAGGTGGTCGGATACCTCGCCGCGAGCACGGTAACCTTGCTCCTGCTGCTCGTCACGGGAACGGTTATCGCAGCCCGCAAGCAGCGACGTATCCCCCAATCCGGCATAACCACCGACTATCCTGTCGAATCCCCTGCCCCCGCCGTGGGCTCGGAAACGCTCGTGCGAGCGGCGGAGCTGGGGCTGGCTGAGATCGGCAACCTGAGCCGCGAACCGCGGGAGGCGATCATCGCGTGCTACGCAGCGATGGAACGCAAACTCGCGCACGTTCCGGAAGCCATCCCCCAGGACTTCGACACCCCGACCGAGGTGCTGGTCCGAGCCGTCGAACACCATGCGCTGCATGCTGATAACGCCGCCCAGCTGGTGAACCTGTTCGAAGAGGCGCGGTTCAGTCCGCACGTGATGAACGAGGGACATCGCGAAGTCGCGGTACACGTGCTCCGGCTGGTCCTGGCCGAACTTCGGAGCATCGCATGAAAAAGCTTATGGCATCGGGCCTTTTCCTCGTCATCGGAGCCGAGCTGCTTGCGCTGCTCGTGCACGATCGCCGGTTCGTGCTATGGACGTCGGGTGCCGCGGTGGCTTTCGTGCTACTCGGTGTCCGCCGTTTCCTCGGACGCGACAGCGAACCCGCAGCCGAGCCGGACTCCAACCATCTGGGGGATTCGCTGCGCCGCTGGGTGTCTACAACCGAGACGTTGATCCGGCGATCGGAATCCACCCGAGCGGACTGGGACCGGCACCTGCGTCCGATGCTCGCGCGGCGCTTCGAAATCGC
>Ga0187766_10001494_pt1 | contig 13708 bp, 8 predicted proteins | sample 0216_QUI02_MP05__4_FD_132971 | JGI IMG/M metagenome (GOLD analysis project Ga0187766, IMG submission 132971) | Tropical peat soil microbial communities from peatlands in Department of Meta, Colombia - 0216_QUI02_MP05_20_MG | ecosystem: Environmental > Terrestrial > Soil > Wetlands > Peat ... | reverse complement strand
CGGTGGCGGCGGCGGCCGGCATCGGGGACCCCGTAGCCGCCTTCGACGAGGCTTGCTCCGCCCGCCTGGTGACTCCGGCAGTGCGCGTAGGCACCGGGGAGGTCGCCTTCTCCCATCCGCTAATCCGGGCAGCGATCTATGGCGACCTTCCGCTGGGGGGTCGCCGTCATCTGCATCTGGCCGTCGCCAGCCTCATGGCCGGCCCGGAGGTCCTTTCCCACCGGGTGGCGGCCACCCACGGTGCCGATGACGAGCTGGCCACCGAGCTGGCCGCCCTGGCGGACAGCGACATCGCTGCCGGTGAGCTGCCTAAGGCAGCTCAGCATCTGTTCTCCGCAGCCAGGCTTGCCTCGGACCCGGCTGCCAATGAGGACCGCCTGCTGAGGGCGGTCGAGCTCCTCCTTATCGCCGGGGACGCCAGCGCAACCGATCATATGGAGGCAGTACGCTCATGCCGTGATGGGCCGCACAAGCGCCTCATCCTGGGTGTACTGACAGCCACGACCGGACAGCTGAGCGAAGCGGTGGCCCAGCTGGAGCACCTAGCCAAGGACACCCAGCTGCGCCGTGGCACCGCCCTGTTCGGGCGGGTGGCGGCGGCGCTGGCTTTCCTTTGCAGCATGCAAGGACGTGGCCCCGAGGCCGTGGAATGGGCAAACCAGGCCCTTGTGGCCGCCGGGACCGACCCGACCACGAGCCTGACCGCGCGGCAGGTGCTCGCCACGGCGCTGGCCATGGCAGATCGCACCCCGGACGCGCTGGCCATGCTGGCCGCGTTGTCACCGGGCCGGATTAGCCCCGGCCCGTTTGAGCCGGAGCTGCTGACTACACGGGGGGCTCTCAAGGCCAGCATCGGGGACTACGCCGGCGCCAGCCAGGATCTGGAGGGGGTCCTGCGGTGGGTCCGCGCTGGCGCGCCACTGCGCAGCCTTCCCGACGCCTACGCAGCGCTGGCCCAGGCAGAGTACGGGCTGGGAGAATGGGACAATGCCGCGGCGCACGCCGAACTCGCGGTCTCACTCGCCCGTGACCTCGGTCATTTCTGGTTCCTGGCGCAAGCGCACAAGGTAGCCGTCGACATCTACTCAGCGCGCGGCGAGTGGGTGTTCGCCACTGAGCATGTCGCAGCCGCTCGGCAGGCCGCTCGCCACATCGACGTGCCGGGCCAGCTGGCCGCCGCCAGCGTGGCCGAGGCGACCCTAGCATGGGCGCAGGGCGACTGGCAGGCCGTGCTCGGCGCCTTGGTGCCGCTGCGCAAGGGGAACCTGGCTGCGCTGACGCGCAACTTTGACCCGTTCACCTGGCGGCTCCAAGAGGCGCAGGCCCTTCTTGCCACCGGCAGGCTGGACGAGGCCGCCCGGGTGCTGGACGAGGTGGAAGCAGCACCAGCCCGCCCGCTCGCTACCGCCCCGGCCCTTCACCGCCTCGGAGCCGGCCTGGCCCTTTCCCGCGCAGGGCCCGGTGCGGCCCGAGCGTGTTTCAATGCGGGAATCGAAGCCGCGGCGCAAAGCGGCACCTGCCTCGAACATGCCCTGCTCGCCATGGACTACGCCCGCCTTCTGCGGACCGGCGGAAACCGCCGGGAGGCCATCCGGCTGCTGCGCACCTCCCACCAGATCCTGTCTGGGCTAGGCGCCCGGCCTTTCCTCGAGGCGTGCAGCACCGAGCTGGCCGCCTGTGGGGTCCCCGTCTCCGGCGCACCAGCCCCGGCCAACCCGCACAGTCTGACTGCTAAGGAGCAGGTAGTCGCCCACCTCGTCGCACGCGGGCTCTCCAACCGGGAGGCCGCCGCCGAGCTTTATGTCAGCGCCAAGGCCATCGAGTACCACCTGGGCAACATCTACGCCAAGACCGGTATCACCTCCCGGTACCAGCTCGGCGCCGTCCTCGGCTCATAATCGCCGCCGACCACGGCGCGGAAGCTGCGTCCCTACCGCAATCCCTGGAAGGAGAATGTGGTAGGGGCTGCGCCGATTCGAGATCGCCTGCTGCCATCACGACACCGGCCTCGCCGAAGTCGGCCAGCGACAAACTTTTCTTATGCCGCCCGCCTCTGCACCTCTAACCTGGCCGCGGCACCGTCGGCCACACATGCGAGCAGTCCCGCGGCCACCGGCCAGGCGGGCATGGCGGCCAGTATGCGCCGAAGAGGACCGCGCCGGTGAGCTTTGCCGAGGCCAGGTTGGCGCCGATGAGCCTAGCGCCCGTGAGGGCCGTCCCGCAGAAGTTGGCGAAGCTGAGGTCTGCGCCGGAGAGGTCCGCGCCAGAGAGGTACGCGCAGTTGAGGTTCGCGCCGTGTAGGTTCGCGCAGGTGAGATCCGCGCCGGTGAGGTTCGCGCCGGCGAGGTCCGCCCTGGTGAGGTTCGCATCGCCGAGGTCCGCGCGGGTGAGGTACGCCCGGTTGAGGTCCGCGACGCGCAGGTCCGCGCCGTGGAGGTTCGCGCGGCGAAGGCGAGCCTCCGAAAGGTCAGCGCAGCTGAGGGTCGCGCCGCCAAGGTCCGCGCAGGTGAGATCCGCGCCGGTGAGGTCAGAACCGGTGAGGTCCGAGCCGGTGAGGTCCATTGGCCTGATGTCACGTTCCCGCTTCCGGCGCCCCACCACGGTAAGAGCGGCCTGCACATCGGGCCGCGCCGATCGTTCCTGTGCCCCGCCAGCTGGATCTACGGGGCGCAACGGCTTGTGTGACTTCTCGCGGATGAACGCCGTAAGAACCTCCATCACGTCCGGGTGGTCCCTGGGCGAGTCGCGGGCGACGTGCTCCAGTGCGAAAATGCCGCAGACCCGCACGTCAAGCTTCTCAGAGCCGAGCTGCTCGATCGCCTTCGCATAACGGTCGCTCACCTGCCGCCACTCGGTCAGCTTCAGCGTGCGCCGCGACAAGGTGAAGCTTTGCCCTGCCCAAAGGAGCGCGCCAGCAGCGAGCAGACCCGCTCCTAGCGTCGGCAGCTGAGCCTGCACTGCCACACGTACTGCCTGGAGAAGCAGTCCCCTCGGAGAGCCGACCGGCAGGTAAAGCACCGAAGCGATCGCCAGTGCTGACACCACCGCGGCGATCTCGCCGACCAGGCGCACCAGCCGGCCGCACGAGACGGCAAAGGCTGGCGCAGGCGCGCCATCCTCGCGCACCAACCGGCCAGGAACCCTTGAAGGGTTATCGGTGTCCTCCACCATTCCTAGTATCACCCGTCCTGGCCTATGACAACTCAGAGCACGTCCCCGTCCGAGAGCCTCATTTGCGCGCAATCGGATGACCCTTGAAGACGAGGTACGCCGGGCGCTCGCGGTCGTGCTCGACCGGCTGTCCCCGGCCGAGCGGACCTCGTTCATCTTGCATGACATCTTCGGGTTCGCCTTCGATGCCGTGGCCGAGCTGGTCGGACGGACACCGGCAGCATGCCGCCAGCTGGCCCGGCGGGCGCGCACCTCGACCCGTACCGGCTCGTTCGGTGCCACCACGGCAGCGGCCGAGCCTCAGCCGCGGGCGGCTGCTGATCTCGCCGAGCGGTTCATCGCCGTCTGCGACGGGGGCGACGTCCGGGGGCTGGTCGACCCGGACGTGGCCGGGCTGGCCACGGTGATCGGGCTGCCGCCGGTCCGGGGCGCCGCCGCGGTGGCCGCGCGTGCCCTGCATTTCTTCGGGCCATCAGCTGGCGTCTTGCTGGAACCGTTTGCCCTGGAGGACCGGGCGGCGGTGGTCGCCCGCCAGGGCAACCAGGTCGTGGCGGTCGTCCGCCTCGACGAGCGGGGCGGGCAGATCTTCCACCTGCACGCCATCGCCCGGCTGTTCCGGCCTGAGACGCGCTGAGACGCGCTGAGCTGTTCCTGTCACATTTCCCGCGGCTGATCCGTCGTTGCACGGCGTGAAGACGCATCAATCTCCGGCGCGCCGCCACCTCCGACGTCACAACCTGATCTGTACGAGTTGATCTTCGTTATGGGTAGCGAGTCGATAGAAGGCGCAGGTCGGCGGTCTCTGCTGACAGCCCCGGGGGCACATAGCCCGCACACGGGCAGCGGTTCCACAAATTCAGCGAACCCAGCCGGACTGCGCAGGACCCTGGCACGCGGTGAGATGCGGCAGTGTGCGCACACCGGACGCACATTCCTGCCCCAGGCAAAGACATACAGTGCCATTCCCAGAGCATATCGGCCCCAACGGACAGCCAGAATACGAAATAGACGAATGCGATCACGAATGCCACAGCACCATATCCACCATCACCGCGGGATGCGAGCGCAAAAGCGGCGGCAAGAATGGCTGGCGTAATGAACCCAGATGTGCCCCACCTCACTGCGTTGTTCATCCGCCACCGGGGCAGCTTGCGCAGCGGGTGGGCTCCGGCCAGCCCGGCGGGGATGTCCGCGGTAACCGTGGCCAGTTCCGTGTACGTTCGTGACGCCAGCGTCTGGCCGATTCGCACGTCGAACTCGTCCTTTGTCAGCCGACCTTGCACGAACGCGACCTTGAGGGTGCCGATCGCCTGCTCGCGGTCGGCGTGCGACGCCCGCAGGTGGCCGCGGCCGCCCGCAGCTGCTGCCTTTTCGTCTCCCGGCGCTGCCATCACGGTGCCTCCCCCGAGGAGGAACAAAGGACAGCGTAACGCGGCTGCCTTCTGGCGGCCATCCTCGGCCCTCTCACTGATCCGTAGCAAGATCAAGGCCGTCCGCAGTCCGGCCACGATTACCGATAGTCCTGCTTGCGGGGTCTGGACGTGGCGTCAACAGGTAGCCGGTCCTCCGCTGCCTGTTGTGCCTCTGGCCAGCTCGCCAGGCCAGCCGGCCGGTGCCCCGGGGGCCGTCACCGGAACCCCGACCCGCGGAAGCCGAGGCTGTCGTGACCCAATTGAATGCCTAGCAGCGGGATGATGAACGGAATCCGAACTCCTCGGAGGATGGGCGGAGGTGAGCTGATGCCGGATTCCGCGGGGAGCCGCTGGCGCGGATGGCTGCTGGGACTGCCGGTAATGCAGGGGGTGCTGCCCGTTGAACGATCGCGGGCCGCCCCGGATGCGCTCGCAGGGCTCACGCTGGCCGCCCTCGGCATTCCCGAGGTTCTCGGATACGCGAAGATCGCGGGGATGCCGCTGGTAACCGGCTTGTACACGATGCTCCTCCCGATGGCGGTATTCGCCGTCCTGGGTTCGTCTCGCCACCTGGTTGTTGCCGCCGATTCGGCGACCGCGGCCATCCTCGCCGCCAGCCTGTCCGGTCTGGCGGTGGCGGGGTCGGAGCGATATGTCCGACTGGCTGGGCTGGCGGCGCTGCTGGCTGGGGGCATGCTGCTGGTCGCCCGGCTGGCCCGGCTCGGTTTCCTGGCGAATTTCCTGTCCCGCACTGTCCTGGTCGGGTTTCTGACCGGCGTCGGCATTCAGGTGGCTGCCGGGCAGCTCCCTGACATGCTCGGGGTCAGTGCCGCGGGCAGGCAGACGCTGCCCAGGCTGCTGAACACGGCGCGCGCGCTGCCGGATACGCACTGGGCGGATGTGGCAGTGTCGGCCGGGGTCATCGTTATCGTGGTTGCGGCCGGCAGGATCACCCGTCGTATCCCCGGGCCGCTGATTGCGGTGATCATCGCGATCAGCGTCAGCCGGGCTGCGGGCCTGGCTGGGCACGGCGTGGCGGTGGTCGGGCCGGTCCCGCGCGGCCTGCCGGCCCTGGCGCCTCCCGCCCTAGGCTGGCACGCCGCCGCCACACTTCTCGGCCCAGCGGCGTCGATGTTCGTGGTCATCCTGGCCCAAAGCGCAGCCACTTCGCGCGCCTACGCCCTCAAGTACGAGGAGGCATTCAACGAGAACACTGACCTGGTCGGTCTGGGTACCGCCAACACCGCCGCCGCGTTCTCCGGCACCTTCGTGGTCAACGGCAGCCCGACCAAAGCGCAGATGGTCGACAGCGCCGGTGGCCGCAGCCAGCTGGCCCAGCTCACCACCGCCGCCGTGGTCCTCGTCGTGCTGCTACTGTTCACCGGGCCGCTGGCCTACCTGCCAGAGGCCGCCCTGGCGGCGGTCGTCTTCCTCATCGCTGTCGGGCTGATCGATGTCAACGGGATGCGGCGCATCCTGGCCGTCCGCAAGCAGGAGTTCGCCGTGGCCTTGCTCACCGCGGCCGCGGTCGTAGCCCTAGGGGTCGAGTACGGCATCGCGCTCGCCGTCGTCGCCTCGGTCGTTGACCACCTGCGGCATAGCTACAGCCCGCTGAACAGCGTCCTTGTCAAGTCGCCAGCCGGGCATTGGCATACTGCCCAGGTAACGCCAGGCGCCCGCACTGAGGAGGGGCTGGTCGTCTACCGGTTCGGCACCAGCCTGTACTACGCCAACGCATCCAAGCTCTTGGCGGATATCACGGCACTGGCCGACCATGGCGGCCCGCTGCGATGGATGGTCTTGGACTGCGCAGCCATCGGGGACATCGATTACACCGCATCGGCGGTCCTGAGCAGGGTCATCGAGCACAGCGACCACCGACACGTGCGGTTCGCGGTCAGCTGTGTGCTGGACCCGGTGCGGCAGCAACTTGACCGCTACGGCATCAGCAAGGGAATGGGCCCCGAGGGCTATTACGAGACTCCCGGCGAGGCGCTCGAGGCCTTCCACGCCGCAAAAGCAGCAGCCGACGACGGAAGCGAGCAGCCCTGACCCGAGCATGACCTGATCCCACGGGTGCCGAACGCCACGGCAGAGCGCTGATCGACGTGGTGCGGCGCAACTCGGCGACAAGCCCGGCGGTCGCCGCGAGCGCCGCCAGGGGTCCTGCACTGGGATTTCAGCCGGTAGCGTTGCCAGCGGCCCCGCCGAGATAGCTGGCCGCGAGCAGGGCGCTGTCCTTGCTCAGCTGTTCGGCGCTACCGCTGGCCGCCAGTTCGCCGTGGGACAGGATGTAGCCGCGGTCGGCGATCTTCAGCGCCAGGTGCACGTGCTGCTCCACCAGCAGCACCCCGGTCCCGTTGCTCGTCGCGGACTCACGTACGACCGGCAGTAGCCGGTCCACGATCACGGGGGCCAGGCCCAAGCTCATCTCGTCGAGCATCAGCAGCTTCGGCCTGCGACTGAGCGCCCGCGCGATCGCGAGCATCTGCTGCTCGCCGCCGGACAACAAGCCAGCCTTGCGTCCGCTCAGCGGGCGCAGCGCCGGGAAGTGGTCGAACGCGGCATCCATCTCGGCCGGACTGTTCATACCGTCCAGCCGGAAGTGGTCGGCGACGGTCAGACCGAAAAAGATGCCGCGGTCGTGCGGAACGTGCGCGATGCCTAGCCGGGCCCGCGCGGTCGGCGAGACGCCCGCGAGGTCGTTGCCGTTTAGCCGGATCGCGCCGCCGAGCGGCTTCAGCAGTCCGGATATTGTCTGCAGCGTGGTGGTCTTGCCGGCGCCGTTGGCGCCGAGGAGTGCGACGACCTCGCCTCGGCCCACCGTCAGTGTCAGGTCGCGCACGACCGGCGCGCGGTCGTAAGCGACGCTCACCCCGTCGAGCTCAAGCACCGTGACGCTGCGGGCGACCGCCACCTGCTCACTCACCTTCATCGGCTCCTGTCGGCACGCTTGGACAGCACAAACGTCAATGACACCAGCTTCCATTGCGGTGGCTTTCCCGGCATTGGCGTTGCCGCCAATTTGCCTGGCGCCGATATGTGTCCTCCGTACACTTGACGCGATTGTGACCTTGATCGTCACCAAGATAGTTGACGGACGTCGGGTGCTGGCTTTTTCCTGAGGGAGTATTTCACGCAGGTTTCTCGATGCCCTCGGAGAATGCGATGGAGCGAATCCCCGTCACGCATGCCGGGAGCCCGAGCCTGCTCAGACCCACACAGCTGCTTTCCTCTCCGATGGCTTAAGCTACTGGAGTACACGCGACTGGCTAGATGGGAAAGAGCATCACAGCACGGGTTCAGCGGGACTGGCGGTGGCCACAACCATCCCGGTTCGGCACCTCGTGGAGAGCACAATCGAAGCCGCTCGCGGGTATCGCTTGACCAGTAGCAGCGAAGTGCCGATCCCGCCTTTTCTCCACCCGGGCGGAACGCAGCGGCCGCGACGTGGGCGCTGGTCACCGGGCAGCCCGGCCGCAAGTACGCGCCAACCATGCCGCCCGCGCCGGACAGCGCCGGGCGGATCCGGCTGGCTGTGCTTACGCGCGCTTGTACTCCTGGATTGCCCACGTGTTGCCATCGGGGTCGTCGAAGAAGCAGAAGCGTGATCCGGGCGTGCCTTCGGGTCCCATCTGCTGCACCTCGCTGACGGCCACGCCCCGCCCCGCGAGTTCGCTGCGAAGGGCGTCGAGGTCCCCGACGACGAGCTGGACGCCCTTGACCGAGCCCGGCTCGCCCAGCGGCAGGCCCTCAGCGATCACCACGGAGCAGGCCGAGCCGGGCGGCGTCATCTGCACCACCCGCATGTTCTGGTCGGGTCTTACGTCGTGGTCGAGGGCGAAGCCGACCTGCCGGGTGTAGAAGTCCTTGGCGGCGTCGACATCGCGCACCGGGATGGGAACGACTTCGAGCTTCATGTCCATGATGGCCCCTCGGATGTGCCAGCCGGCGCACCGGTCCTACCCAGGTGCCCCCAGCGGGAAACGCTCGGCCATGCTCATCCATGTACGCCGGGCAGTCCAGGAAAATCACGCGAGTCTCCATTAACGTCCTCCCGTCCGACCGGGCCTCGCGTCCGGCCGGAGCCTCGGGCAGCGGTTCCCGATGGCTCCGGCCGGTGGAAATCGTGGCAGCGGTCAGCTGAGCCGACTACGGCCTGGCCTCGTACACGATGTTGAACGGCGTCTCGCTGACCCGGCGGAAGCGGGTCAGGCCCGCCCGGGTGACCACGTCGCGGATCCGGGACTCGCCGGCCTGGGCGCCGAGCGCGAGCCCGACCTCCTGAGACAGTGATGCGGGGGTGCACAGCAGGGTCGAGAAGTTGTAGTAGGCCCGCCCGACCGGGTTGAAGTTGTCCTCCGTGCGGTCGCCGGCGGCCGGTTCGACGATCATCCAGGTCCCGTCGGCCGTCAGGGATTGGTGTACGTGGCGGGCCGCGCCGACCGGATCGCCCATGTCGTGGAGGCAGTCGAACATGGTGACCAGCTCGTAGCCGCGGCCCGAGAAGGAGGAGGCCGACGCGACCTCGAACCGGACCCGGTCGCTCACGCCTGCCTCGACTGCCCTCTGCCGTGCGGTCGCGATGGAGCCCTCGTGGTAGTCCGATCCGATGAACGTCGAGGCGGGGAAGGCCTGTGCCATCAGGATCGTCGACGCGCCGTGGCCGCAGCCGACGTCCGCCACCGCCGCGCCGCGCTGAAGCTTGGCGATAGCTCCATCGAGGGCCGGCAGCCAATCCGAGACGATGTGGGCGTTGTAGCCGGGCCGGAAGAACCGCTCGCAGCCGTCGAAGACGTCCTGGACGTGGTCGTGCCATCCGATGCCCGCGCCCGTCTTGGCCGCTTCGGTGATCCTGGGAGAGTCGAGTACCGAGCCGAGTGCGATCTGGAAGAAGCCCGGCAGGTAGGCGGGGCTCGACTCCTCGGTCAGCGCGATGGCATGCTCGGCCGGCAAGGTGTAGCGGCCGCTGTCCGGGTCGTATTCGACATAGGCCCCGGCGGCCTGTCCGTTGAGCCATTCCCGCACATACCGCTGGGCGGTGCCGGTGCGCTGGGCCAGCTCAGCGGGCGTCAGCGGGCCGGCGCCGGCCAGCGCCCGGTACAGGCCGAGCCGGTCGCCCATGACGACCAGCGCGGCGTTGAGGGTCGCTCCGACTTCGTCGACAGCCCGGAATACGAAGCCCATCAGCTTCTCCATGTCGATGTCGGTCGGCTGCTCGGTGGTGGTCATCTGTGTCCTCCTCGTGGGCTGAGTTCCTGGCCGGAAACGTAGATGGTGTCTGCGGGCCCTCGCTTCCGGGAGGCCCCCTAATCCGGACCCCGGGGGGCGTAGCTTCGCACCGGGTGCCTCCGTACACTCACTGACATGTTGCTCGGCCGTGACCGGGAGCAGCAGGCGCTCATCCGGCTGCTCGAGGATGCCCGGGTGGGCGGCAGCGGCGTGCTCGCCGTCGTCGGGGAAGCCGGGATCGGCAAGTCCGCGCTGCTCGCCTATGCCCATGAGCAGGCGGCCGACATGAACGTGCTGCGGGCGCGCGGGGTCCACTCTGAGGCTCATATCCCGTTCGCTGGCCTGTTTGAGCTCCTGCGCCCGGCGCTGCCCTGGATCAGCCAGATTCCCGCTCCCCAGGCCGAGGCTCTGGAGAGCGCGCTGGCCCTGCGGCCTGCCAGCGCGCCGGGCCGCTTCGCCGTGGGCGCGGCCACCCTCAGCCTGCTGGCCACCTATTCGGAGAAAGCCCCGGTAGCCGTGCTGGTCGACGACGCGCACTGGCTGGACGGGTCGAGCGCGGATGCCCTGCTGTTCGCGTTCCGCCGCCTCGTCGCCGATCCGGTCGCGGTGGTCCTGGCCGTACGCCAGGCCGAGCCGTCGCTGCTCGACGGTGCCGACCTGCCGACGCTGCGGCTCAGGGGCCTGGACCGCGGGTCAGCAGCCGAGCTGCTTAGGCATCAATCCGAAGCTGAGCCGCTGAGCCCGGAGTTGGCCGACCGCCTCCATCGTGAGACCGGCGGGAACCCGCTCGCTCTCCTTGAGCTTGGCCAGGACCGCCAGCGCCTAGCCGACATGCCACCCGACGCGCCGCTCGCCGCCGGGACCAGCGTCGCCCGCGTTTACCTGCAGCGCCTGCGGACTCTTCCGCAGCGCACCCGCGACGCCCTCGCCCTCGCTTCCGCCATCGACGGCGGCGGGGTGTCGGTGCTGGCCCGCGCGGCGCCGATGCTCGGGCTGGACCTGTCCAACCTGGTTCCGGCCGAGGCGGCGGGCCTGATCACCGTGCACGATTCGCGGGTAGAGTTCCGGCACCCGCTCGCCCGGTCCGCTATCTACGGAGACGCCCCGGCGGACCGGCGGCGGGAACTGCACCGCGCTGTGGCCAGCGCCCTTCCCGACACCGAAGCCGACCGCCGGGCCTGGCATCTCGCGCTGGCCGCCTTCGGTCCCGATGACGCGGCCTCGTCGGCGCTGGGGCAGGCCGGTCAGCGTGCCTACCAGCGCAGTGCCTACGAGGTCTCGTCTCGGGCGTTCGAACGTGCGGCCCTGCTGGCGCCCGAAGAGGCCCGGCAGAGTCGGCTACTGTACGCCGCGGCCGACGCCGCCTGGCTCGGCGGGCTTGCCGATCGCGCCGTGGTGCTGCTAGACCAGGCGGGTCGCCACGTGCCCGCCACGGATCTGGCCGTCGCGATCGAGCACCTCCGCGGTCACATCGCGATCCACCGCGGACCGGTCGCCGAAGGCCAGGAGATCCTGCTGGCTGCCGCCGAGCGTGCCGCGCCGATTGATCCGGAACGAGCCGTCGTGATGCTCGCCGAAGCGGCGTACGCGTCCTTTATGGCCGGCGATGCCGCGACCATGCGCCTGGCCGCCGAACGGGCCGCCTCGCTCGCCCCGGCCGACCCGAACGGCCGTATCGCGTTCTTCACGCTGACCGCCAGGGGCATGGCGCTGATCTTCTCGGGCGAAGACGAGCCCGGCGCACCGGCGGTCCGCGCCGCAGTCGAAGTACTCGAGCGCTCCGACGAACTCCGCGACGATCCCCGCCTGCTCGCCTGGGCGGCCATGGGCTCGATCTGGCTCCGCGAGGCGGACATCGGGCGGGCGCTCGCCTACCGTGCGCTCGGGGCGGCGCGCCGCAAATCCGCCGTTGGCGCGCTGCCCTTCGTGCTGGGCCACGTGGCGATCGATCAGGCGGCTACGGATCGATGGGCTGAAGCTCAAGCCAGTTTTCACGAAGCGATCAGCCTAGCCAAGGAAATCGGCCAGTACAGCGACCTCGGATTTGGCCTGGCCTTCCTCGCGCGGCTCGAAGCCAGGCAGGGCCGGTCAGAACAGAGCCGTGAGCATGCCACGGAGGCGCTCAGCCTGGCTCGGGAACTAGGCCTGGGCGCGTGCGGGGTATGGGCCGTCGCCGCCCTTGCTGACCTGGAGCTGGGCCTGGGACGGCCTGAGGCCGCGCTGGCTCGTCTCGAGGAGCAGCGCGCCGTGCTCCGCTCGCGCGGCATCCTGGACGCCGACCTGTCCCCGGTACCGGAACTCGTGGAGATTTACCTGCGTCTCGGCCGTGGACCAGAGGCCGCCAAGGTAGCCGGAGAATTCGACCACGACGCGGCGACCAAGTCCCAGCCCTGGGCGCTGGCCCGGGCCGCGCGTTGCCGCGGGCTCGTCGCCGCCGAGGGCGAGTCCGATCCGCACTTCGAAACCGCGCTGGCCCTGCACGGCCAGACGGCAGACGCCTTCGAGACCGGCCGCACGCACCTCGCCTATGGCGCCCGCCTGCGGCGGGAGCGGCAGCGGCTGCGGGCACGCGAGCAGCTTCGCGCCGCCGTAGACGTGTTCGACCACCTCGGCGCCGAGCCGTGGTCGGAGATGGCGCGGGCCGAGCTCGCCGCGACCGGCGAGACCGCGCGGCGGCGGGACGTGACCACCCTCAACGACCTGACCCCGCAGGAGCTCCAGATCGCGCTGAGCCTGGCCGAGGGCCGCACGACCAGAGAAACCGCCGCCGCCCTCTTCCTGAGCCCGAAGACCATCGAGTACCACCTGCGTAGTGTCTACCGCAAGCTCCGCATCGGATCGCGCAGCGAGCTCAAGACCGCCATGGCGCGGCTCGCCGAATAAGCCCGGCCGGCCCGGTCGCTCAGGCCGGGCCCTACAGCAGCTCAGCCAGCAGGGCCGCAGCCCGCGCGGCGCCATCGGTCTCCACCGGGCGATAGTCGACCGGACGGTCGATCTCGGCGACGATGGCCTCGGCGAGGTACTCGGGGTCGATCGCCGTATAGTCCAGGCGCCTCCCGGCACCGTACTGCGCGAGCCGGTGGGCCACGTGTATCTGCTGCTCGAAATGGCGGGCCAGCGGCACGTAGAGGAATGGCCTGCGCGCCGCGACCAGCTCCATGGTCGTGGTCAGCCCGCCCTGGACCACCGCAACGTCGCAGGCGGCCAGGTGCCGGTACAGGTCGGGGACGTAGCCGCGCAGTTCGACTCCTTCGGGCACCGGGACCGACTCAGGGTCGATTCGCGGGCCGGTCACGGCAATCATTCGCAAGCCAGGGATTGCCTTCTCGGCCAGCGGGAACGTCGAGGCGACCCGGCGCAGCAAGTGCGTTCCCACCCCGGACCCGCCCACGGTTACCAGGCAAATCCGCTCGCCGGGCCGGTAGCCGAGCTCGGCTCGCAGCTCCTGCCGGTCGTCTGGGAGAGTGAACCCGGTGGCGTACCCGGCGCACGTGTAGCGCTCCAGCGTCCAGTCGCGCACGCTCGGCAGGCCCGGGCCGAGCGGGACGTCCACGAGGTCGCCGGGGTTTCCGACGAAGATCGACCGGTCCCGCAGCCGCGGGTAGCGCCGCATCCGCTCGACCCGCTCCGCGTTCCAGTCCGCGGTGAGGGCGGCCTCGGCGGCGCCGCCTTCGAGCATCGGCAGGCAGCCCACGAAATCGGTGAGCCACGCGTACGCGGTCCGCTTGAGCTCGGGGTTGTCGAACAGGAAATGGTCGACGTCCCAGCCCTCGTCGGCGATCCACAGGTCGTACGGCTCGTCGGATACCAGGTCGTGGAAGACCATGAAGTTCGCCACCAGGATTTCATCCATCCGCCTGATGACCTGGAACACGTTCAGGTCGTGCTCGCCG
>Ga0187766_10001493_pt1 | contig 13713 bp, 10 predicted proteins | sample 0216_QUI02_MP05__4_FD_132971 | JGI IMG/M metagenome (GOLD analysis project Ga0187766, IMG submission 132971) | Tropical peat soil microbial communities from peatlands in Department of Meta, Colombia - 0216_QUI02_MP05_20_MG | ecosystem: Environmental > Terrestrial > Soil > Wetlands > Peat ... | reverse complement strand
GGGGTGATCAGGGGGAAGTCCGAGCCGAACAGCATCTTGTGCTGGGCGCGGGTGTTGATGTACTGGACGAGGATGTCGGGGAAGTACTTGGGGGACCAGCCGGACAGGTCGATGTACACGTTGGGCTTGTGGACCGCGATCGCGAGCGCCTCGTCTTGCCAGGGGAACGAGGGGTGGGCGAGGATGATGTCCAGGGCGGGGAAGTCGGCGGCGACGTCGTCGATGCACATCGGGTTCGAGTATTTGAGGTGGACCCCGCCGCCGCCTGGCATGCCGGCGCCGATTCCGGTGGTGCCTGAGTGAAACAGGGCGATCAGCCCGGCCTGCGCGATCACGTCATACAACGGGTAGAACGCGCGGTCGTTGGGCCAAAACGCCTGGGTGTTGGGGTGAAACTTGAACCCGCGCACGCCCGCCTCGATCAGCTCGTGCGCCTCGCGGACGGCGAGCTTGCCCTTGTGCGGATCGACGCTGGCGAACGGGATCAGCACGTCGGGGTTGGCGCGGGCGGCCTCGAGCACCTCGCTGTTACCGAGGCGTTTGCGGCCCATCCCGGCCTCGTCGTCGACGGTGAAGATGACCGCGAGCAGGTTCCGCTCGCGGTAGTAATCGGCGACCTCGCGCGCGCTCGGCTGCGGCGGGCTGCCCCCGAAGTAGCGGGCGGCGGCCGCGAGGATCTCGGTCGTCACCGGATCCTGCGGCTCTGAGTGATTCCGCTCGGCGTGAACGTGAACGTCGATCGCGAGGAGCGACTCGACGTCGACGGTCATCGACTCAATGGGATGGTCGGCGGCGCCTCAGCCGCCGCCGTACATGCGCACGACGCATTCGGCGACGCAGGCCGGCTTCTCCTGGTCCTTGACCTCGATCGTGCCGCGGACCTTGACCTGGACGCCGCCGGGGACGTCGGTGACCTCGACGATCTCGCCGGCACCGCGCCACTGCTTCCCGACCGGGAGAGGCGCCGGGAAGCGCACCCGATCGAGCCCGTAGTTCAGGCCCATCGCCGCGTCGGTGATGGTCATCAGCTTCTGCATCACCGGAGCCATCAGCGACAGCGTCAGATAGCCGTGGGCGATGGTGCCCCCGAACGGCGTCTGCTTGGCCCGTTCGACGTCAACGTGGATGAACTGATGGTCGTCGGTCGCGTCAGCGAACTGGTTGACGATTTCCTGCGTCATCTCCCGCCAATCGGTGTAGCCCAGGTGGGCGCCCACGCTCTCGCGCAGCCCCGCGATGTCGGTCACCAGGCCCTGGGTGTTCGCGCTCGTCATTTGCCGCTCCAGAGGTCGAAGGTCGAGGAACCGGACGCTATCAACGCCGGCCCTTCACGGGCTGGAGCCTGGGATGGTCGGCGGCGCCTGACGGCGGCGCCTTAGGTGCCGGAAACGATTGGGCGCGGAATCGGGGAGACAGTTCGTCCAGACGGTGGTGGCTACGGCATCGATCAGGTCCGTTTCTCCGATAAGCATCTGATGCGTCTGCAGGCTCTCATGGCGGCGGAAACCGATCGAGGAGACCACTTCTCGTGCTCGATGAGCGCGGTCCTGCTCGCACGCGTGCACGAGTTCGGCGGCAGCGATGCCGTCGCGGAGGTGCTGCGGCTGGCCGGCAGCGGGCGAACCCCCGAATACCTCTGCGACATCACCAACTGGATCGACTACGACGAGGCCGTCGCCCTGTGGCGTGCCGGCGCGCTCGTCACTCATCATCCCCAGTTCGCCCGCGCGGTCGGCGAGGACACCGCCCGTCGGCTCCGCGGATCGCAGGTCGCCTCGATGCTTCGCTCGCTCGGCTCTCCCGAGAACGTGTACCGCGCGATCGCGACCAGCTCGGCCAAGTTCAGCACGGTCACGATGCTCGACATCGCCGGCGCCGGACCCGGCTTTGCCGACGTCGTGGCGGTGGCGGCCGGAGGATTCCCGCGCAGTCCAGACCACTGCGCGTGGACGTGCGGGCTGCTCGCGTGCGGAACGGTTCTGTTCGGGCTCGATCCGGCGGTCGTCGAGCACGAGGAATGCCAGGCGATGGGGGCGCCACGGTGCCTCTATCGCGTCCGGTGGGACACCGAGGCGGAGGCGTCCGACGGCGCTCCCGAGCAGATCGCCGCGCTCCAGCACCAGCTCGACGCGATGACTGAGCGCCTGCACAGCGTGTTCGCCGCTGCGTCGGACCTGATCGCGGCCGACGACCTCGACGACGTCCTGGCCCGAATTACCGCCCGAGCCGCGCTCGAGATCAGAGCGATCCGGTACCTGCTGGCCGTACAGGTCGAGCCCACAGGTGAGCTGCACTGCCACCACAAGGGCTTCGAACAGGAGGGCGTCGCCGAGTACGTCGACGAGCTTCTGCACCGCAGGCCCTCGACCCATCCGGACTCGTGGCTGGTCGTCCCGGTGCGCTCCAATCGGCGCGAATACGGCCGCCTGCTGGCGCTCCGCGGCGCCGGTCAGAAGTTCCTGGCGCACGAGCGAGAGCTGTTCGAGGTGTACGCGCACTACGCCGCGACCGCGCTGGACGGCGCGTCGGCATTGATGGAGGCCAAGCAGCGCTCGGAGCAGTCGAGCGCACTGCTGTCGCTGGCGCGCGCCCTGGCGGCCGCCGGCACCAGTCGCGAGGTCGCCGCCCGGCTGGCCGACGCGGTACCGCTCGTGGTCGACTGCGACCGGGTAGGGGTTTGCCTGTGGAACGCCGCGCACGGCGTGCTGGTGCGCCGGGCGGTCACCACGACCCGCGGCCCCGTCGACGCCGAGGACACGGTGTGGGACCCGATTCCCGGCACTCGTCTGCACCGCATGATCAAGGACCTGAACCCCGAGCCCCTGTTCGTTGACCCATCGATCGACGATCCCCAGCTGCTCGAGATGCTCAGGGTGTTGGGACTTGCCGCGACGATCCTGGTGCCGCTCGTCAGCGCCGACTCGTTCCTCGGGCTGCTGATCGTCTCGGTGTCCGAACACCCCGAGCGCCTCAAGCCGACTCCCGACCTCCTCGACCGCCTGTCGGGCGTCGCCGCCCAGGCCACGACCGCGCTTCAAAACGGCCACCTCGTCGACGAGATGACCCACCAGGCGATGCACGACCAGCTGACCGGACTCGCCAACCGGTTGCAGTTCACCGGCCAGCTCCGGGACGCGATCAGTCGCGCGCGCCGGGAGATCCACCCCGTGACGCTTCTCTATATGGATCTCGACGGCTTCAAGCCGGTCAACGACGAGTTCGGACACGACGTCGGCGACCGGCTGCTCGTGGCCGTGGCCAAGCGACTGGCGTCGTGCACGCGCGCGGAGGACACCGTCGCCCGCCTCGGCGGCGACGAATTCGCAGTGCTGATCGACTCCCAAACCGCGCCGGCCGACGCGGAGGAGGTCTCCGATCGACTGGCCGCGGCCTTGACGCGGCCGTTCATGATCGACGGCCATCAGCTCCACCTGGGCGTCAGTATCGGCCGCGCGGTGTTCCCGATCGACGCCGACGACGCCGATGGGCTGCTGCGCTGCGCCGATGCGGCCATGTTCGGCGTGAAGCGGAGCACCCGCCGGCGGCGTGAACGCAGCCTCAACAGTTCGCGGCGCTAAACGGGGGCTAAAGTATTGACATGACCGCATTAGGCGTGTCATTGCTGTTGGTCGGGGCGATCATGGTCCTGATCGAGGCGCATGTGCCGACGATGGGGGCGCTCGGCGGACCCGGAGTGGTCGCGCTGGGGGTGGGTGCGGTGCTGGCGGTGATGGGACTCGGCGGCGGGCTCGCGCTCGGCGTGCTGGCGGCACTGCTGCTGGCCGGCGCCGCGGGCGGCGTGATGCTGCTGACCGTCGGCAAGGGGCTCGCCGTGCGCCGGCGCCAGATCAGGGCCGGACCCGAGAGCATGATCGGCCATACGGGGGTCGTGCGCAGCTGGACGAACTCGACCGGCTCCGTGCTGGTCGACGGCGCGCTGTGGCGCGCCCGCCGGTCGGTTCTTGACGACGACGAGAATCCGAAGGAGCTACACGAGGGAGACGAGATAGTGGTCGACCATCTTGACGGCCTGACCGTTGGCGTTCGGCGGGCTGAGGACTGGGAGCGGATCCGGTGATCGTTGCGATTGGCGTCCTGCTGGTGGTCCTGCTCGTGATCGGGCTCACCGTCCTCGGCGCCTCGGTCCGAGTGCTGCGGGAGTACGAGCGCGGCGTCGTGTTCCGCCTCGGGCGGGTCATGGACCTGCGGGGGCCCGGGCTGATCCTGCTCGTCCCGACGATCGACCGGATGGTGCGGGTTTCGCTACGCACCGTGACGCTTACGGTCCCCCCGCAAGAGGTGATCACCCGCGACAACATCCCGGTGCGGGTGACCGCGGTCGCGTACTACCGCGTCGTCGATCCGAACAAGGCGGTGAACGCGGTGGAGAGCTTCCACAACGCGACCCTTCAGATCGCCCAGACCACCTTGCGGTCGGTGCTCGGCGGCGTCGACCTCGATCACCTGCTGGGCGAGCGCGAGAGCCTCAACGACTCCCTGCAGCGGGTGATCGACGCGCAGACTGAGCCGTGGGGCATCAAGGTGACCACCGTCGAGATCAAGGACGTCGAGATCCCCGAGCGCATGCAGCACGCGATCGCCCGCCAGGCCGAGGCCGAGCGCGAGCGCCGCGCGAAGATCATCAACGCCGAGGGCGAGGCCCAGGCCGCCTCCAGGCTGGCCGAGGCCGCAGACATCATCGGGCGCAACCCGACCACGCTCCAGCTGCGCTACCTGCAGACGCTGCGCGAGATCGGGGCCACGCAGAACTCGACGGTCGTGTTCCCGATGCCGATCGACCTGGTCAAGCCAGTGCTCGACGCGATACGCACGCCCGAAGCCACCCAGGAACCGGCCCAACCTCAGGTGCCGGCGCCCGCCGACAACGGCGCGCTGGAGCCCGGCGAATCCCGAGCGCTGCCACCAGGGGGCCAGACTTCCCCAGCTGCGCCGAGCAAAGCAGCTCCGGACACCGCCCCGGTGGAACGAGAGGACTAGGCCCTCGACGCAGCTCGGCAGGTCGGCTGCGGTGTCCGTCCCGCAGCACCTCGCGTCCGAAGCCGCTCCGGCCCGCAGCACCGCCTGGAAGAGCTCGGTGCTGCGGGACGGAAACGCAGCGGAACTGACTAGTGAACCTTCAGCTTGAGGGGTACCGACGTGGCGGTCCCCTTGGCATCGGTGACCTTGAGCGTCACCGTGAGGCTCTTGACCTTGTGCTTCTTGACGCCGGCTTGGAGCGAGCCCGACTCGGTCAGGACCGGTCCGCTGAGGTTGACGGTCATGCTGCCGGCGGACTTCTTCAGGGCGATCACGAGCTTGCCGCCCTTGAGGGCAACCGACTTCACGCTGGCGCCGGAGACCCCAAGGCCCGCGATCGTCGTGGTCGTCGTGCACTTCTTCTTGCCGTTCTTGGTGACACACGTCTTGTGTGTCACGATCGCCGCGCGCGAGAACTTCAGGCCCGCCGGCAATCCGACCGCGACCGACGCGATCTTCGCCGCACCCGTGCCCTGGCTCGCCTTGAAGCGGAGCTTCGGATGACCCGCAGCCAAACCGCTCAGCGACCCGCTGGCGGTCGGCTTGGCGGCGCAGTTGACGAGCGTGACCGTCGCGGTCGCGGTCTTCGTCACGCCGCTCTGCGAGGTGAACGTCCCAGTCGTGCTCGACGGCGTGCAGTTGGTGGTGAATGCCTTCTGCCCATCCGGCCCGGTGAGGTTCAGGTTGAGGCTGGTCAGCGGTACGTCGGGCACGTTGGCGATCGTGACCGTGCTGCTGGCCAGGCTGACATTGCCAACCAGCGTGATCGCAAACGCCGGGAACTTGATCGTGACCGTCGGGGCCGAGACCGAGCCGCCCAGCGTGACCGTGCCGTTCGAGAGCGCGGCGCTCGGGATCAGCGGCGAGGTCGCGGTGGCGGTCCCGACCGTGCAGCCCAATCCCGTGCCGGTGAGGCACCCGGCGTCGGCGGACAGATTGATCCCGAGGCCGCTCGGGAGCTTGAGCGCGATCGTCTTGCTGGCCGCTTCGCCCGCGGCCTGCGTGATCGTGAACACCAGGGTCGCCCCGCTGTCCTTCGCGTCCTTGGTCACCGAGGCGGTCAGGCCCGGAGCGTAGGGCAGCCCGCTGCAGCCGGTGACCGTCAGCGGCGCGGACGCCGTGGTCGACGTGCTCGATGCGTTCTGTGAGTCCGCGGTGATCGTGACGTTCGCCGGCGTGGCCGGGCAGCTAGTCGGCAGTCGGAGGTCGGTCAGCGTGAAATTCATCTCGCTGATCCCGGGCGACAGATTCGTAAAGGCCACGTCGAGGCCCGTCGAAGCCAGCGAGGCGACCCCCGTCGCGAGGGCGGCTTGCGTCGCGTTGCTGACGACCTCCACTCCGGCAGCGGCGCCCGAACCAGTCGGCGCCGCGACCAGATATTCGGTGACCGGCACGCCGACACCGCTGGCCGTGACCGTCCCGGTGCCGACCTGGCAGGCGGCGTTGGCGCTATTCGCGAGCACACAGGCGCCACCGTTGATGTTGGCGTTGGCGAGCAGGCCAGGTGCCAGCGCAAAGGTGACGTCCTTGACCGAGTCGTCGGTGGACGGAGCGAACGCAGCATCAAGACCGACGGTCGCCGGGGTGCTGCCCGCGGTCGTTCCCGAGGGCTGCGTCAACGTCAGCGTCGGACTGATCGAAGCCGACGCCGCGGCGGGGAGCATGGCTAGCGCCGCAACTGCAGTTACGAGCCCAAGCAGGGCTCGTCTTGCTCGTATTGCCACTTGGCAGATACCTCCTCTGATGATGTCCGTCTGGGCGGGAGCCCTGCTTGCCCCGTCTCCCACCACGCCCGGCCGACATCGAGGCGTGGAGTGGACGCGGAGGCCGCGCGCCGGGCATGCTACCGACATGCCGTTCGGTCTCCACTCTATCTAGCGGTGCGACTGCTCGCGTTCAGCGACCTGCACACCGATCGCGATCCTCGTCGTGCACTCACCCCCGAAGGGACACGTGGACGAGGTCCACGGTCGCCATCTCGGGAGCAGGTCCGTCCTGGCGGCGATCGAGCGCAAGCGCCCGGTGCTCGCCGTGTGCGGCCACTCCATCAGTGCTGGGGCCGGGAGGCGACGATTGGAACGACGCCGGTGGTCAACATCGGTCCCGAGGGGCGGTTCCTCGAGATCTGAGGCTGCGGCGCCGGCGGCCGGGCCGGGGCGCGGCTGCCGCTGCGAGCCAGCCGCGTAGCGAGCAGCGCGAGCGCCGGGATCGCCACCAGCGCGATCATCGCGAGGAACCACAGTTGGCTGGCGTCGGTCCCCATGCCGAGCGCGTGCACCAGTCCGGCGAGCCATGCCAGCGCGGTGAACCGGTGAAGCTTGCGCCACCGCACCGCACCGACCCAACGCCGGGCGTAGTAGGACAGGCCGAGCAGGATCAGGCCCCAGCCGCCGACGATTCCGAGCGAGGTCCAGAACGTCTTGTAGCTCGAGACGAACGGGATCGAGATGTCGAGGACCGAGGGGTGCATGTAAGCGTCCCCGAGTAGCGAAACCCCGTGGACGACGATCGCGACGATCGTCGCGAGCGCCAGCGTGTCATGAGCCGCGCGCAGATCGGTGGTCCGGCCCTTGAGCAGCTTGGTGCTCATCAGCAGCCCTAGCGAGACCGCGAGGCTGGCGAGCACCAGGGCGGCGAATCCGGCGGCGCGGCTGGTGATCCAGAAGAGGTGAGGTGTCAGAGCCGTGTTCATGTCTCTCAGCATCGGACGGGTGCGGTAGAGCCGCGTAGGGGCGGCATAAGAGGTTCATAGGAGCGCTCGAGGCGCTCAGTGCTCGACGTAGCCCGCGCGCAACCGGCTCTGGCGCGTCGCCGAGAACTGCTGCGGCGCAACCGCGACCGGCGAGTACGTCACGTCGAACTCGCGGCCGGCGCCCCGCAGCGACGAGGGCGTGGCAGCCCCGGCGCTGTAGCTGGTCTGCCGGGCAAGGATGACCCGCTGGGCGACGGGCGTCAGCTCGATCTTCGTCCGCCACCACGTGGGAGCCGTGATCGAGCCGGCGGTGCCGGTGGTCGACGTGGCCCGGGCCGAGTCGAACGTGACCGATCCGAAATCCGCAAGTGCAAGCGCCTGACAGGCGAATTGGCTGACGCACTCCGACGGCGCCTCGACGATCCACTCGGCCGAGCTAACGTCGATGCTCGGCGCATACATGCTCCTGCGGAAGGTCCGGTGGCTGGTCAGGTTCTCGAGCACGACGGTCACCCGGTTCCCGACGACGGTGACCGTCGCGTGCATGACGTCACCGGGATGGACCGCGAGCGAGATCGTCTTCGACGGCGCCGGGACGAGCTCGTACCAGGCGGTCGAGACCGCGTTCCCGCCAGGCTTGCAATCGACCTCGGTGCCGATCTGCTCGAGCGCGGCGGACGTCGGCTTGAAGCCACCGACCCCGACCCACGCCGCCGAGTAGGTGGACTGGCCGGCGACGCACACGGCGCTCGGCTGCGTCCAGGTCCCGGAGACCTGGCGAAATGACACGCCGGGACGGTGGACGGCGTAGCCGGCCCAGTTCGAGCTCGTCGCGGTCTTGGCCAGCGCCGCCGGCGCGGAGCACAGGGCGGCGGCAACGATCACCGCTGCGGCGATCGCCGCCCTGGCTCCCCCGTCGAGAATGTTGTTCAAGTGCCTACTCCTTGGCAGCCTGCAGGATCGCCGCGGCGCGTCCCAGGCAGTCGTACATCTGTCTGGTTGCCTCGCTGTTATTTAACGTGACTGGGCGGCAGGTCTTTGCGACCACGTCCATCGCGGCCTGGCTGCCGGTCCGGGTGTCGCCGCCGAAGCCGCCTCCCTGGGTGCTGTCGACGATCACCCAGCGCAGACGGCCCTCCCGGACCTCCATCGCGATCCAGCTCGCGCTGACCGAGCTCTCGCGTCCCGAGAACCCGCCGAGACCGGCGACGTTGGTGTAGCCGTCGAGAATCGCCTCGGCAGCCGTGCTCTGGCTGGAGACGCCGATCTCGCCGCCACCGTGCTGGTCGACGTAGCTGACGGCGGCCTTGAGCGAGGCGCTGTCGCCGCCGAATCCGCCGCCACCGCCGGCAAAGCCACCACCGCCGCCGAAGCCGCCGCCGGGGGAGCCGCCGGCGCCGGGTCCCGCGAAGCCGCCCTGGCTAGAGGTTGCGCCGGGAGACTGGAACAGCTGACTGACCGCCGGCCCGCCGGAGGAGTTGCTCGAGCCGCTGCCGAGGCCACCGCGACTACCCGCGCCACCGAAGCCAGCGCCGGCGCCACCGAAGCCGCGGCCGCCACCAAACCCGCCACCGCCGCCGGGGCCGCCGGTCGACGCGCTCTCCGGCCCGCCGGCCGGGAACGTGCTGGAGGTCGCGTGGCCAACTGTCTGCACCGCCCACGCCGCGGGCGCCGCGAGCAGCGCCGCCAGCGCCACCGCGACGACGATCGCACGGTACCGGCCGGCTCCCTCGATTGCGAGCAGGACCGCACACGCGCCGGCGATGCCGATCAGCATCGGCTTCGCCCACGGCATCGCGCCGCCGAGCTCGCCGAGTACGACGAGCTCGGTGATCGCGCCGGCGGCGACCGCGAACGGCGCGATCACGCGCGGGGCCCGGCCGTCCGCTGCGCCGCCAAGCGACCGCGGAAGCATCAGGCCGACGCCGGCGCCCACGAGCGCCGCCGCGAACGGCGCCAGGAACGAGACGTAGTAGGGGTGGAAGATGCCCGAGGCGTAGCTGAACACGACGGCCGTGGTCAGGAACGCGCCGCCGACCGCGATCAGCCATCCGGTCCGCGGGTCACGCCGGCGCAGACGCGTGAGGACGAGCAGCGCGAGGCCCGCGACCACCGCGAATCCCAGCAACCATCCAGCCTGATCGCCGAGCGACGACTGGAGCAGCCGGAACGGCCCGGTGGCGCCGCCGAACAGGCCGCCGCCGACCCCGCCGCCGAAACCGCCGCCGCCCCCAGCGCCGCCGGCGCCCCCACCCGGCCCGCCGGTCTGGCCGGCGACCCGTCCGAGGCCGTTGTAGCCGAAGATCAGCGACCAGATGCTGTTGTCGGACGTGCCGGAGATCCACGGCCGATCCGCCGCCGGGGTCAAGGTGACGAGCAATGGCCAGGCGAGACCGACCACGGTCATCGCCACCCCGCCGGCGAGCAGCTGACGGAACGCCCGCACCCGCGCGCCCCACGTCTCGCCCCAGCGGCTCCACATCCAGGCCAGCGCAATCCCGGGCACGACGAACAGCGCCACGCCCATCTTCGTCTCGAACCCGAGGCCGACCCAGACCCCGCAGAGCACGAGCCATTTCGTCCGCCCGGTTTCGAGCGCGCGCACTGCGCACCACAACGCCGCCACGCAGCACAGGATCAGCAGCTCGTCCGGGTTGTTGTGGCGCGCGACCGCCACGGTGATCGGGGTCAGCGCGAACGTCAGGCCGGCAACCGATCCGGCGACGCGGCCGAACATGCGGCGCGTCGTGTCGTAGACGAGCCCCACCGCCGCCACCCCCATCATCGCCTCCGGCACCAGGATGCTCAGCGGATGGAAGCCGAACACACGCACCGACAGCGCCTGGACCCAGAATGCGAGCGGCGGCTTGTCGACGGTCATCAGCCCGGTCTTGTCGAGCGAGGCGAACAGGAAGTCGTGCCAGCTCGTGCTCATCGAGCGGACCGCGGCCGAGTAGTAGGTGTTCGCCCAGCCGTTGATGCTCAGGTCCCAGAGGTTCAGGACCGCGGTCAGCGCGAGCAGCGCGAGCAGCTCGGGGTAAGCGAGCACGCCCGCGAGCCGAGTCCGGCCCGCTACGCGCGAGCGAGCGCGAGCCCAGCGGCGCGCGGGATACGACAGCGAGCTCACGGTGCGAGCATGGGTCGGCGAGGCGACGCCAAGGTTCGGTGATCACGCGCCGAGGGGCGATCCCACAGCAGTCGCATGATTCCGCGCAGATCGGCGAGCGCGGTCGGAACGATCTCGACGCGCGAGTCGCCGTCCTCGACCCAGTCGACCGGGACCTCGTGGATCCGCAGCCCGTGGCGCTGCGCGAGCACGAGCAGCTCGGTGTCGAAGAACCACGCCTCGTCCTGCACGAGCGGCAACAGCTCCGCGGCGGCGCCGAACCGGATCGCCTTGAACCCACACTGCGCGTCGCTGAAGCGGACCCGGAGCGCGAGCCGCAGCAGGCGGTTGTAGCAGCGCGAGATCAGCTCGCGCTTGCGACTCCGTGTCACGCGCGCGCCGCGGTGAAGGCGCGTCCCGATCGCAAGATCGCTGTGTCCGGATAGCAGCGGCGCGACCAGCGGCAACAGTGCGTTCAGGTCGGTGGACAGGTCGACGTCCATGTAGGCGAGCACCTCCGCCCGGCTCACCGACCACGCGGTCCGGAGCGCTCGCCCGCGGCCTTTCGCCGGCAGATGCATCGCGCCGACGTGGGGCAGCTCATACATCAGCCGGCGCGCGATCTGGAGCGTCGCGTCGGTGCTGGCGTTGTCGACGATCGTGATCTGCCAGGAGAACGGGAACGTCGCCGACAGGTAGCCGTGGAGCATGCGAACCGAGCCCTCGAGCGCGATGCGCTCGTTGTGCACGGGGATGACGATCTCGACGTCGAGCAGGTCCGAGCGCCGCCCGGGCAGCGGCGAATCGCGGTCGAGGGTAGGCATGGTGGCGAGCGCGGCGGCCATGGCGTCAGGGCTGGTCGGGCGCGCGGTGCGCCTCGGCGTAGACGCCGGCCGCGGCCATGGCGGCGAACACGCCTGCGGCCAGGGCGGTAAGGGTCCAGGACAGGATGGTCATCATCGGTCTCCTCGAAGCTGAATGGATTGCCTGTGAGGAGAATCGGAGGCCGGGCGAAGGTCGGACGAAGACGTCCCTAAGACATCCGTAGGAGCGCGCGGTGGCGGCCCGGAGTCCTAGAGTAAGCAGGACCCTTTGATTCAGGAGACACTGACTTGACACCCAACAGCTTCGACGCCAAGGCGACGCTCACCGTGGGGGAGCGCGCATACGAAATCTTCCGTCTCGATGCGCTCCAGGCGAAGTACGACATCGCGCGGCTGCCGTTCTCGCTGAAGGTCCTGCTCGAGAACCTGCTGCGCAACGAGGACGGGGAGTCGATTCGCGCGCAGGACATCGAGGCGCTGGCGAAGTGGGATGCCGGCGCCGAGCCGAGCACCGAGATCTCGTTCACGCCGGCGCGCGTGATCATGCAGGACTTCACCGGCGTGCCGGCGGTCGTGGACCTGGCCGCGATGCGCGACGCGATGCGTGCGATGGGCGGCGACCCCGCGAAGATCAATCCGCTCGCGCCGGCCGAGCTCGTGATCGACCATTCGGTGCAGGTCGACGTGTTCGGCTCGAGCGTCGCCTTCGCCCGCAACGCCGAGCTCGAGTTCGAGCGTAACCGCGAGCGCTACGCATTCCTCCGTTGGGGACAGGGAGCGTTCCAGAACTTCCAGGTGGTCCCGCCCGACACCGGGATTGTCCACCAGGTCAACCTCGAGTACCTGGCCCGGGTGGTGTTCGTCAACGAGTCGGGCAACGGACCCGCGCAGGCGTACCCCGACACGCTCGTCGGCACCGACTCGCACACGACGATGATCAACGGCCTCGGCGTGCTCGGCTGGGGCGTCGGCGGGATCGAGGCCGAGGCGGCGATGCTCGGCCAGCCGATGTCGATGCTGATCCCGCAGGTGCTCGGCTTCAAGCTGACGGGCGCGCTGCACGAGGGCGCGACCGCGACGGATCTCGTGCTGACGGTCACCGAGATACTGCGCCAGCGGGGCGTGGTCGGGAAGTTCGTCGAGTTCTACGGCGAGGGGCTGGCGAGGCTGCCGCTCGCGGACCGGGCGACGATCGGCAACATGTCGCCGGAATTCGGCTCGACGTGTGCGATCTTCCCGATCGACGCCGAGACGGTGCGCTACCTGGAGTTCTCGGGGCGCCCGAGAGAGCTGATCGACCTGGTCGAGACGTACGCCAAGGAGCAGGGGCTGTGGCATGACGAGGATTCCGAGGAGCCGACGTTCACCGACCGGCTCGAGCTCGACCTATCGACGGTCGTGCCGAGCATCGCGGGCCCGAAGCGCCCCCAGGACCGCGTCTCGCTGACCGAGTCCAAGCCGGCGTTCCGGATGGCGCTCGAGGGCTACCTGCCCGACGAGGACCCGGAGGACAAGGCGATCGAGGAGAGCTTCCCGGCCAGCGACCCGGTGTCCACGCACGTCCCCGACGGGGAGGGCCACGAGCCGTCAGGAGGCACCGGCGGCACGCAGGTGGCCGAGCGGCGGGCGACCCGGGTTCCGCTCACGCTCGAGGACGGGACCGAGACGTTCCTCGACCACGGCCACATCGTGATTGCCGCGATCACCAGCTGCACGAACACCTCGAACCCGTCGGTGATGCTCGGAGCCGGTTTGCTGGCGCGGAACGCCGTCCAACGCGGTCTGTCGGTGAAGCCTTGGGTCAAGACGTCGCTGGCGCCCGGCTCGAAAGTCGTGACCGAGTATCTGGAGCGCGCCGGCCTGACCGACTACCTCGACGAGCTCGGGTTCAACCTGGTCGGGTACGGGTGCACGACGTGCATCGGCAACAGTGGGCCGCTGCCGGCGGAGATCTCCGCCGCGGTGCAGGACAACGACCTCGCGGTCGTCTCCGTGTTGTCGGGCAACCGCAACTTCGAGGGGCGGATCAACCCCGACGTGAAGATGAACTACCT
>Ga0187766_10001492_pt1 | contig 13715 bp, 16 predicted proteins | sample 0216_QUI02_MP05__4_FD_132971 | JGI IMG/M metagenome (GOLD analysis project Ga0187766, IMG submission 132971) | Tropical peat soil microbial communities from peatlands in Department of Meta, Colombia - 0216_QUI02_MP05_20_MG | ecosystem: Environmental > Terrestrial > Soil > Wetlands > Peat ... | reverse complement strand
AGCCAAGGTGCGCGTTCAAATTCTGGCCGACGAGAGCCGCCAGGCGGCCTTTCTTGCACAGCAAGGCGAAATTCAGCCGGCGGAGCGGATTGCCGGCTCTTCGCCGACCGAAAAGGTCGTGGCCCAGCCCTTGGCCCCGCCCCCCGGTATTGCCCAATCGAGCGCGCCGCCGCCGAGTAAGCCTGGTCCGACGCCGAGTGCTGCATCGATCGTTGCATCCGCGCAGGCATCGCCTACTCAAGCGGCGGCAACCCCCGGGGCACAGGCGGGCGAACAGCAGGTTCGTATCGTGCCGGTGACCGTCACGTCGATCTATGTGCAGGTGGGCGCCTTCAGCAAATACGAGAACGCCAACAAGTTGCGCGCAAAGCTCGCGTCCACGGCGCCCACGACGATCAGCCAGGCGAACGTCGACGGACAACCGTTCTTTCGCGTGCGGCTCGGCCCGGCCGCAAATGTGCCGGACGCCGATCGGCTGTTGGGTCAAATGGTTCAGGCCGGCTATCACGACGCCCGGATTGTCGTGGAGTAACTCGTCCGGGCGGCGGCGAAACCGCGCCCAAAAATTGGCGCAATTCGCCGCTACGAAATTGCGCTATTTCGTCCGCAAAACGCTCGAGTGCGAGATCGAAGGATAAAAACGTCGCCATGATGCCACGCGCGCAATTCCGTGCCGAAAGTTGGATCCGCTCTTGCCGCTCGATCTACTTGACGGGTGCGGTCGTTCTGTCACTGGCACTTGCGAGTGGGCCCGCACCGGCGGCTCTTCCAAGCATCGACACTTCGGCCAAAGAAGCGATCCTGATCGATTACGATACGGGTGCCGTCCTCTTGGCCAAAAACGCCGACGATAAAATGCCGCCATCGTCGATGGCCAAGATGATGACGCTTTACATCCTCTTTCAGCGGATCAAGGAGGGTCGCGTCAAAAAGGACGATACAATGGCGGTCAGCGAAAAGGCGTGGCGCACCGGCGGATCGAAGATGTTCGTCAAAATCGGCAGCCGTGTCAGCGTGCAGGATCTGGTCCAGGGCATCGCGGTGCAATCGGGCAACGACGCATGCATTGTCGTGGCCGAGGGGCTCGACGGCAGCGAAGAGGCGTTCGCCGAGGAGATGAACAAAACGGCCAAGGATTTGGGGCTCACGAACAGCCACTTCACCGACTCGTCGGGCTTACCCGACCCGAACCAGTACATGTCGGCACGGGATCTCGCCATCCTCGGCCAGCGGCTGATCCATGACTTCCCCAACGAGTACCACGTCTTCAGCGAAATCGATTTCAACTATAACGGCATCAAGCAAGGTAACCGCAATCCGCTCCTCTACAAGAGCGTGAACGTCGACGGCATAAAGACCGGACACACCGACTCAGGCGGCTACGGTTTGACCGCCTCAGCGAAGCGCGAGGACCGTCGGCTCGTCCTCGTCGTCAACGGCATGAGCTCCGTGAACGAACGCAGCCGCGAATCGGAAAAGCTGCTCGATTGGGGATTTCGGGAGTGGAGCAACTATGCGCTCTTCAAAGCGGGCGACAAGGTCGACGACGCGCCGGTTTGGCTTGGCGTGAAGCCGACCGTGGCGCTTGTCGTCGACCGCAATTTGACTGCAACCATGCCCCATCTCGATCGCGACCAGATGAAGGTGACGGTAAGCTATGACGGCCCGATCCCGGCACCGGTGGTGCAGGGGACCGTGGTCGGCAAGGTAACCGTTGCGACACCGGACACGCCGACGGTCGAACTACCCATCAAGGCCGGCGAATCGGTCGACCGGCTCGGCTTCTTTGGCCGGATCGGCGCGGCATTTACCCAACTTCTCTGGGGCCCTGCCAAGTGAACGTGCCGCGCGGCCGTTTCATCACGTTCGAAGGCGGGGAGGGTGTCGGCAAAAGCTCGCAGCTTACGTTGCTGGCGGAAGCCCTGCGCAATGCAGGACACGCGGTCGTCACGACGCGCGAGCCGGGCGGGACCCCGGGGTCCGAGGAAATCCGAGCGCTTTTGGTGAATGGCGAGGCGGGTCGGTGGGATGCGATGAGCGAGCTTCTTCTGTTCGCGGCCGCCCGGCACGAACACGTGCGGCAAAACATTGCGCCAGCCTTGGCGCGCGGGGAGTGGGTGTTGTGCGACCGCTTCACCGATTCGACAATGGCATACCAAGGTTACGGCCATCAGCTCGGCCGAGAGCCCTGCGTGACGGCGCACAAGCTGGCCGTCGGCAATTTCCAGCCGGACCTCACCCTCATCCTCGATCTGCCGGTCGAGGACGGCGTGCGGCGCGCAAAACGACGCGGCGACGCCGGCAATCGATATGAGGGTATGGCCGTCGAGTTCCATCGGCGCGTGCGGGAAGGATTCCTTGAGATTGCCCGCCGCGAACCCACGCGTTGCTGTGTGATCGATGCGAGCGGGCCACTTCCCGACGTGCAGGCTGCAATCAGGCGCGCCGTCGTCGAGCGCCTCGGCGTGGCGCTTTGACACCGCGACCGGCATTCGAATGCGTGGGATCGCCAGCGATGCGAAGGAAGGAGTCGACCGTGGCTAAAAAGGTGCGCCACCCACGTCGCGTTGCGAAGGATGTCGGGTCGCCAGCTACAACACCGTTCGAAATTCGGGAAGACGATTTATCGAGCGCCGCCACGGGTTCCCTATTGGCGCTGCATCTCGCGGGGATGCGCGCCAACTCCCCGCCGGAAAGCGTTTTCGCCCTCGATTTATCCGGCCTCAAAGCGCCGGGTGTTACGGTTTGGACCGTGTGGCGGGACGATGAGATCGTGGGTATAGGGGCGTTGAAGGAGTTGCGCGACAAGACCGGCGAGTTGAAGTCGATGCGGACTCATCCCGATCACCTGCGAACAGGCGTTGCCGCCTTTTTGCTCGACCATCTCATCGACGTGGCGAAATCGCGGGGTCTAAAGCGCCTCAGTCTTGAAACGGGAAGCGGGCCCGCTTTCGAACCGGCCCTAGCACTCTATCGCAAGCGCGGGTTCGTCGACGGCGATGCGTTTTCCGACTATGAGCGCAGCCCCTTCAATCAGTTCCTCCACTTGCCGCTTTGAAAAGCCGACCGCGGAACCCGATATTTCAACGTCACGCCACGATATAATCGACCGATGAGCGACGAGGAAACGGAACCCGACTTGGCGCCCCGCGCCAATCCCGCGCTTTACGGTCATGAAAGCGCGGAGAAAACCCTGCTCGATGCCTACAAATCGGGAAAGATGGCCCATGCTTGGCTCCTTTGCGGCCCGAGGGGTATCGGCAAGGCAACACTTGCCTATCGCTTCGCGCGCTTCGTACTCGCGCAAATAAAAAGCGCTGACGGCGATCTTTTTAGAGCGCCGCCGCCAAAGGAGAGTCTCGCGATAGCACCCGACGATCCCGTCTTCCGCCGAGTCGCATCCGGCGGCCACGCCGACCTCTTGACCGTCGAGCGGACCGAGAATGAGCGAGGCAAGCTGCGCGACGAGATCGTGATTGAGGATACGCGGCGGATCGGCGGCTTCCTCCACCTCACGCCCGCCGAGGGCGGTTGGCGCGTGGTCGTCATCGACTGTGCCGAGGAAATGAATCGCAATGCCGCCAACGCCGTCCTCAAGATTGTCGAGGAGCCGCCGTCGCAAGCCCTCATCCTCCTCGTGAGTCACGCGCCCGGACGCCTGCTGCCCACGATCCGCTCCCGCTGCCGGCGTCTTGCATTGAATTCGCTCGACGAGGCGACGACCGCGCGCATCCTCCTCGAGCAACGGCCCGAAGTGAACCCCGCTGACGCCGCCGCGTTGGCGCGCCTTGCCGAAGGGAGTGCCGGCCGCGCCATCGATCTCGCCGACCAAGGCGGGCTGGCCTTGCTCCGTCATATGGTCGGGCTTCTCGAGACTCTACCTCGGCTCGATGTCGATGCGCTCTACAAGCTCGCCAACCGCATGGGCGGAACGGAAGGCGAGGCCGCATTCCGGACCGTTACCGACCTGTTGCTTTGGTGGCTAGTGCGCTTGATCCGTGTCGGTGCAGGCGAGGAGGCGCCCCTTCAGGTGGTGACCGGTGAAAGTGAGCTTTACCGGCGTCTCGCGGCCCGCGGCGGCCTTGATCGTTGGCTGGAGGTATGGGAAAAGACGCGCGCTCTCGTCGCCCGCGCCGCCGCAGCTAACCTGGAGCGCAAGCAGGTCTTGCTCAACGCTTTCCTCGCCCTCGAAGCGCCGGCCAGCGTTTGATCGAGCCGCACCCCTCGACCTCGGAGGTTTCGATGACCGCTGAGCGGTCGTTCTACATAACGACGCCGATCTACTACGTTAACGATGCGCCGCATGTAGGCCATGCCTATACGACTTTGGCCTGCGATGTGCTGGCGCGGTTCATGCGCCTCGACGGCTACCGGGTAAAGTTCCTCACGGGTACCGACGAGCACGGGCAAAAGGTCGAGAAGGCGGCGGCGGCGGCGGGAATAGCGCCTCAGGCGTTCACCGACAAGGTATCGCAAAATTTTCGCGACCTCGCGAAGGCCCTGAACATTTCCAATGACGACTTCATCCGCACGACGGAAGAGCGTCACGTCATCGCGAGCCAGGCGATCTGGCAGGCAATCGCCGCACGGAAATCACCGAAAGGCCGCGAGAACATCTATCTCGGCAAATATGCTGGCTGGTATGCCGTGCGAGACGAAGCGTTTTATGGCGAGAACGAGCTTACGACCGGCGCTGACGGAAAAAAGCGGGCACCCTCGGGTGCCGAAGTGGAGTGGGTCGAGGAGCCGAGCTATTTCTTCCGACTGTCGGACTGGCAGGAATGGTTGCTCGACTACTACAAGAGCGCTAACCCGTCCTTCATTGGACCTGCGAGCCGGCGCAACGAAGTCATCAGTTTCGTCGAGCAGGGGCTCGAGGATCTCTCGATCTCGCGCACCACGTTCATGTGGGGGATACCCGTGCCAGGCGACTCCGCACATATCATGTATGTGTGGCTCGACGCGCTCACGAACTACGTCACGGCGGTCGGCTACCCCGACACGAAAAGCGACGAATTCACAACCTTTTGGCCTGCCGATCTTCACATGGTGGGCAAAGACATCCTGCGCTTTCATGCGGTCTACTGGCCGGCCTTCCTGAAAGCCGCGGATCTGGCGCCGCCAAAGCGCGTCTTCGCTCATGGCTGGTGGACGGTCGAGGGCCAGAAAATGTCGAAATCGCTCGGCAACGTCATCGATCCCCATGCGCTCGCGGTCAAATACGGTCTCGATCCCGTGCGCTATTTTCTTTTGCGGGAAGTGCCCTTCGGCCAGGACGGTGACTTTTCGCACCGTGCCCTGGTCCGCCGGCTCAACAGCGATCTCGCCAACGATCTCGGCAACCTCGCACAACGCGTGCTCAGCTTCATCGCGAAGAACGCCGGCGGCGTTGTGCCGCTGCACGGCAAATTTATAAAGATAGACAGCGATTTGCTCGTTGGCGCCGGACCCTATCTTTACCAATCCATCAAACGCGATCTCATAAACCTCACGCGCGACGACAAGCAAGCACAGCACCTCGATGTCGGATACCCGGCGTTTCATCGGGCGCTGGAAGCGATCTGGGCTACGGTGGGCGAAGCCAACCTCTATGTCGACGCGCAGGCGCCCTGGAAGTTGCGCAAGGAAGACCCGGCGCGGATGAACACGGTCCTCTATGTTTTAGCAGAGACGCTGCGCTGCCTCGCGTTGCTCATCCATCCTTTCATGCCGGACTCGATGGACAAGCTTTTGGACCAGCTCGCCGTGCCGAAGGATGCGCGCCGCTTCGACCTGTTGGGTGAGAAGGGACGACTCGTTCCCGGCACGAAATTGCCGAAACCCGAGGGCATTTTCCCGCGTTATCTCGAAGCTGACGGGGAGGCGGCGAGTTGACGCCGGCTCGATCGATGCTCGTCGACAGCCACTGTCATCTCGACTTCCCCGAGCTATCGGCCGACCTCGATGGAGTCCTTTCGCGTGCGCATTCGGCGGGCGTGGGAACGCTGGTGACGATTTCGACCAAGCTCAGTGAGTTCGGGCGCGTTTCGGCGATCGCGGACGCCCATCCCGATGTCTGGTGCTCGGTCGGGGTTCATCCCCATGAGGCCGCAGTGGAGGCGGGGGCGGACGATGCGGCGAGGCTCGCGACATTCGCCCGGCATCCCCGCGCGATCGGCATCGGCGAAACGGGGCTCGATTACTATTACGAGCACAGCCCTCGGGACGCGCAAAAACGAGCCTTTCGCGCCCACTGCGCAGCGGCACGGGAGGCCCGCCTGCCGCTTATCGTCCATACGCGGGACGCGGACAACGACACGATCCAAATCCTGCGCGAGGAAAGCCGGCGAGGCGCCCTTACCGGGCTCATCCATTGCTTCACGGCGGGGCCAGAACTGGCTGATTTCGCGGTCAATATCGGCTTTTACATTTCGATCTCGGGAATCGTCACCTTCAAGGCCGCGGATGCGCTGAGGCAAACCGTCAAACGCGTGCCGCTCGAACGACTTCTGGTCGAGACGGACGCACCTTATCTGGCCCCGATGCCCAAGCGGGGCAAGCGGAACGAGCCAGCCTTCGTGGCGTACACGGCGGCCGCCCTCGCCGGGCTGAAAGGGGTTTCGGCGGACGAACTCGCGCGGGTCACAACTGCGAATTTTTTCCGCCTGTTCCGTAAAGCCACTGCCCCGGCAGCCGAGACCCTCGGCGTCGGCGACGAATGAAGCTCACGATCCTCGGCTGCGGCGGCTCGAACGGGGTGCCGCTCGTCGGCGGGATTTGGGGCAACTGCAATCCGAACAACCCGCGCAATCGGCGGCTGCGAGCCTCCGTCCTCGTCGAGGATGGAGCCACACGTCTTCTCGTCGACAGCTCACCGGACCTGCGCCAACAGCTTCTGGCGGCGGGTACCGGCCAAATCGACGCCGTGATCTACACCCATCCCCACGCCGATCATCTGCATGGCATCGACGATCTTCGGATGGTCAACGTGCTGCGGAATGCAGCATTGGATATTTATGGCGAGGCGCCTACCTTGGCCCAGATCCGAACGCGCTTCGGTTACGCGCTCACGCCGCTGAGCGCCAACAGCCAAGGCTATTTCTACAAACCCTGCCTCGTGCCCCACGAGATTGTCGGCCCGTTCCGGGTCGGCACGATCGATGTCGTTCCGTTCGAGCAGGACCACGGCTATTCGAAGACGCTTGGGCTTCGCTTCGGCCCCATCGCCTATTCGACGGATGTGGTCAGCCTCGGGGAGGCGGCGTTCAAGGCCTTGGCGGGCGTGAAGGCCTGGGTGGTCGATTGTTTGCGCTTCGCACCCCACGAAACGCACTCGCACTTCGACAAGACGCTCGGCTGGATCGCGCGGGTGAAGCCTGAGCGGGCAATACTCACGCACATGAATCACGCCATGGATTACGACAGCGTCTCGGTCTGCTGTCCGCCGGGGGTCGAGCCTGCCTATGACGGATTGGCGGTCGAGGTCTGATTGGCCGCACAATATCCAGTTCCGATCGTTCTACCCAGCCAAAGTGGCATGGGCGATCTTCCAAAAGTGGCTCTTTCACGCAACCGCTTTCGACCCCATCCTAATAGGGTGCAGATCTGCAATGGGTCCTTGCGGCAGCCGGGCGAGTGGTCGGATGAACGAGACGATTGTTGTGGACGAGAGCGGACTTCGCGATGCGATCGGCCGCGATGGCTTTATCTTCGTCCATTCGGAAGAAACGCAGCGGGTTTTGGCGCGGTCGGGGACACTTTCCGACTGGGACGCCTTCGCCAAAAGTTGGGACGATCTGCGCCTCGACACCTACATGGCGGACGGCGGACTTTACCGCCGCCGGCGCCACGCCGCCTACGCGGTTGAGGAGTCGGGGACGATCCGGCGCAAACCCCATCAGCCCCATTACCAAAGCCGTGACTACAATCCGCTCAATGGCGGTATCGCGCGGTGGTTCGAACCGATCGTCCCCGAGATCGGCGACGGGCCGACCATGCGGACGATCCTTCGCTTCTGCCACCACCTTTTCGGCGCGTTGGCGCCGCGAACCCTGGCCTGGCATGTGGAAGCGCACCAGTTCCGCATCGAGGCGCGGCGTGGCCAGGAGGGACGGCCGACGCCCGAAGGCATGCATCGCGACGGTGTCGATTTCGTACTTGTGCTTTTGATCGCGCGGCACAATATCGCGAGCGGCACAACCAGGATTCACGGGCTCGACCACCGTGCCCTTGGAAGCTTCACGCTACGCAATCCGCTCGATGCGGCCTTGGTGGACGACGCGCGCTGCTTTCACGGCGTCACCCCGGTCGAGGCGATCGATCCCGCAGTACCGGCTTGCCGGGATGTGCTCGTGGTGACATTCCGCAAGGAATGATTGCGCACGGGACTTGATCGACCGCCCCCCAAGGGATTTAAGCGCCTCCGGCCCAGCGATTGAAATTCGCACAGATATGTGCGATATAGGACCGTGACCGGCAACGAATTCGAGCGAAAAATCAAGAAAATCGGTCGAAAGAACGGGATTATCGTTGTGTTCGACAGCGGTCACGGCAAGGGCAGCCACGGGCGGCTCTATTATGGCAATCGATTTACGACACTCAAAGACCGAAAGAAGGAAATCGGCCCTGGCTTGCTCGTCGCAATGCTCGCTCAGCTTGGCCTGACCAAGGCGGATCTGGAGAAGTGAGAATGGCTTTCGGTTATCGGTACACGCTGGAGAGGCAGGCAAACCATTGGTGGCTCGTCCGCTTCCCTAGAATCCCAGAAGCGCTCACCGAGGGCGAAACGGAAGAGGAGGCGCGGACCAGCGCCGTCGATTGTGTGATCGCCGCACTCGAAGGATACATGAAGGCCGGCAGACCACTGCCAAAGGGTGATACGGGGCGCGACCGCGCGGTGCTTCCGTCGCTCGTAACGGCCAAGCTAGCCGTTTACGAGACAATGCGCAGGCGGGGCTGGTCGAAGCTTAAGCTCGCAAAGCAACTTGGTATGCCCGAAAACTCGGTGCGCCGGTTGCTCGACCTGCGTCACAGCTCGCATATGTGGATCATCGACGCGGCGTTGGCCAAGATGAAGGCCGAGTTGCCCATCGATTTGCCGAAGGCACGAGCACGTGGGAAGGCGGCATAGACCCCGGCTCAAACCTCAGCATTACTTGATCGACTGCGAACTCCGCGGCGAAGTCAAGGGCCTCGGGCTCGGCGACTGACGCCGAACATATGGTCGAATCCAGTCTTCGGCGTTACCCTGGAAATCAAGGTGAGAGACGAAGTCTTCCTGGCGCGGACGGCGGCAGCCCTCGATACACAGTTCGAGCGGGCACACGGTGTCGCGGAAATTGCCTTCGCGGCGGATCGTTTGCGGGGAGCGTCACGTCTGGCGCATCTTTACCAAAAGACGCCGTGCCGGGTCCTCTTTCCACGCCAGGAGACCGGCGATCCCGTCACGGCGGTGCTTCTCACCACGTCGGGAGGCCTGACCGGCGGCGACAGCGTCCGGGTCGCGGTCGATGTACGCGAGGGGGCTGCTGCAACGGTGACGACGCAGGCGGCTGAAAAAATCTACCGCTCGCTCGGATCCGCCGCAGAGATCGACGTGACGCTCAAGGTCGGGGAGGGGGCTTGGCTGGAGTGGCTGCCGCAGGAGACCATTCTTTTCGATCGCGCGCACCTTGTGCGCCGAAACAATGTGGATGTGGCTGCGGGGGGCCGGTTCTTGGGCGTTGAGATCGTCGTGTTTGGCCGCACCGCCCGCGGCGAGCGGTTTACGAGCGGCAAGCTCCATGACGCTTGGCGGGTGCGATACGACTCGAAGCTCGTCTGGGCCGATGGGCTTCACCTCGAGGGCGATGTCGGCCGCGTGTTTCAATGCAAGGCGGGCTTCGATGGCGCCGTCGCTTGCGTCACGATGCTCTATGTGGCCGAGGGAGCGGCAACGTTACTGGAGACGGCACGAGCACTCCTCGAAGGGGCCGTAAGTCGAGCTGGCGCCACAGTCGTGAACGGCATCTTGATCTTGCGCATGTTTGGCCCGGATGCGCGGCACCTTCGCCGCGATGTGGTGCGATTTTGCGCCCGGTTCCGTGCGCTTGCGGCGGGGTTGCCGTCACGATTGCCGCGTGTATGGCAAACCTGATGGCCTGGGCGAACGAGGCCGTGCGAAAAAAGACGACGTGAAGGACGGATGAGAAGGAGGCCAAGGTGAATCTGACCCCGCGAGAGAAAGACAAACTCCTCGTCGCGATGGCGGCGATCGTAGCGGCGAGACGCCTCGAGCGCGGCGTCAAGCTCAACTTCCCCGAGGCGGTCGCCCTCATCACCGACTTCGTCGTCGAAGGTGCCCGAGACGGCAAGTCGGTCGCTCAATTGATGCGCGACGGTGCGGGTGTCGTTAAGCGCAGCCAGGTCATGGACGGAGTCGCCGAAATGATCGAGGAGGTTCAGGTCGAGGCGACATTTCCCGACGGCACAAAACTTGTGACCGTCCACGCGCCCATCCGCTGACGGAGGCTTTCATGATTCCCGGAGAAGTCATCCCGAGGGCCGGCGACCTCACGCTCAACGAAGGACGTGACACGGTCACGATCGAGGTTGCGAACGCGGGCGACCGACCTATTCAAGTGGGCAGCCATTATCATTTTTATGAGACGAACGAAGGCTTGAAATTCGAGCGGGAGAAGTCACGCGGGATGCGGCTCGATATTCCCGCGGGTACGGCGGTGCGCTTCGAGCCCGGCCAGACGAGGATGGTAACGCTCGTGCCTTATGGCGGCGCTCGCACGGTCTACGGCTTCAACGCAAAAATCAACGGCAAGCTCTAAGGGGTCGACATGGCGTATAAAATTCCGCGCGGCGTGTATGCCGGCATGTTCGGCCCGACGGTCGGCGACCGGGTGCGGCTCGCCGATACCGAACTATTCGTCGAAGTCGAGGAGGACAGAACCGTTTACGGCGAGGAAGTCAAATTCGGCGGCGGCAAGGTGATCCGCGACGGCATGGGCCAAAGCCAGGCGAGCCGCGAGGACGGTGCAGTCGACACCGTCATAACCAATGCGCTGATCGTCGATCATTGGGGCATCGTGAAAGCCGACATCGGTATCAAAGACGGGCGGATTGCCGCCATCGGCAAAGCCGGCAATCCAGATGTGCAGCCCGGCGTCGACATCGTCATCGGGCCCGGCACCGAAGCGATCGCGGGCGAAGGCAAGATTGTCACCGCGGGCGGCATCGATATCCACATCCACTTCATCTGCCCGCAACAGATCGAGGAAGCACTCTATAGCGGCATCACCACGATGCTTGGCGGCGGTACGGGGCCGGCAGCGGGGACCACCGCCACGACCTGCACGCCCGGTCCCTGGCATCTCGGGCGAATGCTGCAGGCAGCCGAAGGTTTTCCGATGAATCTCGGCTTTTGGGGCAAGGGCAATGCCAGTCTGCCCCACGGGCTTGTGGAACAGATCGAGGGTGGGGCGTGTGGGCTGAAGCTGCATGAGGACTGGGGCACCACGCCGGCGGCGATCGACAACTGCCTGGCCGTGGCCGACGCAATGGATGTGCAGGTCCTGATTCACACCGATACCTTGAACGAGTCGGGCTTCGTCGAAGACACCATCGCCGCGTTCAAAGGTCGGACGATTCACGCGCTTCACACCGAGGGTGCCGGCGGGGGCCACGCGCCCGACATCATCCGCCTGTGCGGGGAGGCGAACGTGCTGCCGTCCTCGACCAACCCTACGCGGCCCTACACGGTCAATACGCTCGACGAGCATCTCGACATGCTCATGGTCTGTCACCATCTCGACCCGACGATCGCCGAGGATGTCGCATTCGCCGAGAGCCGCATTCGCCGGGAGACGATTGCGGCGGAAGACATTCTTCACGACCTCGGCGCTTTTTCCATGATCGCCTCGGACAGCCAAGCGATGGGACGCGTGGGCGAGGTGATCATCCGCACGTGGCAAACCGCCGACAAGATGAAGCGCCAGCGCGGACGGCTGCCGGAGGAGACGAGCGACAACGACAATTTCCGAGTCAAGCGCTACATTGCGAAATACACGATCAACCCCGCGATCGCCCAGGGCATCTCGGCTCATGTCGGCTCGGTCGAGGCGGGAAAACTTGCGGACCTCGTACTATGGTCGCCGGCTTTTTTCGGCGTTAAGCCAAGTCTCGTCCTGAAATGCGGCTCGATCGCGGCCGCACCCATGGGCGATCCGAATGCGTCGATCCCCACACCGCAGCCGGTGCATTACCGGCCCATGTTCGCGGGCTTCGGGCGCAATCTCGTGGAAAGTTCGGTGCTGTTCATGTCGATTTCCGCGCATTCGAACGATCTTGGCGCGAAGCTCGGCATCTCGCGTCCGTCGTTGCCTGTCGAGAACACGCGGCAGCGAATTTCAAAGTCCGACATGGTGCATAACGGCAAAACTCCGAAGATGGAAGTCGATCCCGAAACCTACGAGGTGCGCGCAGACGGCGAATTGCTCACCTGCGAACCGGCGAAGGTGCTGCCCATGGCGCAAAGATATTTTCTTTTCTGATGGAGACGGTGGCGGAAATCCTGCGTGCGGGAGCGTGGCCGACAAAGGACGAGCGCGACAGCATCACGCTCGCCTATCAGGACCGCTATCGCCGGCGCGTGGCGTTGACGGCGGAGGGCGGCACCAGGTTTCTCCTCGATCTGTCTCAAGCGACCCTCTTGCGCGACGGCGACGGTGCGCGACTTTCGGGCGGGGGGTTCGTGCGCATCATCGCCGAAATCGAGGCGCTTTTCGAGGTGACCGCGTACCCGGCCGAGGATTTGGCCCGGCTTGCCTGGCATCTCGGCAACCGACATATTCCAGCCGAAATCGGGCAGGATCGTATCCTCATCCAACGCGACCGGGTCATCGCCGACATGCTCATCGGCCTCGGCGCCCAAGTGCAAGAGATCGCAGCACCCTTCAATCCCGTGACGGGCGCCTACAGCGTCGACGATCACCGCCACGGCCATGCGCACGATCATCGCCATGAAAATGGCGGCACCCATGGTGAGGGCAGGGGGAAATGATGGACCGGGCGGGCCTCTATCGGCTCATGACATGGCTGTCTCCGGCCTATCCGACGGGAGCCTTCAGTTACAGCCACGGCATCGAATACGCCGTCGAAGCCGGGCTGGTCGCCGATCGCGCGTCGCTCGCGGCGTGGATCGCGCATATCATCGAGGAAGGTACCGGGCGCGTTGACGCCATGCTTTTTCGCGCAGCCTACCTCGCGGCGGACGATAGCGCGCGGCTCGACGAAATCGCGGAGCTTGCGGCGGCGCTCCGCGCGACTTCGGAAACCGCACTCGAAAGCGCTCAGCAAGGGGCGTCGTTCCTCGCCGTAACGCGCCATGCCTGGCCGAACAAGCGTCTCGATGCCGTCCATGCGCGGCATCGGGGCAGGGGCGTGGCGCTACCGGTCGCCGTGGCGATTGTCTGTGTTGGAACCGTCGAACTCGACATCGCACTTTCGGCATATTTGCACGCGATGGCGGCCAACCTGGTTTCGGCCGGGGTACGCCTCATTCCACTGGGCCAGAGCGATGGCCAATCGGTCCTCGCGGCACTCGAAGACATCGTCGATCGTGCAACGACCGATGCGCTTTCGAGCCGCTTCGAGGAGATCGGTTCGGCCGCGCCCATGGTCGACTGGACGTCGATGCGTCACGAAACCCAGTACACGAGGCTTTTCAGATCATGACCCGATCGCTT
>Ga0187766_10001488_pt1 | contig 13738 bp, 10 predicted proteins | sample 0216_QUI02_MP05__4_FD_132971 | JGI IMG/M metagenome (GOLD analysis project Ga0187766, IMG submission 132971) | Tropical peat soil microbial communities from peatlands in Department of Meta, Colombia - 0216_QUI02_MP05_20_MG | ecosystem: Environmental > Terrestrial > Soil > Wetlands > Peat ... | reverse complement strand
TCAGGATCGCCACGTTGACGAGCTCGTGAAGCGCCCGACCGGGAAAGCGCACAAGGCTCATCACCGAATGGTGCCGCTTCTGACCGTCCCGCGCGCGACCCCCTCATCTGTCCCGCCCGCCATGGCGGCAACGTTCCCGGATTGGGCCTGTCTTCGCGTCCGTGTCCTCGACTGTTGCCGCGCAAAGATTGCTAGCCGCTACCGATGCGAACGATCCCGCCGGTCCGTACGGCCGCCCCAACAGCGTGGCCCCTACTGCCTGAGGCACACGTTCGCGACGGAGGCACTTGCCGCCGGCATCTCGACGTTCGAACTGGCCCGCCTCATGGGTTCGAGCGTGCAGATGATCGAGCTGACCGATGGGCACCTCGCGCGGGACTCGGAAGGCCAGATCCGGGCCCGGCTGGACGCGAGAGCGCGCCAAATGGGCGATGAATGGGCGTCAGACGGGCAGGAAGAGTGAGGCTCCGAACAGCCGAATCTTGCCGCGTTGCAGGAGATTTACGGAGCGCGCCCGGAGAGATTCGATCTCCCGACCTTCGGTTCCGTAGACCGTGCCGACGATCGGGCGTCCCGACGGACGATCAGCGCGTTCTCCCCGCTATCTCGTCACTTCTGAAGGTCGCACCGCGACCATCAGCGCGTGATTGCTGGGATCGCCCCAGCGACGTTTGGGCCAGGATTGGGCCACAGCGGGTCGCGGGTCGCCGCCCCGCGTAGTGCTTCAAATCGAGGTACTACCGCCCGGGAAGCGAGACGGTAACTCGCGGTCATTTCTCAGTCGGTAGAGCGTCGCCTTCCCAAGCCGCGCCGAAGGGAGTGGCGCCTGACGACGATCGACGCGGATGCCCTGGTATCGCGGCAGTTTTCGAGGCACGCCTTCCGCCGCTCGGCCGCGAAATATTGAGATGGTTTGTGCGCTGCGTACTGGCGATGTAGCAGAGCAATCCCGGCAGCCGGGAGCGCGATCGGCGATCTCAGAAGCGAGTAGCGACGAGCCGCAAAGATCCGCACGACTGCCTTCGCGGCGAGCGAGCGCGTGGCGGTGGTTGGCCGCGCATGACTATGGGTCGCCGGCGTCCAAGCTCGAGCGAACGTTGCAGCGCCCTCTGGGGCGGCGGGTATCGAGGGATCGCCCACGATGGGCTGGTGCTTCTCTGGGCTCCTCGGATCGCTGCGACGGCGGATGTACGCGAATGCCGTTACGCGTCCTGGCCAAGCCGTACGCTTTTCTCAATGATCACTCAGAGGCGGCTCCCGGAGAAGGACGAGATCCTCCTTGGCGACAACCTCGACGTGCTGCCGCAGTTCGCGGATGGCGCGTTCCGACTGATCTACATCGACCCGCCGTTCAACAGCGGAAAGCGCCAAAACCGCAAAACGCTTGAGACCGTCCCCGACGAGGACGGCGATCGGACGGGATTCGCGGGCCGGCGATACAAGACCCGGCTGCTCGCAGAATCGTCGTACCTCGACATATTCGATGACTACATGGCATTCATGGCTCCTCGATTCGAGGAAGCGCGCAGGTTGTTAGCCCAGCACGGCACCTTCTACTTCCACATCGACTATCGCGAGGCTCACTACTGCAAGCTACTCCTGGACGAGGTGTTCGGTCGCGATTCGTTCCTGAACGAGATCATCTGGGCGTACGACTATGGCGCGCGAACCAAGCGCAAGTGGCCGGCGAAGCACGACACGATCCTCGTCTACGTCAAGGACCCGGAGCGCTACTACTTCGATGCCGAAGCCGTGGACCGGGAGCCGTACATGGCACCCGGTCTTGTCACCGCCGAGAAGGTCGCCAGGGGAAAGCTTCCGACCGATGTGTGGTGGCACACCATCGTTCCAACAAATGGCAAAGAGAAGACCGGGTACCCGACGCAAAAGCCGGAAGGGATCCTTCGCCGCATGGTCCAGGCATCAACCCGTCGTGGTGACTGGTGTCTTGATTTCTTCGCCGGCAGCGGGACGCTGGGGGCTGTCGCCGCAAAGCTGAGGCGGCGCTACGTATTGATCGACAACAACCCCGAGGCGGTGAGAGTCATGCGCAACCGCCTCGGTGCGCATGGAGACGAGTTCGAGCCTCCGCCAGCCGGCGGCCCGAGTTCAGACGCCGAGATCGTGGCGAGCCTTTTCTAGACCCGCCCGTGCCTCAGGCAACGTCCCTCCGTACGGCGCAAGCCAGTCCGGCGGCGCAATCGCTGGAAACCGAAGCCACTTGGTGTCCTGCGCGGCGGCACCCGTGTGCTGACCCGTCGCGTGTGCCAAAGGACGCTCTTCCGGACCGCCCATAGATGAACGCGCTGTGGCTCAAGACCGAGCAGGCACGCGACCTCATAAGTCTGGTCGCGGATCTGCTGGAAGACGAACCCCCCACCGCCCCAGATGAGGCTGAACTTGATCTGCACCGCGACTCCGTCGATCCGACAATCGTGTCCGCTGTCGATCGGGCGCTCGACCTTCATGCCTTCCTGCGTCGCCCAATCGCGCACCAGCGCCTCCCCGATCGCACCCTTACGACGTGAGGGCTCGCGTCGAATCCACCCACAGGGGCTTGCCTCCCATTCGTCTGCAGCCCCATCCTCGTAGCCAAGCTGAACTTCAGCGCTGAGCTTCGCGAACACTGCCAGGTCAAGGTCGTGCTGCTCCATTGCCGCAACGACTTCGCCGGCACAACCGGCCTTCCTTCAGAAGAACAGGTGCCGCGAACCGGGATACCGCTCGGTACGACGGGCTACCAGCCATCCCACCGGTCGCGGTCGGATGGCTACACGCTGCCCGCGGCGACGTCAGCGAACGCGATCTCAGCACGCTCGGCGGCCGTCAGGACACGAGCGTCCGATCGGAGCCCTGGTGGTCTTTGGTCACGTGCAGCACGCGCTCGGTCCGCTCGGCGAGCTGGGGCACGTGGCTGATTCAGCGCGACCAAGCGCCCGGCCTCGGTGCGCCGCTCGTGCGTCGTGAGTGCCTGCTGGAGCGCGTTGGGATCATGGCAACCTTCATCGAGGAAGAGAGCGTCGAGCCGCCCCCCGAGCGCGGCACGCTGTCGATAGCGTCGCGGCCGCCGAAGTTTGACAGCCGAGGAGAGCCGACCGCTCCGGCCGGGTCACGGCTGCTGGCAGGGGCCGTTCGTTCTGCGCGCGATCCAGCCGCGACCCCTGCCCCGCGATCGCCCGAGAAGAGCCTGAAGCCTGACGACACTTTCGGGAGACGGCGGGAATCGAACTCGCGCAATATTCCCGCCGTCAGCGTCCGCCTCGCGAATCTGGCGGGTTCCTTGTCTTGTCAAAGACACCGAACCAGCAGACCTGCTCACCCGGCCACCGAGCCGTCACGCCGTGCCAGCTCTTCTTTCGCGGCATGTGTAACGCACGGGCGGCTCGCGAGACAGTAGCTGCGTTCCCAAACGTCCGTGCCCGCCCCGCGGCGGGCGACCGTCCACTGTCCTGTCCTTGCGAGTGGTGCTGGCCCACTCGCCTCGCTGACGCCAGCAAGAAAGGACCGCCGATGAACCACCGATTCCACGTGTTGCTGCTCTTAGGTCTCGATCGCAACCGTGTTGCCACTGGCAAGCGCCTCTGGCGCGAGCGCCGCGAGCCCACTGACGACACCCAGCTCCTCCGCCGCGCTCAGGTCCGCAGATGATCCGATCCGACGCAACCACAAACCCGGACCGTGTGCCCTGGATACCTCTCCGAAATTCTCTCTTCAGACACGTGGCGCTACTGCGTCACCCCTGCTAATTCGTGTACTTACTCGCGTTGCCAGTGACACGTTCGATGCGATATGCGTAACCCGTCTCGGCACTCGTTAGTGGCCGACCGTTCGCCAGTCAGGACACTCATGAGCGCACTGTCTATCACTTACAGTCCGATCTGGGTGATAACCAGTGTGAACCGTGGTGCTCTCATAAGGCATCCCCACTCGGCGCTTTCTAAGTAAGGAGAAATCATGAAGATAAACTCGGCTACGGCCCCGCACGTCGCCACCGGCTTGTTGCGCCGCGCCCGACGGCGACGTGCCCAGCTCACGCTCGCCATCGCCGTGCTGCTTTCGTCAGCGGCGGTCGGAAGCGTCGCCCTTCCCTCGCCCGCCGCGGCAGCCATTTCCTACACGACGCACGTAACTCCAGGCAACACGGCGTTTTTGCAACTAGACGTGTCCGGCGCGTCCGTTCAGCCTGGAGCCCCGGTCATCGACTGGTACGCGAATGGGGGCAGCAACCAGGTGTGGAGCTTCGACTCTGTCGGTAGTAGCGGCAACACGTACCAGGTCGTCAACCAGAACAGTGGGATGTGCTTGACGACTGATGGTGTCCCCGGCGATCAGGTATATCAATGGCCCTGTACCGGAGGGGCGAATCAGCAGTGGCTGACATCCCTGAATCCCTACGGCGCGCCGGGATACTACACGATTCAGAGTGTATCTAGCGGATTCTACCTCGACGTGAATAGCGACAACCCGTTCGCCGGTACTCCGATCGATACTTGGTACTACAACGGCAATCCGAACCAGAAGTTCGCGGCAGACTGAGCTGTCCCGCGCATCGATGCCGCGTGTGCTGAATCGGAGAGGGAACAAACCCGGGAAGCTCTCCATGCAAGCATGTCCCCCTCGTCGCGCGCTGCCGTGACTTACCAACGGCACGAGCGCACTGGTGGCGCTGCCGCTTGCGCTCCTGAATCACTGAGCGGAAGCGGCCGCCGCCGGTCGGTTTCTATTTGGGCCCGCACATCTCTCGGCGTGGCGGGTGTCCACCTGACCAGCCCGAACACGCTCACAACACGTCGGGTGTCGGGCAGATTGCGCGTCCGGCAAAGGCCGCTCATCCTTGCCGGCTGCCTATCGCTACTGCAATCGATCAATCGAAAGGAGCAGCAGGATGCAAACTGGATTTGACGGTCTATCGGAGAGTCGCGAGCCGGACAGTTGGATTGAACGCGCAGCGTGCGCGTGTCGGCGCTCATGGCGACGCGGCTTGGTAGCTATGACAGTCATCGGTGCAGCAGCCTGGGCGGCCGTGCCCGCTGCGCAAGCGCAAGCAACGCCGCACATCTACTGGTCCAACTTCGGCACCAGCACGGTCGGGGAAGCGAACCTTCCCGGCAAGGACGTCAACCAGAAATTTATCAGCGGCGCCGACGCGCCGGAAGGGGTGGCGGTCGACAGCCAGCACATCTACTGGGCTAACTTCGGCAACGGCACGATCGGACGAGGGAACCTCAACGGCACCGGCATCAACCAGAAGTTCATCGCCGGCGCCAACCTCGTGTTCGGGGTAGCCGTCGACCGCACTCACATTTACTGGACCAACGCGGGTACCGGGACGATCGGGGAGGCAAACCTCAACGGCACCGGCATCAACCAGAAGTTCATCACCGGCGCCGACTACCCGGTCGGGGTGGCGGTCAACGGCAACCACATCTACTGGACCAACTATGTCAGCGGCACAATCGGGGAGGCAAACCTCAACGGCACCGGCATGAACCAGAAGTTCATCAGCGGCGCCGATAACCCGTTCGGGCTAGCCGTCGACAGCCAGCACATCTACTGGGCCAATGACGGCAACGGCACGATCGGGCGAGGGAACCCCAACGGCACTGGGATTAACCAGAAGTTCATCAGCGGCGCCGACGCCCCACAAGGAGTGGCGGTGGACAGCACGCATCTCTACTGGGTGAACAACCGCACCGACTCGATCGGGACCGCCAACCTGGCCGGCAAAGACGTCAACCAGATGTTGATCAGCGGCGCGAGCGGGCCGGCCGGCGTAGCGGTGTCGGGCTGATCGGCCGCAACACGGCGATCACAAAGAGCAACGGGGGGCTCCACGAGCTCCGTCGATCAACAGGTATTCGCGTCCAAGGCACCGCGGCCATCGAACCGCCCGGTTTCCGTAGAACGGAATTTCACTGCCGGCGCCACCCTCACAGGTGAGCGCCGGCAGTATAGGGAAGCTGTCGGAATGTTGGCAACCCGCAGAGGGGTTCGGAACGTTGGGTGATCAAAGCCCTAGAGGCACAACCTGGATGGTGTGGTTCCACGGCGCCATTTCGACGGCAGCGGTTCGCGATTTCCGCGAGCGTCACTGTGGGGTGCCGGTCGGCCCATCGGGTGGAGTCAATGCCCCGCCGCCGCGCGGGTGGCGACAGGTAGAGCGGCCGCCGAGCCGTTGATTGGTGGCCGGCCCCGTTTGCTGTATCACGCCGCCCGCGCGGCATGCTGAGGCGCGTCCTCGCGGTGGGCATGCTAGTCGGGCCGGGCAGTGAGGGCGGGTCTGGTTCCAAGTGACGCTGGTGGTGCCGTTGGGGCACTTGGTGGCCTTCACCGTGTCGATCACCTCCAGCGCACCGCTAGCGTTGCTGTAGCAGCCGTGGATGACCCCGCTGTTCGGGCACTGACGCCGACGGCGATCGCCGTCCCTGCCAGCCACACGGCCGCGGTGGCAGCGAGCGTGATGCCCGAGGCGCCGCATTTCGCGATGCATCGTCGAGGCCCGCGGCTGGGTCTGAAGCCACCGTCCTGGAAGGGGCTGCTGGGCTGGATGACCGTGTGCTGATGGTCAAACCTTTAGGATCTTGGTTGGAGCTGGCGAGTTGCCAGGAACGGGGGAAGGGAATCGCCGCGCCGCCCGGGGTCTTGTTTCTCGGTCGCTGACTTCCGACCGTTACGAGCGTGAATCCTGCCGTGGGCCTCCGAGACCCGGCATCGCGAGCTTGCGTGATCTGATCGGAAGAGAGTGCTTGCGCGGAGGGGCCGATTGACAAGAATCCCTGCTGGGATCGGAAACTAGACGGGTCCGGCGCGGACCTCACCCCTCCGCGGAAGCACAAACCGGCCCAGGGTCGCCGCTCGGCCTGCCATTTTCACCTGCCGTGGGCGCCGAGACCCGGCATCGGGAGCTTGCCTGATGTTGAGCCGAGATCGTGGCGCGTCCCGCAGCTTCGCGACGCTCACAACCTGCTTGTTCACAAGGTGTGGGGCTCCGAGTCCAAGCTCATGATGGCGCTGCCCCTCGTCGAACGCCATCGCGTCGATCAGCTTCACGTTTGCCGGTCTCGGTGGCGAACGTCGTCTCGATCACCGGCGTCCCCGGCAGGTATCTGCGCTCGTGTATGAGTCGGTGGGTGCGATCCTCCGCTGCCCGCCGGCGGGATCGAGGATGCGGGCAACCACCATCGGGCTGTCGTAGCGCGGCAGGCACAGCCTGCCGATCGAGCCGTCGCGGTCCACGAGCGCCGCGGAGTTGCATTCGGCGAGCAAGCCGTCGTCGGTAGTCGGCGATGGCTTACGGTGCCGTCGCGGATGTCGTCTGCATTTCCGGGCCGGGGTACGTGGTGCTCGTCTATGGCTTCAATCTGTGAGTTGTGACCGTGCGCGTTCGTATCCCGGCCCCCGGTCGGTTACAGACCCATCTGTAGACTGGGGCGTAGGCGAGGTGCTTGGCTCTGGGGCTTAATGGACCATGACGACGGCAACGACACCGGTACTGGCGGCGACCAAGCTGCATATCCCGCTGCTGCGTCCCGGCCACGTGCACCGCGCCGAGCTGGTTGGGGCGCTGATTGCCGGCGCGCAAACCAGGCTCACCCTTGTTGCCGCCGCCGCGGGATCCGGCAAGACGAGCCTGCTGAGTGAGTGGCACGCCGATCGCGGAGAGCGGCGGCCGTTTGCATGGATCTCGCTCGACGCCGCCGACAACGACCCCGTGCGGTTCTGGGACGGATTGCTCGCGGCGCTACAGACCATTTCAGTCCCGATCGGAAGCGCTGCGCAGGCGAGGCTTCACTCGCCCGGGACGACGCTCGAGGACCACGTGCTACCGCTGCTGATCAATGATCTGGCGGAGCTCTCAGAACCGATCGTGCTCGTGCTCGACGACTACCACTCGATCGAGAATCCTCAGATCCACGTTGCGGTCGAGCTCCTGATCGACCGGCTGCCGTCCACGGCGCACCTGGTAGTTGCCACGAGGTCGGATCCGCCGCTGCCTCTCAGCCGGCTGCGGGCCCGCGGGCAGCTGACTGAGCTGCGCGCCGCCGATCTGTGTTTCAACCTCGTCGAGGCGAGGGCGTTCCTCACCGACGTGGTCGGGCTGCGGCTTGACGATGAAGAGGTCGAGCTGTTGCACGAGCGCACTGAGGGGTGGGCTGCCGGGCTGCAGCTCGCCGGTCTGTCGCTGAAGCGACGCGAGGATCACCGGCGCTTCATCGAGTCGTTCGCCGGAGATGACCAGCAGATCGTCGACTACCTCGGCTACGAGGTGCTCGATAACCAGCCCCACGAACTCCGCGAGTTCATGCTGCGCAGCTCCTTGCTGGACCGACTGACAGGACCACTGTGCTCGGCGGTGACAGGGGTTGCCGACGCCGATCGTCTGCTGCGGCGCCTCGAGCGCGACAACGCGTTCGTCGTGGCGCTCGACTCCAGGCGCGAGTGGTACCGCTATCACCACCTGTTCGCGGAGCTGCTGCGTAACGAGCTGACGCGCAGCACCCCGGCGCTCGTGCCGGAGCTCCACCGTCGCGCCTCGGCGTGGTATCGCGAGGCGGGCGTGATCGACGAGGCGATCGAGCACGCCACCGCCGGGGGAGACTTCGCCCAGGCGATCGAGCTGATCACCGGACACTGGTACGAGTTCCTCCGGCGGGGTCGGCAGGAGACGGTCGCCGCCTGGATCGACCGGCTTCCACCGGAGACGGTCGACACAGATGCGGACCTGTGCCTGACCAAGGCGTGGCTCGGCGTGAACACGGGGCGCCTCGACGAGGTGGATCGCTGGATCGAGGCCGCAGGGCGCACCGCAGCCAATCGTCGTGACGGCGACGGTCTGCCGCCGCTGGCCTCCGGCGTCGCGAGCCTCCGGGCGATTCACCGCTACATGAACGGAAATGTCAGCGCTGCGGTCACGGCCGGCCGCCGCGCGCTGGAGCTCGAACGCGGCGGGCCGGCGTCGCCATGGCGCCCCGTCGGATGCCCGGTGCTGGGTCTGTCGCTGCACTGGCACGGTCAGAGAGGGGACGCATCACGCACCTTGACCGAGGCGGTTCGGATCGCCAAGGCCAACGGGAACCACCTCGCCGCGATGCACGCCAGCGGGGGGCTGGCCGCGATCGCCTGCGAGCGCGGGGATCTGGCGGACGCTGAGGCCCATGCTGCCGAGGCGCTCGAGGTGGGCGAGGAGCATGATCTCGCCGAGCACTGGGCCAGTTCCCTGTCGCTCGCCGTGCGCGGACAGCTATTCGAGCAATCCGGCGAGCTCGAGGCGGCGGATCGGACGCTGTCGCGCGCGGTCGAGCTGGCCCGGCGCGGAATCGCCTCGATCGAGATCGGCTACTCGCTGCTGACACTGGCGGGCCTCCGGCAGCGATCGGGGCGCGAGGACGCGCAGCAGATCCGCGCGCAGGCCAGCGCCGCGGTTGCCAGATGCGTGGATCCGGGGATCCTGCGCGAGCGGCTGACCCGCGTCGAGCGGGGTGCGCAGATTGTCAGCCGTGCACGCTCCCGGGAGGCGCCAGAGTGTCTCAGCGCCGCCGAGCTGTCCGTGCTGCGGCTGCTTCGCAGCGAACTGTCGCAACGCGAGATCGCAAGCGAGCTACACCTGTCGTTCAACACGGTCAAGACCCACACGCGCAACATCTACCGCAAGCTCGACGTGGCCGCGCGCGCGGAAGCGGTGAGCCGCGCGCGCGAACTCAGCCTCATCTGAAGTTCAAGACCGGCGCGTGGCTTTGAAGCTGCAGGGCGCAACGCCTCCGCCACCTCACGGTCCAGCGCCGCCTGGTTGTCGGCGAGCGCATCGGCCGCGTCCGCCAGGTCGGCCTGGCACCAGGCTAGGTAATACCTCGTGCGCGTCGTGGGCTGCGTCCAACCACGACGCCGGTTGCAGGTCCGCCGAGCGGCCTGGGAGTGCGCACCGTTGGTGAAGATGCTCGCGGAAGGTCTCATACCTTTTGGTTGGTGACCTCGAACCGCTCAACGTTACGGTCGAGACTCGTTTCACCCGGGTGAAACGTGCGGCTGGGTGATGACGACTCACCCAGCTCCAGCGGAAACTTGCCGCCGTGATCGACCGCAACCCGACACGCAAGCGCTACGACATCGTCGTCCGCGGCAGGCTCAGCAACCGCTACGAGTGCGCGTTCGAGGGGGTCACGCTCGAGCCCCGCAACGGTGAGACGAGCCTCCACGCGGACCTCGCCGACCACTCGCAGCTGTACGGCCTGCTGAATCGGCTGCGCGACTTCGGAATCGAGCTCGTCAGCGTCAACGCGGTCCCGGAGCCTGGCGATGCGCGCCGAGCAAACGATCGACAGCGCTAGCGCAGCACCCTCCGATGAGAAGGTCGTGGCCGGCCTACGCGCCGGCGACGAGCGCACCTTTCGCGACCTGTTCGCGTGCAACTACCCGGTGATGAAGCGGGTCGCCCGCGGCTACGTGGACTCTGAGGCGGGGGCAGAGGAGGTCGTCCAGGAGACCTGGATGGCGATCATGACCGGCATCGATCGCTTCGAGGGGCGCTCCGCGCTTTCAACCTGGATGTTCTCGATCCTCACCCACCAGGCAAAGAGCCACAGCGCCCACGAGCGCAGGGCGCTCCCGTTCTCCTCGATCGCGCCGCGCGACGTCGAGGAAGCGATCGTCGATCCCGATCGCTTCCAGAAGGACGATGAGGCGTGGCCAGGTCACTGGGCCACGCCGCCGCGTCCCTGGCAAAAGCCCGACCGGCGGCTGCTCTCGCTCGAGGCGCGCGAGCTGCTCAAGAAGGCGCTGCCGGAACTGCCCGAGCGCCAGCGGCTGATCGTCGCGCTGCGCGACGTCGAGGGGCTCTCAGCCGAGGAGGTGTGTGATCTGCTGGGCTTGAGCCAGGAGAACCAGCGAGTTCTCCTGCACCGGGGGCGCTCGCGGCTTCGCGCCGCGCTTGAGGGCTATTTCGATGGCGGCGAGGCGTAACGAACAGCCGCGCAGGGAGACACGAGCACGTGGACGATTCGGGCCCACCGCACGACGGCCGTCCGGCCAGCGGCATCAACGCGACCGTTGAGGAGATCACCTGCCAGCAGTTCGTCGAGCTCGTGACGGACTACTTCGAGGGGGCTCTCGGCTCACGAACTCTGAGCCACGTCGAGGAGCATCTCGTGATGTGCGACTGGTGCGTGACCTACGCCCAACAGATGCATGCAACGATAGCCGTACTGCGCGAGCTCAAGGATCAGGTCGCGGCGGAGCCGCTCGAGTCCGTCATGAGCGCGCTGCGCGCGAGGAGGGCCTGAGCATGGTGGCCTACAAGTTCCTACGGTCAGAGCGTGCCGGGCCGTTCAGCCGCTTCCGCTGGCCCGAGCCGGGGATCTGGGTCTATGCCGACAAGGATGTCGAGGCATGCAGGGCCGGGATTCACGCCTGCCGGACGGAGGACCTGCCTTGGTGGCTCGCCGAGGAGCTCTGGGAGATCGAGCTACGGGGTCCGGTTCGGGTTGACGGGCACAAGATCGTCGCGCCGGCGGGATGTCTGCGCTCGCGGATCGAGCACTGGACGGCTGATTGCGCTCAGGAGTACGCGCAAGCGTGCGCCTGGCGGGCGCGCAACAGCGCTGTGCAGTCGCTGAGACGTGCCTCGCATGCCGAGGCGGCCGGCACGCTCGCGCGATGCGGGACGCTCGACGAGTTGGTGGCCGCGGCGCGACGACTCGCGGACGACGTGCCGGACACCAGGATCAGCCTCACGATCGCCGGCGACGGAGCGGTCCGGGCGCTCTCCGGAGCGCCTCCGACCACCGCCTACATCGCGGCGCACGCGGCGCTGCGAGTGGACGGGCCAGCGGGCTACGCGGCCGAACGCGCCTGGCAGTCGCGGTGGCTAACCGAACGGCTGAGGCTACAAGCGAGTGCGTGAGCCGCGAGCGCTCCCGCGCCCTCCTCTCGGTCCGCGACGTAACGGATCGGCTCGGGGCCTGACCCACCACCGGTGACAAACCAGCCGAGCTCTTCGGGGGGCGAGCGCGCATCCGCCGCTTGCGATCGACCGCGTGGGGTAGTGCTCGCCATGATGCGCCGCCGAGCCGAGCTCGTACGCAGAGCGACGGGAACGGCGATGAGACACAAGAATCGAAGGAGCGAGCGGGGAACAGCGAATACGACTTGATCGTGCTCGGCGCGCGCCCGGCCGGGGAGCACTGGGCGGGTGCGCTCGCCGCCGGTGGCCTTGACGTCGCGAATCCGGTCGTGACCGCCGGGGCCTGGTTTGCGGCCATCTGGTGGAGGTCCGTTCGGTCGCGCGCCCCGGACGCGGCGACGTAGGCCGGCTCGGCGTAGAGCTCGTCCGGTCGCCCCGCGATGACGGTTCGCTCGACGGTGATCCCCTGGTGGGTGTGGACGGTGCCCGCGTACCCGAGCCGCAGGTGGCCCTGCTCGACGTAGCTGCGCGGGATGTGGCGCCTGTGGCCGCCGTCGAGCTCGACATCCAGGCCGAGCCCGTGCAAGCGCACAACTTCGCCGCGGTCGCCGTTGCAAAGCTGGAGATGCGTGTCGTTGAGAGTCCAGGCGGAGGCCGCCGAGCGCCTCGTGCACTCCCGGAGCTCGTCGCCGGCGAGCACGGACTGAAGCTGGCGATGGTCGCCGATCGCGATGACTTTGGCGCCAGCGGCCGCGTGCTGTTCCAGTCGGGCGCCGGGCCGCGTGGCGAGCATCCCGGCCTCGTCGACCACGAGCACGTCCTTCCAGGTCAGATCGACCTGGCCGCGGTCGAGCTGGCGCAGTAGCGAGTCGACGGTGTAGGACTCGATCCCTGCTTGGCCGTGGAGCTCGCGGGCCGCGCGCGCGGTCGGGGCCGTGCCGATCACGCGGCGACCGTCCTGCTCCGCCACCCTCCGGATCGCCTCCGCCGTGTACGTCTTGCCGGTTCCGGCCTGTGCCTCGACGATGTCGACGCCGTTGCCCGAGCGGAACACGGCCTCGACCACAGCCCGCTGCTCGCGATTGAGGCCGAGGCCACGCGTACCGCGCTGCAGCGCTCTCTCCGTCGCCAAGCCGACTCCAGCATCGGCTCGGCTGAGCTGTGCCCATTCGCGAGCCGTCTCGGCCTCCAGGAGGTCGGTGCTCGTATAGCGGCCGCCGTCGAGGTGGATGATGTCCTCACGGGCGAGGAAGTGGTTCGTCTGGTCGAGGACGTTGGCTGCGTGCATGCCCTGCGGCGCGCTCCTGGCGACGGCGATGATCACGTCGTTTCGGCTAAACGTGTTCGCCATGTGTGTGAGACCGTCAGGCCCGGCGAGCGCGTCGGCGTCCAAGCCGGAAGGCGCGAGCTCGACCCGCGGCCCGTCGACCCGTTCGCGAACGGAGGAGATCAGCTCGGGCCCGAGTGCGTCGGCGACCGTGCGCTCGACCGCCGGCATGTCCACCTCTCGCTTCGCCCGCCGGGTGGAGAGCGCTGCGCCGGCCATCGCCGTCGGGTTGTCCTGCGAGCCGTTGGCGTCATGCTCGATCTCGGTCCGGCGGTTGGAGAACTTCCGCAACGTGGGCTTGTCGACGCAGTCGAGCTCCGCCAGGCCCTTCCGATTCAACGGTCGCCAGGAGAGGCCGAGCTCGGCGGCCTGCGCGCGCAGCTCAGCGGCGTATAGGGCACCCATCGCCATCTTGCAGTCCCGCAGCCGAACCGTGTTCAGGGCCGTGTAGCGCCCATCGGGCCCGCGAGCCCAATTGGCGACGATGGCGTGTGTGTGGAGCTGCGGGTCGCCGG
>Ga0187766_10001486_pt1 | contig 13741 bp, 14 predicted proteins | sample 0216_QUI02_MP05__4_FD_132971 | JGI IMG/M metagenome (GOLD analysis project Ga0187766, IMG submission 132971) | Tropical peat soil microbial communities from peatlands in Department of Meta, Colombia - 0216_QUI02_MP05_20_MG | ecosystem: Environmental > Terrestrial > Soil > Wetlands > Peat ... | reverse complement strand
TTGGCCGGGCCGAATTGATTTGATCCGGGCGAGGCACTCAGGCATGAGAGACTGCAGGTCCTTCAGGCGGTTCGACTTTCCGCGCAGTACCATGATGCCGATGAGACGCCCCGACATGTTTTGCTGGTATTCAATGCCTTGATCAACGTTCAGAAAAACATCGAACCTGGTTTTCTGCAGCGGCGAGCAGGTCGCCGTTCTTTAGCCCTGCCAACCCAGCTTGGCGCGCGGTTTGACACTCGTGGCCGGGGAGAGACTTCTGCAATCGCTCGTCGATACATTCATCAATCAGAATGCGCATCTAGGGTCGAGTGAGCAGGAGGTGCTTAGCCTCTTCGAGAGCGGCGACAGCCGCTTTACGTGAAACGGTCGGGAACCCTTCCAGAAAATCTTCTAACGTTTCCCCGCCTTCTAAATAATCGAAAAGGGTTTGCATCGGCACACGGGTGCCGCGGAACACGGGGACTCCGCCGAGGACTTCGCGATCCTTGATGATAATTTGCACAAGAAACATCATAGCACGCGCGCCAGCCTTCACGACTCGCGCATGGGAATCACCTTGCGGCTCTCAACTCCTGCGATGCTGGCCCTTCCACGGCGGGCGCACGGTATAGTTCGGAGTCGCGGTCGCGTGCCTTCTGCTCGCCGAAATCAGTTTTCGCCGCGTCAGCCACCCCACCGCTGCTTGCGCCGAGCTTCGGGATATTCCGACAGATTCCGCGAGGGCTTTCCTCTCGCGCTGTTGCTCTCCCGCCAGCCACAGACAAACCAAAAAACATGCCGGCCGCCGGTCGTGCCCCACGAGGTCGCGCATCAAATGTCCAGAACGTATTCATCCAGCTGAATCATGCTGTACCGGCCGATAACCTAGCACGGCCGGCCCGCCCCGGTTAGGCCGCGCCGGAGTCACGCTCTCCGCCTCTCGAGCCCGCGAAGATATGCTTCAACTTCTTTCCGGTCCCCGTGTCTCGCCCAGTCAGCTGGAGTTCCCTGCCACACGATGTCTTTCAAATCGGCTCTCGCTCCGCGTTCCACAAGCAGCCGGACAAGTTCTTCGTGGCCCGCCAAAGCCGCTTGATGCAGCGGCGTTGAGTGCGAATGCCCCCCGACGGGGTTGTATCGGTTGGGATCTTCCCCCGCGTCGAGCAACAATCGCACCACCTCCACACGGCCATATTGTGAACCTAGTGCCAGCGCCAGGTGCCGGTCCTCATGGCTCGCGGTCGGGAGCAGCCGCCTCACTTCGTCCATGCGCCCCAGCGCCGCCGCGACTGGCAGATCCATCCGTCCGCCGCGTCGCATGAGCGCGTCCACCGCTGCGAACTCCCCGTGCATGGCCGCTGTTCGCATCGCGGTGTTCGGGTCCGCCCCGCGCGCGCAAAGAAGCTCGACTAAGGGAATCTGCACACCGCATTCACGCGGTACTCTGCCGCTTGCTACGAGTTCGAGTGTTTCGTTCAACGCTGGTTGTTCTGCGCCGGCATCGAGAATGACCCCGGCGATCTGAACGATATTTTTCGGCAGCCGGCCATGGCGAACCGGATTCTCAGCCGTGAATTCTAGTAGCGTCGGACTCTGAAAGTAGTTCCCACCTTCGAAAACGACATGCTGACGCACGAGATTCGGATGTCGTTTGAGGTGAGCTCGCAGTCCTGCGGCGTCGCCCGCGTCCAGCAGTTCTACCGCTCGCCGGAAAGCGGCGTCCTCGATTCGCTCGTGATGCGGCGGATTCAGTTGGTCGGTGAGCGTTGGTTTTTCAATGTGCCGCTTCAGCTTGGCGTCAAGAATCTCAGCGTCCGTAGCTTTAGCGAAGCGCGGATGAAATTCCCTGAGTCTCTGCGCCGCTCCCATGTCTCGCGCCGCATGGGCCCGCAGCAAATCTTTCGCTTGATACTTCAGATGATCGAGGTTCGGATCGGGCGGAAGGGGTCTTACCGGCATGGACGAACTTCCTTTCGTACGCCCAGGTCCGCATTTTATGGACGGAAAGTAAGTTCGCTTAATCGAATTGTTCTGACCAGGTGGACTTCTGTCCTTTCCGCGGACCGGATGCGCCCTGGGCGCTTCGCCAAGCTTACCACGCCGCCGAAGGCTCCCGCCCGTTACTCTGCGCCGCCCAGCGGAAGGAAGTACTGCGTGCCCTTGACCGGCTCCTGGAGCCGTCGCAGGAGTTGCTGCAGATCCTCGTTGCGCTCCACGAAGTCAATCTCCGAGGTGTTCACCACCAGCAGGTCCGACGCGGAATAGCGGAAGAAAAAGTGCTCATAGGCCTTGGCCACTTCCCCGATGTATTCGTCCGCGATGCGCGTCTCTTCTCGCGCGCCTTTCTTCTGGATCCGCGTGCGCAGAATTTCCGGCCGCGCCTGTAGATAAATCACCAGATCCGGCGCGGGCAGGTCTTTCGCCAGCGCTTCGTAGTAGCGCTCGTAGAGCTTCAGCTCCTCGTCGTCGAGATTCAGGTTCGCGAAAATGCGGTCTTTCTCCATCAGGAAATCGGAGAGCACCGGCCCGGGCGATTCCACGGCCATCGCTTCCCTCAGCCGCCGCTGGCGTTCGATCAGGAAGTACATCTGCGCGTGAAACGCCGCGCCGGGTTTCTCGCGGTAAAAGTCGGCGAGGAACGGGTTGTCCTCGCAATCGTAGATGCGCCGGGCGTGCAATCGTTCGGCCAGGACCTGCGCCAGCGTGGATTTGCCCACGCGCAGCGGCCCTTCGATCACGATGTAGCGCGGAGACGGCGCCGCCGCGGGCTTTACGGGAGCGGGAGCGGGCTTGGGAGCCGCCATCGCGCGCGATTATAACAAATCCTTCGCTCGCCGCCAGACGCGCCCGTCCCTCGCGCCTGCCGCTGATTTTCGCGCCCCAGAAGCCCGCTCCCCTGTTTCGTTGGTACGTTGGTCCTAGGGCCGAAAACTTCCGTCTAAACCTTGGTCCCGAAGGCGAGTACCACCCGCTTACCCTCCGCGTAACAGTGCCACCTACGGCCCCTCCGCGTATTCTCGTCGCAGTTGCGGGCCGGAAATTGTACCGGCCCGCGGCACTGAGGTGATGGGATGCTCCTGACGCTTGTCCTTCTGCTCGCGTCCGCTCCGCAGACGGACGTGAAAGCCGCGCCTGAAAAGTCCAAGGCCCCAGCTGTCGAAGCCGCCAAGGATTCCAAGCCGGAAGCGGCGCCAGTTCCCGCGCCCGAAGAGGTCTCCTATCTTCCCGGCCAGCTCACGCCCGTGGCCCTAGCTCGCGCCGGAGATACTCCCGCTTCCAAGTCCAATGATGCTCAGCCCGATCCGGCGCCTGCCATCCCCTTTGCGCCGGCGATTCGCGGCCCCATCGAAATCCCTTCGCCCGCCCAGCGCCGCACTTGGTACGCGTTGACGATTGTCAGCAGCGGCGCCGCCACGTTCGACGCGTGGACCACGCGCCGCGCCATTACCCAGGGCTATGGCCGGGAAATGAATCCCACGCTGCGGCCCTTCGCCGGCAACGCCGGGCTCTACGCCGTCATTCAGGCCAGCCCGCTTCTGATGGACTATGTCGGCCGGCGCATGATGACCAGCCGCTATCGCCTGGTGCGCAAGATGTGGTGGCTGCCGCAGTCGGCCGGAACCGCGGTTTCCGTCGTCAGCGGCGCGCACAACCTCGCAATCGCGCCCTGAGAGCCCCTCTTTTCCCCGAGCGGTCCGGCGTCCGGCCGGGCCGCTTCTCTTTTCAGTTCTTGTGCTTCTCGAACCAGCCCGTGATATACAGCATCTTCGCAATGTGGTGGCTCGGCCGCCGCGCGATCCCGTGCGGCTCGCCCGGTACACGGATCAGCACCGCTTCGACATTCAGCAGCTTTAAAGCCTCGTAGAACTGCTCGGCTTCCGAAATCGGCGTGCGGTAGTCCTCTTCCCCGGTCATCACCAGCGTCGGAGTCTTGACCTTGGCCACCAGGTTCGTCAGCGAGCGCTGCATGTAGTGGTCGGTGTTGTCCCACGGATTGCCGGGGAACCAGTACTGGATGATGAAAGGAATGTCGGAGGTCAGCGCGAAGCTGTACCAGTTGATGACGGGATAGAGCGAAGCAGCGGCGCGGTAGCGCGTCGTGTGCTCTATCACCCAGCAGGTCAGCACTCCACCGCCGCTGCCTCCGGTCACGTACAAACGGTTCGGGTCCACGTACCCCTTCGCAATCACCGCGTCCACCCCGCTGTCCAGATCGTAGAAGTCGTCGCCGGGATAGGCGTGGTGGATCAGGTTGGCGAACTCCTCGCCATAGCTCGTGCTTCCCCGCGGGTTCGCGTAAAACACCACGTAGCCCGCCGAGGCCAGCACCTGTTTTTCGAAATCGAAACGATCGCCGTAGTCCGCGAAAGGCCCGCCGTGAATCTGCAGCACCAGCGGGTACTTCTTTGCGGGATCGAAATCAGGCGGCTTGATGATCCACCCCTCGATTTTTCTCTTGTCCTTCGACGACTCGTACCAGACCCCCTCGACCGCGCCGGGCTTCTTTTGTGCCAGCAGCTCTCCGTTGAGCGAAGTCAATACGCGCGTGGAATTGCCGCTGATGACGGCGACGTCGCCCGGATTCTCCGTTGTTCCGTGGGTGAAGGCGATCGCGCCCGTCTTCGAAACCGAAAACGATCCGCCGCCTCCCGCGCCGAGTCCTCCGGCCAGATGGTCGGCCACCTTGCGTATCGCACCTTCCGGCGTAGCGAATGCGATCTTCGTATCGCCCTGGTCGTTGTACCGAAAATAGATTCCGCCCGAATCCCCCGCCCAAACTGGGTCCTCGGCGTCGCGGTCCAGTTTGTCCGAGATGGAGTGCGGGTTCGACCCGTCGCGGTTCATCACGTACAGGCGCGTCGTCTGGTGTCCCTGAAAGCGGTCGTCATAGCCGATGTAGGTGATCCACTTCCCGTTCGGCGAAATCGCCGGTGAATCGTCCGGCCCTTTGCGGTTCGTCAGCGCGCGCACCGAACCGTCCGCCACGGAAAACTCATAGACCTCGGTGTCCATATAAATGTGCTCGGAATCGGCGTGGCGGTTCGCCGCGACAATCAGGAACTTTCCGTCCGGCGACCACGAGACCCGGTTGGTCCCGAAGTAGGAACCTCCGTTGGGGAAGTCGCCCGAAGTCACCTGGCGCGGCGCGCCCCCTTCTGCCGAAACCACGAAAATCTGCTGGAAGCCGGGCTTGAGGTAGCCCATTCCGTTGAAACGGTACACCGTCCGGTCGTAAACCGCCGCAGGTTCGGCCCACTTCGCCCCAGGAGGCGGCGAAGGTAGGTCCGCGATGTGCAGGCCTTTGCCCGGCACGAACGACACGAAAGACAGCGCCTTTCCGTCGGGCGACCATTCCACCGAATCGACGCCCTGCTCGACGTTCGTGATGCGCGCAGTCTGCCCGCTGTCCATCCACCGTACGTAAATCTGCGCTCGGCCTTCGCCTTCCGCGGAAATGTACGCGAGACGCGTTCCGTCCGGCGACCATCGCGGCGACGCATCCGTACGGTTCCCGGTCGTGATGGCGCGGTGATCGCTCCCGTCCGAATTGATGACCCACAGATTCGAATAGCGCCGGTCCGTCATAGGGTCGGCGAAACGGCGAAGATAAACGATCTTCCGCCCATCCGGCGAAATCTGCGGATCGGCCGGAACCTGCAGCGTGAATTCGTCCATCACCGTCAGCCGGTGGGAAACCTCCTGAGCGCCAAGAGCCGGCGCCAGCGCCGCAGCGGACAAACCCAGCGCCGCGCGGGCCATGATGTTCTTTCTCAGCATGCGAAACCTCCTCGCAGCGCGCGTGTTAACACCCCCATGGGTTGCTGTCAAGGCGCGCCTCGGCGCATTCACCTTTCGCTATCACCCGGCCGGCTTCGCGCTGGCCCGTTCGAGCGGCGTGCTAGACTCAAATCGAGCTCAGCCTTGCAGAAAAAACGGAATTCCGGCCGGCGGCAACTCGCCGGCTTCCGGAAACGTCGCGTCATAAAGGGGATTGCGATGAGAAAAACCGTCTGGGCCATCTTTTTGTCTATTGGGGCGGCGACGGTCTGCTGCGCGCAGGACTCCGGCGGCAAAGCGCCGGACTCCGCTGAAACGCTCACTCTATCAGGCCTCGCCCCTCCGGCCTCCGGGCCGCTGTTCTCCGGAATCTCTCTGCCGCTGGCCCTCCCGGCCGACCCGGTTCCTTCGCCGCAGGTTTCACGCGAGGAAAACTATGAGAAGTGGCGGCTAGGCTTCGGCTACGGCTACGTTCGTTTTCGCTCCACGCCCATCACGGCGAACGTCAACGGCATCGAATTCTCGTTGGGCTACATGCTTGACCGGCGCCTCGGCGTGGAAGGCATGTTCACCGGCGGATGGGGCCATGATTCCGCGTTCGCAAATCCAACCGTGAAATTCCTGGATTACCTGATCGGCCTGCGCTACGTCTGCCTCCCGCGACCGCGCTATGAAGTGTGGGCTCACGGGCTTGTCGGGGGAGCGCACGTCCTGCCGCAGACGGCGCTCGGCGGCCAGAATGCCTTCGCCTGGACCTTCGGCGGCGGGGTAGACTACCGCCTCGTAGCCGGCCTAGGCTTGCGAGTGCAGGGAGATTACGTCGGGAGCCGCTTCTTCAGCGAAACGCAAAGCCACTTCCAGTTCGGTACCGGCTTGATTCTTCGCTTCTAGCTTCGTCACTCCACGACCACGCGGAAGAAGTTCTTTTTGCCCGCCCGCAGCAGAAATTCACCGGACTTGCGCAGATCAATTTCCCTGCGCGGATCCGTGACACGAGTGCCGTCCATTTCGACGCCGCCTTGCTTCACCAAACGCTCCGCCTCGGCCAGAGAGGCCGCAAGCCCGAGATTGTGAAGCAAAACCTTCAGGGTTACCGGCGCTCCCCTCGAAACCTTCTTCTTCGGGGCCTCTTCCGGCGCCTGACGGTCGCGGAAGACGCGCTGAAATTCCGCGGCGGCCTTTTCCGCGGCTTCGCGGCCGTGGAATCCCGCCACCACTTCGCGCGCCAACTCCATCTTGGCGTCCATCGGGTGCTTCGAGCCGGCTGCGACTTGCCTGCGCAGCGCGGCAATCTCCTCCGCCGTACGGTCGGTTATCAGGTCCCAGTAACTCCACATCAGCTCGTCGGAGACGGACATGAGCTTGCCGAACATCTGCGAGGGCGGCTCGGTGATGCCCACGTAGTTGCCCAGACTCTTGGACATCTTGCGCTGGCCGTCGAGACCCACCAGGATGGGCATGGTCAGAATGGCCTGCGGCCGCAGCCCGTACTCGCCCTGGATTTCGCGATGCACCAGCAAATTGAACTTCTGCTCGGTTGCGCCCAGTTCGACGTCGGACTTCAACGACACGGCGTCGTACGCGGTCAGCAGCGGATAGAGCAGCTCGTGAACCGCGATCGCCTGGCCCTTATCGAGGCGCGACCGGAAATCCTCGCGCTCCAGCATCCGCGCCAGCCGATAGTGCGAACATAGCCGCACCACGCCCTCGGCGGTCATCTTCCCCAGCCATTCGCTGTTGTAGCGGACTTCCGTCTTCTCGCGGTCGAGAATCCGGAAGACCTGGTCGAGGTAGGTCTTTGCGTTCGCGTCCACCTGCTCGCGTGAGAGCGGCGGCCGGGTTTCCGACTGCCCCGTTGGGTCGCCGATCATCGCGGAGAAATCGCCGATCAGAAAGACCGCGGTGTGGCCCATCTCCTGGAAGTGTCTGAGCTTGCGCAGCACAACGGTGTGCCCCAGGTGCAGGTCGGGCGCCGTGGGGTCCACGCCCAGATAGGCGCGCAGCGGCGTTCCGGTTTTGCGCGACTCCTCGAGCTTCGCGCGGAACTCCCCTTCGGGGATAATCTCCGCGACACCCTTCCGCAGGTAGGCGATCTGCTCTTCCACTGGTTTGAACGTGTGCTTTGTCATGAAGTGAGAATCACGCGGCGGCCCTCGACGCGAAACCTCCCTTCGAGCACGATGCGCACCGCCTCGGAATAGATGCGGTGCTCTTCGCGCAGAATGCGCTCGGAGAGCGCCTCATCCGTGTCGTCGTCCCGGACTGGAACCACGGCCTGCACGATAATCGGCCCCGCGTCGAGATTCTCATCCACAAAATGCACGCTGCACCCGGAAAACTTCACGCCGTACTCCAGCGCCTGCCGCTGCGCCTCGAGACCGGGAAACGAAGGCAGCAGCGAAGGGTGAATGTTGAGAATGCGCCCGGGAAACTCCCGGATGAAAAGCGGCGAAAGCAGCCGCATGTAGCCGGCCAGGCAGACAAGCTCCACCTGCTTCTCGCGAAGCGCGGCAAGGACCAGCTTGTCGTAGGCCTCCCGCTCGAGACCTTTCGACGGAATCACCTTCACCGCGATGCCCCGCGCGCGGGCCTTCTCGATTCCCGGAGCGCCTTCGCGGTTCGAGACGACCAGGGCAATCTCCGTGCCGGGAATGCGCCCCGCCGCCACGCTGTCCGCAAGCGCCTCGAAGTTCGAGCCGCGGCCGCTCAACAGTACCCCGATGCGCTTGCCCATAAGCGAAGCAACTTAGCACACCCCGCAGGCGGAAGAAATGCGACGCCGTCTCATCCAAGTGAACTTGGAGGCGTTGTTGTTCCGCGCTTGACGCTGCTCCGGGTCTGCGCCGACGAAGCCGATGTAGCGCTTGGAAATGCGACGGCGATGGTTGTCGTGGCCCAAACGCCGGAAGTAGTCGAGGGCGAGCATTTCCAAGTCGGGTCGGGAGAGAGCGTCCGGCAGCTTCTTGCGGATAGCTTTGAGGATGCGGATTCGCGACAGCTTCTCGACACGCTCGGCAAGCGTCTCCTTATTGCGTTGGGTTTCCTCCTGCGGTGTCGGCCGGCAGCATCACAATCCGCGTAAATCTTTGGGCTACCTAAACGAGCTCAGTGCTGGGGTTGAGCGATGAACTGGGCGAAGGTGAAATGGTGCCCGGCGGGATCCTTGACGCCGATTTCGCGCGAGCCATAAAAGGTCTTGCGCTCGGGCATGTACACTTCTGCGCCCTTGACGGCCTGAATGACCGGGTCGAGATCATCCACGACAATGTAGAGAAAGGTGGGACCCTTGCGGACGGCCGAGCTGATGGCAGCGACGTCCTTGTCCACGCTCCTATAAGACTGGTACATCAGCTGGACATTTCCTTTCTGCAGGATCACGAAACCGAGCTTGTCGCCCTCGGGGACTTCCGAAATCTTCTGGAAACCGAAGCGCTCCGTCCAGAATTTCAGGCAAGGCTCAATCTCGGGCACGAACAGAACCGCGGTGATGTTCTGAATGCTCATGGGTTTTGTTTTCTCCTGGCCCGCCAGCGTCGAAGAGACGCGCCGGGGGGCGATGTGATTGGCTGCCGGACGAAACTCGGGGCGCGCGGAACCTGCGGGCGCCGGCGGCCGCTGTACGGAAAACGGGACCGCGGCCAGCGGGAGAAGCAAGGCGGTGATCAGAGCTGCGCGCATCTGTTTTCTCCTTGATTCGGTGAACTAGTCTAATTTAGACTAGTTCAAAAGATAGGCCAGCGAAGAGCGCCTGTCAAGGAGGATTTTCGTGGCAACTGCAACGAGACAACTGCGCGAGCTGATCTCCATCGGGCCGGCAATGCTGCGGGATTTCGAGCAGCTCGGAATTCGCAGCGTCAGGCAACTCGCAAAGCAGAACCCGCGGCGGCTTTACGAGAGACTCTGCCGGAAGACCGGGCAGGCGCAGGACATCTGTGTCCTGGACGTTTTTTCCGCGGCCGTGGCCCAGGCCAGAAACCCCAGGCTGCCCGCGGAAAAGTGCCAGTGGTGGTGGTGGAGCAGAGAAAGGAAGGCCGGGAGATTGAGGAAATAGAAGAAGTCAGGAGAAGAGTCGTGGGCAGGGGGAGAAAGAAGGCGCGGCGGGAGAAAAAAGAGCTGACCACCGCGGACCTGGTCCTGCTGAGCCTGCTGGCGGAGCGCGCCATGCACGGCTACCAGGCCAACGCCGAGCTGGAGCGGCGCTGCATCCGCGACTGGGCGGACATCTCCAAGCCCCAGGTGTACTACTCGATTGAAAAGCTGGCGCGCAACGGGTATCTGCGGGCGGCAAAGAGCGCCGAGCCTGTGGGCGGGCCGGGCCGCCGCGTCTACGCAACGACCGAAAAAGGGAAAACCGCCCTTGCCGACGCGCTGGAAGCCGAAGAATGGACGAACCAGCGCGAGCGGCCGGCGTTTCTGACCTGGATGGCGCTTTCCTGGCTCGCGCGCCCCGGAGTCTTCGAAGGCCAGATGGGGCGCAGGGCGAAGTTCCTGAGAAAGGAACTGAAGCGCGAGAAGGCCACCCTCCTGGCCATTTACGACGAAGTCGGCCACAAGTTCCACGAAGCGGTTTGGATGGTCAGCTTCTCGATCACGCAAATTCAGCAGGAACTGCACTGGCTCCGGCGCCTCAAGCAGGAGCTTCGACGCCGCGCCGCCGCGCGCTTCCCTCATTACACCCTGCAGTAAACACAAAGGCCGGAGAGACGATTCTCTCCGGCCTCTTCGTCCACGCCGGCGTGGGTCAAACCTTTGCCGGAGCTTGCGGCGCTTTCGCACTCCTTGCCGGGTCGCTCGAAGGGGCACTCGGCGCCAGCGACGGGAGATGCGGAGCTGTGCCCGTGCCCAGGAACTTCATGGCCGCGCAAGGGCTTTATGAAAGCCTTATGCGCGATACGGCCTACTGGACGAAACGGCTTTGCAATTGAATCGTGATAAGTAAGATGGAGAGGTACCCCATCGAAAGGATGCCACGTATGAAGAAGAAGCTCTCGACCCGCGTGTTTTTTTCCCTGGCCTCGCTCTGCCTTCTAGCCGCTGCGGCTGCGCTTGCGCCCGCACAGCAAGAGCCCACGACCGCGAATCTCCACTACCTCGTGCTGCTGAAGCGGCCCGCGAACCGGCCGCAAATCAGCCAGGAAGCCGCGGAAAAACTTCAGGAAGAGCACATGGCAAACATCCGCAAGCTGCACGCGGAAAACAGGCTGGTCATGGCCGGCCCTTTCATGGACGACACGCCGCTGCGTGGCATCTTCGTCCTCAAGGCCGCGTCCCGGGAGCAGGCGCAGGAATGGGCCGACTCCGACCCGGCCATCAAGGCGGGCCGGCTGGCGGCGGAGGTCCGCGGGCCGTGGCTCATCCGGGCGGACGCCATTCACGATACAGACACGCCCAATACGCTGGAGCAGTACACGCTGGTGCTGGCCCTGGGAACCGACAAGTGGGATTCGGAGTCTGCCGAGCTGAAAGAACTGGCGCGGCAGCATCCGGCTTCAGTGGCGAAGCTGTACGAACAGGGCAGCCTGGCGGTGGCTGGGCCGCTGCTCGATGAGGGCGAGTTGAAGGGAGTGTTTATCTTCCGCGTGGCAGCGGACGAGTCCGCCAAACTCATGGCGGAAGATCCGCTTGTAAAGGCGGGGTATATCCGGCCGGTCCTGCACCCGTGGCTTACCGCCAAAGGCGTTCTCGCGGCCGGCCAGCCCCTGCCGAAGACGCAGTAGGCTAGAGCTGGAGATTGCCGGAGAAGGCGACGCGGGAGCGGCTGGAATCGGCGCCCTCGATGCGGCCAATCAGGAAGAACTTTTCGCGGCGGCGCTTCAAGTCGGCTTCGACCGCTTTCAGGTGCGCCGCCGGCACGACGAGGACCATGCCCACGCCGAGATTGAACGATTCGAGCAAATCATCGCGCTCCAGGCCGCCGAGTTTTGCCAGGTAGCGGAAAATCGGCGGCACGCTCCACGAAGACAAGTCCACGTGCGCCCGCACTCCGGCGGGCAGCACGCGCGGGAGATTGCCGGGAATGCCTCCTCCGGTGATGTGCGCCAGCGCGGAAAGCCAGCCGCGGTCGAGCAGGCCGCGCAGCGCCGGGGCATAACAAAGATGCGGCTTCAGCAGCTCCGCGCCGATCTTGTTGCCCACTTCCGCGACGTAGCTGTCGGGCTTGCGCCCGGCGGTCTCGAAAATGAGCTTCCTCGCGAGCGAGTAGCCGTTGGTGTGCAGCCCGGATGACGGCAACGCCAGAAGGACATCGCCGACCTTGACGGCCTTTCCGGTAAGCAGTTTCTTGCGCTCGACAACGCCCACGATGAAGCCGGCGAGGTCGTATTCGCCGGGCGCATAGAACCCGGGCATCTCCGCGGTTTCGCCGCCGATGAGGGCGCAGCCGGCTTTGCGGCAGGCGCGGCTCATTCCGTCCACCAGTTGTTCGACGACCTGTGGGTCCATCTTGCCGAGGGCCAGATAGTCGAGAAAGAAAAGCGGCTCTGCGCCCTGCACGAGAATGTCGTTGACGCAGTGGTTCACCAGATCGCCGCCCACCGTCGAGTGGACCTTCATGGCCATGGCGATCTTCAGCTTGGTGCCAACGCCGTCCGCGCTCGAAACCAGCACCGGCTCGCGCCATTTGCGGGTGTCCAGGGCGTAAAGCGCGCCGAATCCTCCGATGCCGCCGAGGACGGCGTGCGAAAACGTGCGGCCGGCCAGATGGCGGATGCGCTGCTTGGCCTCGTTGGCAGCGGCAATATTCACGCCGGCGTCCGCGTAGCGCATGATCACTCCGCCCGATCCGGCCGAATCGAGAATGAAGACATCTCGCGCACTTCGTGCACTCCAAGGAAGGGCTGAACCGGACAAGAGCCGCGGGGACGAGAACGGCGCTTCCCGACAGGGGGGTTCCACCGGAATGGAACCACTGAGCCGCCCACATTATATGACAGCAGCCGTGCCGCTCAGAACGTGCGGAAGATTCTCCTCCAGCGGATCAAGCTGGGATGAATCACGGCCTCGAGGTAAGCCTTGACGCGCTCGCTGATCTGCCCGGAGTCCCAGGCGTTCGGCGGCGCCTCGATGGACATGTAAATGATCACCGGCGTGCCGATGATGTTGGCGCGGGGAACGTAGCCCCAGAATCGGCTGTCCCAGGAGTTGGCCCGGTTGTCGCCCATCACGAAGTAACAGTTCGGCGGCACGGTCACGGGCGCGCGGCGTTCGGCCGGGTTCATGGGCTCATCGAGATACGGCTCGTCGAGCCGCTTGCCGTTGACCCACACGGCGCCGTCGTGAATCTCGACCGTATCGCCGGGGATGCCGATTACGCGCTTGACGTAGTTGGGGGCGTTGGGATCGAAGGGCGGCTGAAAAATGATGATCTGCTGGCGGTGCGGGTTGCGCCACAGCGGCATGTGCCAGTTGGTGAAAGGAACGCCGATGTCGTACCCCAGGCGGCTCATGATGAGGTGATCGCCGACGAGCAGGGTGTTTTCCATCGAGCCCGAAGGAATCACCCGGGCCTGCCCGACGGCGCCGTTGATCAGGAAAAAAATCAGCCCGACCCAGAGCCAGGCGATGATTTCGCGCTTCAGCTTCTTCTCGAAAGGGACTTTCTCTTTCTCCTTCTCGGTGTCGGGAACGATTTGCTGCTTTTCTTCCGTAGGCATGGGTGTCGTCGTCGGGGAGCGCGCAAGTCAGATTCGATTCGTCCGCGCCGCGCGCTTTTCTTCCTGCAATCTCAGAATACCCGAAAGATGCGCCGCCAGCGAATCGTGCCGGGATGCCGTATGGCGTTCAGATAGGCCAGGATGCGCTCGCGAATCTGGCCGGGCTCCCAGGCGTCCCCCGGCGCGTCGAGCGACATGTAAATAATCACCGGCGTGCCGATAATGTTGGGCCGGGGCACGCAGCCGACGTACCGGCTGTCGTAGGAATTCTCGCGGTTGTCGCCCATCACGAAGTAACAGTCCGACGGTACTTTGTACGGCAGCTTCAC
>Ga0187766_10001485_pt1 | contig 13743 bp, 10 predicted proteins | sample 0216_QUI02_MP05__4_FD_132971 | JGI IMG/M metagenome (GOLD analysis project Ga0187766, IMG submission 132971) | Tropical peat soil microbial communities from peatlands in Department of Meta, Colombia - 0216_QUI02_MP05_20_MG | ecosystem: Environmental > Terrestrial > Soil > Wetlands > Peat ... | reverse complement strand
GGGGATTTGGATTACCTCTGTTACCGCCAGTGCCTTAAGGAAGGTTCTCTCTGCTTCTCATGTTGACAAAGATACCCTCATCGTGTACTATACAAGGCGTGCGATGCAGAGTCGTGGGTTTTCTCCTAATCTCTCTTCGTACGATGTTCGGGCGTGGCCAAGCGGTAAGGCAGTAGACTTTGGATCTACGATTCCCAGGTTCGAATCCTGGCGCCCGAGCCTTCGCTATAATAGCAAACGATAGGTACATTGTTCGCAACCAACTTGAAAACTTGAATGCTCTATTGAAATACCATCAGCTATCATTGTCTACATCTGGGTGCTAGCTAAACGTTTTTTTCCTCTCTGTGACGTAAAACATCGCAAAAGGTTTGCAAAATTGATATGAATACATATGCGGCTATAGTGCTTGCTGCAGGCAAAGGCACCAGAATGCGTTCAACACTGCCAAAGGTGCTTCACCAGATAGCAGGGTTGCCATTACTTGCGTATGTGCTCGACGCGATAGACTCCATTACGACTACTGATATCTTCTCACCTCTCGTTTCGACAACTACCTCTCATCGGCCAATTGTCGTATTAGGACATGAAGCACAGCAGGTTGAAGATCAATTTGGCACTCGCTGCCACTATGCTTTCCAGGAAGAACAACTGGGCACTGGCCATGCTGTGCTAGCCGCTGAACATACTGCGTTGGCGTTGAATCCAATACCTCAAACCATCCTGGTTTGTTATGGTGACACCCCATTGATTAGCGGACAAATCCTCGCGCGGGTTTTGCTTGAGCACATCACAAGCGAAGCAACTTTGACTTTTCTTACAGCAATCACTGAGTATCCTTCGGATTTTGGCCGTGTGGTTCGTGACGCTCGTGGCAAAGTACAAGCAATAGTCGAAATGAAACGCGCAACTGAAGAGCAAAAACAGATCAATGAAGTAAACTCAGGTGTATACTGTTTTGCTCAACAATGGCTCTGGTCCGCTTTACATATGCTGCCCAAAAATGGATCTGGTGAATATTACCTGACTGACCTGGTAGCAATGGCAAGCAACCAGGGTTGTAGGATTGCTACCGTCAGCGGAAGTTTGAATGAAACTATCGGTATTAACGATCGCGTGCAATTAGCTGCTGCCGAACGATTACTACGCACGCGCGTGCTAGAAAAGCACATGTACGCAGGTGTCACTATTCTTGATCCAGCAAATACATACATCGATGCTCATGTTGAAATTGGAGCTGATACTGTTATCTTTCCAGGAACAATGATAATGGGGAAAAGCCGCATTGGTTCAGCCTGCCGCATTGGACCAGGGACAACAATTGATGATTCGCTTCTTGGAAACGGGTGCGTTGTGCGTAACTCCGTCCTGGAAGGATCAACTGTTGAGGATGGTGTAAGCATTGGTCCTTTCAGTCATTGCCGTCCTGGCTCTCATCTTGCCCGCAACGTTCGTATGGGCAATTTTGCAGAAGTGAAAAACTCTTATATTGGCGCAGAAACGGACATGCACCACTTCAGTTATATAGGAGATGCGGCAGTTGGTGAGCATGTGAATATCGGAGCAGGTACTATTACATGCAATTATGATGGAGTACATAAAAATCGCACAACGATAGAAAACAATGCCTTTATTGGAAGTGATACAATGTTAATTGCCCCCGTAACTGTAGGTGAAAATGCGATAACAGGAGCCGGTTCAGTTGTGAATCATGATGTATCTCCTGGGGCTGTAGTTGTCGGGGTACCTGCGCGTGTGTTACGCGTGCCTCAACCCTCTGACGATTCTAAGACAGGGGATGTCATTAAGGAGTGATAGGTCTTATGGACGGCGCTGGCCTGGCCAGAGTTGCTATGGCGGCCCTTCACGCCGCTGCTGCATCTCAAACTCCACAATTCGATACAGAAGCACTGCTGCAATTGATCATCTTGATCATTTCGCTCATCCTGTGTGCCATGGCATCTGCTGCTGAAACCGCGCTTACATCCGTTAGCCGTATCAAACTCAAAAATCTGGTGGAGGAAGGCGATAAAAAGGCTCTCGAGATTGAAAATCTCATCGCAAAGCCAAATGTTTTCCTTTCTACCATTTTAGTTGTTAACAGCGTTGCTGTGATCGTTGCTTCTAGCATGACTACCGTGCTGGCACTCCGTTTCTTTCCAAACTTTGGCGAACTGATCGGAACGATCTTGATCTCACTGGTTGTCTTGATCTTTTGCGAGATTACACCGAAAACAACTGCCGTACAAAATCCAGTTCGCTGGGCTCGCATTCTGGTAAATCCAGTGAGATTAGCTGCCTGGTTGCTTCACCCACTCATTGTAACTTTGAGCGCTATAACGAATACCCTGATTCGTCTTACCGGTAGCCAAATAAAACATCGAGGCCCATTCGTTACAGAAGAAGAATTGCGCCTGCTTGTGAATGTGGGAGAAGAAGAAGGAGTGCTCGAGGAAGAAGAAACGGACATGATTCATAGTATCTTCGAGTTCGCCGATACAACTGTACGAGAGGTAATGATACCACGTATTGACATGATTACGTTGGAGAGCGATGCCACCGTTGATGAGGCAGTAGACCTTGCATTGCAAGGAGGTTTTTCGCGCATTCCTGTTTATGAAGAAACTATTGACAACATCATTGGAGTGCTGTTTACCAAAGACATGCTTAAACAGCTACGTGAAGGGCACAATTCCTCACCTATTCGCGAACTCGTGCGCCCAGCATATTTTGTGCCTGAATCAAAGAAGCTGGATGATTTATTGCGCGAAATTCGTCAAAAGCGCACTCATATGGCAATCGTCGTTGATGAATACGGCTCAGTGGCCGGATTGGTTACAATCGAAGACTTGGTGGAGGAAATTGTAGGAGACATTCAAGACGAATACGACCGTGAAGAAAATCTCTATGAAAAAGTCACCCAATTCGAATACATCTTCAATGCTAAGATAAACATAGATGATTTTAACGAGCTGATGGATACAGACCTGGAAAATGAAGATTATGATACGCTAGGAGGCTTTTTGCTTGGCCAGCTCGACAAAATTCCAGTTGCAGGGGATACCATTTCATTCAAAAACCTCACCTTCACCATCCTTACAACGCGCGGACTGCGTATAACTAAAGTAAAAGTCGAGCGCACTGATACTCAGGCACCCTCGCAACATGCTTCTAATCAATCTCAATCGGGTCAATTGTTGCTACCTTCAGTCAAAGAAGCCGAAAAAACACAGCAGCAAAAAGAAATAGAAACTCCTCATAGAACACAGTCATCCTATGAAATAAAGGAAGTATAAGGATGAAGTCTACGCGTTCTACCTTTCCTGATTTTGTGCGTATCGTTGAAGTCGGTCCTCGTGATGGTTTACAGAACGAAAAGGCCATTATTCCAACAGAGCAAAAAATACAGTATATACAGATGCTTGCGGACGCGGGTTTACCTGTTGTCGAAGCCACCTCGTTCGTTAGTCCACGAGCCATTCCGCAGTTGAGCGATGCCAGTGAAGTTATGGCTAAATTACATCGGAAACCCTTGACGTCCTATCCTGTACTCGTTCCAAATATGAAAGGAATGGAACGCGCCTTAGCATCGGAAGCACGAGCAATTGCAGTGTTTACAGCAGCGAGTGAGAGTTTTACTCGTCATAACATAAATGCTACTATTGCAGAGAGTCTTGCTCATTTTCGCCCAGTTATCGCAATGGCACAACAGGAAAACATATCTATCCGTGGCTACATTTCGACTGTATTTGGTTGCCCTTACGAAGGTACTGTAAAACCTGGCAACGTACTTCGCGTTGCACAAGCTCTTTTAGAATTGGGTGTTGATGAACTGTCATTAGGGGATACCATTGGCGTTGCGACCCCAAATCAGGTAGTTGATATGATTAGTCTCCTGGTTGAAGAAGGGGAGATTCCAATCAAGCAGCTAGCAGTACACTTCCACGACACTCGTGGCACAGCGCTGGCTAATGTTTTAATAGCTCTGCAATGTGGCATCACGATTGTAGACTCTTCAGCAGGAGGGCTTGGAGGATGTCCTTATGCCCCGGGTGCAGCGGGAAATGTGGCAACCGAGGACGTATTGTATATGCTCCATGGTATGGGAATCTACACAGGAGTAGACCTTGAGAAGGTGGTAGCAGCTACCACCTTCATTCAACCACTACTAGGCCATACGCCAACGAGTAAGTATTACCAGGCAGCAATCAGCGCATGTTAATGCGATTCGAGGTATTTGATTGCCCCTACTAACTGTGTATCCCCACTGTGCAGAATTTGTCGCAGTGTAAAATTTCCCTGACTTTCAACGCTGGGCGTAAGCGGACTGATAGAAGCATTTAAATTCACTTCAATATTGGGCTGGATGCCTTTATCGCGGATGAATTGCCCATTGGGAGTCAGCCACTCACTGGTTCCCAAAAGAATAGCCGAGCCATCAGAGAGGTCAAACTCATCAAGCACCGTCCCGGTACCAAAGGTTTTCACCCCCAAGATAATTGCTCGATGATTGTCTTTTAAGGCGCCTGAAACAATTTCCGCAGCACTGGCTGTATTATTATTTGTAAGCACAACAATTGGTGTTGTTGTATCAAGTGGATGTCCATTCACAGGTTGCGGTGTGCGTTGACCGCTACTATCTTGTTCCAAAAGAACGTTTCCTTTGCTAATAAACTCACTGGCAACGTTGATGGCTTCTTGCAAGTATCCTCCGGGATCGTCACGCAAATCAAGAATGATTGACTTAGCTCCTTCTTGTTTAGCTTTAGTAAGCGCGCCTTTGAGTTGATCGGATACACCATCTGAAAATTGGGTAATTTGAATATGCGCAATATGATCCTGTGCAATATAGTAAGAAACAACTGACGGAACCTGGATTTCTGCTCTTTTCATCGAAAAGGTCAATGTCTGATTCGTTGATGGCCGTTGTATTGTAAGACTGACATTTGTGCCAGCAGGTCCTTTTATGAGAGGGACTACAGTATTGATATCTTTTCCAACAACATTCGTGCCATTGACAGCAACAATGATATCGCCACGCTTAATCCCAGCTCTGTCAGCAGGCGCACCCGGGACGGTTGAAGCTATGATAATTTGTTTTGTTTTTGCATCCTGTTGTAAGTCAACGCCAATACCTATCAATTTACCGCTTAACTGTTGGTTTTCAGCCTGAACCTCTTGTGGCGTTAGAAAACGAGTATGACCAGTATCATGTAATACGCTCAACATAGCGCTGATAGCCTGGTATGACATTTCTTTATAATTTATGGCTTTGCGATCAACGTAGTTCTGGTCTACAGTGTTCCATGCCTGCTGAAAAAGATCGGCATACGCTTTCGATTGATTGCTTGAATTGAAGCTGGCGCTTGTATACAACTGATGTCCAAACCATCCACCAAGAAAAGCTATGATCATCAACGTAAGAGTAACTATAATTTGTCCAAATATGCGCCCAATCCGATGCCGTTGCTCAGGCTCTTTCGAGGGTGGTTGCTGCTGCATAGATGAATGTGCATCTGCCTCTGATGCTGGAATGGATGAATTCCCGGATTCTGGCGAAAAACTGTTATCCGGCTGGTTGTACCAACGCGGATCATCATAATTACTCACCAATGGCCTCCCATACTTGCTTAGATGTATGGCATCACACGAATTGTCACCTGGGGCCATAGCATCATTGTCCTTATCAGATCTTTGATTGAATTCTATATGATCGTTTATTTTATGATCTTCATGTAAAGTTTCGGTAATAGTTTTATCAGGGTCGTTCAACTCCGTCAAAGTCCATATTCTTACTATATCATACTGTCCTTTTACAACATCCCCACTGAAACCCATCTCATATGTATCAGTGTAGCTTCGATATATCAGGAATCTGCCCCAAAATTGTAAAATATTTGTAAGGACTTGAAGAAAGTATATATAGCGACTCTATAGTTTCGAGGATAGTTATGAGCTTAAAATACAGGAGTGCAGTTCGAGTGAACTGCACTCCTGTAGACTGTTTTACCTTCGTTTAGAACAGTTCTGGCTTAGCCAGGTAAACGAGACCCTTTACTCGTTCTGTGGAACAGCCGCTTTAGTATTTTCTTCAACGAGAGCAGATGTGGGAGATGGAGTGGCTTCGCTCTTTGTTTGTGTCGCAGCGTGATGGTGCTTTTTGGAGGCGGATGTCGTAACTTGTTTTTTCGGCGGCTCCCAACCGGGTGCGCGAGAGAGGATCATTGACATCATCTTTCCCTCCATTATTGGAGAGCGCTCAATTACGACAGTTCCTTTCAAATCCTCAGCAATACCATCGAGTAACTTACGACCAATATCAGGATGGCGCATTTCTGCTCCTCGGAACTTCACACTGACCCTGACTCTATCGCCATCGGCGAGGAATTCTTGAATCTTGCGTGTCTTAACGTCTATATCGTGCTCATCTGTTCTTGGACTCAAGCGAATTTCTTTTAACGTAATCGTTTTTTGATTCTTCCGAGCCTCGTTTTCTTTCTTTGCCTGCTCATATTTAAATCGACCATAGTCCATCAATTTGCAGACAGGGGGGATAGCGTTGGGTGAAATCTCAACCAGGTCAAGATCTCGTTCGCGCGCAATTTCCAGCGCACGTGTTGGAGGCATCACTCCAACCATCTCACCATTTTCGTCGATTAAGCGCACCTCACGCGCTCGAATCCGCTCATTCACCCGCGTTTCTCGTTGTCGGTCGTTCCCCCGAAATTCCCTGTTAATAGGCCAGACCTCCTTCTTTGTGGTACTGAAAAAATTTCACCTACAATGAGTGAAAACAACAACTTTGAAATCTTATAGAGTGTAGCATACTGCCCTATTCAAGTCAATTATTTCTTGCGCATTCAATAGTCTACAATCCTGCTACAATATCTTTGCGAAGGAGCATTTTCGCCAATTCGCTTACAATGTCATATCGTCCGTAGGAAGGCATAAGATATACGCCCTGCACCATACTACGAGCTGCCGAAAGCAGTTCTTCCGCTAGCTTTAGACCTACTTCATGCCCACGCTCATCTGCAATCCGCATACGCCGACGCACATCATCGGGTATCGTTATCCCAGGCACTTCGTTGTGCAAGTACTCAGCATGCCTTGAACTGTGAAGTGGAATACACCCTAGAATTATAGGTACAGGCGGCTTTCCAACCAGATCAAGGAAACGCAGTAGCGGAGCCAGTTCATAAATGGGTTGCGTCATTATAAACTGCGCTCCCGCATCAATTTTGCGTCTATATTTTTCAATTTCAGCATCCTGCTGTTCACTGGTCATATTCAAGTTCAGCGCGGTTCCTATGAAAAACGAACTCTTAGCGCCAATTGATGAACCGGCAGCATCATGACCCTCATTCATACCGCGAATCACTTTTAGCAAACCAACAGAATCTAGATCCCATACACCTGTCGTATCAGGATAATCTCCTATGCGTAATGGATCACCTGTCAAGGCCAGAATATTGCGAATACCAAGAGCGTGAGCACCCAACAAATCTGATTGCAACGCCATCAAGTTGCGATCTCTGGTCGTGAAATGAATGATCGCTTCTATACCCAGATGATCCTGGATTAACCGTGCAAGAGCAATACAACTCATTCGTACGCGTGCCATCGGGCTATCAGCGATATTGATGAACTGCACACCGACCTCTTGAAGCAGTGCAGCACCCTCAAGTACCTTTGCAGGGTTCAGGCCCTTAGGAGGATCAAGCTCGACACTTACAACAAACTCTTGTGCAGCTAGCTTTTCTTGAAGCCTGGTCATTGAGCCATGTTGAGGGAGAATGACATCCTCTTCGAGCAATCTGGCAATGGTTGTTTGACCATTTGAGTACACCGCAGGTGGGGAATGTACAGCTATTTCCGACCTATCACCAGTTACAAGCGTTCGTTCTCCATATTGCTCATCGAGAGCCTTGCGCATGGCGGCGATATGATGAGGGGTCGTGCCACAACATCCACCAATGAAGGAAACTCCTGCCTTTGCAAAACGTAAAGCATAATCTGCAAAATAATCAGGGGTCGCTACATAAAAAAACCGATTACCAACTCGTGCTGGTAATCCAGCGTTTGGTTGTGCTGAGAAAAGTTGCGTCTTATTCTGAGTACCATCTTGATATTTTTCAACTTCAGAAATCATCTCTTCAAGCGCATCAAGAGTTGCAGCAGGGCCAACACTACAGTTAGCGCCTATCACATCTACCCCTATGTCAGTCAGCACAGCAGCGACTCTTGAGGCTGATTGACCTGAAAGAGTATGGCCGTCTTCATAGAAGCTCATCTGAGCTATGATAGGAAGACCACCAACTTCTTTCGCAGCCAGAATAGCTTGCCTGAGTTCAGCAAGGCTTGAAAACGTTTCCAGTATCAGTATATCAACGCCACCTTCCTGAAGAGCTTCAATCTGCTCTTTGAATATGGCTCGGAGCTCAACTATGCGGTGTTCGTCCGGCGCTTGCAAAGGACGGCCTGTCGGTCCAACCGCACCGGCTACGAAGATTGGCAATCCGGAAATTTCTCTCGCCTCGCGTGCGAGACGCACTGCGCGAAAATTTATTTCTCGTACTCGATCTCCCAGGTTATATGCCTCAAGTTTCGCCCGATTCGCTCCGAAGGAATTTGTTTCAATGACCTCGGCTCCCGCGCTAATATATTCGCTATGAATATTTGTAATCAACTCTGGCTGCGACAGGTTGAGGGCATCAAAACACTTCTCGTAGGTTATTCCTCGCGCATATAACAATGAACCCATTGCACCATCACAAAGCAATGGGCGCCGTTGTAGTTGATTCAAAATAGGATGCTCCATGCAAACGCCTTCTTCCACAGATTTATTGGTTCACTTAACTCTATTCTATTGTATCCTCTTTTGCATATTTCTGAAATAGAAGCCATGAAGAACGGGTCATAAGTACAATCCGTTCTTTCGTTCTTCATGGCTTTCCTGATTTGTCTGTTTCGAATTCTCGACGGCATCCCGCTATTTTGATACAATGCAGCAAAAGCATTAGCAATGATGTATAGCTAGCTAGAACCTTATGCGAAGAGAAGAGGAGACTTCACAGTTATGCCACATGCAACCATTGGAGTAATTGGCGGTAGTGGTCTATACCATATGGATAACATGACCGATATTGAAGAAATTGCCATCCAAACACCCTTTGGCGATCCAAGCGATGTTATCACCACGGGTTTGGTAGAAGGAGTCTCTATGGCCTTTCTTCCACGCCATGGAAGAGGACATCGTATCTCCCCTTCAGAAATACCTGCTCGTGCCAATATCTGGGCGCTGAAAAGTCTGGGAGTTGAATGGGTAATCTCAGTCAGCGCGGTCGGAAGCCTTCGAGAGCATATAGCCCCACGCCATCTTATCATACCCGACCAGTTATTTGATAGAACTAAAAGCCGAGTGAACTCATTTTTCGAGAACGGAATTGTGGTGCATTGCGCGTTTGCAGAGCCATTTTGTTCCACACTGAGCCAGCTTCTAATAGAATCAGCCCAGGAACTTGGAGATATTACCGTACACGAAGGGGGCACTTTTGTTTGTATGGAAGGGCCTTTATTTTCCACAAAAGCAGAAGCGGACGTATATCGAAGTTGGGGTATGGATATAGTAGGCATGACAGCGCTACCTGAAGCCAAACTGGCACGCGAGGCAGAACTTTGCTACGCCACTATTGCCTGTGCGACTGATTACGACTGCTGGCATGAATCAGAGGAATCGGTGACTGTGGAAATGGTGTTAGGCAACTTGAATGCGAATGTAACGAATGCTCAGCGTATTTTAACGAGCATTGCCAGAAAAATACCTTCGAGCCGAAGCGCGAATACTTGCGGATGCCCTAACGCTCTCGAAACATCCATCGTTACAGAAAGGAGCAAGATACCTTCCGAAGTGAAGGAGAAATACTCCTTACTTATTGGTAAGTATCTTGCATAATAGTTCCTATTCGACAGCGTTTTTTTTCAGTCAAAAGCCACTATAGCCAGACCATTCCGCCTACCTGCCAAAACCGTTATTCGTACCTCCCTGAGGCGGCCAGGGAGGCTGCTGAGGAGATTGAACTTGCACCCATTCTTGCTGCGACGGTCTTTGTGATTCTCCCCATTGCGGAACCTGTTGCTGTTGTATACGTGGCTGTTGAGACTGTCCCCACTGTTGCTGGGGTTGTATCGGCTGCCCCTGAGGATATCCTTGCTGCGCCTGTCCCCATTGCTGCTGTTGGGATAGCTGTTGCTGTTTTTTAGCATGTTCTTTACGAGCTTTGTTATCATTGCGAATATGACGCCAGATGTACAAAGCCAGCAGAATCAGCAACGCGATGATGATGACCACTTCGAAACTTCGGAAAATTGGGGTGAGAGCCGCGAGATTGTTGCCTACAACTGTACCCACGTACGCAAGTAGAAAGCACCATGGGAAAGAGCCAAGGAATGTAAAGAGACAGAACTTGGCCAGAGGCATCTTTGTGATGCCGGCTGGCAACGAGATATACGTTCGCACTATTGGCATGAGACGCGAGAAAAACGCGGTCGCGCTGCCCCACTTTTGAAAGAAGCGGTCTGCCGTGTCTGCATCATGCTGCGAAATGAGTACGTAGCGACCATATTTAAGCATCAAAGGACGACCGCCAGCAGATCCAATACCGTACGCTGCAATTGAACCGATCAAGCATCCTATAGCACCAGCGAGTGCAAGTAGTATCAGACCAAGCCAGAAATTTACACCTGCTAATAATTTACCTTCCACAAACATGACACCAGCAAGAGGCATTACAATTTCACTCGGCAGGGGAATACAACAACTTTCGAGGGCCATGGCTATTACAATACCTGCCAGACCCAATGTGACATACAAATTTGTAATTAACGTGGTTAGTGTATCTGTGAGATGTGCTAACAAAAAAGCCTCCTTCGCATACCGCAATTCTTTCGACCAATACTAGCATATTTTGCGAAAAGAGGATAGGCCAGATAGCCTATTAATCTGCATCTTCTACATACAAGTGTCTTGAAGATCGGCGCACTATAGGCTCATCGTCAATCTGTTGTGCTAATTCCTGACGTAAAGGATCATCTTCATATAAGTAAGGTGCTCGACGCACAAGAGGTGAGTTTAAATTTCCAGTTATAAAATCAGGATTTCTATTTGACTGCCCTAACTGCGGGTTGCGTGTTATCTGCCCTGTTTGGGGCTGAGCACGAAGAGTATCAGTTTCGGGTGTAGAAGATCTCATACGCAAGGAGCCAGTTTGAATATCATTCATGTGAAGAGAATCTGTTTGTGGCAACCAATTCTTTGAATGTAGCTCGTCAGTCGATGCCGATAGACGAGTACGATTTTGCTGAGCAGGAGAGCCATCCATAGGACGTTGAGAGCTATTTTGCTGAGCAGCTTTTTGTTGCCGTGTTAGGTCTGAGCCTGGCCTTACCTGCCTGGAAGATTCAGTTTGTCTACTTGAAGGATGTGAGGTCCGTCCAGGTGAGACCTGTGTATGTGCCACTCGTGTATGAGTGGACATTCTTTCAATATTCTCTAATTGCTGAGCCTCACGCCTCGCGGCATGTAGTGCGGCCGTCTGAAATCTGGATCGCATCGCATTCACTTCATGCCGTGAACGTTTTGCGGGCCGAGGCTCACTGGAGAGGTCCCGGGTAGGAGCACCTTTTACACGTCCCTGAGGTGAAGCTTGAGATGGCTTTTTACTGGCTTGAAAAGAGGCGTGACTTTGACCAGCCGCAGGTAAAGCATGCATATTTGCAATCTTGCGGTTCGCAGCCTGATTATAGTACTCATCATCAGGAATAACATATGCTTCAGTTTCGTAGACCTCCTCATAGCCATGCTCATCCAGATCAACATATCCCATTTCACTTAATTCCTGATGTAGCGCTTGAAGTTTCAAATCATGATGTCGAGATAAGACTGTGAAGAGCATTACCGATATGGGAATGCTGATGAGTAAAGCCGCAAGTCCTCCGATTAACCCACCCACTACCCAGGAGTTGAGGGAGTTAGCCAATACGAGCATCACAGCAGCTCCTATAATAAATACGATTGCCGCAGCAGCAGCCCTCATAGATATTGTTCCTTTCTACTCTACCACAGCTCAATCTCGGGCAGGAAAATAAAAAGCGAGTATACCAGTTTTTGCGAACAGGAGGAATGGAACGGCTCATAACTCTTTGCCTGGTATGGAACTAATACATCTCGATGATGTACTAAAAATTTCCACACGATTTCCTTTTCTATTCCACAAAACCTTTGCAGAGCAACGCTGCTCTGCTTACCCGAGAAGAGCGAACCATGAAAAGTATAGCAGATAAGAGGCGAAATCACAAGAGTAATAGAGCAATAGAGGTAGATGATGCAGCAGAGATCACCAGAATATGCAAGAATGGAGTGTGGGAATTACCGCGATGCAAGTAAACGGAGATGATAACTCCCACATGTGTTTAACCAGCTTTGTAAAAGTGTAACTGCAATCTTCTCAGGCGGCACGGCACTTTCGGAAAATAGCCACAACCTTCCCTTGAACCTGCCACTCATTGTCCCACTCACTCTTAGGAACATAGATAGGATCCATTTCAGAGTTAGCAGGCTGGAGACGGACTCTGTCACGATCCTTCTCCTGAAAGAAGCGTTTTAAGGTGGCTCGTCCGTTTCCTAGCAGGTGTACAGCAACTACTATATCACCATTTTCGCACGTATTTTGGGGTTTAATAACCACGTAATCCCTATCGCAAATATGGTCTTCAATCATTGACTGGCCTTTTACCACGAGTGCGTAAGCACCTTGCTGCTCAATTTCATGACCAACTTCCAGGGTTTCGGATGAATCCTCAAAGATATCGAGTGGTTCGCCTGCAGCGATACTTCCCATGACGGGAATTCCATACGGATTTTCAACGAGCTTTATACCGCGACTCTTCTTCGATTCACGCGTAATATACCCTTTTTTCTCCAGCATGGAGAGATGATAATCGACATGACCGGTGCTGGCAATATTCATAGCACTGCCAATTTCGCGGTTCGTGGGCGGCATTCCTTGCTCTCGCTGATACTTGACAATAAAATCAAATATTCTTTTCTGGATGTCACTTGTATGTTCGGATGACATAAATTTTTAATCCTGCCTTTCTGGATAGGCCCATTTATACAGCCCTACTGCGAGAAAGTAGAACAGCTATTCAAATAATAACAAAGAAGCAAACACAAGTCAAGGTTTTTTGAACGAATTTTCCGAAAATCTTTTCTTATATTTTTACATCCGAGAATAATCCCTTACCCTTTTTCAAAGTTGAGATAAAACCATTGAGTTTTATAGTGCAAATGCACTATACTGACTTTAGGCTTCAGCCAATTATTGTTACTGATAGCATAAAATAGTGCGTTTTGATTATGCATCATGTCTTTCTAAGAGGTATACTTATAGAAGAGGCATATTCACACTAACACATTGCCTCGCTTACTTTCATGTACCTACTTGATTGCAGCACACTCTTATTTTGAAAGGATTTTCACCATGGCAGAAACCAAAACTGGAGACACGACAACGGCTAATGTCGCAGGTCAGACTTCACAACGTGGGCTTACCCCTATCGACGCCTCAGTTACAGTCCTGAACGAGCCGAATGCGTCAAAAGGCAAGACAACAATCGCCAATGGCGTGGTCGCTAAAATTGTTGGCATTGCAGCACGTGAAATTGATGGCGTGAAAGATGTTG
>Ga0187766_10001484_pt1 | contig 13743 bp, 13 predicted proteins | sample 0216_QUI02_MP05__4_FD_132971 | JGI IMG/M metagenome (GOLD analysis project Ga0187766, IMG submission 132971) | Tropical peat soil microbial communities from peatlands in Department of Meta, Colombia - 0216_QUI02_MP05_20_MG | ecosystem: Environmental > Terrestrial > Soil > Wetlands > Peat ... | reverse complement strand
GCAACGCGGGTTCACGCGCTCCGGGCGCTCCCGACGCTGGGCTCGATCGCGTGGGAGCTCGGCGCGCTTCCGCTCGCTCCGTGGCAGCTGCTCGCGGCGCGCGCCGAGCTCGGCCGCCGGTTGACGTGAGCGACACTCTCGTCTTCGTCCCGGCCTGGAACGAGGAGCTGAACCTGCCGACGGTGCTCGCCGAGCTGCACGAGCGCCTGCCCAACGCGGACGTGCTCGTCGTCGACGACGGCTCGACCGATCGCACCGTCGAGCTGGCGGAGAGCCTCGGGGAGCCGCGCCTGCGCGTCCACTCGTATGAAAATGGCGGCCTCGCCACCGCCCGCAACCGCGGCATGAGCCGCGCCGGCGGAGAGCTGCTGGCCTTCGTCGATGCCGACGATCTCTGGACGCCCGACAAGCTCGAGGCCCAGGTGGCCGCGCTCGACAGGCGCCCGGAGGCCGGAGCGGCCTACAGCTGGACGCGCTACATCGACGAGACCGGCGCGGAGCTGCGGCTGCAGACGCCCGTGCACTTCGACGGCGACGTGTACCGACCGCTCCTCCTCCGCAACTTCCTGTGCTCGGGATCGAACATCCTGATCCGGAGGGAGGTGGCGGAGGCGGTGGGCGGGTTCGATCCCACCGCCCTCCAGATGGAGGACTGGGAGTTCTTCGTCCGGGTGGCGGCGCGCTGGCCGTTCGCCCTGGTCGCCCGCTACCAGATTCTCTACCGCGTCTGGTCTCGCTCGCTCTCCTGGGCGATGGCCTCCAACCAGGACATGTGGGAGCAGTCCGGTCGCCGCACGATCGAGCGCGTGTTCGCCTCGGCGCCCCCCGAGTGCCGGCCGCTCGTGCACCGGCGGCTGGCCGGCTTCTACTTCCGCCTGGGCCACCGCGGTCTGGTCATGGCCCAGGACCGGGCGGCGGTGCGCCGCGCGGGCCAGAGTCTGCTCCGGGCCCTCAGGGAGGATCCGCGCCGACTGCTCGATCGCGAGCACCGGCCCGTGCTCGCCAAGTGGCTCCTGATGCGCGTCCTCCCGCCGCGGGTGTGGCCGATGCTGAGCTTCAGGTGGCCCTGGATCCGCGCCGCGCGGCGTCCTTCAACCGGGCCAGAGCATCGTACGCGCGGAGTCCCAGGGTAGCCAGACCGATGCCGTAGACGACGTAGGCGGGCGACCGCCCGGCGTGCGAGCCGAGGACCGCGCAGTGGCGCCAGGCGGCCAGGCGGTCTCCGCGGGCCACCGACTGCCGGACGCGCACGTACTGGATGCTGGCGAGCAGCCGGCTCCGCCAGCGCCGGTAGGCCGCGTTCCCGCACCGCTCCTGGATTCGCGCCCCCCACTTCCGATCCAGCCGGACGAAGGCGGTCAAGAGCAGGTCGGGATCGCTCGAGATCTGGCGAGTGCCGTGCTCGTGCTTGACGACGAGCGGCTCCCTCAGCTCGACGAAGCGCGTGGAGGCGTCGGCCAGCCGTAGCCAGAATTCGTAGTCGGCGAGGGCGGGCAGATCCTCGTCGAATGGGCCCGCGGCCTCCAGCGTCGAGCGAGGCAGCACGGCGGTGGAGGGCAGGGGCGCGGAGCCGGCCACGATGCAGCCGAACGGCTCGCCGGCCGGCATCGGGCGCTCCGGCGGCGCCAGGCGACCGGTGAGGTCGTTGTAGCGGGTGTATCGACTGGTGACGACGGCGCGGTCGCGGCCGGGCAGCGCCTCTAGGCAGGCCAGCTGTCGCTCGAGCTTTTCCGGCGCCCACTCGTCGTCGCTGTCGAGGAAGGCGAGGGTGGTGCCGGCGGCGGCGGCGATCGCCGCGTTGCGCGCCGCGGCCACGCCTCTCTGGCCGGGGAGGCGGACGAGCCGGAGCCGGGGATCGGCGAGCGCCGTCGCCACCTCCGCGGTGCCGTCGGTCGAGCCGTCGTCCACCACGATCAGCTCGAGATCGGCGACGGGCTGGGCGAGCACACTCCGGATGGCCCGCCCGAGCACCCCCGCGCGGTTGTGGGCGGGGATCATCACGCTGACCCGGGGACTCGCGCCGGCGCGGACCCCGCGCGGGGCCGCGCTCATTCGCCCCCGCTCAGCCCGCCCACGTCCGGTCGATCAGACGCGTCGGCCGCGGGGCTCGCGCGCGGCGGGCGTCTGCTCCGCCCGCTCCTGGTAGTGCTTCACCACCTCCGCCGGGGCGCCGTCGGCGACGATGGACCCGCGCTCGACGACGACCGCCCTGGTGCAGAACTCGTCCACCCACTGCATGTCGTGGGTCACGAGGACGATGGTGCGCGCCGCCGTGATCATCTCGCGAATTCGCGCCCGGCTCCGCGTCCGGTACTCGTGGTCTCCCGTCGACACGACCTCGTCGAGGAGCAGGATGTCCGGGTCGGTGACCGACGCCACGCTGAAGCCCAGCCGCGCGCGCATGCCCTGCGAGTAGGTCCGCATGCGCGCGTCGATGAAGTCGCCGACGTCGGCGAACCGGATGATCTCGTCCGTCCGCGCGTGCAGCAGCCGCCGGTCCACTCCGAGGAAGGCCGCGAAGAGCGCGATGTTGTCGCGGCCGGAGAGCTCGAGGTCGAACGCCGCCGGGCCCAGGAGCGCTCCCACTTTCCCGCGGACGGTCACCGTCCCTTCCGAGGGCAGGAGGATGCCGGCCAGCGTCTGGAGCAGGGTCGTCTTGCCGGCGCCGTTGGGACCGATGACGGCGACGACCTCGCCCGGTCGCACGGCCAGGGAGAGACCGCGGATGGCCCAGAAGAGGCTCGCCCGTCGCCTCAGGAACGAGCTGAAGTTGCGGCGCAGGGTCCTCCGCTTCGTGAGGCGGAGCGAGTACTGGACGCCGAGATCGTGCACCTCGATGGCGAGCGGTCCGTGGCCGGCTCCGGGTGTCCCGTTGGCGGGGACCCCCGGCTCGGCCAGCGGCCGGCGCCGCTCGCCCGTCTCCGGGTGATCGGCGCGGGTCGGTGCCGCCGGAGACGCCGTGGGCCGGCCCGCGGTCACAGGATCTTCGCCAGGCTCGGCTCGAGCCGCTTGAAGAAGATCGAGGTCGTTGCCAGGAGACCGAGGGACACCAGGAGCACGGCGACCAGCGCGATGAAGCTCGGGAAAGTGCCCTCGTAGATGACGGCGCGATACGACTCGAACAGGGTGGTGAAGGGGTTGAGTCGGAAGGCGATCCCGAGCATCGGATAGCGCCCCGACACGTGCTCGATGCGGTCCGACGAGTAGAGCGCGGGGGACAGGATGAACCAGATGCGAAAGACGAATCCGGTGAGACGCCCGGTGTCGCGGGCGAAGGCATTGCAGATGGCCAGCAGGATCCCGATGGCCAGGGAGAGCACCAGCTGGACGGCGGCCACGACCGGCACCAGCAGGATGAACGCGCTGAGCCGGTGGCGGTAGAACAGCCCCATCATCAACAGGAGCGGAGCGAGGCCGAACAGGAACTGGGGGACCACGGCCACGATGGCGGAGATCGGCAGCGCGATCTTCGGGAACGCGACCTGCTTGATGAGCTGATCGCGAGTGGCCACCGACGAGGTGGCCTCGCTGAGGCTGCTCGTGAACCACTTCCAGGGCAGGATGGCCGAGAACAGGAAGAGCGGGAAGTCCGGCGTGCCGGAGCGGAGGATCACCCCGACCAGGAGCACGTAGAGCGGCATCTGGAGCAGCGGATCGAGCACCCACCAGACGTTGCCGAGGATGGTGTGGGCCCCCGCCCGGCGCATGGTCGCCCGGGCGAGCTGGCGCACGAGATCCGAGTGCGCCGCGACCTCGCGGACCGTCTGGCGGAGGAGGTCGGCAGCGGTGGGCCGGCGCGGCGACGCGACGTAGACCGGAGTCGGTCGGGCGAGCGTGGACATCGGCTTCCTAGCCTAGCACGCCCGCGCCGGGCGGCGACAGCCAAAGCGCCGCGAGATCGCGCCGCGGGCGACTGCGGGCGGTTCTCGCCGAGCGCCGCCGCTCAGCCGTCCGGCGCTGGACGCGGCGCCACCGTGACGACGATGTTGCCGCTGGGGGCGACCACCGCGGAGGCACCGGGACCGATGACGAGCGTCGAGCCCTCCTCCTCGACCACCGCGGGTCCGGTGAGCCGGTCGCCGGGAGCGAGGCGATACCGATCGCAGACGGTGGTCTCGACGAAGCCGCCCGACTCCCGGAAATAGGCGGGCCGCACACCCTTGACGGCGACTTGGCCGGCCCCCGCGGTCTCCCATCCGCGCGCGGTCAGGCCGGCGCCCGCCACCGGCGCCCGCACGGCCACGCGGATGTTGATGAACTCGATGGGGACATCGGGCGGGGTCAGCGCGAACTTCTCCCGGTACGCCGTCTCGAAGGCCGACCGGAGCCGCTCTCGCCCGTCGCCGGAATTCGTGTACGGTCCCGCCGGAAGGGGAACGACGAGATCGAAGCCCTGGCCGAGGAAGCGGCCGTCGGCGAGTCGGCTGACGGTGGCCGTCTCCAGCTCGAGCCCGGTGTCGGCCATCACCGCGCGCGCTTCCTCCTCGAGCCGGCGGAAGGCCCGCTCGAGCTCGGAGACGCTTCCGCGGTCGAGGCGGATGCCGACGGTGGCCACGCGGTCGACCCGGGCGGGCGCCACGAGCAGACCGAGGGCCGAGGCCACACCCGCGGAGGGCGGACAGATCACGCGCCCGAGGCCCAGCTTGCGGGCCACGCCGTGGGCGTGGACGGGCCCCGCCCCGCCCGTGCAGAGGAGCGCGTAGTCTCGCGGATCGCGGCCGCGCTCGGCGATGTGCACCCGCGCGGCGCCGGCCATGCTCTCGTTGACGATGTCGTGCACGCCCCAGGCGACCTCGATGGGCGACAGGCCAACGCGCGCCGCCAGCCGCTCGACGGCGGCCCGGGCGGCCTCGAGGTCCACGGCGACGGCGCCGCCGGCGAAGTAATCGGGGTTGAGGTAGCCGAGCAGGAAGTCGGCGTCGGTCACCGTCGCCTCGCGGCCTCCCAGGCCGTAGGAGGCCGGTCCCGGCTGAGAGCCGGCGCTCAGCGGGCCGACCTTCAGGAGGCCGATCTCGTCGACGCGCGCGATGCTGCCACCGCCGGCCCCGATCTCGATCAGCTCGATGGTCGAGATGCGGATGGGGAAGCCGCTGCCCTCGATGAATCGCCGCTGGCGCGCGGCCTCGAAGCTGTAGGCGGTGAGCGGCTCGCCGCCCTCCACCAGCGAGAGCTTGGCGGTGGTGCCGCCCATGTCGAAGGCGAGCAGGTTGCCGCCGCTGTCGGCGACGCCGAAGAAGGCGGCGGCGAGCGCGCCGGCAGCGGGGCCCGATTCGAGCATGCCGACGGGCACGCGCGCGGCCTCCTCCACGTGGGTGAGGCCGCCGCTGGAGAGCATGAGCAGGAGCGGCGCCGCGATGCCGAGCTCGCGCAGCCGCTGTCCCATCTGCTCGAGGTAGCGATGGGCGAGCGGCTTGATGTAGGCGTTGGCGACGGTGGTCGACGCCCGCTCGTACTCCCGGATCTCCGCGGCGACCTCGTGCGAGGTCGTCACCGCGATCCCCGGGTGTCGGCCGGAGATGGCCCGCGCCGCCTCCGCCTCGTGGCGGGGATTGGCGTAGGCGTGCAGGAACACGACGGCGATCGACGTCGCGCCGGCGTCCACCAGCCGCCGCGCCTCGGCCGCGAGTCCCTCGGCGTCGAGCGGATGCTTCACCGAGCCGTCGGCCTTCATCCGCTCGGCCACCTCGCGCCGGAGATGGCGTGGCACCAGCGGCGCGGGCTTCTCGATGGCGAGGTCGTAGAGCTCGAACTTGCGCTCGCGGCCGATCTCGAGCGTGTCGGCGAATCCCTCCGTGGTGATGAGACCGGTCACCGCGCCCTTCCTCTCGATCAGGGCGTTGGTGAAGAGGGTGGTCGCGTGGATCACGCGGGTGAAGTCCCGCGGATCGAGTCGGCCCTGCCGGCACAGCGCGGCGACGCCGTCGGCCACGGCCCGGGCCGGATCGCCGTGCGTGGTGAGGACCTTGAGGCTGAGCTGGCGGCGCGTGTCGTGCTCGTAGATGACGATGTCGGTGAACGTGCCGCCGATGTCGATGCCGAGGGAGTGGCCGGGCACCCGCGCTCCCCGCTACCGCCGCCTCGGATCCTGGTGGCGGGCCGCGCGCGCGGGGCCGAGCCGGGCGCCGGCGACGCCCGCCGACCGGCCGGCGATGATTCCGACAACCGCGCCCGGGACGAGACCGCGTGAGCATCGGCCAGACGCGGCCGCCGGGGCGGGGCGCATGGGGAGACCTTAGGAAAAGGGCGCCGGCAAATCAAGCCCACGGCCCGGCGGAGGGGCCCGGGCTCCCGAGGTTTTGTATACTCCGGGCACGAGCGGGGCGCGGGCGATCGGCGAGGGGCCTGGTCATCCGGTGACGAGAAACGCGGGGGATGCGTCGATCCTGTGGCGCCGGCTGGACCGGTCTGGCCACGAATCGGCCCGCCTCGTCGGCCGGCCGTCGTCCTGGCACCTCGAGGGGACCGCGGTGTTCGTCCACGAGGGGAAGCCGTGCCGGCTCGACTACGCGATCGCGTGTGACCGCTCGTGGCGCACCCGGTCGGCGCAGGTGGCGGGGTGGATCGGCGGACAGGCCGTCGAGGTCGCGCTCGCCGTGGACGATGCCGGCCGGTGGCGGCTCAACGGCGCGGGCTGCCCCGCTGCGGCTGGTTGCGTCGACGTCGACCTGAACTTCAGCCCGTCCACCAATCTGCTGCCGATCCGCCGCACCGGGCTCGCGATCGGAGACGAGGCGGAGGTGCGCGCCGCATGGCTTCGCTTCCCGGATTTCACCCTGGAGCCACTCGAGCAGCGCTACCGGCGCATCGCCGCCTTCCGCTATCGCTACTCGAGCGCGGGCGGGCGGTTCGTCACCGACCTCCAGGTGGACGAGGCGGGCTTCGTCGTCGACTATCCGGCGGTCTGGCGGGTCGAGGCGTCGGCGTGATCCGGAGCACCCGCGGTGGCGTCCCCTGGCGAGTCATCGGCCGGGAAGGCGCCAGGCCATGCTGCTCGCGACCGGCCCGGTGACTCCGGCGACGCGGCCGTGCTGACCATCGGCCGCGGCGTCGACATCGCCGTCGTCGGCGGCGGCATCGTGGGCGCGTCCTGCGCGTACTTTCTCGCCGAGCGGCGAGCCCGCGTCCTGCTTCTCGAGTCCGGCCGGGTCGGACGCGAGGCCTCGGGGGTGAACGCGGGCGGCGTGAGACAGCAAGCCCGCGCGCTCCCCGAGATGCCCCTCGCGCTCGGGTCGCTGGCCCTCTGGGCGGATCTGGACCGGCGGCTGGGAGCGTCCGTCGAATACGAGCGCTGCGGCGACCTGCGCATCGTCGAGACGGCGGCCGATGCCGACCGGCTCCACGCCATCGCGGCGCGAGAGCGCGAGGCAGGGCTGGTGCTGGAGTGGGTGGAGGGGGCGGCGCTGCGCTCACTCCTGCCCGCGCTCTCCCCCCGCGTCATCGGCGGGACGTTCTGTCCGACCGGCGGCCAGGCCAATCCCCTCGTCGTGGCACCGAGCTTCGCCAGGCGCGCCCAGGATGCCGGCGCCGTCGTGTGGGAGGGCTGCGCCGTCGAGCGCGTGCGCCGCGACGGCGCCGGCTACGCCCTCGAGACGCGGAACGGGCCGGTGCGCGCCTCCCACCTCGTGCTCGCCGCGGGGGCGTGGACGCCGCTCCTCGCCCGCGACCTCGACATCGACCTGCCCATCGCGCTCTTCGTCCCCCAGATGACCGCGACCGCGCCGCTGCCGAGGGTCCTCGGCCTGGTGCTGCTCGGATTCAGCCGCCGGCTCAGCATGAAGCAGATGCGGAGCGGAGCCGTGCTGATCGGCGGGGGAAAGCGCGGCTGGGGCGACCTGGCGACCCGCCGCCGCGGCGCCGCCGAGGAGAACATCCGGCTCGGAGCGGTGGACGCCGTGGAGGTGCTGCCCGTGCTCGGCGGGGCCGAGGCGACGCGGAGCTGGGTCGGCCTCGAGGGGCTCACCCCCGATGAGATGCCGATCATCGACAGGATCGATGGTGTTCACGTTGCTGCCGGCTTCTGCGGCCACGGCTTCGCGATCGGGCCGGTCGCGGGAGAGCTCCTCTCCCAGTGGCTCCTCGACGGCCAGCCGTCGCTCGACCTGTCCGCGTTCCGGCTCGACCGGTTCCGATCGTGATGGCTGCTCGCGTAACGGCGGGCTCGGCCGGCGGGCGATCCCGATCTACAATCACCCACCGGCGCGACCGATCCGCTGGGCGCCGCGGTTTCCGGGCCCCGGGAATCGCGGTGGTGGCGAGGAAGCGGCGCGCGGATTCGGTCGCCGGCCGCGGACGCGGGGATCGCCCTTCGCCGGCCGGATCGCGGGCGGCTGACCGGGAGACGGCAATGACCCATGACGACCTGAGGATGGCGGCGTCGGTCGAGCGCGGGCGCGCCCTTCGCATCGCGGTCGACGGCGAGGAGTTGCTGGCCTACGAAGGCGAGAGCGTCGCCGCCGCCCTGATCGCCTCGGGCCGCCGATCGACGCGCGTCACCGCGCGCGCCGGCGAGCGGCGCGGGTACTTCTGTGGAATGGGCCTCTGCCAGGACTGCCTGCTCACCGTGGACGGTCTGCCGAACGCGCGCGCCTGCACCACGCCGATCAGAGAGGGGCTGACCGTGGAGACGCGGCGGGGGCTCGGCGACTGGGACGCGAGCCGATGACGAGGTCCCAGTGCGTGGTTGTCGGCGGCGGCCCCGCCGGGCTGGCCGCGGCGCGGACCGCGGCCCGCCACGGAGTCCGCGTCGTTCTCGTCGACGAGAATTCCGAGCTGGGCGGCCAGCACTACCGGCAGATGCCGGCGGGGTTCCGCGCGCCGGAGCGGGCGCGGATCGGGCGTGAGTCCGACGAGGGACGCCGGCTGATCGACGAGGTCCGCGGCCTCGGGGTCGAAGTCCGGCTGGAGAGCGTCGCCTGGGGCATCTTCGACGGGCGTGTCGTGGCCCTCGCCACCTCCGGTGAATCGAGCCGGATCGCGGCGGAGACGCTGATCCTCGCTCCCGGCGCCTACGACCGGCCCGTGCCGTTCCCGGGCTGGACTCTGCCGGGGGTCATCACCGCCAGCGGCGCCCAGAACCTGGTGAAGGCCTACCGGGTGCTGCCCGGCCGGAGGGTGCTCATCGCGGGCAGCGGCCCGCTCCTGCTCGCGGTCGCTCACTCCCTGCTGGCCGGCGGGGCCCGCATCGCCGCCATCTGCGAGGCCTCGCCGATGCGCCACCTCTGGCGCTACGGCCCGCGCCTGCTCCCGCACCTGAACTTCGTTCAGCAGGGCCATCACTACCGGCGCGAGATCGCCGAGGCGGGCGTGCCATTCCTGGCCGGCCACGTGATTCGCCGGGCGCTCGGCGGGGCCGAGGTCACCGGCGCCGTGGTGTCGCCCTGCGACGGCGAGTGGCGCCCGGTCGGCGGCACCGAGCTCCACTACGACGCGGACTGCGTGGTCGTGGGCTACGGCTTTCTCTCCTCGCTCGAGCTGTCGCGCCTGGCCGGCTGCGAGGAGCGCTACGCGGCGGGCCTCGGGGACTACGTGCCGGTGAGGAGCCGGGAGCTGGAGAGCACGGTGCCGGGCATCTTCGTCGTCGGCGCCGGCGCTCGAGTCCCGGGGGCGGCGGTGGCGCTGGAGGAAGGGCACCTCGCCGGGCTGGCCGTGGCCAACCGGCTGGGGCTTCTCACCGGCCGCGGCTACTCGCGGGAGGCCAGCCGGGCCCGCGGCCGGCTTTTGCACCTGGCCGGCTTTCGGCGGGTCATGGACGACCTGTACCGCTTCGGCGCCGGTCTCCACGCGCTCGCCGACGACCTCACGACCCTCTGCCGCTGCGAGGAGGTGGCGGTGTCGGAGGCGGTCGCGGCCGTGCGCGATGGCGCTCGCCACGTCGACGAGGTCAAGGCCTGGACCCGCATCGGCATGGGGCGCTGCCAGGGGAGGATGTGCGGGCCCGCACTCGCCCACGTGATCGCGCGCGCCACCGGCGGACCGGTCACGGAGGCCGGTGTCTTCACGCCGAGGCCTCCCGTGAAACCCGTGCGGCTGGCCGCGCTCGCCCGCGGCGGCGACTGAGGAGGGGCCCATGGTCCAGACGGCCGACGTGGTGGTGATCGGCGGCGGAGTGAACGGCGTCAGCATCGCCCACGCGCTGGCCTCCCGCGGCGCGGCGGTCGCGCTGGTGGAAAAGGGTGCGGTGGCGAGCGGGGCGTCGGGTCGTTCGAGCGCCCTGGTGCGCATGCACTACACCAACGAGTGGGACGCCCGGCTGGCGTGGGCGAGCTTCCCGGTGTTCCAGCACTGGCGCGAGCTGATGGGCGGCCCCGGGGTGTTCACCCGCACGGGCTTCGTGACCGTGGTGGCGCCTGACTACGCGGAGAACCTCCGGCGCAACGTCGAGATGCTGCGCGGCATCGGCGTCGACACCACCGCGCTCGACCGGGGGGAGCTCGCGCGGCTGCAGCCCTTCGCCAACGTGGAGGACATCGGCGCCGCCGCCTACGAGCCGGAGAGCGGCTACGCCGATCCCGTCGAGACCGTGGAGGGCTTCCGCCGCCGCGCCGCGGCGCTCGGGGCCCGGATCGCGCAGTGGACGGCGGTCACGCGGATCGACCGGCGGGAGAGCCGCGTGCTCGGCGTCGAGACGAGCGCGGGCCGCATCGACGCGGGCGCGGTGGTGATCGCGGCGGGCGCGTGGTCGGCGCGGCTGGCCCGGGAGATCGGGCTCCACCTCCCCATGCGCCCCAAGGCCATCGACACCGTCGCCGTCGCCCGCCCGCCCGAGCTCAGCGCGCCGCACATGGTCTTCATCGACAACGTGCTCGGCAACTACTTTCGGCCGGAAGCCGGTGGTCTGACGCTGGTGGGAGTGCCGTGTCAGGAGTGGGACATCGATCCCGATGGGCTGGGCACGGGCTTGCCGCCGGGCGCGGCCGACCGCGGTGCCGAGCTCCTCACCCATCGGATCCCGGCCATGGAGCGCGCGACGCTCGCCCGCGGCTACCGCGCCTTCGACGGCTACAGCGCCGATCGCCACGCCATCCTGGGCGGCGTCGACGGGATCGACGGCCTCTACCTGGCGACGGCCTTCAGCGGATCGGGGTTCAAGATCGCGCCCGCCGTCGGCGCGTGCATGGCCGAGCTGATCACGGAGGGGCGCGCCAGGACGGTGGACATCGCGCCGTTCGGCCTCGGGCGGTTCGCCCTCGGCCGGAGCGTCGAGGGCCGGTATCCGTACGCGCCCCGCCCCGATCACGTCGATCCGCTGGCCGGTCGCACCGTCTGAGCTGGCGCCGCCCGCGGGGCGGGGCACGGACGGGGATCCGCTGGCGTCACCGGCCCCGCGCGCACAGCCGATGCAAGGCGATGCCGCATGCGGTGCCCACGTTGAGGGAGTCGGCTCCCGGCGCCATCGCGATGCCGACCTCCCAGTCGGCGGCCGCCCGAGCCCCCGCCGAGAGCCCGTGTCCCTCGGCGCCGAGGACGAGAGCCAGGCGCTCCGGCACCGGGCGACTGGCTCCGAACTCGGCGACGTCCACGGGCGCGCGAGGGCGGAGCGCGATCACCGCATACCCGGCTTCCCGGAATCGCCCGAGGCTCGCCGGCCAGCCCTCGAGTCGAGCGAACGGAACGGCGAGCGCGGCGCCCATCGAGACGCGGATCGCCTTCCGATAGAGCGGGTCGGCGGCGGCCGGCGAGAGCAAGATCCCGTCGGCGCCGAAGGCCATGGCGTTGCGAAACACGACGCCGATGTTGTCGGGGTCGGTGATGCCGTCGAGCACGACGAGCACCCGGGGCCCGGCGGGATCGATCAGGCCGGCGGCCGGGGGCTCGCTCCCGCGCTCCGCGGCGGCCAGACAGCCTCGATGAAACCCGTAGCCGATGACCCGACGGGCCAGATCGGCCTCGACGAGAAAGATCGGGACATCGGGGGCGACCGCCTCGAGGTGCGCCCTGAGCGCGGCGAGGGCCGCCGCGGTCAGCAGGACCGAACGGGTGCGGAATCGGCGCGAGGCGAGCAGCTGTCTGACCACCTCCCGGCTCTCGGCGATGAAGATCCCCTGCCTCTGGCGGAGGTCGGGATCCTTGACGTCGCGGTAGTCGGCCAGCCGTGGGTCGGCGGCATCGTCGATCCGCTCGAGCCTCATCTCCGGGTATCCTCCTCGCCGGGCTCACGGGGGGCGGCGTGGAGCGCCTGGCGCCACAGCGTGCCATCATGGAGGCCCGTGTCAAGCGCGGTCGGCCCGGAAGGAGTCGCGATGAAGGATGTCTGGATCGCAGCCGCTGGCTTCGTCCTCGGATGGCTCATGAGCAAGACCTGGCAGGATCCCGGATGCCGGGTCGGCCTCGCCGTGTTTCTCGTCGCGACCGCCGCCATGGGCCTGGCGTTCGTCCTCTCGGTGGTCGGTCACGGCCGGCCACCGGACTCGCCGCCCGAGGACGGCCCCGAGCAGGACTGACACGCGGATGACGTCCATCGAGCCCCTGCGCGACGTCCCCCTCGCCGGGTTCTGCACCATGGGAGTCGGCGGGGCCGCGCGATATTTTCTCGAGGCGCGACGGGAGCGCGACCTCGAAGAGGCGGTGGAGTGGGCCGGCCGCCGGAAAGTGGCGCTCCGGGTTCTCGGGGGCGGATCGAACCTGGTGGTGGCCGACGACGGCGTCGACGGGCTGGTCGTGAGGATCGCGCTCCGCGGGACGGCATCGAGCGTCCGGGGCGAGGCGGTCGAGCTGACGGCCGCCGCGGGAGAGCCGTGGGACGATCTGGTCCGCACGGCGGTGGAGCAGGGCTGGGCCGGTCTCGAGTGTCTGAGCGGGATCCCGGGACTGGTGGGGGCGACGCCGATCCAGAACGTGGGCGCCTACGGACAGGAGGTCAGTGACACCATCGCCTCGGTGCGCGGTCTGGACCGGGAGACCGGGCGGATCGCGACGCTCACGCCCCCCGAATGTCGGTTCGGCTATCGGACGAGCGCGCTCAAGAGCGGAGCGGGCGCGCGCTATATCGTGCTCGCCGTCAGCTATCGCCTGGTCCGGGGCGGCCGGCCGGCCACCCACTACGAGGACGTGGTGACGGATCTCGAGCGCGCTGGAGTCCGATCTCCCTCGCTCGAGGATGTCCGCCGCAGCGTTCTCCGGATCAGGCGATCGAAGTCGATGGTGGTGGAGGCCGGAGATCCCAATCGCCGGAGCTGCGGCTCCTTCTTTCTGAATCCCGTCGTCACCGCCGAGCGGCTCCGGGCCATCGAGGAACGGGTGGGGAGGTCAGTGGCGATGCCGCGGTGGCCCGATCGCGAGGGCCGGATCAAGCTCTCGGCGGCCTGGCTGATCGAGCGCGCCGGTTTTCAGCGCGGCCATCGCGAGGGGAACGCCGGTCTCTCCAGCCGTCACGCGCTGGCCATCGTCTGCCACGAGGGCGCGCGCGCGGAGGATGTCATCGCGCTCGCCCGCCGCGTGCGCGACGCGGTCCATGAGCGCTTCGGCGTGCGGCTCGAGCCCGAGCCCGTCTTCTGGGGATCGCTCGCGCTCGACTGAGGGAATCTCGGACGACGGCTTGCGGCGGAGGGAGTGCGTCGGGGAGGATCGCCCGATCGGCGGGCGATCCTCCCCGCGCGGGTCCGGCTCAGTCCTGCTCGAGCATCAGCTTCGCGGTGACCCGCCGCTTCTCCGGATCCGGGGCCCCGGAGTCGGCGATCGGCCCCAGGCCGACGGACTGGATGCGGGAGAGCGGCACGCCCTTCTCGACGAGGAACCGGCGCACCG
>Ga0187766_10001483_pt1 | contig 13749 bp, 24 predicted proteins | sample 0216_QUI02_MP05__4_FD_132971 | JGI IMG/M metagenome (GOLD analysis project Ga0187766, IMG submission 132971) | Tropical peat soil microbial communities from peatlands in Department of Meta, Colombia - 0216_QUI02_MP05_20_MG | ecosystem: Environmental > Terrestrial > Soil > Wetlands > Peat ... | reverse complement strand
TTGTCCTTTGGGGAGTACGGCCTGAAGGCGCTCGAAAATGCGTGGATCACCGACCGCCAGATTGAGGCGTCGCGCGTGGCCATTACGCGCTTCATCAAGCGCGGCGGCAAGCTGTGGATCCGCATTTTCCCGGATAAGCCGTTCACCAAGAAGCCCGCGGAAACCCGTATGGGCAAGGGCAAGGGCGCTCCGGAGCGCTGGGTCGCGGTGGTGAAGCCCGGACGCATCATGTTTGAAATGGCCGGCATCGACGAAGCCACGGCGCGCCAAGCGCTGGGACTGGCGGCGCACAAGCTGCCGATTCCGACGAAGTTCGTCAGCCGCGCGGGAGGAATCTAACGATGGCCCGGCGTATTGAGAAGATTCGCGAAGAGGGTGCCACCGAGCTCGTGGCCCGCGAAAAGGACCTGACCGAACAGATTTTCCGGTTGCGGTTTCAGCTGACCACCGGACAGGCGGAAGCGCTGAAGCGCCTCCGGGAAGCCAAGAAGGATCTCGCGCGGGTGAAGACGCTTCTCCGCGCCCAGGAATTGACTGCCGGCGCAGCAAAGCCGGCAAAGGCAGGTAAGGCGTAATGACAACGGAAACACAAGCGGCGCCGCAACAGGCCGAGCGCGGTGAGCGTCACGAGCTCATCGGCAAGGTCACCAGCGCCAAGATGGAAAAGACGATTGTGGTCGAAGTGCTGCGCCTGGTGCAGCATCCCAAGTACCGCCGCGTCGTCCGCATTTCGAAGAAATTCTATGCGCACGACGAAAAGCGCGAAGCCAAGCAGGGAGACACGGTTCGCATCGTGTCCTCGCGGCCGCTTTCGCGCCTCAAGCGCTGGCGCTTGAAGGAAGTGCTGACGCCCAAGGCGTCGGCCAAGTAACAGGAGACAGGGGAGCGAACCATGATTCAGATGCGAACCTGGCTGACGGTGGCCGACAATTCCGGAGCGCGCAAGCTCATGTGCATCCTGCCGGTCGGCGGCGATGCGGGATTGAAAGCCGGACTCGGCGACATTGTCACCGCGTCGGTGAAGGAAGCCACGCCGGAAAGCCAGATTAAGGAAGGCAAGGTTGTGAAGTGCGTAATCGTGCGGATGCGCAAGGAGTCTCGCCGCAAGGACGGCACGTACATCCGTTTCGACGACAACGCGGCGGTTTTGATCAATGACGCCGGCGAACCCGTGGGCACGCGCGTGTTTGGCCCGGTGGCCCGGGAGCTGCGCGAAAAGAAGTTCACCAAGATTGTTTCACTGGCTCCGGAGGTTTGGTAAGTCATGGCACAGAAAGAGATCAAGCGCCACATCATCAGCATCCGCAAGGGTGATACCGTGCGCGTGATGGCGGGCCGCGACGTCGGCAAGAGCGGGCGCGTGCTCAGCGTGAATGCGCGGAAGAACACCGTGATCGTCGAGCACGCCCACATCATCAAGCGCCACACGCGGCCGAACCCGTCGAAGAACATTAAGGGTGGCATCGTGGAGCGCGAGGCGCCCATCAACGTTTCGAACGTGCAGATCGTGTGCAGCAACTGCAACAAGCACGCGCGCATCGGTCACAACGTGTTGCCGGACGGCAGCAAGGTCCGCGTCTGCAAGCGCTGCGGTTCGACGCTGGACAAGTAGAAGGAGCCGATAGCCATCAGCCTTTAGCCAACAGCTAAGGGCTGTGGACTGGCGGCTAAAAGCTAGAACGAGTTTTGCAGGAATCAGAAGGGTAGAAGGAATGAAGAGTCGATTGCACGAATCCTATACGAAGCAAACGGTGCCGGCGCTCATGAAGCGCTTCGGCTGGAAGAACAATATGGCTGTGCCCAAGTTGAGGAAGATCACCGTCAACATCGGGCTCGGCGAAGCCAGCCAGAACGCCAAATTGCTGGACACCGCGGCGGTGGAGCTCGGCCAGATCACCGGGCAGAGGGCCATCATCACGCGCGCGAAGAAGTCCATCGCGAATTTCAAGATCCGCAAGGGCATGCCCATCGGCTGCGCGGTCACGTTGCGCGGGGAGAAGATGTACGAATTCCTCGACCGGCTGTGCAACGTCGTTCTGCCCCGCGTGCGCGACTTCCGTGGATTGCCTTCGAACGCGTTCGATGGCCGCGGCAATTACACACTGGGTCTGAAGGACCAGTTGGTTTTCCCGGAAATTGATTACACCCGCGTGGACAAGATCAAGGGCATGAACATCACCCTGACCACGTCCGCCCGGAACGACGAAGAGGGCCGCGAGCTTCTCAAGGGCCTCGGCGTTCCGTTCCGCGAAAAAGGAGCAGCACAATAAATGGCACGCACCGCAAAAATCGCCAAGACCCAGAAGAAACCCAAGTTCAAGACGCGGGTGCGCAACCGCTGCCGCGTCTGCGGCCGCGCGCGGGGCTACATCCGCAAGTTCCAGATGTGCCGTATCTGTTTCCGCGGCATGGCGCTCAAGGGGGAAATCCCCGGAGTCGTGAAATCCAGTTGGTAGGAGCGAGATAGGATACTTATGCAGACTGATCCCATTGCCGATTTTTTGACCCGCCTCCGCAACGCGGCTGCGGCCAAGCACCAGCGCTTGGACGTGCCGGTCTCCAAGCTGAAGACGGAGATTGCGCGCATCCTGAAAGAGGAAGGCTACATTTCGACCTACAAGATGGTCGAGGAGAACAAGGGCCACAAGATGTTGCGCGTCTTCCTGAAGTACACGCCGGACCGCCGCAGCGTGATCACCGGAATGAAGCGCATTTCGCGGCCCGGCCAGCGCAATTATCTCGGCGCCACGGAAATCAAGCCGGTCGTTGGCGGACTCGGCATCAGCATTCTGACGACCCCGAAGGGACTCATGACCGGCCGCGCGGCTCGCAAGGCCAACGTCGGCGGCGAGATTCTCTGCGAGGTCTGGTAGCAGGTTGTAGCGCGGGGCAAGCCTTCGAGCCCTGCGGCAGTTCGTAGTCGGTAGTCCGTAGTCGGAAGCAGTAACGGAGGCTGTTAACAGCAGACTCCGGACTTCTAACTTCCGGCTTCCGACTCGGAAAGAGTTTAGAAAAGGAAGCAATCGCAATGTCACGTATTGGTCGCAAACCGATTCCAGTGCCCGCGGGCGTGAAGATCAACACCACGGGCGGCAAGGTGGAAGTGCAGGGCCCCAAGGGGAAACTCCAGGTGCTCGTGCCGCAACAGATTCGTCTGGAGCAGAAGGACGGCGTATTGACCGCCATTCGCGACAACGAAGAGCACCGCGCTCTGCACGGACTGGCGCGGGCGCTGCTTGCCAACGCCGTTCATGGCGTCACGCAAGGCTTCAAGAAGGAACTCGACATTGTCGGTGTCGGTTACCGCGCGGAAGTAAAGGGCAAGGCCGTAGCGTTCGCGCTTGGCAAGTCGCACCCGGTCGAGTTCCCGATCCCTGAGGGGATTCAGATCGCCGTGGACAAGCAGACGCACATTGTGGTCAGCGGCGCCGATAAGGCGCAGGTGGGCCAGGTGGCCGCGGACCTTCGTTCGCTGCGGCCGCCCGATCCCTATAAGCAGAAGGGCGTGCGCATCACCGGCGAGCGTCTGAAGAAGAAGGCGGGCAAGGCCGGAGCCAAGGCTGGCGCGGCGTAGGAGTTTTTAGTTTTAAGTAACAAGTTTCGGAGCGTTGTACTTAGGACTTATTACTTGGGATTGCGGGCCAATAGCCATCAGCTGCTAGCCAACAGCTAAGGCACGAGAGAGCTAACGGCTAAGGGCTGGCGGCTAAAGGCTAGAAAGAGTTTTGAAGGAGAAATAACGTGGCATCGGTACCAGTTCGAAAGCTATCGAAAGACGAGCAACGCCGGCGGATCCACTCCCGCGTGCGCACCCGCATCAGCGGGACGCCGGAGCGGCCGCGGCTGTGCGTATACCGCTCGCTGGAACACATCTACGCTCAGATTATTGACGACCGTAACGGACGGACGCTCGTGTCCGCCAGCTCGGTCGACAAGGAATCGAAGAAGAATCTCAAGGGTGGCGGCAACATCGCTTCCGCCAAGGCTGTCGGCAAATTCATTGCCGAACGCGCCAAGGGAGCCGGTGTTTCCAAGGTAGTGTTCGACCGCGGCGGGTACAAGTATCACGGCCGCGTGAAGGCGCTTGCGGATGCGGCGCGGGAAGCGGGGTTACAGTTCTAACTTATGTCGAAGCAAATTTTGCGTGACAGCTTGGCAGTGCGGCGGCTCCTGGAGGTGAACCCCTCGGATTTGAAGGATGACGTCATTGCGATCAACCGCGTCACCAAGGTGGTGAAGGGCGGCAAAAACCTTAGCTTTTCGGCTCTCGTTGTTGTCGGCGACAGCCACGGCCACGCCGGCTTCGGCTTGGGCAAAGCCCGCGAAGTCCCCATGGCCATCAAGAAGGGCATCGAGCAGGCGAAGAAGAACTTGATCAAGCTGAACCTGAAGGGTTCCACAATTCCTCATCAGGTCACGGGATGGTACGGCTCGGCCCAAGTGCTGCTGAAGCCCGCGCCGGACGGCACCGGCGTGATCGCCGGCGGCCCGGTGCGCAAGGTGATGCAGGTGGCGGGCATCCAGAACGTGTTGACGAAGTCACTCGGCACCTCGAACCCGCACAACGTAATCAAGGCCACGTTTGCGGCGCTGCTCGGTTTGAAGGACGCGGCGCAGGTGGCGGAGACGCGCTCGAAGACGGTGGAAGAGATCAGCGGCAAACCCGCCAAGGCGGAAAAAGCGGCGACGACGGAAAAGGCGGCAGAGGCATAAACCATGGCAGCAGAGAAGAAGGGCGCGAAGAGCGCCGGCACGGTAAAGATCAAGTGGGTTGTCAGCGCGATCAGTTGCACCGATGACATGCGGGCGACGATTCGCGGGCTGGGCCTGCGCAGAATGCATCAGGTGGTCGAGCGTCAGGATACTCCTGAGACGCGCGGCATGATCCACAAGGTGCGTCATCTCGTGGAAGTGGTGGGGTAAGCGATGGCGGATAAAGCAAAGAAGGAACACAACACGGTTTCGCTCTCGAATCTGGGGCCAGCGAAGGGCTCGCGCAAGCGCAAGGTGCGCGTGGGCCGCGGCATGGGCTCGAAGCTCGGCAAGACTTCCGGCGCCGGCAACAAGGGCCAGCAGTCTCGCCGCGGGTATTCGCACCGCCGCGGATTTGAAGGCGGACAGATGCCGTTGCATCGCCGCATTCCGAAGCGCGGCTTCCACAATCCGTTCGGCGTGGAATTTTCCGTGGTCAACCTGTAGGAACTGAACGTGTTCCCCGCGGGAGAAACGGTGACGCCGGAATTGCTGCGCGCGCACGGCTTCGTTCGCCGCGCCACGGGCCCGATCAAGGTTCTGGGCGACGGGGAGCTGAAGAACAAGCTCACCATTCACGCGCACGCGTTCAGTGCGTCGGCGAAGGAAAAGATTACCAAGGCTGGCGGAACGTTTGAGGTGGTAGCTTAATCCGCGGTAGCGGGGAAATGCGATGAACCGTTTCTGGCAAGCATTTACGAATCTCTTCCGGATCGAAGATCTGCGCAACCGGCTGTTCTTTACGCTGGCCCTGCTGGCGGTCTATCGGCTCGGCGCGCATATTCCCACGCCCGGCATCAACACCGCCCTGCTCGAGGACATCTTCAAGCAGAGCGCTTCGAACTCGATGCTGGGCATTTTCGATCTGTTCAGCGGCGGCACCTTCCGCCAGATGACGATTTTCGCGCTCGGCATCATGCCGTACATCACGGCGTCGATCATCCTGCAGTTGATGCAGGTGGTCTTCCCGTACCTGGAACGGCTGCAGAAGGAAGGCGAGCTGGGCCGCCAGAAGATTACGCAGTACACGCGCTACCTGACGATCGTGCTCAGCATCATCCAGGCGTCCACGATCGCCACCACGCTTTCCGGACGGAACTACGGCGGGCAATCGCTTGTCTATCACCCTGGTATCGGCTTCTGGCTGATGACGGTTCTCACGCTGACCACCGGTTCGGCCTTCATCATGTGGCTCGGTGAGCAGATCAGTGAGCGCGGCATCGGCAACGGCATGTCGCTCATCATTTTCGTGGGCATCGTGGTCGGGCTGCCGCGCGCCATCAACGACCTGTATGAAAAGGTCAAGACGCAAGCCTGGGGCGCGTTCACGCCGATGGCCGTTCTGCTTCTCCTTGCGTTGATGATCGCGGTCGTGGCGTTCATCGTTTACGTGGAAGGGGCGCAGCGCCGGATTCCGGTGCAGTACGCGAAGCGCGTTATTGGGCGCCGCGTGATGGGCGGGCAAGCTACGTACCTTCCATTGCGCGTCAACTCCGGCGGCGTGATTCCGCCGATTTTCGCCAGTTCGTTGCTAGCGTTTCCGGCAACCGCTGCTTTGGCGCTTGGCACGCGCTGGCCGTTTCTGAAAGGGATTGCGGACCGCTTGAAGTGGGGCGAGCCTCTCTACACCCTGCTTTACGTGACGATGATCATCGTTTTCGCGTTTTTTTATGTCGGGATCGTTTTCAATCCCACCGAGCTTGCGGACAATATGCGCAAGAACGGCGGGTTCATTCCCGGCATCCGCCCGGGGCGCAGCACCTCCGAGTACGTCAGCATCATTCTGAAGCGCTTGACGTTTATCGGCGCGGTGTACCTGGCGTTGGTTTGCATCCTGCCGGAATGGATGATCGCGGGTATCGCGCTGAATCACCTGCCCATCTGGCTCGGCGGAGACTGGTTTGACCGGCATTTTCCTAGTTGGATTTTGCATGGTCTTGGTGTGACGTTTTATTTCGGTGGCACTTCGCTCCTGATCGTTGTTGGCGTGGCGATGGATACCGTGCAGCAGTTGGAAGCACAACTCGTCATGCGGAATTACGAGGGCTTTGCGCGTAAAGGAAGATTGCGCGGCCGTCGGTAAGGCAGGGGAGACGAAAGCGTGGCGCTGGAACAGCGTCCTGTCGGAAAACTCGACCGCGCGGTGATTTTTCTGGGGCCTCCGGGCTCCGGGAAGGGAACCCAGGCGAAGGTGCTGGCAGGGAAGTATCAGGTGCCGCACCTTTCGACCGGCGACATGCTTCGCGAGCATATCGCCAAGGGCACGCCGCTCGGCGAGAAGGCCAAGCCGATCATGGCGCGCGGCGAGCTGGTGCCGGACTCGCTGGTGCTGAAGATGGTCGCGGAGCGGATTGAGCGGCCGGATTGCAGCCAGGGTTTTGTGTTCGACGGTTTTCCGCGGACGGTCACTCAGGCGAAGTATCTGGGTGAGTTGCTGAAGAGGCAGGGATTCAAGCAGCCGTTCGTGATTCACATGATCATCGGCACAGCGCTGCTCATCCGGCGCATTACGGGCCGAAGGATCTGTCAGGCAGGCGGCGAGATTTACAATGTTTACGACCGCCCGCCGAAGGTGGAAGGGATTTGCGATAACGACGGCGGCGAGTTGATCCAGCGGCCGGACGATCGCGAAGAAGTGATCAAGCCGCGGCTGCATGCGTACGAGAAGCTGACCGCGCCGCTGGTGAGCTACTACCGCCACCGCGGCGCCTTGCATGAAATCGATGCAAGCAAGAGCGTGGCGGAGGTAGAGGAAGAGATTGAGCAGGCTGTGGCAAGCATGCGCGGGGCGGGCTGAAGATGGCGATTCAATTACGCAGCGCCGCTGAGCTGGAAAAGATGTACCGCGCGGGCCAGGTTGTGCATGAAGTTTTGAGCGCCCTCCGGGAGCAAGTGAAGCCCGGGATGACGACGATGGACCTCGAAGAAATTGCCGTGAGGCTCATCGGGAAAGGCCCTGGCAAGCCGGCGTTCAAAGGGTATCGCGGGTATCCCTGCGTGCTGTGCACCTCGGTGAACAGCGAGATCGTTCACGGGATTCCCTCGCCGAAGCGGAAGTTGCGCGAAGGCGACATCGTCTCGATCGACTTTGGCATGGAGGTCGACGGGTACTTCGGCGATTCGGCGGTCACCGTGCCCGTGGGGGAGATTCGCCCGGAGTTGCGGAAGCTGCTGGACGTGACCCGCGAATCGCTGGACCGCGCGATCGACAAGATGCGCCCGGGCAACCGGCTGGGCGACGTCGGATACGCGGTGCAGAGCTGGGTGGAGCAGCACGGCTTTTCGGTGGTGCGGGAGTTTGTGGGACACGGCATCGGTACCAAGATGCATGATGAACCGAATCTTCCGAACTACGGCGAGCCGGGACGCGGAACGCGTTTGCAGGAAGGCATGGTCATCGCCGTCGAACCGATGGTGAATGCGGGCCGGCCGGAAGTGCAGATGCGCGGCGAATGGGTGGCGGAAACAGCCGACGGGAGTCCTTCGGCGCATTTCGAGCACACCGTGGCCGTCACCGCGAACGGCCCCTGGATTTTGACCCGGCCGAAAGGCGAGACCGGGCCAAGCTGGTGAGGGAAGTTGTAAGTAATAAGTTCTAAGTTTTAGGTTTTGAGCAGGAAGAAGGCTTCGCTTAGAACTTATTACTTAAGACTAGGAACTGTAGAGCAGACCTGGAGAAGTTCACGGAATTTATGGCCAAACAGCCGTTTGAAGACAGGAAGAAGGGCGAGAAAGGCGACTCCGGAAATCCGAAGGAGGACGCGATTGAAGTAATGGCGACAGTGCTGGAGCCATTGCCGAACGCGATGTTCCGGGTGGAGCTGGAGAACAAGCACAGGGTGCTCGCGCACGTCTCCGGCAAGATGCGGAAGAATTTCATCCGGATCCTGGCGGGAGACAAGGTCGCCGTGGAGCTTTCGCCGTACGATTTGACGCGCGGGCGGATCGTCTACCGCTATAAGTAGCGGGGCGAACAGCCAACAGCCTTAACCTTTAGCTCACAGCCAAAGGCGAGGCGGGCAGTAAACTTAAGACTTTTGGAATTGAGGAGTGAGTATGAAGGTTCGGGCTAGCGTGAAGAAGATTTGTGACAAGTGCAAAGTCATCCATCGCCGTGGTGTGGTTCGGGTCATTTGCAGCAATCCGAAGCACAAGCAGCGCCAGGGATGAAGCAGTCGTAAGTAATCAGTCTGAAGTAATAAGTAAGACTGAGACTTAATACTTAGAACTGAAAACAGGTTTTCGGCAGCAGAGCAGGAAAAGAGGGAGAGTTACTACATGGCACGTATCGCAGGTGTTGATCTTCCGCCGCAGAAGCGGCTTTGGGTCGGGCTGACCTCGATCTATGGCATCGGACAGGTGCGCGCGAAGAGCATTGCCGAAAAGGCGAATGTGGACTTCACGAAGAAAGTTCGCGACCTCACGGAAGACGAAGTGAACCGCCTCCGTACGGTCATCGAGCAGGAAGGGCGCGTGGAAGGCGATCTCCGCAAAGAGATCCAGATGAACATCCGGCGCCTGATCGAAATTCAGGCGTATCGCGGGATTCGTCACCGGCGCAATTTGCCGGTTCGCGGACAGCGGACGCATACGAACGCGCGCACGCGGAAGGGTCCGCGACGCGGCGCCGTTGCCGGCAAGAAGCAAGTGAAGGGCAAGAAGGGATAGGCAGCCAATGGCCTTAGCCTAAAGCTAAGGGCTAACGGCTGGCAGCTAACAGCTAGGTTGGGTCTCTGATATCTGATTACTGATAACCGATTTTAGGAGCAGAACGTGGCTAAAGAGCAGCAGAACGCAGCACCGGACGCGGCAGCGCCAGCGAAACCGGCAGCGGCATCGAAAAAGAAGAAGGAGTTCAAGAAGAAGAAGGAACGCCGCACGGTTCCCCACGGGCTCGTGCACGTGGCCGCGTCCTTCAACAACACGCAGATCACCATCACCGATCCGGATGGCCGCGTGATTTGCAACTCCTCCGCGGGCGCCATCGGATTCAAGGGTTCGCGCAAAGGCACGCCGTACGCGGCGCAACAGGCTTCGCTGGCGGCCGCCAGCGCGGCGCGCGACCAGTTCGGCATGAAGAGCGTGGAAGTGCGGGTCAAGGGGCCGGGTTCCGGCCGCGAGTCCGCAGTGCGCGCTCTGGCCGCCGCGGGGCTGCACATCGTGGTGATCCGTGACGTGACGCCGATTCCGCACAATGGCTGCCGTCCGCCGAAGCGCCGGCGTGTGTAACACAGCCAATAGTCATTAATCTTTAGCCGACAGCCAAGCAAGGCAAGATCAAGCTATTGGCTGGTGGCTAACGGCTAGAAGAGATCTTGCAAGATTGGTCGAAAAGATTCGGGAAGGGAGAAGAGAAGTTGGCAAGACATCGAGATGCAGTCTGCCGCCTGTGCCGCCGGGAAGGGCAGAAACTATTTTTGAAAGGGCTGCGGTGCTTCACGGACAAGTGCGCGATTGAAAAACGCAATTTCGTTCCGGGACAGCACGGGCAGTCGCGGCGCGCAAAGGTTGCGGGTTACGGCCTGCAACTGCGCGAGAAGCAGAAAGTGAAGCGCACCTACGGCCTGTTGGAGCGGCAATTCCGCAATTACTTCGAGAAGGCGGAGCGCTCCAAGGGACACACAGGTGAAAACCTGATCATTATGCTCGAGCGCCGCCTGGACAACGTGGTCTGGCGTGCCGGCCTGGCGTCCTCGCGGTCGCAGGCGCGGCAGCTCGTGCTCCACGGACACGTACGGGTCAACGGGAAGAAAGTGAACATCCCGTCGTACCAGGTAAATGTCGGCGAAGAGATCGCGATCAAGGAAAAGATGCACGAGAACGCGATGGTCCTGGAGGCGCGCAACGTCGCCCAGAGCCAGAGCGCCGTGCCTTGGCTGGAGCAGGAGCGCGATCAGTTCAAAGCGAAGGTTGTGGCGTTGCCGAAGCGCGAAGACGTGCAGACGCCGCCGATCAACGAGCAACTGATCGTCGAACTGTATTCGAAGTAAGGCGGGCCGCCAGCCGTTAGCTGTTAGCCGACAGCTAACGGGCGGAGCGGGGGAATTTGGCTGTTGGCCGACGGCTATCGGCTGATGGCTTGTACGGTTTTCGGGCTGTTTTGGGCAGCCCAGAAGGAAGGAAACACGATGTGGAAGGGATTTCAGAAACCGAAGCGTCTTGCGCCGGAGTTTGAATCGCTGACCGAAAAGTACGGGCGGTTTTCCGCTCAGCCGTTTGAGCGCGGGTGGGGCACGACGGTGGGGAACGCCCTGCGGCGCGCGCTGCTCAGCTCGATTGAGGGAGCGGCGATCACCGCGGTAAAGATCGAAGGAGTGCTGCACGAATTCTCCTCGATCCCGGGCGTCGTCGAAGATGCCACGGACATCATCCTGAATCTCAAGCAGGTGCCGATCAAGCTGAACAACGACCTGCCGAAGACGATCTACCTGAACGTGGAAGCGCCGGGCGTGGTGACCAGCGCGAACATCGAGGAAGATGCGGACTTCGCCGTCCTCGACAAGAGCGTGTACATCGCCACCGTCAGCGAAGGCGGCAAGCTGCGCATCGAAATGCGCGTGAAGAACGGCCGCGGCTACGTGGCGGCAGACCGCAACTATGACGAAGACCTGCCGATCGGGTACATCCCGGTGGACAGCGTTCACTCGCCGGTGCGCAAGGTCAACTTCGCCGTCGAGGCCGCGCGTCTCGGCCAGATGACGGACTACGAAAAGCTGATGCTGGAAGTGTGGACCAATGGCGCGATCACGCCGTCGGATGCCGTCGGCCTTGCGGCGAAGCTGGTGAAAGACCACATGAGCATCTTCATCAACTTCGAGGAGCCGGTGGAAAACGTGGAAGTGCCGACAGACACCGTTCACGACCCGCGGCTGGAGCACCTGGACCGCTCCGTGGAAGAGCTGGAGCTTTCCGTGCGCAGCTACAACTGCCTGAAGAACGCCAACATCCAAACCATCCGCGAACTCGTTCAGAAGAGCGAGAACGAGATGCTGAAGACCAAGAACTTCGGGCGCAAGTCGCTGAACGAGATCAAGGACATACTGGTGAAGATGGGCCTGAGCCTGGGCATGAAGTTCGACGAGCACGGCCGGATCATCTGGCCGCCGCTGCCGAGCCAGACCGCGATGCCGAGCTCGGAAGAGAATATCGGGCTGTAGGAAGTTTGAAGTTCTAAGTTCATAGTAATAAGTTCGGAGAGTCCGAGCCTTTACCTAAAACTCAGAACTAATAACTAAGGACTTTTTTTGAGGATCATGAAATGCGACATCTGAAGTCAGGATCGAAACTGGGACGCAATCCGTGGCACCGCCGCGCGACGTTGCGCAACCTTGTAACCAATCTGCTCGAACACGGGCGGATCACCACCACGCTGACGCGCGCGAAGGCGACGAAGCCCGTGGCCGAGAAGATGATCACTCTCGGCAAGCGCGACACGTTGCAGGCGCGCCGCCAGGCGGCCGCCTACATCATGACCCCGGCGGTCACCCAGAAGCTGTTCAGCGATATCGCGCCGAAGTTTGCCGATCGCGCTGGTGGCTATACGCGCATCATCCCCGCGGGCATTCGTGTTGGCGATGGCGCGAAGGTGGCCATTCTCGAGCTAGTGAGCTACGAGTTCAAGAAGAAGGAAAAGAAAGATAAGAGCAAATTGCAAGAAGCAGTAGAAGCCAAGAGTTAGGGCCCGCCTCCGCAGGGAAGTCTACAGCCCGCTCCGGGAAACCGGGGCGGGCTTTTTTTGTGGTCAGGGCGAGTGTTCGAGCCCTGCGGCAGTTGCGAGACGGCTAGCCAATAGCCGTAAGCCGTTAGCCAACAGCCAAAGACAAGGAAAAGCCAGCGGCTATAGGCCGCCGGCCAAACGGGTTTGTACGGCTCATAAGGCATAAGACGATGGGGTGCCACAGGGAATCGCACATAGACGAACCGCCCACCGGACAGCAGTACGTCCTTAGGTTGAAGTTATTTAGACTTATCCTTCATTGCCTTAAGACTTGCTTTCACCAGTTTCTTCACCAGTGTCGTTGGTATTGGCTTGCCCATTGGGAAGCCAACGATGGCTTTCGTTGAAGGATAACCTGCGAGTTCCTTCCTGTGTTCCTGTATTACTGGAGGGCGTACATGCAGACGTATGTGTGGTTTCTTGAAGCTGAACCAGGCAAACATCCCATCGTAATCAAATCCCGAATAAGAATACCCGGGCATTTGGAAATAATCGGTGCGTTCAGTGGCGCCAGGCGCCGCCGCTCGTATCGCGGCTCTCATCCTCGCCAAATTGCCTTGCGTCTCTCTCGGACATTTTGCTATGTATTCGTCCACTTCACTAGCTGTGCGTTTTGTCACGGTTGCATTCTCCCGTTGTCGTTTTTTCATGGCGGTCGAGATTGTAATTTCACCGACGGCTTTCGACACAACTATTTAGCCGCTAGGTTGACATTGGACAACCCAAATTCTAGGCATAAACGCTCTTTTTTTGGGGGTCAACATTCATCGCCCACGCCGCTGAAGTTCGTAGGGCGCGTGGGAAAGGCTTGGGAAAGGCGTTGGCCCGCCGACTTTCTAAGGATTGTTTCGTATGTTGGTGCTAAAGTATCCATGGAAGTTGTCTTCGCCGCGACTTTTTATTTTGTGACCATCTTGAATGCGAATTTCTGAGAAACGGAGAGGCAGATGAAGCTGCTGCGCTGTCTTGCTCTGATATGCTTTCTGCCAGGAACCTGTCACGCCCAGTTGCCGGAATACTATCAAACCATCAACCGCGTCACGTGGCTCTCGCCGAACATCGACGCGATTTTGCCCGCGTGGATTGCGCTCGGAATGACCGATATCCACAAGTACGCGAACATCGCGGCCGTGGGGACGGATCATGGCAAGCCCGCGACCATCCATACCCGGCAGGTTACCGGACACCTCGGCAACCTGACCGTGAACTTCCTTCAGCCAGCCGAAGGCCAGTCGAACTCCTACAACGATTTTCTGGAAAAGCATAAGGACGGCATTTTT
>Ga0187766_10001481_pt1 | contig 13757 bp, 6 predicted proteins | sample 0216_QUI02_MP05__4_FD_132971 | JGI IMG/M metagenome (GOLD analysis project Ga0187766, IMG submission 132971) | Tropical peat soil microbial communities from peatlands in Department of Meta, Colombia - 0216_QUI02_MP05_20_MG | ecosystem: Environmental > Terrestrial > Soil > Wetlands > Peat ... | reverse complement strand
TCCAAGGCCTGGACGGAATCCTCCTCAATGTAGCCGTGCGCGGAGTTGTAGCCAAAAGAGGCGTCGTGGTGCTCGACCTTGTCCTTGATAAGAGGCTCGGCGGCGAGCCGATCTATTGCCGCGGAGACGGCGGGATCCTTCGCATCATAAGGAGGATGCATCATCTCATGGATGGCGTTGTGCAAAACGATGCCGAAAGGATAGGAAACGTGCGTGAGAAAGCGCGCCCCGGTGATGCGGATGCCATGCGGCTCGGAGTAGAGCAGCAAGTAGACCGTGATGTGGTCTGAAGCCAAGGCACCACCGAGCTTGCGCTCGATCGAAGGAACAATGTTGTATTTCGCCAGCGTCGGGCGCAGCTCCTCGATACGCTTCAGAATCCGCGGCCGAGCTTCCTTCTCCCAATAGGATTCGAACTGAAGCCGTTGCAAAGCCTTCAGAGCGGTCTCGAGATGAGGCCGGGCGCGTTCATAGGCGCCCCATCCGCCTGGACTCCAATACTGCGTCTTCAGGAGAGCGGCGCGCATCTCTGAGGAGTCCCTGGCCGTGCGAATCATTTCGGACAATGATTCATCCTCGGCCAACGAAAAATAGAGGGACAACTGCGCGGAAATGATGCCACCGGCTTCGTCCTTGAGAATGCGCTTGAGAGAGAGGAAGGCATCGCGTTCGGCCGGAGTGAGCTGGGGAGAGAAGCGGTCATACTCAGCCCGGTAGTAGCGGAGATAGTAGGGATCGCCGGTCAGGGCGTTGAGCAGACAGAGGGTATCGAACTTCAAAGAGGGCTTCAGATCCCACAGCGTCGCGGTATGCAGTGCGGCAGGGGCCCCTGCTTGGGAGCGTTCGGCCTCGGGCACAATCGCGGATGCGAGAGTGCAAAGGGCGAGGCAAAGAAAAATACGAAGGACAAAAACATGGAAGCGCATGGACTGGTTGTAACGAACGGGCGAAAGGAAGTCTTGAACGGGCTTAACATGCACCCAACCAGCGAAAAGCGGAGGGAGTAACGCCGACGGCTCCCTTGAGGGCTCGGCAGAGATGCGCATGGTCCGCGAAACCGGCCGCGCAGGCTACGTCTACAATCCGCATCTTTGACTTCAACAGGGACTCAAACGCCCGAGTGAGACGAACCCTGCCCAGGTGTTCGCGAAAAGTACAGCCGAGGTAGCGCCGAAAGCTGCGGGATAAATGAACGGGATGAACGCCGGCCTGCGCGGCCGTCTCGGTCAAGGTCACGGGATGCCTGGAGGAATCGGCCACAATCTCCATGGCGCGTTGAAACCATGCGGGCGGGCGCGACGCAGGCGGGCCGGAGATGAAAAAACCGAGCAGCTCGGCGGCGATCTCATCGAGCTCCTGCGGGCCGGAATGGAGCATGCGGTACAGGCGCAGCCCGAGAGCGAACGGAAGTCCGCCGGAGAAAAAGCGCGGAACAGGAGGGAGGCCTGACTCCAGCGAAGCGCTGCGCAGCCAGGCCGTACTGATTTCAAGATTGACAAGATGGCCGCCACGAGGATGGAAGCGGTCGCTGTGCACCTCTCCCGAAGGATGCCAAATGACTGCACCAGGCGAGCAAACCAATTCACGCGAAGCCGAGGCTTCCACGTACGAACCGGCGATGAGAAACGAGATGTAGGCGGACGCATGCCGATGCCTGGAAAGGACGTGGCCGCCGGGATGGGAAGTCTCCGTAATGGAGAAACTTTGGTCTCGCTGGCGGCGCAGAATCTTTCCCTTGAAACTTACGCCCGGTGCACTTCCGTTCACAGAGTGGCTCGGCCGCCGCATCATGGGGCAGAGCAATAGCGAAGTCAAGGCGGCAGGAGGGATCGCAGGAGGAAGGTTCGCATCAGGAATGGCTTAGAGCGACCGGCGCCGGCAAGCTCGCAAACTCAGAGCTTGGCCATGCCGCGTTCGTCGAACCCGATCACCACGCGGCCGCCGGCGACCACGATGGGCCGCCGAATAAGGTTCGGCTCGCCGGCCATCTTCTGAATGGCCTGGGCACGAGAAACAGGCTGCTGTGCCGCGTCCTTGGTGCGCAGGAATTCAGACGCATCCCGGCTGCCGATGAGGTCTTCGAGTTCTGTCGCGCTCAGGGGATGCTTGATCAGGTCGCGGACGTTCAGATGGTATCCGCGCGCTTCCAGGAACTTGCGCGTCTTGCGGCAGGTGGAACAGGTCGGTTTGTGGAAGAAGTCGGCCTGCTTGGCAGGCTTCTTCCGCGGCGCAGCGGTCTTGCGGGCAGGTTTCTTCATCGGCCGGGTTCTCCATGGAGCCGCGCATCCACAGCGCACGACTCCCGATGCATGGCTTCACGAAAATAGAGAGGAGTTGTTACAGCCGTGTTAACGGGCCCCGGATGGCTACTCCTCGCGCAGCGCGACAATCGGGTCCACGCGCGTAGCGCGCCGCGCGGGCACGGAAACCGCGAGAAAAGCGACGCCGAGCATGATTCCCGTCACCAGAGAAAAGGTCAGCGGGTCGGCCGGACCGACGCGGAACAGCATGCGGGCAATCAGCCGGCCCATAGCAAGCGCGGCACCCGCGCCCAGCGCGATGCCGCCGGCGGCCAGCAACATGCCGCGGCCAAGCACCAGCGAAAGCACAGCGCGTTGCGTCGCGCCAAGCGCCACGCGGATACCCAGTTCGCGCGCGCCCTGGGTCACGAGATAGGACATCACGCCGTAGACGCCGACGGCCGCAAGGCCCAGCGCAAACCCCGCGAAGATTTCCAGGAGCAGCAGCGAGAAGCGGCGGCGGGCCAACGATTCCGCGACGCGCTCGTTCATGGTGCGCACGTAATACATGGGCAGGTCGGGATCGAGCGCGCGAATTTCATTGCGGACCGCGGCGGCGAGCGCGGCCGGATCGGAGACGCTACGGACGACAACGGTCAGCTCGCGCGCCGGGCTTTGCTCGTGCGGGAGGTAGAACGCGATCCGCGAGTCGGCGTCCAGGGTGTACTGCTTCACGCGTCCGACCACGCCGACAACGGTAATCCACGGCGAATTCTCCCCGATGCCTCCGCTATGAATGCGCTTGCCGACGGGACTCTGCCCCGGCCATAGTTCGCGGGCCATGAACTCATCCACCAGGGCGACACGCGGCTTGTCCGCGGCGTCCCGCTCGCTGAAAAGGCGTCCTTCGAGAAGAGGAATCTGCATGGCTTCGAAGAAGCGGCCGGCGACCATGCGTTCGTCGGCATTCAGGAATTTTTCCCCCGGAGCGGGCGCGCGGCCCTCGACGGTGATCGGGCCCCAGGCAAACAACTGGCTGAGCGGAAGAGCATAAGCGCCGCCGGAAGCCGTCACGCCGGGAAGGTGGTCGAGGCGGTCCCACAGGCGGCGATAGGCTTCGATGACGGCCTGGCGACCGGTGTACTTGCGCCCGCTCATGCTGAGACTGAAGGTCAACACGTGGTCGGGGTTGAAGCCCGGACTCACGTTCTGCAGGCGCACGAAACTGCGGAGCAACAGACCCGCCCCGGTCAGCAGGACAACGGAAAGAGCGAGTTCGGCGGCGACCAGCGCGCGGCGGAAGTAGTTCCGGCGGCTCCACACAGCGCTCGCCGCGGCGGCGCCGTGGCCGGATTCCTTCAGGGCATCCTGGAGGTTGATGCGGCTGACGCGCAAGGCGGGCGCAAAGCCGAAGAGAATGCCCGCGGCCAGAGAAAGAAACAACGTAAAAAAGAGAACTTCGACGTTGATGCCGAGCTCCGCGAGGCGCGGAACGCTCCCGGCGCCGAGCGCGTGGATGAAGCGGACCATTCCGAAGGCGAGGAGAACGCCCAGCAGTCCGCCGCCGAGGGCGAGAAGAGCGCTCTCCGTCAGCAGCTGGCGGACAATGCGGCCGCGCCCGGCGCCCAGCGCCGCCCGCACCGCCAGCTCCTTGTCGCGCGCCAGCGCGCGAGATAAGAAAAGGTTGGAGACGTTGGCGCAGGCGATCAGCAACACGAGCCCGACGGCGCCGGTCAGCGTGAGCAGAGCCGCGCGGACGTCTCCCACAACCTGCTCAAGCAAAGGAACGACACCGAAGGTGAGCCCGCCGTTCGGCGGATATACATCCGGATGATCGCGGCGCAGGCGGGCGGTCAGGGCATCCATCTCAGCCTGGGCCTGCTGCAGCGTGACCCCGGCCCGCAGCCGCGCGAGGATGTTGTAGTCCTCGTGGCCGCGAACATCAGCCGCGTCCGCCCCCAGGGAAAGGGACACGAAAACCTCCGGCATTTCCGCGCCGCCGAGGATGGGCAGAACTTCGCGCGGCAGCGAGAAGGAGCGCGGCAGAACGCCGGCAACCTCATAGGGGCGGCCGTTGAGAACAATCGTCCTGCCCAGGACGCGCTGGTCGCCGCCGTAACGCCGCAGCCAGGTGCTGTAACTGAGGACCACGGTAGCGGGGGCTCCCGGCGAATCTTCACGCGGCAGGAAGAGGCGTCCTCGATAGGCGCGCGCGCCGAGCATGCCAAGAAGATTCGAGGACGCGCGCACGGTTCCGATGCGCTCCGGCTCGCCGTCGCCGGAGAGGTTTTCGATGCCGCCGATGGCAATGGCCACATCGTCGAAACTCCGGGCAGTGCCGCGAATATCGAAGTACTGCGCCGTGGAGAACCAGTCCTCGGTGATGCCCAAGCCCGGGGAACGGTTCCAGAGAATGACGAGGCGGGCAGCGTCCCTGTACGGCAGGGAGTGGAGGAGCAACGCGCTGACGACACTGTAGATGGAGGTGTTGGCTCCGATGCCGATCGCCAGGGACAGCACCGCCGCGGCGGCAAAGCCAGGATTCCGCGCGAAGGCCCGAAAGGCAAAGCGAATGTCCTGGAGAAGGGCGGTCATGAGCTATACCGACGCAAGTGGCCCCCGGCGGTGAGCGGCCGGCGGCGGAGAATCACGCGTGGGCGCCGCCCAGTTCGCGGACGATGTTGCCCACAAAGGCCTTGGCGTCGCCGAAGAGCATCAGCGTCTTGTCGAGATAGTAGAGAGGATTGTCGATACCGGCGAAGCCCGGGCTCATGCTGCGCTTGATGACCATCACGGTGCGGGCCTTGTCCACATCGAGGATAGGCATGCCGTAAATCGGGCTGGAGCGGTCGGAACGCGCGGCGGGGTTGGTGACGTCGTTAGCGCCGATAATCAGCGCCACGTCAGTCTGCGGAAAGTCGGAGTTGATTTCGTCCATGTCGAGCAAACGGTCGTAGGGAATGTCCGCCTCGGCGAGGAGCACGTTCATGTGCCCCGGCATCCGCCCGGCGACGGGATGGATGGCGAACTTGACGTCAACGCCACGGCGCGTCAGCGCGTCGTACAGCTCGCGGACTTTGTGCTGCGCCTGCGCCACGGCCATGCCGTACCCCGGCACGATGACCACCTTGGCCGCCGCAGCGAGAATTCCCGCGGCTTCCTCGGCTGTGGCGCTGCGGACGGGCCTCTCTTCCGCCGCGGCGCCGCCGGAAGGCTGCACCTGGCCGAAAGCTCCGAAGAGGACATTGGTGAAGGAGCGATTCATGGCCTTGGACATGATGACCGAGAGGATGAAACCGGAAGAGCCGTCGAGGGCGCCGGCGATAATCAAGAGCTTGCTGTCGAGGACAAAGCCCATCGCCGCGGCCGACAGGCCGGCGTAGGAGTTCAGGAGGGAGATGACCGTGGGCATGTCCGCGCCGCCGATGGGAACGACCATGAGCACGCCAAACGCCAGCGGGATTCCGATCATCAAGGGAAAAAGCCCGCGGGCGCCGGGATTCACAACGAGGTAGGCGGCCACGAAAACCGAAATCGCCAGAAGCGACAGATTGACGAGGTTCTGTCCCTTGTAGGTCATGGGGCGCTGGGGCAGGATTTCCTGCAATTTGCCGGCGGCCATCAGGCTGCCCGTGAACGTGAGCGACCCCAGGATGACCTCCATGGCCAGCACGCCCATCATGAAGCGGGGCACGTCGGGGGAGCGCAGGTAGAACTCCGCGGTGCCGACCAAAGTGACGCACAGCGCCCCGAAGGCATGGCTGAGGGCGGTCCGCTGCGGCACGGCGGTCATCTGCACGCGTCCGAGGGGGATGCCGATAAGCGTTCCGAGCACCAGGGCGATGGCGATCCATTTGTAGTCCACGATGCCGCGATTGAGCAGCGTGCCGGCAATGGCCAGGACCATCCCGGTTTCGCCCGCCAGAATCCCGCGGCGCGCCGTGGCCGGCGAGTTCATCCATTTCAACGAAAGAATGAAGAGGGCGCTGGCGACGAGATAAATCGCTTCAATGATGTTTTCGCTGGAGATCACGCGGCCCTTTCCTCAGGAGGCCTTGCCGGGACGGCTGGATTTGAACATGCGCAGCATGCGGTCGGTGATCAGGAATCCGCCGACGATGTTGCTGGTGGCCGCGACGATGGCGATAGTCCCGAGAACCACTGAAAAAGTGCTCTTGTGCTCGCCGACGAGGACGATGGCTCCCACAACGGCGATGGCGTCGAGCGCGTTGGTGAGCGACATCAGCGGCGTGTGCAGCAACGGAGAGATACGGCGGATGACTTCGAAGCCGATGAATCCGGCCATCATGAAGATGAACAGGCCGTCAATCAGATGCGAGGACATCTCCCCCTCCTAAACCGCCGCGCCTCAGCCGCGGGGAACCAATGCAGGCATCGAGAAAGACTCCCGGACCCGCGGGTTCACCACTTCCCCGCCGCGGGTTACGAGCGTGTCGCGAACAATCTCGTCTTCCAGGTTCACGCTGAGCTTTCCGTCCTTCACCAAGTGCAGCAGAAACGCGGTGAGGTTGCGTGCGTACATCTGACTCGCGTGGTAAGGAACCGTGCTGGCCAGGTTGATGAGCCCAATGATGGTCACTCCGTGGCGCTCGACGATTTTGCCCGCCTCGGTCAGTTCGCAATTCCCGCCGCGCTCCGCCGCGATGTCCAGGATCACCGAACCCGGAGCCATGGCGCGAACCATGTCCTCGGTCACGAGCACGGGCGATTTCTTGCCGGGAATGACGGCGGCGGTGATGACCACGTCGCTTTCGGCGACGACGCGGCCCAGGAGTTCCCGCTGGCGGGCGTAAAACGATTCGTCCTGCGCCCGTGCGTAGCCGCGCGCGTCTTGGGCGTCCTTGGCTTCGATGGGCAGTTCGACAAACCTCCCGCCGAGGCTCTGGACCTGCTCCTTGGCGGCGGGCCGCACGTCATACGCGGAGGTAACCGCGCCGAGGCGGCGGGCGGTGGCGATGGCCTGCAGGCCGGCGACTCCCGCACCGACAATCAGTACGCGCGCGGGGGTGATGGTTCCAGCCGCCGTGGTCAACATCGGGAACAGGCGGGGAAGCCTGTCCGCGGCGGCAAGCACGGCTTTGTAGCCGCACACGGTGGCCATGGAAGAGAGCGCGTCCATACTTTGCGCGCGCGTGGTGCGCGGCATCAGCTCGACGGAGAACGCCGTGACTCCCGTCGCGGCAATCTGCTGCACAACCTGGGCCGAGCCGAACGGCCGCAGGAAGCCGATCAGCGCCTGGCCATTGCGCAGCAGAGGAACGTCGTCTTTCCCCGTGATGTCGTTGGAGCCGTAACAAAGAACCTGAACGATGATGTCCGCCTTGGCGAAAACATCCTCGCGGCGCGGAACAATCTTTGCGCCGTGGCCGGTGTACTGAGAATCCAAATAGCCCGCGGCGCGGCCCGCCCCGGCCTCCACCAACACCTCGAGACCCGCCTTGGCGAGGTGTGGAACGACGATGGGAACGAGAGCGACACGCAGCTCGCCGGGATAGCTTTCTTTGGGAACGCCGACAATCACGGTTTGTCACCTCGGCGCGCGGCGCAGGCGGCCCTTCCGGACCTGGATCGAGTTGCAGAACTCAAGCATGAATCCGCGTGGAACCCGTTCTCCGCGGAAGGGCTTCCGGAGAGCGCCATTCTACAGTGATGGCGCGGAAAGTCCAGACGCGCGTGCGCCTTCGGCCTGGCGACGCGTCTTTTCTCCCAGCCTATTGCACCGTCAAGTTGACCGAGGTGCTGGCCTGCACCACGGGCGCATTCGTGCTGGTCGCCGTGACTCCGACGGCGTAGCCGCCGACCGGCGTTCCTCCACCAACCGTGGTCGTGTGCGAGCCGTTACAGCCGGCGAAGGCAAACACCACGATCAGCGCCGCCAGGCCAAAGGCCAGACGCACGCGGCCGCGACGCTCCTTCCGCAACTGCCAACTGCGCGCAATAACCGCCAGCAACGCCAGCAGCGCGGCGTAAGCCGCGGGCCACCCTCGCGGAGCCTGCGGGGCGCGCGGTGGCGCATAGGGCAGCGCGCTCACCGACGGCGCCGTCGTCGTCAGCGTCATGGTTACCTGGGTCGTGCCGGAGAACGCGGCTACGGAAGGCGGAGTGAACTTGCAGGTTGTCAGCGGCGGCAGTTGCAGACAAGCGAAGTTGATGCCGCCGAGTTGGGTGCTGCTCGAGGTCACCGTGAAGTTGTACGTCGCCGTGCCGCCCGCCGCCACCACCTGCGCGCCCACGATCGGCGTGATGCTCAGCGGCGGCCCCGGCAGTTGCGCTACGGAGGCCGTGTCAGTCGCCGAGTCGTTCGCGGTGTTGGTTTCCCCTCCGCCGGAGACGACGGCGGTGTTGGTCACGCTGGCCGGCGCATTAATGGCCACGTTCACCGTCAGCTGGATGACGGGATAACTGAGCCCCGCTCCGAGCGCGTCGCCGCGTGTGCATACCAGCATCGGGGGCGTGCTGCACGTCCAGCCCGTCCCGCTGAGGGCCGTCGCCGTCAGGCCTGCCGGCAGCGTATCCATGACCGTGACCGTGCCCGTGGTGGGGACGGTGCCCGCGTTGGTAACCGTAATCGTGTATACGACTCCGACCTGGCCCTGCGTCAGCGTTCCGCTGTGCGTCTTGCTGATGGTCAAATCAGGCGCCAGCACGGTCACGGTAGCGGTGTTGCTGGCCGCGCCTGTCAGCGGGCGGAACGTGCCCGTGCCGTCGTCGAACGTCGCGGTCACCGGCCCGGTCGTATTGTTCTGCGCGCCCGCGGCAATGCCCACCACGTTTACGGAGAAGGAGCAGCTGGCCGACCCCGCCAGGCTCAGCGCCGTCATGCTGATGAGGTTGCTTCCCGGGTTGGCCGTGATATCGGCGTTCCCCACGCAGGTTCCCGTCAGCCCGCTGGGATTGGCCACGATTAGACCGCTCGGCAGCGTGTCCGTCACCGAGACGTTTACCAATGGCGTGCCAGCGTTGGGATTCGCAAAAGTCAGCGTCAGCGAAGTCGTTCCGTTGAGCGGGACTGTGGGCCCGCCAAACGCCTTGGTCACGGTCGGAGGCACCGGCGGAGGCGTTACGGTTAGGCTGGCCGTATTGCTCGTCGTGCCCGGCCCGCTCTCGTTGGCGCTGATCGGACCGCTCGTATTGTTCTTCGTTCCCGTGGAGGTCGCCTGGACGCTCACGGAAACAAAACACTGCCCGTTCGCCGAAGGCGCTCCTGCCGCGCGGGCTCTGGACCTGATCAGCCCCACGGCGGGCCCCAGCGAACCACCCGTCAGGGAAATCGAAGAGGAACCGGCAACCGCGGTTAGGACGCCGCCACAATCAATAGACACATTCGGAGACGCCGCTACAACCAGACCCGCCGGCAAAGCGTCGGTAAAACTAATCCCCGTCAGCGTCACGTCGTTGTTCGGCGGCGTCGAATTGCTGTTGGGATTCGTAATGGTGAAGCTCAGCAGGACATTGCCGCCCTGCGCCACCGTATCGGGCAGGAACAGCTTGCTGATGGTCGGGGGATTGGCCACGGACAAAGTCGCGGACGCCGTGTTTCCTGTCCCCCCATTGGTCGAGGTGACGGCGCCGCTGGTGTTCAGGTACGCCCCCGTGGCCAAGCTGGTCACGTTGACGCTCACCGTGCAGGAGTTGTTGACGGGCACCGTGCCGCCCGTCAGGGTAATGCTGCCCGAACCGGCCACCGCGGTCAGAGTCCCGCCATTGCAGTTGCCGGTCGCGCCGTTGGGTGTGGCGACCACCAGGTTCGCCGGGAGGCTGTCCGTGACAGCCACACCCGCCTCGGCGACTGTATTCGCCGCCGGGTTCGTGATCGTGAAACTCAGCGCGCTGACGCCATTCGGCTGAATGCCGGCCGGCGTGAACGCCTTGGCGATCGAGGGTGGAGCAACCACGGTCAGGTTGGCGGTCGCGGTGTTGCCCGTGCCGCCTTCGTTGGATGTCACCGTTCCCGTCGTGTTGGTGAAACCGCCCGCCGCCGCTCCCGTCACGGTCACGCTGAACTGGCACTGACCGCTCGCCGCGACCGTCGCTCCCGTGAGCGCAATCCCCGTCGGGGCTGTCGTCGTCAGCGTGCCGCCGCACACGGTCGCCGTCGCGCCGGCCACTGTCAACCCCGTCGGCAGAGTGTCCGCGAACCCGACGCCCGTCAGCCCCACGGTCGAATTCGGATTGGTGATGGTGAACTGCAACGAACTCGTCCCGTTCAGCACGATCGAGTTCGGGTTGAACACTTTCGCGAGCGACGGCGCTCCCGCCACTGTGATTGAAGCTGTGCCAGGCGCCGGATTGGCGCCGCTCTCCGTCGCGCTCACCGTAACACTGTTGTTTTTCACGCCTGCCGTGGTGCCCTGAACGTTCAGGGAGACCGCGCAGCTCGCGTTCGCCGCCAGGGTCCCGCCCGATAGGCTTACCGACCCCGATCCGCCGACGGCTGTAGCCGTGCCGCCGCAGGTGTTATTCAGGTTGGGCGTCGCGGCAACCACCAGCCCCGCGGGCAAACTGTCGGTAAACGCCACGCCTGAAAGCGCCAGGCTGGTGTTCGGGTTCGCGAGATTTATGGTCAGAGAGGTCGTTCCGTTCAGCGGAATCTGGCTTGTGCCGAACTGCTTGGCGATGCTGGGCGGGTTGGCCACGGTCAGGTTCGCGGTCGCCGTGTTGCCTGTCCCTCCGTTGGTCGAGCTGACCGCTCCTGTCGTGTTGGTGTATTGGCCGGCCGCCGCGCCCGTCACGGTTACGCTGAACTGGCACTGGCTGTTCGCCGCAATCGTCGCTCCGGCCAAGGAGATGCCCGTCGGAGCCGTGGTGGTCAGCGTGCCTCCGCACACGGTTGCCGTCGCGTTGGCCACCGTCAGGCCTGTCGGCAAAGTATCGGAAAACGCCACGCCCGCTTCCGCCACCGTATTGGCTGCCGGGTTGGTGATCGTGAATTGCAGCGAAGTCGTCCCGTTTACTGCAATGGAGCTCGGATTGAACGCCTTGGCAATCGACGGGGGCGCAACGACGGCGAGCGTCGCGGTGTTGCTGGTGCCGCCGGTTCCGCTTTCGGTTGCGCTGGCCGCTCCGGTGGTATTGCTGAATGAACCTGCGACCGTTCCGGTCACGGTGACGCTGAACTGGCACTGACCGCTCCCTGCGATCGTTGCCCCCGCCAGCGCGATGCCCGTGGGCGCCGTGGTCGTCAGCGTGCCGCCGCACACTGTGGCCGTGCTGCTGGCCAATGTGAGTCCCGTCGGCAGAGTATCGGTAAACGCCACACCCGTCAGCGCCGTCGTGTTCGGATTCGTGACTGTGAACTGCAGCGAACTGGTGCCGTTCAGCGGCGTCTGGCTGGGATTGAAAGCTTTGTTGATCGTCGGCGGCAGCGGAATAGTGATGGCCGCAGTGACCGTGGCGTTGTCCACGGTCGCGTCCGCGTGCGCCTGCGGCTGAGGTCCCGGGAAGCCTGTGGGGCCGGCGGTGAAAGTCGCCGTTGCGGTGCCGGCGCCCGGCCCGGTTCCGACAATCGCGGTTTGCGTATTCGAAAGAGCCCCGAAGATGGGATTTCCCCAGGTCACCGGCAGGTTCAGGAGCACATCCAGGTTGCTCGCGGCAATCGGCGTGCCGTGGTTGTCCTGCAGGAAGCTCGCCGTCAAGGTCGTGGATGTGTTTACGTTCACCGTGCTGGGATTCGCCGTGTTGGTCAGCTCGATCCAGGGATCGAAGGAAGTCGTCGCACCGGCCACGGTCGTGCTTATGGTGCTTCCGGGAGCATTCGTGCCCCACCAGTTGTCGGTGGCCGTGACGGTTGTGCCTTCGTTCGCGAGGTTCGAGCCGCTTCCGCCGGCAGTGTTGCCGGTCAGCCTGCTGAAGCTGATGGACATGGGGCCCGCCGTGGGAAAGGTGCCCCCCGAACCGGTGAAGATGCCGCCGCCATTTCCGGCGGCGGTATTATTGATGATGGTTATCTTGCTGAAGCTCACCGTATTGGGGAAGGAGCACGTGGCCGGGCAGCCGCTCGCCACCAGGCTGAGGTATATGCCCCCACCGTCTCGAGCGTTGCCGACATTTTGGAGCCCGGACTGGTTGCCGCTGATCACTGTGCCCTGGTCCAGAATGAGGCCGGTCGCAAGATCCGAGATGCCGCCACCCTGGGCCCCTGACTTGTTCCCGGAGATGGTGCTGTTATGGATGGTCGTACTCCCGAAACCAGTTCCCGCTCCGCTGGCGTCGAGACCTATACCGCCGCCGATCCCGGCCTGGCTGCCAACCACGTGGTTTGAGTTATTGTTCTTGATCGTCGAATTACTGATCGTGGCCAGGGTTCCGGCGCTGATTCCGATTCCACCTCCCTCGACGCCGCTGACGCTGTCCACGGCGCTGTTGTTTTGAAATGTGCTGCCGGAGATGGTCACCGTGCCGGTCCCGGGGCGCACGACAAAGTCAAAGGTTACGAGCCCGCCGCCGTTGCCCTGCGTGGTAGCGCAGTTCTGAATGATGACGTTGGTCAACGACAGACTCGCGGTCCCGTTCGTGCCGGTATCGAACTCCATGCACCCGCCGTCGCCGTCGTTGCTGTGGGTGCCGTGATTGACGCCGTTCTCGATGATCAGGTTGGAGAACGTGCCGCTGGCCGTAGTGAGCACGGCAATGTCCTCGTTAACGGCAAGAATCATGTCCACGCTGTTGCCGCTGGTGAGCGCGCCCCAGGTGATGATGGAGGTCGGGTTGCCGCCTCCGTCCACGGCTCCAACAATGTTCAGCGAATCGTTGATATTGAGCGTGCCGTCCTTGGCATCGTAATTGGGGCTGGCGATCCGGCCGCGGGTGAGCGTGTAGGTTCCCGCTTGCAGCATGATCGTGTCCGCGCCTGCTGTGGCGTTGGCCTTGATGATCGCCTCGCGCAAGGTGCAATCGTTCGAGGCATCGGCACCTGTCGTATTCAGGCATGTAACCCCGGTGCCTCGCGGAGCGATGTCGTCGAAGCGGTTTGGGAAGAACGTCGGATCCGGCAAGGGCATCATCGCCGCCGGAGATGTCTGCCCCTGGTGCAGCGCCACGACGCCGGGCCTGCCGTCCACGTTGACGCGCATGGAGAGAGCCGCCACCGGCGCGCCGGAATAAGGACGAAGAGATACCACTCCGGGAGCGAACGAGGCCGCGCCGGGCTGCGCATCGGGATGGGAAATCAGCGCCATCTGTCCCGCACCGGCGCCGAGCCACATCAGGTCGTCCGCGCCGTTGCTCGATACACGCGCGCGCAAGATCAGGGGCGGCTGGCCGGAAGGAACGCTGCCCACACCGGCGAAACTCTCTACAATCGTCCAGCCATGGGGGAACGACGGCGCGGGAACAAAAGCGGGCGAGGCCTGATGATTGAGGTAAGCGCGGCGGATCAAGCCGAATTCCGCGGCAGCGTACGCGCGGGGATCAAACTCCGTGCGCGCGGCGATGTACACGCTTCCATCGGACCCTACGGCCGCGATTTGCGCCCCGCTATTGCGATCATAGATAAAC
>Ga0187766_10001480_pt1 | contig 13768 bp, 7 predicted proteins | sample 0216_QUI02_MP05__4_FD_132971 | JGI IMG/M metagenome (GOLD analysis project Ga0187766, IMG submission 132971) | Tropical peat soil microbial communities from peatlands in Department of Meta, Colombia - 0216_QUI02_MP05_20_MG | ecosystem: Environmental > Terrestrial > Soil > Wetlands > Peat ... | reverse complement strand
TGATGAACTGGGACAGCATCCCGCCGGACAGCTGCGCCCGCATGCCGCGCTGGCCGAGCCGGACGCCGAGGTAGATCTCCTTGGCCCAGAAGTCCTTGGACCAGACGTGCTGGTAGGCCTGTTCCAGGTACTCCCGCCAGCCCGGGCCCCCGTCCGATGTCGCGTCCAGCCCGGTCGCCCACGCATGCGCGGGGTACGACCGGTGGGCGAGGCGCAGGTGAACCTCGGCGTCGGCCATCCTGATCGCGGCCATCGCGACGGTGATGTTCGTCGCCAGCGCCTCCCGTTCCTCCGGGGTGGTGAACTCCCACGAGACCGAAGGAATCCGGTAGTAGGCCCAGGCGTGGTTGTCGGTGAGCAGGATCCGGTCATCGAAGTACCTGATGCCCAGCCGGGCGCGGCCGCGGGACGGCCGGGACCGGCCGGATTCCCTCAACCCGTTAGTCCGGGTGCTCACCAGCACTCCTTCGCCGAACGCGGGTCCGCGGGACCGCGGTCGTGGGGTCCAGGCCGGCGACCAGCACGCCGGCCAGCGCGGTGTAGGCGTGCCTGGTCTGCGGCTGCAGTGCGGCCGGCGTGTCCGGCCAGGCGGACAGCAGATCGTCCCATGGCACCCGGACGATGGCCCGGCAGCGGCCCCTGGCCACCGACTCGGCCAGCAGCACGTCCTGGCTGGCTCGCCTGCTCACCCCGTTGACCACGGTCACAGCGCGGGCGGCGAGCCGGTCGTGCCCGTGCGCGGTCAGCCACTGCTGGGTGTTGGCCAGCGAGGTCGCCGCCTCGGGGCTGGCGGGGACGACCAGCACGAGCTGATCCGCCAGCGAGAGGACCCGGTTGAGGCCGGACGGCGCCGGGTCGATCATGGTCAGCGGATACCGCGCGGCCAGCAGGTCGGCCAACCGCTGGTAGTCATCCGCGCCGAGGGTACGCGCACCGTCGGTGCCACGCGGGCCGACGGCGATCACGTCGAGCCGGGGCCCGGAATGGCCGCGGCCCGGCCGCGGCCTGGGCGCATGGCGAGCCGGTCCGGGCTCGGGATCCTCCCGGGGCCGTGCGTCCGGTCCGTGGCCCGCGAGCACGGCCCGCACCGAGGTGGCGGGGGCGATGTGGGCGGCGAGTGAGGTATCTCCGGTATTGAGGTCCAGCGCGGCGACGGGAACCCTGCGCACGTCGGCCAGCACGTGCCCGACCATCAGGGCGGTCACGGACTGCCCGGCGCCGCCGATGCAGCTGAGCACGGCAATCCGGCAGGGTCCGGCCAGCGGCCGCCTGGCCCGGTCACGATCCAGCGCCTCCTGGTCGCGCTGGCCGGGCCCGTGGCCGTCGGCGACGACCTTGACCCGGCGCTGCCAGCTCGGGTCGTCCTGGCTGCCGGGGCCGCTCAGCGCCCGCTCGACCGATGGCACCGGACGACCGTCGTCAAACTCGATGAGCATGGCCGCCACCCTGGCCGCCACGGATCGCCGGGGCGCGGCGGGCATGCGCGTCGCGTCCCGGTGGGTCGCTGGGGACGGTGGCGCGGGCGCGGGGGGTGGGGGCAGGGGGGCACGGCTAGCCGCCTTACGCCAGAAGACGCGCTTGACGGCGGGCGCGTCGTGGGCCGGCGGGGCCGGAAGGACCTCCGCCGCCGGGTCCGGATCGGGGAGGGGCTCAAGCTCGAAAACGGGGCCGGGTCCGGATTCGGTCCTAGCTGGCGGTCCGGTGTGGCCGGCCTCGGGGAGCGGGCCGGCCTCGGGGAGCGGGCCGGCCTCGGGGAGCGCGCCGGCCTCCGGGAACGGGCCGGCCTCCGGGAACGGGCCGGCCTCCGGGAACGGGCCGGCCTCCGGGAACGGGCCGGCCTCCGGGAACGGGCCCGCCTCCGGAAACGCGCCGGCCTCCGGGAACGGGCCCGCCTCCGGAAACGCGCCGGCCACGGGGAAGGCAGCGGGCCCCGCCGAGGGCCACAGGACTGGGCCGGAGGCGGGGCCGGGCTCCCACAAGTCGCGAGGGTCCGGTTCCGGGTTATGCGACACCTCGAGCGCCCTGGACTCTTGCCTGCGGTCGGCGGGCGCGACGTCCCAGGCCGGGCGCTGGATGACGTCCGGCTGCGGCTGGCCGGCGACCGCGGGCGGACGTGCGTCCGGCTCGGGCGGGGCGGGCCGCTGGCGCACAGCCCGCGGCTGGTTCACCCCGGATCGTGCCGTGGCGCGCTCCGGAACCGGCGACGCCGCCGCAGCGGGCTGGTGCGAGGGCGCTTGCCATGACGCGACCGACGGCGCCGCGGTCCGGGAAACGCCGACGCTTCCGGCCGCGACCGCCGCCTGCCGCGCCTTCTCGCCCTGCCTGACCGGAGCCGCGACTGTTGGCGTCGTCTTGGTCCGTGCCCCCGGCGGATTCCGGTGCCATACCCGGACAAACAGGACGATGTCATCCTTTTCCGCGAACGGCGCCATCCGGCACCAGGTCCGCGGCTCGGCGAGGTACCTGAGCTGGGAGCCGACGAGCTCGGGCAACCTCTTGCTCTCAATCACCGGGCGGGTGGTCAGCCAGGTGAGCACTCCGGGCGGCAGTATATAAAGCCAGACCAAGTTATGGTTGAAGGGCAAGCCAATTACAACCAGGAAGAAGATATAGGGAACGGTAATCCCGGCGAAGACGGCAATCCAGGTGATGGGCAACGGGGCCGGCAGCCGGAAATCGTAAAGCTTGTAGAGTCGTTTTTCGATCCGCCAGATATTCGTGTAAGTGGGAAGGTCCACTGGGGCGCGCTCCTTGTCGTCAGAACGGGATCAGTGGACTCCGAGTGCGTTCGCTATACCGGTAGCCAGCGTCTGCACGATGCTGGGCGTGTAGAAGACGACCGCGATGGCCACGGCCAGCACCATGAACTGCACGAACCTGGTGATCTCGCGAGTGAACAGGAAGAAGATCGCCACGATTCCGACGATGCCGAGGAACAACGGCCCGAACAGGCCCTGCAGATACGTCACCAGGCCTTGCGTGCTCAGGGCCACCGGAACCGTCGCGGCGGCGAGATGAGTGGTCATAGGACCTCCCTTCCGGGATCAGATGGCCATCCGGCCGTGGTGAGATCCGCGCCGAGCAGGTGAGGCCGGCGCACACACCCCGGCTCTCGCTGGCGCGGCAGGCCGGCCGGACAGCCCAGGCGCGGCGGGCCGGCGCGCACTGGCCGGCTTGGATGACGTCCGGGCCCGCGGGCGGCGGTGGGGGCGGCGTCGGGGCCGTGGGAAGCGACCCGGACACCGGCAAACCCGCGGGCGGGGTGCTGGACCGGCCCGCGGCACGCGGGCCCGGTGGCGCCCCCGGCGGTCCGGCCCGTGACGATATCGGCCGTGGGAGGGCAGGCGGCAGCGGCGCGAGCGCAGGCGGGCATGGCGGCGTCAGCCGCCGCTGTCCACGTCATTTGGCTCCCACCGCCTCAGTCGACGCACTGATTTCATTTACATACCATTTGCCGCTTTGAAGGTCGACGACCGACATGCCGTAGGCCATAGCGAGTTTTGTGACTCCCGACTGACCCTGACCCGGAACCTGCCATATGACGGTCACGGTTATCTGCCGGGTGGCGGCGCCCGGCGGAACCTGCAGGCTGGCGATCGAGTCAAAGGTCACCGTGCCGCCGAGACCGGTCAGCGACGTACCACGGACCGTGAACCGGTTGAGCGCGGCGCTATCACCGCTGGCGTAGGCCTGGAAAAAGGCTGGCAGCTCATTCAGCAGCTCCCTTTGCGCGACCGGGTCAGACCCTCGGCTCGGGGTAATTGCCGGCGAAACCTGCTGCGGCGCGGGCAGCCACGCGGGCTCGCCGGAGATCACCATGCCGCTACCCGAGGCCGTCACGGGCACGCCGAGCTCCATGAGCTGGCCGTTGACGGTGGCGAGCAAGGTGACCACGGCCCGCCGCGGATCCTGGACCGCGATGCCCGCGACCTGCTCCCACTGCAGCTGCAGCTGACCGGCCCCGTTCCAGCCCAAGTCCGGGTCGGCGGCCGCGACGCCGGCCGGAACGAAGGCCGCGAGCTCCTGCTCGCGTTGAGCCTGGACGGCCGGGCTGACGTTCAGGTAGACCTGCCCGAACTCCGCCGCGTACGCCTCGGCGAGAGCCACGGGAAACCGGGCCCCCGCCGGGCCGGCGGCGGCACCGGGCTGGGGTGTCCCGGCCTGGTTGAAGACGATGGCGGTCACGCCCCGGTAAGCGATGATCAGCAGAGCCGTCCACAGCACCGCCCGCAGCGGCCACAGCCGCCACCGGCCGCCCGCGCCGCTCCAGACGCGTCCGGCGTCCGGGTCAGCCGCTCGCGGATCGAACTCCCCGTCCAGCCCTGCGGCGCCGGGACCCGGCGGGCCCAGCAGCGGCATGACGGAACGGTAATCGGACGGACGCACTCCGTTACCGATGTCGGGAACGCGAAACATCACACCTCCGCACGTTTGCGCGCCTGCACAGGCCCGCGCGACCCGTCCCTTCGCGCCGGCCGGCTCCGTGATGGGGCCTCACGCCTCGGCGACGGACCGGCTACCGCCGATCACCGGGCATCTGCGCGGGACATAGGACCAGCACCCTCTGATACGTGACGAACACGCAGTGGGTTCAATCCGATTCGGAACGTATTGGGATGAACTCCCCGAGGTTGTCTCCGAGGCGCGCCGCGAAGGCCCGGCGCCGCCCCACCTCCATCCACCGCGGGATCAGGTCCAGGTCAGCGCCGACCACGATGCGGTAGTGCGCGGCCGCCTCGGCCCAGGGCCTCGGCGGGGCCGTCGGCTCCGCTGTGCGTCGGCCACCGGGCGCGGCCATGGTGACGTGGGCGAGACGACCGGGCCGGTCAGCCAGGTGAGCACGGAGAGCTATGGGAACCCGGCCCACCGGTCAGGCCCGGGATGTCGACGGACGTGTGGAAGTCACCCGTGCGCCTGTCCTGGCGATACGGTACCGGCGGCGGATCGCCGCGGGCCACCCGCGCTACCGCGTCGAGCAGCCGCGCGATGTCACCGTCGGTCGTATTGACGCCGGCGCTCGCCCGGACCGCACCCGGCATCTCGCTGCGATCGCCGTGACGCAGCTGGTCCCGGTAGCGGCGTATTTCCTCGCCGGTCAGGCCGAGGAGCCGCATCAGGTAGGGATGCGCGCAGAAACAGCCGTGCCGTACGCCGATCGCCTCCTCGGCGGCCAGCCGCGCGGCGACCAGCGCGTGCGGCACGCCCTCGACGGTGAACGTGGCCACGGGCAGCGTCTCGGCCGCGGCGCCCGGGCCCAGCAGGCGGACGCCGGGAATCGCAGCCAGGCCCTCGCGCAGCAGCCGCGCGATCCGGCGCTCGTGGCTGAGCAGGGCGGACCAGCCGATGGCGGCCAGCGACTCGATCGCGGCGTGCAGCGCCACGGCACCGATGACGTTGGGGGACCCGGCTTCCTCCCGTTCGGGCGGCTCGGTCCAGACCACCTCGTCGAGGTCCACGAGGTCCACGGCGCCGCCGCCGGCCAGGAAGGGATCCCCGTCCGCGAAGGCGCGGGCCGGGCCGAGCAGCACCCCGGCGCCGAACGGCGCGTACATCTTGTGGCCGCTCCAGGCCAGGAAGTCCGCATCGGCGGGCAGCGGCCGGTGCGGGGCTAGCTGGGCCGCGTCCACGACGACCGGGATGCCGCGATCGTGGGCGGCCATGATGATCTGGTCCAGCGGCGGCATCCATCCGGTGATGTTGGACGCGCCGGTGATGGCGAGCACGCGAGGCGCGGGCCGCCGGTCGAGCGCGGATACCACGTCGCCGGCACCGAACGTGCCGTCCCGGCCGCACTCCACGTGCCGGCACGTGGCGGCCCGGAACCAGGGCAGCAGGTTAGCGTGGTGCTCGGCCACGGTGGTGACCACGACGTCATCGCGGGCCAGGCCGAGCCGGTAGACGAGGTGGTTGAGGGCTTCGGTGGTGTTGCGGCAGATGATCGCCACATCGTCGCTCCGGCCGCCGGGCGAGGGAGCCCGCCCGGCAAAGGCCACGGCGGCAGCGCGCGCATCCTCGTAGGCGCCGGTGGCAATCTGCGACTTATGGCCGGCGCCGCGGTGGACGCTGGAGTACCACGGGATGAATTCCTGCACCCGGGCCAGCACCGGCCCCAGCGCAGCCGTCGAGGCCGCCGCGTCCATGGACAGGTAGGGCCGCTCGGTGCCATCGGCGCACGCTACCGGGACCCCGTCGCCGACGAGCGGTACGGGCGGCGCGCTGGCCTCGCCCAGCGATCCGGTGATAGGCAGCCTCCCGGAAACAGCCTGATCGACCACATCATGCAGGATAAGCCTCGACGCGGCTGGAGCACCTAGACAGGTGCTGCGCCGGCCGGCGTACCCGGGCCGCGCCGCGTCAAGGCGAACGCGGACCCGGCGACGTGATCCGCGCCGGCCGTCCCAGCCGGCCCGCGGCCTGCTGTCTGCTCCTTGATTTCCCTTGATCCGGCGGTCACGATGTCGGCTATGGCGAGCGAGCCGTCGCGCACCAAGACCGCCGCGGAACCTGAGCGTGCCCCGGAAGCGAACCGGGCGCCCGGGGCCGCCTCGCCGGGCCGGGAACCGGCTGAGGACCGGGCGGCGGTGATCCTGACGCCGGACCAGCGGGTCCGGGTGTTCATCTCCTCGACCCTGCAGGAACTGGCCGAGGAGCGGGCGGCCGCCCGGCGCGCCATCCGGCGGCTGCACCTGGCTCCGGTGTGGTATGAGTCCGGTGCCCGCCCGCACCCGCCGCGCCGCATGTACCGGGCCTACCTGGAACAAAGCCAGGTGTTCGTGGGCATCTACTGGCAGCGCTACGGCTGGGTCGCCCCCGGGATGGACATCTCGGGCCTGGAGGATGAGTACCGGCTGGCGGCCGGCAAGCCGATGCTGTTGTACCTCAAGCGCCCGGCCGCGGACACCGAACCGCGGATGAATGAGTTCCTGGACAGCATCCGCGCGGCCGGCACGATGTCCTACCGGACCTTCGCCACGCCCAGGGAGCTGGAACGGCTGCTGGCCGAGGACCTGGCCGTCCTGCTGAGCGAGAGCTTTCAGGGTGCGGCGGCAGGCAAGCCGGCGTCCGGCCGCCCGCCGGCCGGACCGGACACGCCAGGCGAGGCGGAGCTGCCGGCCGGGACGGTCACGTTCCTGCTGACCGGCATCGAGGGTGCCACGCGGATCTGGGAGAAGGAGCCAGCGGCCACGGCACGCGCCCTGCTCCTCCACAACGAGACGCTGCACGCCGTGTTCGAACGCCACGGCGGAATGGTGTTCTCGACGACGGGCGAAGGAATGGCGGTCGCGTTCTCCTCGGCGCTCACGGCGGGCCGGGCCGCGCTGGAAGCCCAGCGGGCCCTGGCGGAGGCGCCGTGGCCGCCCGAAACCGGGGCGTTGAAGGTCATGATGGGCCTGCACACCGATGAGGCCGTGCCACGCGACGGCCAGTACGCCAGCCTGCCGGTGAACCGCGGCGCGCGGCTGATGGCCGCCGCTCATGGCGGCCAGATCGTGATGTCGGAGGCGACCGCTGCCCTGGTGCGGTCCGGGCTCCCCGGCGGCGCCGCCCTGGAGGACCTGGGCGAGCACCTCCTGCCCGGCCTGACCGGCAGCACGCGCGTCTTCCAGATCGCTGACCCGCGGCTGCCGCAGGCTTTTCCGACGCTGCGGCCATCGGACGCAGATGCGGGGAACCTGCCGTTGCAGGTGAGCTCGTTCATCGGCCGCGGCCGGGAGCTCGAGCAGACCGCGACCGCTCTGGGCGAGGCCCGGGTGGTGACGCTGACCGGTGTGGGCGGGGTGGGTAAGACCCGGCTCGCGTTGCAGGTCGCCGGGCAGATGGTGCCGCGGTTCGCGGACGGTGCGTGGCTGTGTGAGCTGGCTCAGGTCCGCGATGCGGCCGGGGTGGACGATGCGGTCGCCGCGGTGTTCTCTGTGACGGCCCGGGCCGGGCAGAGCACCCGCGAGGCGCTGGTGGACTTCTTGCGCAGCAAGGAGCTGCTGCTGGTGCTGGATAACTGCGAGCACCAGCTGGCCGGGGCGGCGGCGCTGGCCGTGGTCCTGGAGCGGTCGTGTCCCCGGCTGGTGATCCTGGCCACCAGCCGGGAGGGCCTGGGGATCGAGGGCGAGCGGCTGATTCCGGTGCCGTCGATGGTGACGCCCGGCGTGGATGCCGACCTGGAGGCGATCGTCGACGCGGAGGCGGTGCGGCTGTTCGCGGACCGCGCGGCCGCAGTCAAGCCCGATTTCCGGGTCACGGAGGAGAACGCGACGGCGATCGCCGCGGTATGCCGGCGCCTGGACGGGGTGGCGCTGGCGATCGAGCTGGCGGCGGCGCGGGTGCCCGCGATGACCCCGGCCGAGCTGGCCCGGCGGCTGGACCGCAGTTTCGCGGTGCTGGCCGGCGGACGGCGCGGCGCGGTGGCACGCCACCAGACGCTGCGCGCCGCGATCGACTGGTCCTACCAGCTGCTCGACGAGCCCGAACAGGCCCTATTGGGCCGGCTGGCGGTGTTCGCCGGCGGCTGCGCCCTGGAGGCGGCCGAGGCGGTCTGCGGCGGGGAGGGTATCGATCACGATGCGGTGTTCGGGCTGCTGGCCAGCCTGGTGGCCCGGTCGCTGGTGGTGGCCGAGGACCACGGGCCCGACAGCCGCTACCGGCTGCTGGAGACGATCCGCCAGTATGGCGAGGAACGCCTCGAGCAGGCCGGCCAGACCGAGCGGTGGCGAGCCCGCCATGCCGGCTACTACGCCGACCTCCTCCGCGGGGTCCGCGACCATGCCCACGACCGGCAACCCGAGGTATTCTGGGCGATCCGGCTCGGCGCCGAGCACGACAACCTGCTCGCGGCCTGGTCGTGGGCCCTCAACAGCGGCAACGTCGCCGTCGCGTTCTCGATCCTGGCCGGCTTCGCGCCGAGTGAGGTCTGGAGCAGTTACCCGCTCCAGCTGGCGGGCGAGGCGGCCCTGGAGCTGCCGGGCGCGGCCGCGGATTCGGGTTACCCGCTGGCGGTGGCGGTCAGCGCCGTGTTCGCCTCGAATCGCGCGGATGTCACCGGCGCCGAGGCGCTGTGCCAGCGAGCGGCCGACGCCAACGCCCGCCGCGATTCCCCCGACTGGCGGGTCGAGGCGACCGTCTGCGCCGCCCGGTCGAACATCGCCAACACCCGCGGCGCACTGGCCGAAGCTGCCGACTTCGCCGAACAGGCCGCTGGACTGGCGCGGGCCGGCGGCGACCTCGCGGACGCTTCCATCCAGCTCACCATCGCGGTGGGCGGTCACGTGTTCGCCGGTGACGCGGCCGCGGCGGTCCCGCTGGCGCGCGAGGCGCTCGCGCTGGCCCGCCAGACCGGCGCCCCGGCCCTCATCGCGACCGGCCTGCTCGCGGTGGGCGTGGCGGTCGCCGACACCGACCCCAGCCAGGCCCGTGCCTGCCTGCGCGAGAGCCGCGAACTCAGTACCGCGCTCGGCTATCAGAGCGCCTTCGACCTGGCCAGGGCGGCCGCGATCGCGTTTCTCGTCGGCGACCTGACCGGCACGCTCGAGCCCGGCCGACTCGCCATCCGGGCGCTCCAGCCGGGCGGGGACCGGCTCCGGATGGGCATGGTCCTGCACATGGTCGCCGGCGCGCTCGCCGCCACCCGGCCTGATGCGGCGGCGATCATCCAGGGCGCCGCGGAAGCCCACGTGGCCGAGTCGGCGAGGACCGCCCTGAGCAGCCCCGACCCGGCGGCAGTTCTGGGCGATGAGCGCGCGCGCGAACTCCGGGCCCGCGGCGCGGACATGGACTGGGACGAGGCCGTCGCCTACGCCCTCGCCCAGACCACCCAAGCTCTCGCTGAATCCGGACCCGGAAGCCCAGCCTGAGCAACCGGTGATCGTGCCGGAACCGCGCGACCGCGGCCTGGCCGCGTCCCGGTTCGGGGCGGGCACATCCGCCGCCGGAACCCCGGGTCGTCACCTGCCGCGGGGAGATCAGGCGATTACCGCTGTCCCCTTGATGTCGCGCTGTGGCGGAACTCCACTACGTCGCCGTCGCGCATCACGTAGTCCTTGCCTTCGATGCGGGCCTGGCCCGCGGCGCGGGCGGCGGGAAGGGAGCCCGCCGCGATCAGGTCGTCGTAGGAGACCACTTCGGCCTTGATGAAGCCGCGCTGGAAGTCGCTGTGGATGACGCCGGCCGCCTCCGGCGCGGTCGCGCCGGCCTTGATCGTCCAGGCCCGGGCCTCCTTCGGGCCCGCGGTGAGGAAGGTCTGCAGGCCGAGTGCGCGGAACCCGGCCCGGGCCAGCTGGGCCAGGCCGGGCTCGCCGAGGCCGGCCTCGGCGAGCAGTTCCGCGGCCTCGCCGGGGGACAGCTCGGTCAGGTCGGCTTCGGTCTTGGCGTCGAGGAAGACCGCCTCGGCGGGGCTGACCAGCGCGGACAGCCGCTTGCGCAGGTCGGTGTCGGCGAGTTCGCCCACGTCGCAGTTGAACACGTACAGGAAAGGCTTGGCCGTGAGCAGCTGCAGTTCGCGCAGCTCGGCCACGTCGATGCCCGCCGCGGCGGCGCCGGCCCAGAGGGTGACCCCGGTGAACAAGAGCTTCTCGGCGGCCGCCGCGGTCTCGGCCACCCGCGCCCGGCCGGGATCCCTGGCGAGCCTGGTCTCCTTGGCCAGCCTGGGCAGCGCCTTCTCCAGCGTCTGGAGGTCGGCCAGGATGAGCTCGGTGACGACCGTCTCGATGTCGCGCTCGGGCGAGAGGTCGCCGTCCACGTGGACGATGTCCGGGTCGGCGAACAACCGCACCACCTGGCAGATCGCGTCGGTCTCGCGGATGTGGGCGAGGAACTGGTTGCCGAGCCCCTGGCCCTGGGAGGAGCCGCGGACCAGGCCGGCGATGTCGGTGAACCGCACGGTGGCGGGCACGATGCGCGCGGAGTCGTACAGCTTAGCCAGCTCGGCCAGGCGCGGGTCGGGAACGCCGACCACGCCGACGTTCGGCTCGATGGTGGCGAACGCGTAGCTGGACGCGAGGGCCCCGGCCCGAGTCAGCGCGTTGAACAGGGTGGACTTGCCCACGTTGGGCAGGCCGACGATGCCGATGGACAGGCTCACCCGCGCGAGTTTAGTGCCGTCCGGCAACGAGGCCGATTGGCGTCGCATAACCGGCTCAATGTGCCATCGATCCGGTTAGCCCTGAACAGGGCGGCGACCGGAATATACCGGAATGCCGGTTCTGTCCGGAGGGCTAGGCAGCTGGAGCTAGAACTGGGCCTCGTACTGGGCCGGGTCGATACGGGCCTCCACGACCAGCGGCCGGGTGCCAGCGGACCGCTCGCCCAGGTCGGCCAGGGCCTTCTCCAGGGCGGCCGGCGTGTCCACGCGCACGCCGTCGCAGCCCAGCGCCTCGGCCAGCGCGGGCAGGTCGGTGCCGCCCATCCGGGTCCCGGCCGGCGGGTAGCCCATCAGCTGCTGGCGCAGCTCGATCCGGTTCAGGCTGCCGTCGGCGAAGACCACCACGGTGACGGGCAGGCCGAGCTCGGCGGCGACGCGCAGCTCGGTAGCGGTCATCGCGAACCCGCCGTCGCCGACCAGGGCGATCACCGGCCGGTCCGGGAGGGTGAGCCGGGCCGCGATCGCGGCCGGGACGCCGAACCCCATGGCCGACAGCCCGTTGGTCATCAGCACCGACCGCGGCGCCCCGGCCGTCCAGGCCTGGCCGGCCATGAGCTTGTGCGAGCCGACGTCGGTGGTCATGACCGTCTCCCGCGGGGCGGCGGCCCGGGCGATCGTGACCACGTCTGAGGGGTTGAGCCTGCCCTCGGCCCGTCCCGCCTGCCACGCCGCGCGCAGCCGGGCCCGGTGCGCGGCCACCTCCGCCTCGGCCCAGCGGGGCTCGCCGGACCACTGGGCCGTGATCCAGCCCAGGATCGCGGCCACGTTGCCGACCAGCTCGCATTCGCTGGCGTAGACCTGGTCGGTGTTCGGTGTGGTGTCCGCGTGCAGCACCGGCGTGCGGACCGACCACGTGCTGATCAGCTCCACCGGGTCGAAGCCGGCGGCCAGGATCAGGTCGGCGCCATCCAGCAGATCCCACAGCACGCGGTGGCCTGCCATGTCGAGCACGCCGGCGAAGTACGGGTGGTCCTCGGGAAGCACGCCCTTGGCCATGGGCGAGACCACCACCGGCAGGCCGGCCCGCTCGGCCAGCCGGGTCAGCTCCGGGCCGGCGGCGCAGCGGACCGCGGCGGTGCCGACCACGATCACCGGACGCCGCGCGGCTTGCAGGTCCCGCAGCGGGTCACCGCCGCCGTGGACGTCGACAGTGCCGGCCGCTGCGGCCAGCGGCGGCGGCGCGATATGGTCGCCGTCCCCGGCGGGGACGGGCCACGTGTCGGCGGTCACGGTCAGGTGGACGGCGCCGGGGCGCTCGGCGACCGCGGTGCGCAGCGCCTTGCGCGCGACCGTGTCCGCCGAGGCCGCCGCGGCCGGGTCCAGGCGCAGCGTCAGCTTGGTGACCGGCGCGAACATGCGGTCGTGATCGACCACCTGATGGGTGAAGAACTGCTCGCGGGAGCTCTCGATCTGGCCGGAAATGGCCAGCACCGGCGCCCGGTCCAAGGTGGCGGAGGCCACGCCGTTCAGCACCGCCGTCGAGCCGGGCCCGAGGGTCGACAGGCAGACCCCGGGCCGGCCGGTCGCCATCGCCGCCGCCTCGGCCATGAACGCGGCGGTGGCCTCGCGCACCGCCGACACCAGCTCCAGGCCGTGGCGGCGGGACTCCTCCATGAAGTCGATGACAGACTCGCCTGGATAGCCGAAGACGTGCCGCACCCCCGCCGCGCGGACGTAGCCGGCCAGCAGCGCGGCGGTGGACACCTGTGCCATCGCCCCATCTTGGCACGCAGGGGAGGCGGGCTGGGACCACGGACCGTTCGGCGTCAAGGAAGGGCGCCGTGCCGCGGCGGCGACCACGGCCACGGTGGCCGGCCGGGGCGGGACATTCGGCCGGGCCGGGCGTGTCGGCGGGAGCTTCGGGCCGCGGGGTGACATCATCGCTGCATATGACTGCGATCTCGCTGCTTGTCGGCCTGCTGCTCGGGATCGTCATCGGGGCAGCGATCGGGTACCTGTTCGCGCGGGGGCGGCTGGCGGCTGCCGCCGCGGACCTGAACGGTCAGCTGGCCGACCGCTTCCAGGCGCTGTCCGCGGAGGCGCTCGACGCCAGCACCGCCCGGTTCCTCGAGGTGGCGGAGGGACGGCTGCAGGCGGCTAACACGCGCGCCGCGGGCGACCTCGAGACCCGCCGCGCGGCGGTCGAGCATCTCGTCGGGCCGTTGAAGGAGACGCTGGCCCGGGTCGAGGAGCAGCTGCGGGACTCGGACCTGGCCAGGACCCGCTCGCAGGCCGAGCTTTCCACCCAGGTCGCCCTGGCCAGGCAGACGTCCGAGGAGCTGCGGGCCCAGACGCAGGCGCTGGTCACCGCGCTGCGGCGGCCGGAGGCCCGGGGTCGCTGGGGCGAGCTCCAGCTGCGCCGGGTCGTCGAGCTGGCCGGGATGAGCGCGCGCTGCGACTTCGAGGAGCAGGTCGCGGTGAGCTCGCCGGACGGCACGCAGCGGCCGGACCTGGTGGTGCGGCTGGCGGGCGGCAAGAACATCGTCGTGGACTCGAAGGTGTCGCTGGCCGCGTACCTGGAGGCGGCGGAATCCGACGACGAGGACGCGCGCGCGGCGCGGCTGGACGCGCACGCGCGGCACCTGCGGGACCACGTGGACCGGCTGGCCGGCAAGGCCTACTGGGCGGCGCTGTCCC
>Ga0187766_10001479_pt1 | contig 13768 bp, 11 predicted proteins | sample 0216_QUI02_MP05__4_FD_132971 | JGI IMG/M metagenome (GOLD analysis project Ga0187766, IMG submission 132971) | Tropical peat soil microbial communities from peatlands in Department of Meta, Colombia - 0216_QUI02_MP05_20_MG | ecosystem: Environmental > Terrestrial > Soil > Wetlands > Peat ... | reverse complement strand
GTGGCGATCACCGGGTCCATGCTGCCGGGCGGCCGGCCCGATAGCGACGGCCGCCGCAACCTCCGGGACGCCCTGCGCGTGGCGGCGGCCGGCGACCTGGCCGAGGTCTGCATCGTCTTCTCGGGGGACGCGGCGGGGAGCCGGGGCGTGATCCTGCGCGGCAACCGCACGCGCAAGCGCGACTCGGGCGCCCTGGACGCCTTCGCGAGCCCCAACCATCCGGCGCTGGGCACGGTGCACGGGGCCGCCATCCGGTACGACGCGGCCGACCGAGTGCCGCGCGGCCGGCGCGGCGATCCCGCCCTCCGGGCCGAGATCGATCCCAGGGTCGTCCTCCTTCGTTATCACCCGGGGTGGACCCCGCCGTTCGTCGAGGAATGCCTGCGGCGGGCGGAAGGGGCCGTGATCGAAGGGACGGGCCTGGGGCACCTGCCGCCGGAGGGCGGCATCCTGGAGGCGATCGCCGCGTCGGGCAAGCCGGTCGTGCTCGTGACCCAGTGCTGGCAGGGTGGAGTGCGGCACGGCATGTACGACATCGACCGCCCGATCCTCGCCGTGCCGAACCTCATCCCCGGCCACGACCTGACACCCGAGGCGGCCCTCACGAAGCTCATGTGGGTCCTGGGCCGGGAGCGGGCGGCGGCCGGCGTGCGGCTATTGATGCAGCGTCCCCTGGCCGGCGAGTTGACGCCGCCCCCCGGCGCGGGGGCCTGATTCGGGGAGCCTGGAGATGACGCACAAGGCATTCACCGTCGAGGAGTTCCAGGGGCGCGTCCGGCGCGTTCAAAAAGTCCTGGCCGAGCGGGGGCTCGACGCGGCGCTCATCACCCGCCCGCAGAACGTGTACTACCTCACCGGGTTCCGCAGCCTGGGGGCCGGGCTGGCCGCCGGCATGGGCCAGATCCACGCCGCCCTGGTTCCCGCCGACGGGACGCCGACGCTCTTCATGCGGGCCCTGGAGACGAAGGCCGCCGCGAAGTACTGCTGGACGGAGGTGGCGCCCTATCGCGACTACGAGGACGCCTATGCGGCCATCGTGAAGGCGCTGCCGGCGGGGACGAGGCGCCTCGGGATCGAGCAGCTCGAAATCACCGCACTGCAGCTCGAGCGGCTGCGCCGCGCGTGTCCAGCCGTCGAGACGGCGGATATCTCCATGACGGTGGAACGGCTGCGCCGGGTGAAGTCGGCGCAGGAGATCGCCTACACGCGCGAGGCGGGGCGGATCGCGGACATCGGGTTGCGCGCGGCGATCGAGGCGGTGCGGGACGGCGTGCGCATCAGCAGCGTCTACGCCGAGGTGCTGCGGGCCATGCTGGAGGCGGGGCAGGACGATATCAACTGGCCGCCGGCCCTGATCTGGTCCGGCCCGGACGGCGGGCTGATGCACGACACCTCCCCCGACGGCACGATGGCGAACGGCCACCTGGTCACCCTCGAGATCACGGGCACGCGCGAGCTCTATGTGGCGGACGCCATGGGAACGGTCTGCGTGGGGCCGCCGTCGAAGGAGGTGGCGAAGGGGTACGAAATCTCCGTGGCCCTGCACGGGGCCGCGCAGCGCGCGCTGCGGGCCGGCGTCACCGGCGAGCACGTCCACGCCCAGGCCGACAAGGTTTTCCGCGATGCCGGCCACGGCCCCTACTACCGCCGGGTCGGCGGCGCCATCGGAATCAACTCGCAACCCAGCCTCTTCTTCGAGGGCCTCAACCTGCTCAAGGGCGAGACCACGCCGCTGGAGGCGGGGATGACCGTCCTGGTCCAGCCCGGGGTGGACAAGCCCGCCATGATCATCGTCGCCAGCACCAACGTGATCACCGCGTCCGGCTCCGAAGAGCTGACGCGCCCGCTTCCGGAGCTCATCCGGCGGTAAGCCGCCCCCGGGCTCCACTTCGCCTCTCATCCCTTTCGGATGTAGTCCTCCAATCGGATCCGGTCCCATGCCTCGCGCGGCGGGGTGATCCGCTCGTCGAAATGGCGGGTGGCGGGGCGGGTGGCGTCGATGAGGATCTTGGTGGTCATGGGCCCCCGGTCCGTTCGGACCTCGCCGTAGGACGACGGGTTGAGGTGGGCCCCCGTGATGTTCGGGATGACGGTCAGTCCCCCGTCGGCCTCGTGGCGGGTGGCCACGGCCCAGAGGACCTGCTCCTCGTCGTAGACGTCCACGTCGTCATCCACCACCACCACGATCCTGATGTTCGGGTCCGCCGAGAGGGCCGCCAGGCCGGCGCCCTTCCCCTCGCCCGGCACCCGCTTCTTGATGGAGACGTAGGCCGAGAAGTAGCAGCACCCCGAGGGGGGCATGTAAACGCCCGTCACGGCGGGGACGAGCTTTTGGATCGAATCATAGACCGAGCTTTCGAAGGCCAGCACGCCCGCCAGGTTATGCTCGCGGTGGGCGGGATCCAGGTCGTGGTAGATGGGGTTCTTCCGCATGGTGACGGCCGTGACCTGCATCAACCCGATGGGTTTCTTGGCGGGGCCGTAGTAGCCGGTGTATTCGGCGAAGGGGCCGTCGCTGGTCTCCCGGGCCGGGTCCAGGATGCCTTCGATGGCGATCTCGGCGAAGGCGGGGACGGGGATCCCGACGGTTTCGCCCTTCGTCACCTGGAGGGGCTCGCCCAGGAGGGCGCCCATCACCTCGAGTTCGGTCACGCCCACGAGGCCCCTCCCCAGGGAGCCCATCACGGCGGCCGGGTGGTGGCCGATGAAGAGGACCGCCTCCATGGGCCGCTTCAGTTCTTTATACTTGCGGTAGATGTACCCCGTGTGGTGCGCGGGATTGAACATGGCCCCGAGGAGGTTTCTCCCCTGCACCTCGTGGCGATAGATCCCCACGTTCGGTGTGCCGGTCTCGGGGTCCTGCACCACCAGGCAACCGACGGTGATGTACTTTCCCGAGTCCTTCTCGGCGTGGTGGACGATGGGCAGCGATCCCAGGTCCACCTCATCGCCCGTGAGGACGACTTCCTTCACCGGCGCCCGATCTCTGGAGACCTCCTGCGGCGCGATGGGGCGGGCGATGCGCTCGCGGTAGCTCTTGAGGATCTGGCTCTTGGGTGTTCCCGGTTCGATGCTCAGGGCGAGCCCCAGCAGTTCGTAACTCCCGAAGAGATTCGTCACGAGGGGGAATTTGGATCCCCGCATCTTCTCGCAATAGATCACGGGGTACTTCTTCTCCGCCGTCAGCTTCTGCTGGATGACGCAGGGCTCGAACTTCGTATCCAGCTCCTTGTGGACCGTCACCAAGTAGTCCGAGCCCAGCGTGCGGATCTGATCGAGGAAAGTCCTCAGGTCCTTGCTCACGACGTCCTCCTTCCCTTCCCAAGCGCAAGCAGCACCAGGCTGTGCACAGTTCCTTCTTTCCAGTGTGTGCCATCATAGGTATGCCCTGGAACGCCTGTCAAGGAGGATCGCGGAGCACCCCGGTCGCCTCCAGAGGTCGCGAGGTCGTGCCGAATCCCTGAACCATTGACGCCTGGCGATAGAACGTAGTACACAGGAGCACCCGGCCCAATCAAGTCTCGGGGGTGGCCATCGACGCGAGGCTAGGGTGGGTCTGCTTTTTCGCACGCTCTCTTGGACTCGGAGGAAAAGCGAGATGGGGTGGAGGGAAGCTCGGATGGCAAGACGGACGGGACGATGGCGGCTCATCCTCTCGGTGGCGGCCGTGGCGATGTTGCCGTCCGCCGCCGTGGCCCAGGAGGAGGTGGTCAGGCTCGGCCACATCCTGGCCATCTCGGACATCGGCATCTACGCCGCGATCGAGAAAGGGTATTTCAAGGAGCAGGGCATCCGGAACGAGATCACCGCCTTCGCCTCGGCCGCCCGCATGCTCCCGGCCCTGGTGGCCGGGGAGCTGGAGATCTCGGTGGGCACGGCCGGCGCAGGCCTCTTCAATGCCATCGCCGAGGGGGCGCCCTTCCGCATCGTGGCGGACAAGGGGCAGGCCCGCGCGGGGACCGGCTACACGCTGTTGTGCGTCCGCAAGGACCTGGTGGATTCGGGGCAGGTGAAGAGCGTGAAGGATCTCAAGGGCAGGCGGGTGGCCCTCTTGGCCAAAGGCGCCGTTCACGCCTACATGCTGGGGAAGATGGCCGAGGAGGTCGGGCTCAAGATCACCGATTTCGACCTCGTCTACATGGGTGCCCCGGAACAGGCGGCCGCCTTCGAAACGAAGGCCTTGGACGCCACCATCATCGTGGAGCCCTGGGGCGCCCGGTTGGAGGAGCAGGGCCTGGCGGTGAAGTTCCGGCTGGCCGAGCAGGTGAAGGGCCTCACACCCCTTCAGATCGCGGGCATCATCTATTCGGGGAAGTTCAGCAACGAGCGCCACGCGGTGGCCCAGCGCTGGATGAACGCGTACATCAAGGGCGTCAGATATTTCGTGGAGCGCGGCCCGAAGGATGACGAGGTCGTCGCGATCACGGCGAAGTACACGAAGCTCCCCGCCAAGGTCATCAAGGCCGCCATCCCCCACTATCAGGATCCCCAGGGCAGGCCGAACCTCGAGAGCCTCGCCGACCAGATCGCCTGGCTGACCGCCAACGGCTACATGAAGGCGGCCATCCCCGTCGAAAAGACCGTGGACCTGAGCTTCCTGAAGTAGCGCGCCCCGCAGACCCAGGCCGGCCATTCCAGGCACCGGCCGCCCCGCTGGCGCCGGCCATGGCCGTCCGGGTCCACCCCGGGGCGGCCAAACTCGCCATCCTCCTCGTTGCCAGCACCAAGGTGATCACCGCGACGGGCTATGACGATCCGACCTACCCCCTCCACGATGATCCAGCGGTAAGTGAACTCCCGCGGCCTTGCCCAGGAGCCGCCCACCTGGGCGCCCCGCTTTGCGGTCACGTCGGGCTCGTCCAGGGTGTCTAACGGGTCGAGCCCACCCACGCGGAGCGCGTTGGCGCGTCCGGCGGAGCGTTACGTTAGCGCTCCAGGGGTGTGTTCGACCACCAAGGCCACCTACTTGCGGTATTCCTGAAGCACCTCCCGAAGGATATCGTTCACGTCCTCAATAGTCCCCATCACCTCTCGGGGTGCTCCACCTTGGGAACATAGATTTCGGATGATCAAGAGAAGAGGAGGCATTCGAGCAAGATCTCGAACCGCTTCCCAGCTCATTGCCTCATCGACATGAAATAGAACCCGGTCCCAGCCATCAAATCCTTCGGTGTCCACGACGGACTGCCGAAGCAGAATCCACGCCCCCTGCAGATCCGACAAGATTGTTTTCTCGTATCCGGTACGTTCCGTAGGGAATGCCATTCCCCACTTCCTCTTGGGATTTAGCAAGCGCTACCGTCCCGCGCGACTTGCGGGCCGGACCGGCGTGGGCCTTGCCGCCTGTGCAGGGCCCGTGACGGGACGGCCCGGCAGGTTGACGCGGATGTTAGCCAGCTCGAAGCTGGCCCCTGAAGCGCAGATCCTCAAGGTCTTATCACTCGAACGGCGCCCAGAGGGCCGCCGTTCACCGCACGGGCTCTGTGATGATTACGAATCTCGATTCGTATCCTTGGCACGGCCAGCTTGAGGACAAGCGCCACGAAGGGCATTGGCCCGCTTCGACCCCCGACCACAATGAGCCGTACCGACTGATGTCTATCGATCCTTGCCTTTATTCGGCGAATGGTCTTCTCGACTTCGGCATATTCATACATAGGTAGCGTCATCCCGCGACCTTTCGAAGGAGGACACAGATTGTAAATTCTCAAGTCTCTTGGTCGGCGTTTGAGTTTTCGTGCCACCAAGTTGAGCATTTTTTCTTCTCTGTGGCGCATCGCCGTTGAGTCGTTCCACCGGAGCGCCACGTAGACTACTCTCGGCCTCTCCGAACCGAATTCTCTCCCTGGATGCCGCATAGCCTTTGGGGGTCAACTCAAGTTGCCGCAACCCAGGACCGCCACGGCGTATGTCTGGCTAACGTAAAAATCCTAATTGGGCGGACCTTGATATGAGCAGTTCGCTCTGGCCGGCTCGCAGTTCATAACGCCCTGGTCGTGGCCGCAACCGGCGGGCGCGGATCCTTTGTTGGCGCAAGCTGCGGAGATTCGCCACCCTGATCGGGGGTGTAGTTATCGAGACCGCCACGCAGTGTTTGAACGGCCTCGGCTGAGGCCGCCCAAGGTGCTGCCTTTGGGTTCAGGGGACAATGGTAAGAGCAAAGGGGACGACGCGCCGGATGGCCTGGAAATCTCGCTCATTCCGGGTGAGGACCGTCGCGCCGATCTGGCGGCTGGACATCGCGATCAGACAGTCATTGACCAGGCGCCATCGCTTCCTGAGGTCATAGCCATGCCGTTGTTGCAGGGCCCTGAGGACGGAGCCCGCCTGCCAGAAGGTCTGGGGGGATGGCGCGAGGAGACGTCCCGCTCGCCGAAAGGTCCTGTAGAGCTCCCACACCGTTTGTGAGGTCTTCCCGTCCCGGGCGCCCGCTTGTAGTTCCAAGAGGACCACCGTGCTGAAGTGTTGGACGGCGCGCCGTCCAACCACTAAGTCCTCCCGGAGACCAGCTTCAATCCAGTCTACATAGAGATCCGAGTCGAGCATCACGCGCTGCATCAAACAAAGATTCTCTTGAAACGCCCCTTCCCCTTGATGCGGCGCAGAGTCTTTAGGATGTCATCTTCAGCCAAGATGAAATCCATCGCGCCCTCGATGGCCTCCGTCTCGGACCTGCTTCCGAGAATCCTCTTCACGCGGTCCAGCTTGTCCTGGTTTAATCGAAGGTGTTTGTGCCGCACCCTTGCTGTCGGCATGATCCAATCCTCCTCTTGGTGATGTTCACAAAAATAAATATCATGTTCACCCAATCATTGCAAGCAAGAGCCACGGGCTGTCGGTCTACCAGGGAGATCGGTGGCATGCCTCCACACCAATTCGAGGGATTGAAGGGGCCGAGGCAGGATCAGCGGGCGAAGGCGACGCAGGCCACGCCGGCCAGGATCACGGCGGCGCCGGCCAGGCGCGGGGCGAGCCGGCCCTCGCCGAACCAGAGGCTCCCGATGGTGGCGGAGAACACGATGGACAGCTCGCGCCCGGCCACCACGTAACCGGCCTTGGACAGGCGAAACGCGAAGAGGACCAGCAGGTAGGCCGTCAGGTTCATGGTGGAGGCGGCCAGGATCGTCCACCGGTTCGCCGTCCATTCCAGGCGCAGCGCCTCGCGCCGCGCCAGGACCGCCGGGCTCAGGAGCAGGACGGAGCCGAGGCCCAGGAGGAAGATGTAGGGGACGGGGTGCAGGCGGGCCACGCCCGCCTTGTCCACCAGCGAGTAGGCCGCGATGGTGAGGCCGGTGAAGAGGGCCCACCGCGTGCCGGGGCCAAGGGTTCCCCGCCGCGCGGCCGCCGCCCTCCAGGCCGTCGGAGAGAACTGGAGGCACACGATCCCGAGGACCACCAGGCTCACGCCGAGGCCCCCCAGGAGTGAAAGGCGCTCGTCGAGGAACAGCAGCGCCAGCACCGGCACCAATGCCACCCCCAGGCCGCGGGCGATGGGGTAGACGATGGAGAACTCCCCGCCGCGGTACGCCGACCCCAGGGCATAGAAGTAGAAAGCGTGCAGCGCGACGGTGGTGAGAACGAAGGGCAGGGCCGCGGCGGGGATGCCGCCGGCGCGGAACTCCGCCTGCGCGAACGGCAGGATCAGGACCGTGGCAAGGGAGACGGAGGACCAGAGGAACAGCAGCGGGTCGCGCCCCCGCTTGGCCAGCGCGTTCCAGGCCGAGTGGAGGACCGCGGCTCCGATCACCAGCGCAAGGGGCGCCCCCGTCATGCGCGACAGTGTACGTCCCCTCTCCTGTCACAACAAGCCTTTCCACGAATCGTTCCCGTGCCCGTTTCCGATGTCTTTGCCGACGCGGTCTGGGCGCGCCACGGCACATTTCGTGCCCCCGGGAAAGTCGGGAACGGGAACGGGAACGGAGGGAACGTCCCGGGACGGGTTTCTGAGTCAGGATGCCGGGGGGAGAATCCTAACGGGCTCCGGGGGTACCGCGATCCGGCTCGGTGCGCCTCCACGGCATGGGGGCACGGGAACCGAAGGCAGGCGCCTGCCGTGCGCGCCCATGCAGCCGCTCGGCGCCGGGCCAGAACATGGCGCCCGCCGCCCGCGCGCGCGGCGAGAAGCCGACCAGGCCGGCAAGGAGGCCCAAGAGAAACCAGAGCAGGAAGAGGGTGGGAAACCCGCTGGCGGCTTCGACGGGCCGCGATGATGCGGGGGCGGCCGGCGGGGGAGAGGCGTGGGAGGTCTCACCGGGTGATGCCCCGAACGGGGCGCCGCAGAAGGCGCAGGCGGCCGTCCGCCAGGTGTTGTAGCCGCAGGCGGCGCACTGAACCATCGGGCCGCGGTACGAGCCGGTGGGGCGATGCCCCGGGCGCCAATGCGGTGCGGGTCGCATGTCTTGCCCTCCCGCCGAACGATCTGCCGGTCCGGGTGCCGACCTCTCCACCTAAGCATCCATGCCGGCGTTCGTCAAGCTCACTGCAATTTTTCGCTTGCCGGCCAGCGCTGTGAAATGAAACACGAAAGCTCTTGACAGGGGCCGGCCCGCCGCAGTACAAGGTTCCCCTCTTTCCTGCCGGGGTTCCGCGTTCGTTTCTCAAGGGCACTCGTCACCGGGCCTCCAGCGAGGTGCTGTACAACCCGCTCCGGCCCAGGCTGCTCAAAAAGGTCCAGGTGCAAGGCGGCGCGCGATGCGCCGAGCGAGGCGTACTGGGATGTACGCCGCAGCGAGCGCGCGAGCGCGCCAACGCCGCAGATGGGCCTTTTTCAGCAGCCCGCTAGGCGGCGCGGCAGGAGCCGCATGGCCCAGCCAAAGCTCAACGCCATAGACCATTCCCCCGTGGGCCAGTCCGTCTACCGGGCCCTCCAGGGCCTTCTGCTGAGGCACCGGTTCGTGCCGGGGCAGAAGTTGAACGTGGAGGCGCTCGCGCGCGACCTCGGCGTCAGCCGCACGCCGGTGTGGGAGGCCCTTAAGAAACTGGAGGTGGAAGGCGTCGTGCAGACACGCCCGCGCAAGGGCGTTTATGTGACAGCGCTGGATGTGGACAAGGCCCGCGAGATCTACGTGGTGCGGGAAACCGTGGAAGGCCTGGCGGCACGGCTGGCCGCGGGGCACATCACCGCGGCCGAACTGCGGGGGTTGGAACGGAGCCTGGATGCCCAGGCGGCGGCCGGGGCGGCCGGGGACGTGCCCGCGTTCTCACGGGCGGACATCGAGTTCCACAACGCCATCGTGCACGCCAGTCGGAACGACACGCTCATCCGGATCCTAGGATCCCTTTACGGGCAGATCCTGGTGCTGCGGCTGCAGACGATGAACCTGAAGGGCCGGATGCGACCCAGCGTGCGGGAGCACCAGCGGATCTTCGCCGCGCTTAAGTCCGGCGACCCGGATCGGGCGGAGGCCGCCGCGCGCAGGCACATCCGCATGGTGCTGCGGGATGCACTGGCCGTCCTGCCGGGCCAGGCGCCACCCGAGCAGGGGCCGGCGTGTCCCGGCCCGTCCGGGGCCGCGCGCCCTCCGTGGGGGGCCGCGGCCCGGCCCGGCGGCGCGCGCGGGAACTGACGTGGATGCGGCCCTGCGACAGTTGCTCGAGGGGCTGCTCGAATCCGGCCGCGCGCACGACGCCGGCCGCACGGACCGCCTCGAGCGCCTGCGGAACCTGGAAGCGGAGACGGCGCAGATGCTGGCCGTGCTGGTGCGCGCGACGGGGGCGCGCAGGGTGCTGGAGATCGGCACCTCCAACGGGTATTCGGCGCTCTGGCTCGCCGATGCGGTGGCCGACACGGGCGGCGAGGTGACCACGGTGGAGGTGGAGCCCGAGCGGGCCCGGATGGCGCGGGAGAACTTCGGGCGGTCGAAGCTGCAGCACCTCATCGAGCTGCGGACGGAGGATGGCGGGCGGACCCTGGCGGAGAGCCCTGACGGCGCGTGGGACTTCATCTTCCTGGATGCCGAGCGGCCCCATTACGTTGGCTACTGGCCGGACCTGCTCCGCTCGCTTCGTCCCTTCGGCCTCCTGGCGGTGGACAACGTGTTGTCGCACGCCGGTGAGGTCGCCGCCTTCCGTGCCCTGGTCGAGGGCGCCCCGGGCATCACGTCCGCGCTGGTGCCCATCGGGGCCGGCGTGCTCCTGATCGCCAAGGGCGCGGGGGCCTCCGGAACCCGGGGCTAACGCCCGCGAGCAGGCTGCTGAAAAGGGCCCATCTGCGGCGTTGGCGCGCTCGGGCGCTCGCTGCGACGTACCCGGAGTACGCCTCGCTCGGCCCGTCGCGCGCCGCCTTGCATCTGGACCTTTGTGAGCAGCCTGGGCGAAAGTCGGAATTTCGGCATCCTGCTAGAGGAGAGGAGCGATGGCGCTGCGGATCGATTTCAATAGCGACCTGGGCGAGAGCTTCAGCGTGTACGAGTACGGCGAGGGCGAGGAGATCATGCAGTACATCTCCTCGGCGAACGTGGCCTGCGGGTGGCACGGCGGCGATGCCCTGGTGATGCGGAAGACCGTGCGGCTGGCCAAGCAGCGGGGCGTGGCCGTGGGGGCCCATCCCGGCTACCCGGACTTGCTGGGCTTCGGGCGGCGCGTCATCCCCCTCACCTACGAGGAGGTGCGGGACTACTGCGCGTACCAGATCGGGGCCCTCTGGGCCTTCTGCAAGGCGGAGAAGGTCCCGCTGCAGCACGTGAAGCTCCACGGCGCCTTCTACAACGCTATGGTGAAGGATCCCCAGAACGCCAAGGCCGCGGCCGAGGGCATGGCGGAGATCGACCCGAACCTCATCATGCTGGCCCTGCCCGGCTCGGAGCTGGACCGGGCGGCGCGCGCCGTGGGCCTGCGGGTGGCGCGGGAGGCGTTCGCAGATCGCGCCTACAACGACGACGGGACACTGGTGTCCCGCAGCCTGCCGGGCTCCGTGATCACGGACCCCGAGGTGGCGGCCCAACGGTTCGTGGATTTCTGCAAGGGCAGGGTGATCACCATCACGGGGAAGGAGCTGCGGCTGGAGGTGGACAGCATCTGCCTCCACAGCGATACGCGGGGCGCCTCCCGGCACGCCAAGGCGATCTACGAGCGGTGCCGGAAGGAAGGGATCGAGCTCGTGCGGATGGCGGAGCTCGTGAAATGACCGTCCCGCGTCCAACGTCCCGCGTCCAACGTCGCAAGTCGCGGCGGGGAAAGTGATGCAGCCGTTCGAGTATGTGGCACCGGCATCGCTCCAGGAAGCGTTGGAGGCGCTGGCGCGGCACGGCGAGAGGGCCCGGCCCCTGGCCGGCGGCACGGACCTGTTCCTGCGGATGGAGCGGGGCGGGTGGGCCCCCGACGTGGTGGTGGACCTGAAGGGCGTTCCGGGACTGGCGGACATCCGGTACGACGCCCAGCGAGGGCTCAGCCTGGGGGCCCTGGCGCTGCACGCGGACGTGGCGACGCACCCGGCGGTGCAGGGGAGGTACCCGGCGCTGGCCCAGGGGTCCGGCTGGGTGGGCGGGCCGCAGATGCGCAATCGCGGGACGGTGGGCGGCAACCTGTGCAACGCCTCCCCGGCGGCCGATACCGCCGCGCCCCTGCTCGCCCTGGATGCCCGCGTGCGCCTGGTGGGGGCCCGGGGTGAGCGCACGCTGCCGCTGGAAGAGTTCTTCACCGGACCGGGAAGTACGGTGCTGGCCCCGGGCGAGATCCTTGCGGAAATTCTGGTGCCCCCACCGTCCCCCCGCAGCGGCGGGGACTACCAGCGGCGCACGCGCACGGCCATGGACATCGCCGTGGTGGGCGCCGCGGCCGTGGTGGCGCTGGACGGCGGCTCCGCCTGCCGCGAGGTCCGCATCGCCCTGGCCTCGGTGGCCCCCACGCCCCTGAGGGCGAAGGCCGCCGAGGCGGTCCTGCGCGGGAATGACGCCACACCGGATCGGATCGCCGCCGCCGCCCGGGCCGCCGCCGCCGAGGCCCGGCCCATTGACGACGTGCGGGCGACGGCCGCATACCGCCGCGCGGTGGTGGAGGTGCTGGCGCGGCGCGCCCTGACCAACGCGCTGGCCCGCGCCCGCGGCTGATCCCCTCACCCATCCCCTCCTCCCCTTCGGCAGGCTCAGGGGGGCGAGGGCACACAGGAATCCCCCTCTCCCTCGACGAGGGAGAGGGCGAGGGTGAGGGTGGCGGGGGCCGGGCGGGGCCCCCTGGGTCACTTTTGTCGAGGGATCTGATGACAGAGACGGCGGTCATCGGCAAGCGCCTGCCGGCCATCGACGCCCTGGGCAAGACCACCGGGCAGACGCTGTACCTGCAAGACATGCGGGTGCCGGGGATGCTGTACGGCAGGGTCCTGCGCAGCCCGCACGCCCACGCCCGCATCGTGTCGGTGGACATCAGCCGCGCGGAGCGGGTTCCCGGCGTGAAGGCCGTCGTGGGCGGACGGAACGCGCCGCGAATCCCCTTCGGCATCATCCAGCAGGACGAACTGCCCGTGGCCCTGGACCGCGTGCGGTACGTGGGCGACGAGGTGGCGGTGGTGGCCGCCATCAGCGAGGAGATCGCCGCGGAGGCCCTCGGGCTCATCCGCGTGGAGTACGAGCCCCTGCCCGGCGTGTTCGACGTGCAGGAGGCCGTGCTGCCCGGCGCCCCCCAGCTCCACGACGCGGCGCCCGGCAACCTGGCCGTGCACTTCAAGCTGGAGCGGGGCGATGTGGACGGTGCGTTCCAGCGGTCGGACTGCGTCATCGAGGCCGAGTACACCACGGCCATCCAGCATCAGGGCAACCTGGAGCCGATCTGCTGCCTCGCGGAGTACCAGAACGGCCGCCTCACCATCTGGGGGCCCTTCCAGTCGCCCTTCCTGGCGCGCCAGTACTTGATCGCCAAACCTCTCGGCCTCCCCGAGGGGCGGGTGCGCCTGATCCAGACGACGGTGGGCGGCGCCTTCGGCGGCAAGCTGGACCAGCGCCTCTACGTCCTGGCCGGCCTCCTGGCCCTGCGGGCCGGGGCGCCGGTGCGCCTGGAAAACACCTTCGCGGAGGAGCTGAGCACCACGCGGCCCCGCATGCCGGCGCGTATCCGGTTCAAGACCGGCTTCAGCCGGGACGGCCTGATGCTGGTGAAGCAGACGGGCATCACGGCGGATAACGGGGCCTACTCCAGCCTCTCGCCGCCCATCCTCACCTCCATGTCCATGCGCACGGACTCCCTGTACCGCACGCCGGCGGTGCGCATGGAATCGCGCCTCGTGTACACCAATAACCTCCCCAGCGGCCAGATGCGGGGCTTCGGCAACCCGCAGGCCACCTTCGCCTTCGAATCGCACCTGGACACGGTGGCCGACGCCCTGGGCATCGACCCCGTGGAGCTCCGCCTGAAGAACGCCACCCAGTCTGGCGAGACCAGCGTGCACGGCTGGCGCATGGCGAGCTGCGGCTACGCGGAGTGCCTGCGCGAGGCGGCCCGCCGCATCGGCTGGCCGGCGAAGCGCGGATCCGTGGGGACGGGGCGGGGCGTGGGCCTGGCCGGCACCATCCACGTTACCTCCAACAAGCCCTTCGCCACGGCCATCAGCGGCTACGACTGGGACGGCTCCAACGCCCTGGTCCGCCTCAACGAGGACGGCACGGTGAGCCTCTTCACCGGCGAGGTGGACCTGGGCGAGGGCGTGGCCACCACCCTGGCCATGGTGGTGGCCGAGGAGCTGGGCCTCCCCCACGACCGGGTCTTCGTGTACCCGGTGGACACGGACGTCTCGCCCTACTGCCTGGGCACCTACGCCAGCCGCACCACCTTCATGGGC